>Ga0214472_10001487_pt1 | contig 26227 bp, 27 predicted proteins | sample RVTome_6_FD_207662 | JGI IMG/M metagenome (GOLD analysis project Ga0214472, IMG submission 207662) | Soil microbial communities from uranium-contaminated site in the Upper Colorado River Basin, Wyoming, United States - RVT140D175 | ecosystem: Environmental > Terrestrial > Soil > Contaminated >...
GTGCCGTGTTGTCATCGGCTCGCACGCCTTGTCGTTGCATTGACTGAGCGACGGAATCGCGAAAGAACTCTCGCAGGCTTACTACCGGCCTAACCCGATCGGCGTTCGTGCAGCGCATAAGTTCCCCTTCGTCAGAGGCAAGTCCAGGCTCATCAATACTCTAAAACAACCTCCACGCACGTTCGAGTATAAAAGCCGCGAATAGTTCGAGTTCGTGATCGATTTCACGTTTCACGGCGCAAACGCTTCGATCGTCGACTCGCGCTTTGTGTGGCGCTAGGGCTAGACTAAGATACGGCCGTCGCGGCGATCCAGCATTATTCGCTGGCGCCGCTTTGAACCAAGGAATCTTCCGAGCAACGTGTGACTTTCGAGATCGGGCTCGTACTTGCCATTCTGATCGCCTCGCTGGCGTTGTTCATCAGCGAAAGGATTCGAATGGACGTCATCGCGCTGCTCGTGATGAGCAGCCTCGTTCTCACGGAGCTCGTGACGCCGCAGGAGGCCGTCGCGGGGTTTTCCGACGCCGCGGTCATAGCCGTTTGGGCTTGGTTCATTCTCAGCAGCGGCCTGATCCGCACGGGGATCGCAAACGTCATCGGCGGAACCGTTTACAGGCTCGCGGGCCGGCAGGAAGGCCGTATGGTGACCGTCGTCATGCTGACGGCGGGCGTGCTGTCGGCATTCATGAACAACATCGGCGTCGCCGCGCTGATGCTGCCGGTTGCGGTCGACATCGCCCGAAGAACGCGACTGCCGGTTTCACGGCTGCTCATGCCGCTGGTCTTCGGCGCCCACCTCGGTGGACTTACGACCTTGATCGGCACTCCGCCGAATCTCGTGATCAGCGGCTCATTGGAGGCCGGCGGTTTCGCATCGTTCGAGCTGTTCGATTTCACCCCGATCGGCGGTGCCCTGCTCGTCATCGGAACGGGATTCGTTGCTTTATTCGGCCGTTTCGTGCTTCCCCGGAAAAAGCCCGAAGGGGAAATGCAGCGCCGAAGTCAACGGAATCTTCGTACTCTTTACGGACTGCAATCCCGCGCTTTCGAGATGGAAGTCCCGAGCGACTCGATATTGGTGGGCAAAACGCTCGCTCAGAGCCGCATAGGAGTCGCCGCCGGACTCATCGTCATCGCGCTCGAGCGCGATGGAAAGAACGAGCTCATGCCGTCCCGACAAACGATACTGCGAGGCAAGGACAAACTGCTCGTTCAAGGGCGGCTCGACAGATTCCATGAATTTCAACGTTGGAGCGATCTCGTGATCGAGCGTGAGGCGCCCGTGTTGCAAGGACTGATGGCGGGGCAGGTCAAGCTCGTCGAAGCCGTCGTCGCTGACAACTCCAAGCTGGTCGCGGAGCTGTTGCACCACTCCGAGTTTCGCGATCGCTACGGCGCCAACGTTCTTGCGATTCGGCGCGGTGAGCTGGTGCGACGCGTCAACCTCGCAAACGTGCCACTGCGGCCCGGCGACGTGCTGCTGCTGCAAGCGACTCCCGACACGATCGAAGTGCTGGAGCGCTCGACCGATTTTTCCGCGTGCCGGGAAGTCGGCGAGGAGGAGGTCAGCGAAAACTACCGGCTGCAGGAACGAATTTTCGTCGTTCGGGTGCCGCGGGAGTCGCAGCTAGCCGGCGACACGCTGCTTCGCAGCCGCCTCGGCGACGCCTTCGATTTCCGACTGCTGGCGATATTCCGCGACGGCGAGCTCACGATCATGCCCGAGCCGGATCAGGCCCTGCGAGGCGGCGATCTACTGCTGATCCAGGGCCGCGAGGAGGACTTGGACGTGCTGCGCGGCCTGCAAGAGCTCGCGATTCAACGCGGAACCCAACCGAATCTGAACGTGCTCGAGTCCGAGCGCTTGAGCCTGCTCGAGGCGACCCTCGATCCGCGATCCAGTCTCGCCGGCAAACCGCTCTCGGAGATTAATTTTCGCGGCAAGTACGGGCTTGAGGTCGTCGCGGTCTGGCGCAAGGGCGAGGCGATTCGATCGAACCTGGATCGCCTCACGCTGCAACTCGGTGACGCATTGCTGCTGCTTGGGCCGCGGCCGCAGCTCGCGGTGCTGGAGGAAGATCCGGATTTTCTCGTCCTCACGCCGGTGACTCAGCGGCACGTGGACACCGCGAAGGCGCCGCTGGGCGCGGGGATCATGCTTGCCGTTGTCATTTCGGTGCTGATCGGTTGGCTGCCGATTCACATTGCCGCGGTCATCGGCGCGACGCTCATGGTGCTGACGAAGTGCTTGAGCATGGAAGACGCCTATCGGGCGATCGAGTGGCGGGCGATATTTCTGATCGCCGGCATGCTGCCGCTGGGGACCGCCATGGAGCAAACCGGCGCTGCGACGTTTCTCGCCTTGCAGACGAGCCAGTTGCTTGGGCCGCTCGGTCCCTGGTGGGTGATCGCGGGCCTGTATATCGTCACGGCGGCGGCCACCATGGTCATCCCGACGGCGGCCCTCGTGGTGGTCATGGGGCCCATCATGCTCTCCGTCAGCGCCGATTTGGGCTTTGCGCCTCAAACCGCGATGATGGCTCTCGCAATGGCGGCTTCGGCCAGCTTCTCGAGCCCGATCTCGCACCCGGCGAACGCCTTAATAATGGGCCCGGGTGGCTATCGTTTCACGGATTACTTAAAGCTCGGCTTGCCGTTGACGGTCGTGGTCTTCATCACCGTCATGTTGCTGCTGCCGCTCCTTTGGCCGTTGACGCCAGCCGCGCCCTGACGCGCAAGATCGGCTAGATTCGCGCCGAGCGCCAGGAACAACCTGCCGCAATGCGCGTCGATCTGCGCGTGCCAGTGCTTGCGGTTCAAGTAAGCGGGCCGGTTGAGCTCGTAGCGCGCGTCGAGCAGCACCAGCGTGGCGCTGTCCAGAGGCTCCAGACGCCAGCGATAACGCAAGCGGACGCGGCACGGCGGATCGAAGAGGCTCTCGTAGAGCGTGAGCGAAACGGGCCGCGCGCACTCCACGACACGGCCGTGACGAACGACGGTGCCGTTGCGGTGCACGTAGCTTCGGCCGATCACCGGAAGCTCAGCCGCGTTCTCCGTCGCCAGCTCATCCGCCCAGCGGTGCCGCCCAAGGGCCCGCACCAGAGCCGAGAATACGACCGTGATCGGATCGTCATGGCGTGCCTCGTGTCGCTGGCGTGGCACTGCCGGTTACCTCACACGATGGGAATCCATCTTCCGAGCGTAGTTTCGGCGAGCGCGGTTTCACAGGCCCGTTTCGCGCCGAAAGCCCTGCAAACGGGGATCGAGCTCGCCGCTCTCTACGGAAGCAGGATCGTGGAGCCGGTCGTGCGGCGCCCCTCGAGAGCCTCATGAGCGCTCGCCGCGTCCTTGAGCGCGAAGCGCTGGCCGATCTCGACTTCGATGTCGCCGGCGAGCACCAGATCGAACAATTCCTTGCTCGCGGTTGCGACCTCGGCCGGCTTGGCGACGTAGGTCCAGAGAGTCGGCCTGGTGACGAATAGCGATCCCCGCTTGGCGAGCTCCAACAGCGGCAGTGCGTCTACCGTTCCCGAAGCATTGCCGAAACTCACCAGCAGACCCAACGGCCGCAGGCAATCGAGCGACTGGTACAAAGTGTCGCGGCCGACGGAATCGTAAACCACGGGCACGCCGGCGCCGCCGGTGAGCTCGCGTACCTCGGCAACGACGTCGTCATCCGCGAGCAGCACGGCTTCGCAGCCGTTTCTGAGCGCGAGTTCTCGCTTTTGTTCCGTGCTGACGATGCCGATCACGCGGGCACCGAGTTTCCTCGCCCACTGCGCGGCAATGAGCCCCACGCCGCCCGCGGCGGCGTGCCAGACGATCCAATCGCCGGGCTTGACGTGGTAGGTGCGCTTGAGCAAGTACCAGATCGTCCAGCCCTTGAATATGGTCGATGCGGCTTCTTCGTCGCTTAGGCCTTCCGGCAACCGCACCAGCCAGCGCGCGTCGACGATGCATTCTTCCGAATAGGCGTTCACCGGCGGCGGATTCGCGTAGCCAACCCTGTCACCCGGCGCGACATTCTTCACTCCCTCTCCGACGGCAACGACGACGCCCGCGGCCTCGCTGCCCAAGCCGCTCGGCAGACTCAACGGATAAACTCCCGACCGATAGTAGGTATCTATGAAATTCAGGCCGACGGCCGTGTGCGCGACCCGGACTTGTCCCTGCTTGGGATCAACGAGCTCGACGTCTACCCATTCGAGCACTTCCGGTCCTCCGAACTTCCTGAACTGAATCGCGTGTGGCATCGTCTCTACCTTCCTGCGGGATGGACAAGGATAATCGATTGCATGCCGGATCACTTGGTCATCGTCGGCGGCGGCCAAGCCGCTGCACAGACGATACAAACGTTACGCCAGGACGACTTTGGCGGGCGAATTACGCTGATCGGCCGGGAAATCGCGCTGCCGTATCAGCGGCCGCCGCTGTCGAAGAAATACTTCTTGGGTGCTTTGGCGCGCGAGCGCTTGTACATCAGGCCCAAAGAATTCTACGCGGAGCATGATATCGCTCTCGAGCTCGGAACGCGCGCGACCGGTCTGGACCGAAGGTCGCAGCGCCTCTCATTGAGCGACGGCCGGGAGATCGCTTACGACCAGCTGCTGCTGGCTACGGGGGCGCGGGTTCGAGAATTGGACGTGCCGGGCGTCACGCTGCCAGGCGTTTACTATCTGCGCACCCTCGGCGACGTCGATGCGATACTGGAACGGCTCGCGAGCTCCAAGCGGCTGGTCATCATCGGCGCCGGCTATATCGGTCTCGAGATCGCAGCTGCGGCCCGCAGCCGCGGCCTCGAAGTCACGCTGCTGGAGGCTGCCGACCGGGTGATGTCCCGTGTCGTCTGCGAAGCCGTATCGTCTTTCTATCACGATCTTCACACCGAGGCGGGATCGGAGATTCAGTATGCCGTCGACATCACGAGCTTCGAGGGCCGCGATCGAGTCACGGGGGTTCTGACTGGCGATGGCTGCAGATTCCCCTGCGATCTCGTGATCGTCGGTATCGGCGTGCTCCCGGAAACGGATTTGGCCGCGGCCGCCGGATTGCCGTGTGATAACGGGATCGTCGTCGACGAGTTTGCGCGCACCGTCGACACGAACGTCCTCGCCGCCGGCGACTGCACCAATCACCCCAACGCGCTGTTCGGTCGCAGAATCCGATTGGAGTCGGTTTCCAACGCCATCGAGCAGGGCAAGACCGCGGCGATGAGTCTGCTCGGACGGCCCCAAGCTTACGCGCAGGTTCCGTGGTTCTGGTCGGACCAGTTCGACGTCAAGCTGCAGATTGCCGGGCTTTCCGCAAACGCTGATCGGATTGCGCTGCGTGGCGGAGCGCAGCAACGCAGCTTCGCCGCTTACTATCTGCAGAGCGGCCGGCTCGTCGCCGTCGACGCCATCAACAGTCCCAGGGACTTCATCACCGGCAAGCGCCTCATCGCGGCCCGCGCAAGCCTCGATCCCGCGATCATCGAAGACTCCACGGCGGATATCGAGGCCGCCGCGGAACCGGCCGGCCCGCGCTAGGGCGATCCTGGCCGCTCGCGCCTTATTGCGCGAATTGCCAGGCGAGCTCGGCGGATGCCTTCCCGGGGCCGACGCGTTGGTCGAAGGCCTCGATCTGGTAGCGCTCCGCGGCGACGCCGCTGCGCCCGGCGTACGCTCCGCTGACGCCGCGCAGCAGCGCTGCGCCGCCTGCTGCCGGGCCGGCGGTTGGCGCATAGCCCGACGGGCCGCGCCATTCACGGCCGAAATACCACACCGGAATGAGTGTTTCCCTCAAGAATGGCCACCAGTTCGCGTCGGCGGTGATCACCAGGGAACCCTCGCCTGGTACCGACACCAGCCAGTTGTCCCTAAGCAGAGCACCTCCGGTCAACAGCTCGGTGCGCTCCGACAGCAGGCTGATCCGGCTCGCCACGGCCCGAGGCTCGCCGTCGGCGCCGGCCAGGGCAAGCACGCTCAGAGCGGTCTTGTTGAGCGTCGCCTCCCACAGCTCTGGAACCGAAGCCGGATGCGTCGGCAGACGCGACAGTCCGCCGTGAGTGAACACGAGGCCGGCGGTGATCGGCGATTCATAGTTCAAGCTTTGGTCTGTAGACGTGAGCGTGAAGCCCGATTCTCTAGTCAGCGGGTTGTAGTAAAGCCCGCCGAGGCCGGCACCGACGCCGGTCAGGAAACCGAGGACTAAGACGACAAAGTATTTCATCTCGAGAACGACATTCTCGTCGCGATTTCTATCGTGCCGCGCAACTCCCCGGCGTCACCGACGCCGGTAAGGTTCCAGCGTTCCGAGTATGCGCCGGACAAGCCCGAGAACTCGTCGCTGCCGCCGAGCACGGTCCCGGATGCCGCCTCGTCGCTACCGAGCTGCACGCTCACGTCGCCGGTCCAGGCTTCGCCCGGGCGAAACCCCCGCGCAGCCACGGCGGAATCGAGCGCGGCGGCGGTTGTGCCTCCGCTAAGCCAAAGCGCGCCGCGACTCGGAAAGATCAACGACCATGCGACCACAATGCCCTGGGGCGTGCCGACCGCATGCCGCGCCGCCACGCCGACGACGTTGCCGTCGATATCCCTCACCTTGAAGTGATCCAGATGCACAGGCGTGGACGACAGCGCCGGAGGCAAGTCCAGCTCCGGCGGAAATGGCATCGCGGCAAGCCCCATGTCATCGGTGCCTACGGCAGCGATCCGGTCGACGGGGAGACGCATGACGAAGGTCTCGCTTCGCCCGCCGTTCGGCAGTACTTGAGCTCGCGAGGCGAGGCGCGGATGGTCGACCCACGGGTAGAACCCCGCCACGGCGAAAACCGTTGCGAGCCCAAAAATGACTCCGAGAACAAAGACCACTCTCAGCATGGAATCGAGGGTACCCGTTAGCTGCCGCCGCAGTATCGGCTCAAGATGGCGATGCGGCGATGAACAGAATCACAAAATGACGCCATCCGACTCAAGAGCCCGTGAAATAGGCCTCGAGAAAGTCCTCAAAAGGCCCGTCTCGAGCTGTTTCGATCGCCGCCGCCCGTGACAGCGAGGCGGTCGCGAGCTCTCGAAACTGCGCCGTCCGATCGTCCGAAAGACCGAGCGCGCGGAAATAGTCTCGATGAGCCCTCGAGATCTCCAGGCTCAGCTCGAAAAAACTCTGCCGATTGTCTCGCAGCGTCTCGAGGATTCTGGCGGACGGCGTCAGCGAGGCGTCCGTCAACGCCGCGCGCTGCAACGCCACCGAATCGACATAGCCCTGGTCCTCGCCATCCAGAATCTCGGCGAACGCGCCGACGCCGTCGAGCGTCGCGCGGCCGAGCTCGGCGAGCGGCACGGGTTTGCCGTTCCACGGTAAACTGAGGCCCGGCTTGCGCCCCTCGCGCGCGATGAGCAACTCTCTCGTGTCGATCTCGGCGAGCTCCACGTCGTCGATCATCGGACTCTCGATAAACAGACAATACAGCAACAACGCCTCGACGAATCGCAGCTGCGTCTGGTTGATTCCTACCGGATCGAGCATATTGAGATCCAGGGTCCGGATCTCCAAGTACTCTATGCCTCGCTCGAGCAAGCTCACCCAGACTCTCGTTCCCGAGTCCGCCCTCGGCTTGGGGCGGATCGCGGCGTAGTATTCGTTCTCGATCTGCAGCAGGTTGGTGTTCAGTTGCCGGTAGTCGCCGTCTACTAGAACGCCAATCGTCTCGTACTCGGGACTGGATGCGTCTAGGGCGGTACGCAGGCCGTTCACATACTGCCCCAGCGAATTCAGAGAAATCTTGAGCGCCGCTTGCCCTGTGTTGCGATAACCGACGTCACTCATCCGCAGCGAAGTTCCGAAAGGCAGGTACCAGGTGTCGGCATCGAGCTCCGATAAGCCGTGACTCGCCGAAAGCGGGAACGATTTGCATAGCGCAGGTGATGCGCCGAACAGATATATGAGCAACCAGGCATGGCGGCGGAAGTTGCGGGCCAGGTGCAGGTAGCGCTCGGCGACGAATTCTTGCAGACCTTGCCGAGATCCCTCGCGGTCACGAAACGGTTGCCAGAACCCCGTGGGCAGTGAGTAGTTGAAATGCACGCCGGCAATCGCCTGCATCGCCCGCCCGTAGCGATGTCCCAGGCCGCGGCGATAGATGGTCTTTATCCGCCCTATATGAGATTCACCGTAATAGGCGATCGGGATCTCTTCGTTGGGCCGAACGATGCACGGCATGCTCTGAGCCCAAAGCAACTCGTCATCGAGGTTCTGCACGACGAAACTGTGCAGATCGCAGAGGAATTGCAGCGTTTCCCAGTTCGTAGCGCTCGGCGGCGTCACGAACTCGAGCAAGGCTTCGGAATAGTCCGTCGTTATGTAAGGATGCGTGAGCGCCGATCCAAGCGCCGTCGGGTGGGCCCGGCGCGAAAGTCGCCCACGCTCGTCGACGCGAAGGCATTCCTTCTCGATTCCGCGCAGGCCGTGCCGAATGAGATCCGCATTGTCCTGCTCTCGTATCCAGGCTAGCCGCGACTCGAGCAAGCAGTCTCCCGTCCAAGGTCAGTCGATACCGACCCCACTGACAACGGCCGGGCCGAGCCCGGCCCGATCTGAGCGGGGCGGCCCATTATAAGCAATAAGCACTGAGAGCAGTCGTGAGACCCCCGCCCGGTCGGCGGCCAGCCGCGCCACGACCGAATGAGCCTAGCGCCAAGTGCTGGCGCTCAACATCGGCACTTCTTCCATTTCGTAGCCAATGATCTCGCGCGTCTGCGGATCGTGTATGGGTTTGCCGCGCCGAAAGCATCCTGTCGTGCGCGCCGTTGCGTCGAACTCTTCCTCGGAGCCGATCGCTTCCAAGCTCACCCTGCCGTCGGGTTCGCGCACGAGACGCTGAGCGCCTTCGACGAAGGCCCGCGGCTGCCAGCGCTGCGCGTCGCCATCTCCGAGCAACAGCGCGATGGTCCTGGAGGGTAGACTCATTCGGGCGGTCCCTTGCCACGATACACGCCGAGCCTCGAGCAAGCATCGTGCCATCGAACGAAAGCTCATAAACATCAATATCTTAACAGTAACACACGCGCATTCGCCCGCTGACCGGCAGCGTCACAAGCTGACGCAGGCGGCCAGTTCGGGCTTCGAACGAGTTCCTCGCACAAGCGGCGCGTATCGGCTAACTTCTGCGCCTCGGCATGGAGACCAAGGAACGCCCATGTTCAAACGACGTATTCTCGATTCAACGACCGGTGCCGCGACGTTCATCGCGCCGGGCACCAGCCTCACCGGCCGGTTGGCCGGCAAAGGGACCTACGTCTTTTGCGGCCAGATGGAAGGTGAGGGTGATATCGACGGGCCGATCACGCTTGCGGAAGGTTGCCGCTGGACAGGGAGCTTGCGGGCGACGGATGTCATCGTCGCCGGGAAGATCGACGGCGACGTCATCGCGACGCATAGGATCGAGGTAGCTCAAACCGCGCACGTCACCGGTAGCCTTGCCGGGAACTCCATCGCGGTCGAGGAGGGCGCCGTTATCGAAGGCGACATCAAGGTAACGACAGACACCGCGCCACAGGCGTTCACCGAGAAACGCCAAGGGGAATAGCGCCGAAAGGCAGCCGGTCGGAGCTCAACCACAGCCACCCGTTCGCAAGCCCACGCGCGGCCGGCCGACGGGAAAGCCCCCCGCGGGGCGCCGTTCGGGCCGTTCGAGCCCGTTAGCCGGCGCCGATTTGTGTAATTTTCCGGGTTTCTCCAGTACCGGGCACGGCGTTTCTCGCCTATCATGCCGTCCAGCAACGGCGAGATTACAGCGATTTCCGGAGCCTACGGGCAACCCGTTAACATCGATAACAAATGAGCCGGCTTACAAGAAAGTATCTACTCCTGGCCGCTATCTGCGTGGTTCCCCTGATTCTTGCTCTGGTCGCGGCCTTCGCTCCAGGTGACAGCTTCGGGCTCTCCGAACCGTCGTTACGCCAGATTGCCGTGGGTTTTGCCGCGATCAGTGTAGTCGGCCTGGCTTCCTTGATAAGCGTCATGACGCTTCGGCTCATAAAGCCGCTCGAGGGGCTCGCCGCGAGCTTGAAGGAGCACTCGGCCGACCCGGAAGCTCAGGCTGCCGAGACCACGCCCTCGGGAGAGCTCAGCGAGCTCGTACGGGCATTGGGATCGCTCCACTCGCAGTTCGAGCAGGCGGCAAGCGCGCGCGACTACCTGGATCGACTTCTCGCCAGCATCAGCGACGCGATCCTCGTGACGGATACCGACGCCAAGATCGTGAGAACGAATCAGGCCGCCGGACTGCTTCTCGACTGTTCCGAGGAGACGCTGCACGGGAGACCGTTCAACGAGATCCTCGATGTCGACCTCGGCTCGAGGGCAAGCGCGGCCCAGGCGCTTGCGCGGTCCAGCGACGGAACCTTCACGCGAAAAGACGGCTCGGCCGTCCCGGTTTCTTACACGGTCTCCGAGCTACGCAACAGTCGCGACGAGCTCGAAGGGTGGATCGTTGCAGCCCAGAATACGGCCGAAAGGCGCAGAGCCGAGAACCGCATCAAGTTCCTCGCGAGAACGGATCCGCTCACGAGAATATCCAATCGAATGCAGTTTCAGCACCAACTGCAGCAAAGTATCGCCCGCGCCCGGCGGAGCCACCAGTATCTCGTACTGCTCTACATGGACATCGATCGTTTCAAGGACATCAACGATACGTTCGGACACAGCGCCGGGGACCGCAGCTTGGAGATCTTCGCCCAGCGAATCATCGCCGAGCTTCCAAGAGGCGCGATCGCCGGCCGCCTCGCAGGCGATGAATTCGCCGTCCTGTTGGGCGGGCTAAGCGACATGAGCCGCGTCATCGACCAAGTTTCCGAGACCGCCGACGCGTTGCTCAAGGGCATCGGCAAACCGTTCAGCGTCGAGGCGCAGGAAATCTATCTCACTTCGAGCATGGGCGTCGCTCTTTATCCGCGAGACGGCGACAACGTCATCGACCTGCTTCGAAACGCCGACGCCGCGCTCTATCAAGCGAAACGGGCGGGCGGCAACTGCTACGAGTTTTACTCCGAGGAGATGAACAACGCGGCCGTCGATCGGCTCATGATGAAGAGCAAGCTGCGCCGAGCCTTCGACCGGGACGAGCTCCGGCTGCACTACCAGCCGAAGTACAGCTTGAAAACCGGACGCATCGAAGGCGCCGAGGCTCTGGTGCGTTGGGATCTTCCCGAACGCGGCTTGGTGTTTCCTTCGGATTTCATCCCGTTGGCGGAGGAGACGAATCTGATCCTGCAGGTCGGTGATTGGGTGCTCAACCGCGTCTGTGAGGACTACCGGTATTGGCAGCGCTCCTTAGCCACCCCCGGTAGAGTGTCCCTGAACCTTTCTCTCAAGCAGCTTCAGCAACAACGATTCCTGGAGCGTGTTCAATCGGTTTTTCGATCTCACAACGTGCCGCCGACCTGCCTGGAGCTCGAGATCACCGAAACGACCTTGATGGACGACGCCGAAAGAACGATACGGCTGCTCAACTCCCTCTACAGCATGGGCTTGCATCTGGCCATCGACGACTTCGGGACGGGTTATTCTTCCCTGAGCGCGTTGCAGCAGTTTCCGATCAGCACGCTCAAGATCGATCGATCCTTCGTGCGCGACGTCGCCATAGACAGAGACGACGCCGCGATCGTCTCGGCGATCATCCTCATGGGACACAGCCTCGGCATGGACGTTGTCGCCGAAGGTGTCGAGTCGCAGCAGCAGCTCGAGTTCCTGAGAGCTCAAGGCTGTGATTATGTACAAGGGCACCTGTTCGGAGACCCGACTACGGCGGAAGGGCTGCGCGAGCTGCTCATCGATCAGGCGGAAGGCAGCATGCGGCATCGTAAGCTGTTCGCCTGAGCCGATCGCGCCGGCGGCGGACGCTTGGTATCGCTACCGACCCTAGGGTATAGTTCCAGCCCACTCCATTTGTTACGTCCGGCTCTGAGGTTAGCGCCATGAATCTCTTTAAGTATTGTCTCGCGGTCGTCGCCCTTGGATCTGCAGGCGCAGCCATCGCCTGTGATTACCCTGCACTCGTCGCGCTCCCCGACGGCGCCGCCTCTTCGATCGACCAGATGGTCGCGGCGCAGGAGGGCGTCAGGGCCTACATGGAAAGCATGGACGCGTATTTGTCCTGCGTTAACGCAGAGCTGGACGCGGCGGGTGATGATGCACCCGAGGAATTCAAGGCCATCCTGGTCAGCAGACACAACGCCGCCGTGGCGGAGATGGAAGGCGTGGCAGCATCGTTCAACGAGCAGATAGCTGCCTACCGCGAAGCGAACCCCGAGTAGCCTAATCTTTCAAGGCCTCGAACTCACGATCGAGCTTGAAGCGCTGCGAGGTCAGATACTTCTCCAGGCGCTGCAACCGTCCGTCGACCTCGCGAAAGCGGTGTCTGATCTGATCCAGCGTGGCGTGCGGCGCGGCACGAACGCTGCGCTGCAAATGATCGGATAGCTCGTCTTTTCCAAGGTCCAGCCCAAGCGGCTTCCTCGGCAGCAGGACGGCCAGCACCACGTACGCCAGGAAGGTCGTGGGCGGGAAAATAATGAGCCCCAGCAGCGCGACACCCCGGGTTATCGTCACGTCGAAGCCGAAATAATCCGCAACGCCGGCGCAGACGCCGAAGAGCATCTTGCTCTCCGGATCCTTGTAGAGGCGGCGCGGCCCAGGAGTACGCGAGTAATTGCTCATGTCTGCCGCCTCCAGCCTGGAACCTCGGAATCGAGAATGGTCTCCAAGGCGTTGAGCCGGCTCTCCATCGCCTGCCCGTCACGCCACAGAGACTCGAGCATTCGCTCTTCGGCCTCGGTCAAACCCTTCGTAGCTTTCCATTTCGTGGTGTAATGCATGACGATGGCCAACGGCAATACGCAGATCGTGAAAAGAATCGCAACTGGCTCCCACATCGTCGTTATCCGCTGTCGCTAGACTGATTCTTCGTCGTTCGAGCACGCTTCGCCTTGAGGGCCTCGAGCTCCTTGTCCACGGCGTCCGCCGATTCCAGCTCCGAGAATTCCTGCCGAAGGTCCTTTCGCTCCCCGATATCAAACGCCTCTACATGACCTTCGAGGTCGTCCATCCGCCGCTCGTACTGATCGAAACGAATGAGCGCATCCTCTATGCGATAGTCATGTATTTTCTTTCGAACTTCCAGCCTCCGGCTCGCCGTTTGATGCCGGGCCAGTAACGTCTTCTGACGGCTCTTTGCGTCGGCGAGCTTCGCCTCCAGTCGCGTGATGTCCTCCGCGAGCTTACTCAGACCCTCATCGATGACTCGCTGCTGCGAGCGCAGCGCATCGGCCGATCTGAGCGCGCCGGCCCTTTCGATCAGCGCGGCCTTCGCCAGATCCTCTCTGCCCTTGTCTACGGCGAGCTCCGCCTTGGCCTGCCAATCCTCGGCCTCGTTCTCGAGAGCCGCGAAAACCCGCGACGATTCCTTCTTGTCGGCGATGCACCGCGCCGCTGCCGTACGGACCTCGACCAGAGTGTCCTCCATCTCCTGAATCATCAGCCGGACGATCTTCTCCGGATCCTCGGCCTTGTCCAGTATCGCGTTGATGTTGGAGTTTACGATGTCGCCGAACCGCGAAAATATTCCCATGCTCTCAGCCTCCTATGCGACGGCTCTCTGTGGCGCGTTGCGAGTTTCGATCCACTCGGGCCAGCGGCTGGCCGCAGCCGGGGCTCGGAGTTTCGCTCAATTCGGCCACGATCTGGTCGGCGAGCTTGCGGCCGACCGCCTCGGCCCGCGGCCGCACTGCCGGCTCGGGCGGTTGGAGCGCCGCCCGCATCTCGGCCCTGGCGGTGGCGCGCTCGGCTTCGCCCGCGCTTGCCGCCTCCAGCCCGGTCAGGGCCGGCAGCGTCAAGAGAATCAGCGGTATCAGGCGGTGGGACATGGCCGGCTCCTTAGGTTGTGGTCGATGGCTCTGGGAGCATTGAGCAGGAACCGTGCCAAGTGGGTGCTATCGACTTAACTATATGATTATATTGATTATCTATTGGAGTGCTCGGCCGCCGGCGGGAGTCGTCTCTGGCTAATTTGAGCGTATATTAGCGTTACACGCCTGCAACTTAGTATATTTCGCCATATGAGCACGCCTCGTGAAGCCATACCCATCATCGGCCAGGCACCGGCCTTCATGGCCGCGCTCGAGCACGTTTCAAAAGCGGCGCCGCTCAGCCGCCCCGTGCTGGTCATCGGGGAGCGCGGCACCGGCAAGGAGCTCATCGCCGCACGCTTGCATTACTTGTCGGCGCGCTGGGAGCAACCGCTCCTCAAGGTCAATTGCGCAGCCTTGACCGAGAGCCTGCTCGACACCGAGCTCTTCGGGCACGAGGCCGGTGCCTTCACGGGCGCAGCCCGCGCGCATCGAGGGCACTTCGAGCGCGCCAGCGAGGGAACGCTGATACTCGACGAGCTCGGAATGATCTCGCCGCGAATGCAGGAGAAGATTCTGAGGGTCATCGAGTACGGTGAGTTCCGGCGCGTGGGAGGAGACGACACGCTGATCAGCAACGCGCGAGTCATCGGCGTGACCAATGAGGATCTGCCGGCGCTCGCGCGCCGCGGAGGGTTTCGCTCGGACCTGCTCGACCGGCTCGCCTTCGACGTCATCCACGTGCCGCCGCTGCGGGAGCGCCCGGAGGACATCCTCGCGCTTGCCGAGCACTTCGGCGTCGGCGTAACCAGCGAGCTGCGGCGCCCTTATTTCGCGGGTTTCACGACAGCGGCCCGCAAGGCGCTGCTGGCGCACGCTTGGCCCGGCAATGTGCGCGAGCTGAAGAACGCCGTCGAGAGGAGTGTGTACCGCGCACCGGACCCGGAGCAGCCTTTGGAGCAGCTGTTGTTCGATCCGTTCTTGCCGCCCTTCGGCGAAGAGGTCAAGCCGGGCATCGCCGAAACCGCGCCCGCGACCGCAGCGACGACCGCGGCGCCGCCGCGCTGGCCGATTGATTTCAAGGCCGCGGTCGCCGAATTCGAGCTCGACCTGCTCCGTGCAGCGTTGCGTCGCAGCCGCCACAACCAGCGCACCAGCGCCGAGCTGCTCGGCCTCAGCTACCACCAGCTGCGCGGCTTGCTGCGAAAATACGGCACCGCCGTGGACGGTCCCTCCGGGGAGACGCCTGGCTAACTGTCGTCACGATAGCGGCGCAGCGCCACGGCCGCCGCCGTGAAACCAACAGCGACCGCGAGCCCGGCCCAGAGCGTCGGGCTCGTCAACAAACCGACCGGATCCATCCACGACCACAGATTCGTCGTTGAAGCGACATCGACTTCACCCAGCATCTCGGGGAACGGGTTCTGGCCGAGCGGGATACTTAAACGATGCTCGAGGGCGGTGGACCAGAAACCCTGCCAATGAGCCGAGAGAAGACGACCGAGGCTGCTTCGTCCGGTCAGGCTGCGTTCGACGAGAATCACCAGCAAGGGCGAGCACGCCCAGAGCAGGGTCGCACGACGCGCCCACGCGGACACCGCCAACAGAAAACACCACGTCGGCGCGTGCCAGAGCATGAACGCGATCACCGTGTAGGCCGCGAGCGCCCAAGCCGCGAGCAGCTGCGACGGATCCCAGAGCATGCCGGCAGAGCTGGCTCCGACCACCACAGTAACGCCGAGCTCCGTTATCAGCAGGCCGGCCAGGGCCAAGATCGGCGCCAGCAACAGCGCCGTCGTGAGCTTGGCGAGCACGGTGGTCACGTCGGAGATCGGCAGCGACTTGAAGAACAGGATGCTGCGATCGCGACGCTCCGTTCCGAGACAATTGAGCAGGTACGAGGCAATCACCGCGACGGTCGGCAGCATGAAAAGCGGCGCCAGCAAGACGAGCACGATGGTCGTCACCAGTCGCGTTCGATCTGCGAAACCGATGTCGTCGTCCTCGATGACGAAAGCCAACTCCAGGCCATCGGGGCTCGTAGCCAGCCACAGGGCCCAGACGAGCACGATTGCTCCGATCACGATCGGCGAGAGATAGAGCACGGGATGCTCCCAGAGCTCTCGCCTGAGCTGCGCCAGAAACGCCTTCATCGCGCGCCCCCGGCGACTTTGGCGACGAAGAGATCGGCGATTCGGGGCACGCGCGTTTCCCCGAAGGCGGCGAGCTCGGGCCTCGACCGGCCCTCGAAGAGCATGAGCTTCTGACCGAAGCTTTCCCGCTCGGCGACGGGACCCAGAGCTCTGGCCTCGACTTCGCGGTGTTTCGCTACCAGAACCTCGAGATAACGCTCGCCTAGCGCCTCGACGCTGCTCGACAACAGCAGACGGCCGTTGTCGATGAACAGCACGTCCGTGAGAATGTGCTCGATCTCCTCGACCTGATGCGTCGAGATGACAATGGTTCTGGACTCATCGAAGTAGTCGTTGAGCAGAGCGTCATAGAACTGCTTGCGATAGAGCAGATCCAGCCCGAGCGTCGGCTCGTCCAGAACCAGCAGGGCGGCGTCGATCGCCATGATCACTGCCAGGTGCAGCTGCGTGACCATGCCCTTCGACAGGGTTTTGATTCGCGATCTCAGCCCGATGATCTTGGTGTCGAGCAACGCCATCGCCTTGTCCCGATTGAACCCGGGATGCGACGCCGCGACGTACTCGATGAGCTGTCCGACTTTCATCCAACGCGGCAGCACGGCGACGTCGGCGATAAAACAAGCCCGTTTCATGACCTCGTGGCGCCGCCTGAACGGATCCACGCCCAGCACCTCGAGCCGGCCCTCGAAGGAGGTCAACCCGAGCATGGCCTTGAGCGCAGTGGTCTTGCCGGCGCCGTTGCGGCCGATCAGCCCGACGATACGCCCGGGCTCGACGGACAAGTCGATCCCGTCCAGGGCACGGACCGGGCCGTAGCGCTTGCTCAAGCCCGACGCTGTGATCACCGCGCTGCTCACCGTTTGCTCTCCTCGTTCTCGTTACGCGACGGCGGAAGGTCCTCCAGCTTCAAGCCGAGGCGGCTCAAGGTTGCGAGCACGCGCGGCCATTCCTCCTCCTCGAAGCGCCGCCGCTCTCGCGCGAGCAGGCGCTCGCGCGCGCCGTCAAGCACGTACATCCCCTTGCCGCGCTGCTTCTCGACTAGCCCTTCGTCGACGAGCTCCTGATAGCTCTTCAGCACCGTGAGCGGATTTACCTGGTACTCGGCGGCGACGGTTCGTACCGACGGCAGCGCATCGCCGTCGCCGAGGGCGCCGTCCAGGATCATTTCCAGCACGCGGTCCTTGAGCTGACGGTAAATGGGCTGGTTGTCGTCCCACTTAGGCTGCATGCGGCCTCAGAGCGCGGCCGCTTCAGCAGCCACGAGGATCAGTGGTATGGCCAGGGCCCCGCCGGCTCTGCTTGAATGGCCCACGCGCATTCCGCTTCTCCGCCGTTGATGATGTAGTGTTATACCTTACTAGAACAGTATATTCTAAGGCAAGTGACCCCATTGCCCGGCATCGAGCGTTTACCTTCTTGCCGAGGCCGCCGGCGGACGCGGCGGCACTTCTCGGCGCGCGGGCGACCTCGTAAGCTCCCTGCGTGGACTCGCGTACCGATCAAGCGCTGATGCTCAGCTTTCGCGACGGCGATGCAGCGGCGTTCGAAAGCCTCTACGGGCGGCATCGCGCCTCCTTGTATCGCTTTTTCGGCCGCCAGGCAGCCAAAGCGTGCGTCGACGACCTGTTTCAGGAGACCTGGCTGCGAGTGATTCGAGGCAAGAGCACATATCGACCCGACGGCGTCTTCAGAGCGTATCTGTTTCGAATCGCCCACAACGTTCTCGTGGACCACTACCGTCGCGAGGCCAATCCCGCGCAGCCGTCGAGGTCGGCAGATATCGAGGCAGTCGACCCTGCCTCCGGGCCGGACAGCGAATACGGGATCGATGCCTTGCGCACGGCGATCGCCGGGGCGTTGACGCGCATGCCGGCGGCGCAACGCGAAGTCTTCCTGCTTCACCAGGACGGGGGTCTGACCCTGGAGCAGATCGGCGAGATCGTCGGCGCCGGCCGCGAAACGGTGAAGAGCAGACTTCGCTACGCCGTGGAGCGTCTCCGGGAGGCGCTGACGGAGCACCCCGAGGTCCGGGAGAAGCGCGCATGAACGATCGAGACCGCGACGACCTGCCGGCTGGCATCGAAGAAGTCGGCGAGGTCTATCGTGCGGCCGGATTCGACGATTTGCCGCCGCCGCGAATCGACGAAGCGGTGCTGGCCGCCGCCAGGCAGCGGAGCCGCCGGCGAGTACCGGCGTATCTGCCGGCGTTCGCCGCAGCGGCGACCTTCGTCCTTGCGCTCGGCCTGGTGCTGCGTCCGACGATTCCGGATCCGACCCCCGATCAGCCGCTGGGCGAATCGACACCGAGTTTTGCGCCCTTGCGCGAACAGTCGGCGAACACGGACACGAGCGTCCAGCGTGCTCTCCCGCTCGAGGCACCGGACACCGACGATATGAGCGCCTGCTCCGCAGCGCAGCGCGCAGAGGCGGCGCTCTGGATCGAATGCGTCTCGACGCTAATCGAGCGTGGCGAGCTCCTTCGAGCACGCGACGAGCTCGCCGATTTCAGGCGCAACTTTCCGGATCGCCCGCTGCCGGAGAATCTGACGGAGGCTCTCTTCCCTTAGCCGGGGGTCTCCCGCGTGCATGTTAGAATCGCGCCCCCCTTTGGCTTGAACCTACGGATACAGAGGCTTACGTCGAACCATGAGTAGAGAGAAACAAGCGCCAGCGCGAGTCGCGATTACGGGCGCGGCAGGGCAGATCGGTTACCAGCTGGCGTTTCGAATCGCGTCCGGGCAGCTTTTCGGATCAGGCCGACGCGTGGCCCTGCAGTTGCTCGAGATCCCGCCCGCAATGAGCGCGTTGAACGGCGTCGCGATGGAGCTCGATGACTGTGCCTTCGATCTGCTCGACGACATCGTCGTAACCGACCAGGCGAGCACGGCTTTCGGCAATACCGATTGCGCCTTTCTCGTCGGTGCCCGGCCGCGTGCGCTCGGCATGGAAAGAAAGGACCTCCTGATCGCCAACGCGGAGATCTTCTCGGTGCAAGGCAAGGCGCTCAACGAAGCCGCCTCGCGTGAAGTCAAAGTTCTCGTCGTCGGCAATCCCGCAAACACGAATGCGCTGATCGCCCGGGAAAACGCTCCCGCGCTAGACCCGCGGAACTTCACGGCGATGACGCGGTTGGATCATAATCGAGCCAAGGCGCAGCTCGCGGCAAAGGCCGGCGGGCATGTCTCAGACGTTCGCCATATGACCATCTGGGGAAATCATTCCTCGACGCAGTATCCGGACATTGCGCACGCGATGATCGGTGGTCGGCCGGCCGCCGAGCTGGTTCCGGAGCAATGGTATCGCGAGGAATTCATCCCGATCGTGCAACAGCGCGGGGCGGCGATTCTCAAGGCGAGAGGCGCGTCCTCGGCGGCGTCCGCGGCATCGGCGGCGATCGACCACATGAGCAACTGGATAAACGGCACGCCGGCGGAGGACTGGGTCAGCATGGCTGTCGCTTCCGACGGCAGCTACGGCATCCCCGAGGGCGTCGTCTTCTCCTATCCGGTCACGTGTCGCAACGGCAACTACACGATCGTTCAAGGTCTCGAGCTCAGCGACTTCAGCCGCGCGATGCTCAAGGCCACGGACGCCGAGCTTCGAGAGGAACGCGACGGCGTCGCCGGCCTCTTGTAAATCGATTCCGGGAACGCTTTGCGCGTGTGAGGAGAGAATGACGTGGGAACCTGGCTCTGGCTCGTCGCTCTCCTCGGCACCGGCATTACGCTCGCCTATCGCAGAGTCGATCTAAAAACTTCCACCGCGATCATCGGCGTCTTGCTGATCGGCTATACGGCGCTCGACGACGACGTCCTCTGGCCGCTGCTGCTCTGGCTGCTGTACGTCCCGTTCGCGCTGCTCAACGTCGAGACGCTGCGCCGCGAGCATATCACGCGTCCGCTGCTCGACGTTTTCAGGCGCATGCTACCTCCCTTGTCGCGCACCGAGCAGGATGCCCTTCAAGCCGGCACGGTCTGGTGGGAGGGCGAGCTTTTTTCCGGCATGCCCGACTGGAGCGTGCTCAAGCGTCTGCCCGCCCCGCAGCTCACACCCGAAGAGCAGGCCTTCCTCGACGGTCCGACGGAGGAGCTTTGCCGGATGCTCGACGACTGGGAGATCACGCACGAGCTGGCCGACATGCCTGAGAACGTCTGGGCCTTCATAAAGAGGCATCGCTTCTTCGCGATGATCATTCCCCACGCCTATGGCGGTCTCGGGTTCAGTCCACTGGCGAACTCGATGGTGTTGACGAAGATCGCTTCGCGAAACACCACCGCGGCTTCGACGATCGGTGTGCCGAACTCGCTGGGACCCGCGGAGCTGCTGCTGCACTATGGCACCGAAGAGCAAAAGCGCCGCTGGCTGCCCGATCTGGCAAGCTCCAAGGAAATTCCCTGCTTCGCGCTGACTTCGATCCGCGCCGGGTCCGACGCGACCGCTATCGTCGATTCCGGCGTCGTGTGCCGTGGGGAATTCGAAGGCCGGGAAGTCATCGGCATTCGCCTCAACTGGGACAAGCGCTACATTACGCTCGCACCGATCGCGACAGTGCTCGGCCTGGCATTCAAGCTCTACGATCCGGATCACCTCATCGGCGATCAGGAAGAGCGCGGAATCACCGCCGCCCTAATTCCGACGAATCTGCCCGGCGTCGAGATCGGCCGCCGGCATTTTCCAATCAATATTCCGTTTCAGAACGGCCCGACGCGCGGCAAGGACGTTTTCGTTCCCGTCGACTTCATCATCGGCGGGCCCGAGATGGCGGGACAAGGCTGGCGCATGCTCGTCGAGCTGCTCGCCGTCGGCCGCGGTATCGTGCTGCCGAGCAATGCGCTCGGCGGGGCGATGGCTGCGGTTTACGCGTCGGGCGCCTATGCACGTATCCGGCGGCAGTTCAAGCTGCCGATCGGCAAGTTTCATGGCGTCGGCGAAGCGCTGGCGCGGATGGCCGGCTACACCTACATCATGACGGCCGCATCGCGGGTGACTTGCGCTGCGCTGAACTCGGGCGAAAAACCCGCCGTGCCGACGGCAATTCTTAAATACCACAACACCGAGATGGCGCGGCAAGTCGCCAACGACGCGATGGACGTTCACGGCGGCAAGGCAATCATGCTGGGCCCCAAGAACTACCTTGCAAGAGGCTATGAAGTCATACCGATAGCCATCACGGTCGAAGGCGCGAACATCCTGACGCGCAATTTGATCATCTTCGGGCAAGGCGTGATCCGCTGTCACCCCTTCGTGCTTCAGGAGCTCAATGCTGCTCAAGACGAGGACGCGGAGCGCGGGCTGTTAGCGTTCGATCGCCTGCTGTTCCGTCATCTCGGCTATGCGGTCTCCAACGCCATGCGGTCCTTGATCATGGGGCTGACGCTGTCGCGGTTCACCGACGTGCCCGCACGGGGATTCGTGCGCCGCTATTACCAGCGCCTCAATCGCTACAGCGCGTCCTACGCGCTCGCAGCCGACGTCGCGCTGCTGACGCTGGGTGGCGCGCTCAAGCGCAAGGAGCTCTTGTCGGCCCGGCTCGGCGACATCCTGAGCTACCTGTACCTGACCTCGATGGTCCTCAAGCACCACGAGAACCAGGGATCGCCCGCCGCGGATCGAGCGCTCGTCGAGTGGTCGTGCAGAACCTTGCTCTACCGTGCTCAGGAGCAGCTGCACAGTTTCCTGAGGAACTTCCCGAACCGCTGGGTCGCCGCAGTCTTGCGCATATTCATCTTTCCGCGCGGCCGGATATTCTCGTCTCCGGCCGACGAGCTTGGCCAAGAGATCGTCGAGCTCATCATCAATCCGACGGCGGCACGTGAGCGGCTCTGCGACTGTATTTATAAGACGCGCGAGCCGGGTAATCCGCTCGGCTTGCTCCAGGAAGCGCTCGAGGCTGCCGACAAGGTTCGCCGGCTGGAACGAAAAGTGTTCGATGCGAACCGCGACGGCAAGATCAAGAGCGACGACACCCCTGGACAGATCGACGAAGCCGAGCGACTCGGCGTCATCAGCCCGGAGGAGGCCGAGCAGATAAGGGCCTTCGATCGCCAGACACTCGCCCTACTCGCCGTGGACGACTTCGCGCCTCAGGACCTCGTGCGCCAAGCGCCCTCGATCCACGGCAAACGCAGCCCGCGAAAGCCGAGCAAGACGCAGGTATCGCAGCCCGCCGCCGATGCCACGCGAAGCGAAGCCGAAGTCCAGGATTGATCGGTTCCCGGGCGAGGCTGCGGCCATTCTCGCCGCCCGGCTGTGCTACATTTAGGAGCGCACTCACGCGACGCAGCAGACACGCCAGGGAGAAGCGCGATGCCTATTTCACTCAAACTCAGCGTTCTCGGTGCCATCGCCCTGCTGGCCGCCTGCAGCGAGCCGGAGATGCCGGCCGAGGATGCCGTAGCACCGATGCAAGCCGCACCCGGGCCGGCGCCCCAGCCCAACCCTACGGTCGCGCGAACACCGTCGCCTGCAGCGGCCATGGCTTACATCGTCGAGCCTGCCGACGGCGCGACCGCGACCAGCCCGGTGCTCGTCGCCTTTGGCCTCAAGGGCATCGGCGTCGCGCCGGCAGGAATCGAATCGCCGAACACGGGCCATCATCATCTGCTGATCGATACCGAGCTCGCGAGCTTCGATCAGCCGATTCCGGCCGATGCCCAGCATATCCACTACGGTCTCGGTCAGACGGAGGCCATGGTCACTCTGTCGCCGGGGAGCCACACGCTCCGGCTCGTGCTTGGCGACCATCTGCACATTCCACACGACCCGCCGGTGATGTCGGACCCGGTCACGATTCAGGTCCTGCCTTGATGCTTTCACCCGTGAGCGTCTGCGGGACCGGCTAGCGAGGATCCGAGCCTAAGCTCATGTACACGCAGTTTTTCGGGCTACGGGAGAAGCCTTTTTCGATTACGCCCGACCCGCGCTACCTCTATTTGAGCCAGCGCCATGCCGACGCGCTCGCGCATCTGATCTACGGAATTTCCCACAGCGGCGGTTTCATCCAGTTGACCGGCGAGGTCGGAACCGGAAAGACCACCTTGGTTCGGACGCTTTTCGAGCAACTGCCCGAAGAGGCGGACGTGGCGCTGATACTGAACCCGGAGCTCACGGCGCAGGAGTTCCTGACGGCGATACTCGAGGAACTCAAGGTACCCCCGCCGGCCGACCGCTCGGTCAAAGCGCTCGTCGATCAATTGAACGTCCACTTGCTCGCCGCGCATGCCAACAGCCGGCGCACGGTGCTCATCGTCGACGAAGCACAGAATCTCGCGCCGACAATACTCGAGCAGGTGCGGCTGCTGACCAACCTCGAAACACCGAGGCAGAAGCTGCTGCAGATCATCCTGATCGGGCAGCCGGAGCTGCGCGAGCTGCTCGCGCAAGAGGACATGCGGCAACTGGCACAGCGCGTCACTGGCCGCTATCACCTCGAGCCGCTGAACCTCGAGGACACTGCAAAATACGTCGAGCACCGTTTGAAGGTCGCCGGCGCGACCGGCGGAATCTTCGCTCCGTCGGCACTGCGCGAAATCTATCGACGATCGTCCGGCATACCGCGGCTGATCAACGTCGTTGCCGACCGAGCGCTGCTTGCCGCCTACACTCGAAATACGCGCACAGTCGATCGCCGCCTGGTGCGGCAAGCTGCCGGTGAAGTTTTCGGTGGCGCGCCCCGGATCGGAAGGGCGCGACGCGTCGCCGCGATCACCGCGTTGGCGGGGATCACGGCCTTTGGGTTCGGTGCGTGGCGCTACGCCATGGAACCCAGCCCCGTACCGCTGGCCGCAGTCGAGCTTCTCCTACCCGAAGCACCGGCTACGGCCGAGCCGCAGGTGCCCGTCGTTCCCGACCCGCCGCCGCCCACGCTATCGAAGCTGTTGCTCGATCCGACGCTCGCGAAAGACACCGATTCGGCATTTGCGGATCTGTTTGGGCTGTGGGGAATCGAGTACACGAGCGGCGCGAGCCCGGCTTGCGAGCAAGCCGCGGAGCGTGGTCTACGTTGTTGGTATCAAACGGGCACGATCAGCCATCTGCGGCGACTCGACCGTCCCGCGATCGTGAGCCTGCTCGACGCCGGCGGCGATGAGCACCAAGTCGTCTTGAGCGCGCTCGCCGACGACGGCGCCGAGCTGCTATTCGGCGGCAGCGCGTTCTCCGTCACCCTCGGCGACCTTTCGAAGTACTGGTACGGTGATCACCTCATACTCTGGAAACCGGCGATGCGGAACACGGAGCCGCTTTCGCTCGGCGCGCGGGGCGAGGACGTCGTCTGGTTGCGGCGTAGCATTGCGGACATCGACGGCGTACCCATGCCCGAAACGGTATCGGAGATTTTCGATCCGGCTTTGGAGGCGCGCGTGCGCGAGTACCAACGCACGCGGCGGCTCACCGTGGATGGCATCGTCGGCACACGGACCCAGATCTCGATTCTATCGGAGTTGCCGGCATCCGGCGCTCCACAACTCATCGAGGCACCTTGAGATGTCGTTCATTCTCGACGCACTGAAGAAATCGGAGACGGAGAGACAGCGCGGCTCCGTTCCAAGCATCGGTGATCTCCCGGTGGTCGTGCCGCAGTCACAGACCTCTGCGTGGGTCGCGGTCGTGATCGGCGCCTTGAGCATCGGTATCGTGGTGCTCGGCTGGGCCTGGTGGAACGCGCAGACACCCGGAGGCCCTCTAACGGGCGCGAGCTTCCAGGCTCCTGCTCCCGAGGCGGGTCCGAGCCGTCCGGTTTCTCAGGGGCCGACGCGCAATCTTGCCGCCGAGGCCAGGCAAGTCCCCCGACCGACCGGGCTGCCGCAGGCTCAGACCCAGCAACCGATCCCTGCGACCGAGCCCCGCCCGGCGGCCGTCGCGGCGGCGGCGATGACGGTCGGCCAGCTCCGCGCGGCCGGTGTCGCCGTTCCGGAGCTCACCCTTGAGCTGCATGTGTACAGCGACGAACCCGCGCAGCGCTTCGTCTTCATCAACTCACGCAAGTATGTCGAGGGCGAGGCCCTCCAGGAGGGGCCACGCCTGCTGGTGATCACGGCTGAGGGCGCGGTCTTGAGCCAGGCAGGACAAAACTTCCTGCTATTGCAGGAATGAGGAGCTGCGACGCTCCCGGGCGCCTCACGAACGGATGCCCGTTCCGCGTTTCAAGAGCAGCGCTACCGCCCCGTACAGGCCTGCCGTTGCCGCCACGATGATCGCATAGGCAGTGCCGATGGAGATATCGGAAGTGCCCAGCATGCCAAAGCGGAATGCGTTGACCATGTAGAGAATCGGATTCGTCTGCGCGATGGCCTGCCATGCCGGAGACAACAAGGAGATCGAGAAGAACACCCCACCGAGATAGGTGAGCGGCGTCAACACGAACGTCGGTATCATCGAGATGTCATCGAAATTCGTGGCGAAGATCGCGTTCAAAAGCCCGGCGAGCGAAAATGTCATGGCGGTGAGCACGACGACGGAGAGCATGATGAGCGGATGCTCCACGCGCAAGTCGGTGAACGCCATCGCGACCACCGTTACGAGCGCCGCAACCGCGAGGCCGCGGACCACTCCGCCGACCACATAGCCGGCGATGATCGTCGAGCTCGCCATCGGCGAGACGAGCATCTCCTCCAGATGGTGATTGAGCTTACCCGAGAAAAACGACGAAACTACGTTGCCGAAAGAGTTCGTGATCACGGCCATCATGATAAGTCCCGGCGCGATGAACTGCGTGTAGGGTACGCCGTCCATGTCGCCGATCCTGCGGCCGATGAGGCTACCGAAGATGATGAAGTAAAGCGTCATCGTGATCGCCGGAGGGACGATCGTCTGCACCCAGATCCGCAACACCCGGTGCACTTCCTTGCGCACGATGGTGACGAAACCGACCAGGTTGACTGCAAGCAGGCTCGGGCCGTTGCCTCCGGCTGCATGCTCCGTATCGACGTGAGACGACGGCACGTCGGTCACGAGCCGTTTGCCTTCTTAGCTTTGTCTTCGACCAGGCGCATGAACAACTCTTCGAGGCGATTGCTGCGCGTGCGCATGCTGACCACTTGCAGATTCCGCGCCGACAAGGCACCGAAAAGATCGTTCAAGCTCTTGTCTTTGGTGATTTCTACCTCGATCTCGTGCTCATTGCGCAGGCGTACGTCGTAACCATCCAGCCGCGGGGCTTCGTGCATACCTTCCTTCAGAGTCAACACGA
>Ga0214472_10001488_pt1 | contig 26224 bp, 26 predicted proteins | sample RVTome_6_FD_207662 | JGI IMG/M metagenome (GOLD analysis project Ga0214472, IMG submission 207662) | Soil microbial communities from uranium-contaminated site in the Upper Colorado River Basin, Wyoming, United States - RVT140D175 | ecosystem: Environmental > Terrestrial > Soil > Contaminated >...
TGTATGGCGGGCTGACCATGGTCTCGAACGTGCCCTTCTACAGCTTCAAGGACGTCAATTTCAGGAAGAGCGTGCCCTTCTGGGCCATGCTCCTCATCGTCCTCGGATTCGTGCTGGTGTCCTCGGACCCGCCGATCGTCCTGTTTCTGCTTTTCTGCGCCTACGGCCTCTCGGGCTACGTCATGTGGGCGCTGGGCAAGCGCTCCCGGCCGCGTCCTTGACGCCCGCGCGCGGCGCGGGCTATAGTGCGCCGCATGCAACAGGCCAGGATTCTCGGCACCATCCTTCCGCTGGCGCTCCTCGCGCTGGGCGGCCTGCTGCTGCGCCTCGCGCGCGCAAACTAAACCCCCCAATTCGGCACTACCCCTGACCGCCCACCCGGCGGCAAGGACCCATCGCATTCCCACGAGGAGCGCACCATGAGCAAGGGCCAACTGATCATCTTCGACACCACCATGCGCGACGGCGAGCAAAGCCCCGGCGCGTCGATGACCCGGGACGAAAAGCTGCGCATCGCGCGCGCGCTGGAGCGCATGCGCGTGGACGTGATCGAGGCGGGGTTCCCCGCGTCCTCCAACGGCGACTTCGAGGCGGTGCGCGCCATCGCCGACGTGATCAAGGACTCGACCGTGGCGGGCCTGTGCCGCGCCAACGACCGCGACATCCAGCGCGGCATCGATGCCCTGAAGGGGGCGAAGTCCTGGCGCATCCATACCTTCATCGCCACGAGCGAGCTGCACATGGCGAAGAAGCTGCGCATGACGCCCGAGCAGGTGCTCGAGCAGGCGAGGCTGTCCGTGCGCTACGCGAAGAATGCCTGCCCCGACGTGGAGTTCTCGCCCGAGGACGGCAGCCGCTCCGATCCCGACTTCCTGTGCCGGGTCCTCGAGGCCGCGATCCGGGAAGGGGCCACCACCATCAACATCCCCGACACGGTGGGCTATGCGGTGCCCGAGCAGTTCGGCGAATTGATCCGTCGCTTACGCGAGCGCGTGCCCAATTCCGACAAGGCGGTGTGGAGCGTGCACTGCCACAACGACCTCGGCATGGCGGTGGCGAACTCGCTCGCCGCGGTGATGATCGGCGGCGCGCGCCAGATCGAGTGCACCATCAACGGGCTGGGCGAGCGCGCGGGCAACACCTCGCTCGAGGAAGTGGTGATGGCGGTACGCACGAGGAAGGACTTCTTCGACCTGGAGACGCGCCTCGATACCACGCAGATCGTGCCCACCTCGCGCCTCGTGTCGCAGATCACCGGCTTCGTCGTGCAGCCGAACAAGGCGGTGGTCGGCGCCAATGCCTTCGCGCACGCCTCGGGCATCCACCAGGACGGCGTGCTGAAGGCGCGCGAGACCTACGAGATCATGACCGCAGCGGACGTCGGCTGGGCCACCAACAAGATCGTGCTCGGCAAGCTCTCCGGCCGCAACGCGTTCAGGCAGCGCATGAAGGAGATCGGCATCGAGCTGGAGAGCGAGGACGCCTACAACAAGGCCTTCCAGCGCTTCAAGGATCTCGCCGACAAGAAAGCGGAGATCTTCGACGAGGACCTGCAGGCTCTGGTGTCGCAGGAAGCGGGCGTGTCCGCCGACGAGCATTGGCGACTCGTCACCATGAGCCAGGCGAGCGGCACGGCCGAAAAGCCGCACGCGACGATCGTCCTGGCCGAGGCGGGCAAGGAGAAGAAGGCGGAAGCGAAGGGCGACGGGCCGGTGGACGCCACGTTCAAGGCCATCGAAGCGGTAGCGAAGAGCGGCGCGGAATTGCTGCTCTACTCGGTCAACGCGGTGACCCAGGGCACGGAATCGCAGGGCGAGGTGACGGTGCGGCTGGCCAAGGGCGGGCGCATCGTCAACGGCGTCGGGGCGGACACCGATATCGTGGTGGCCTCCGCCAAGGCCTACATCAGCGCGCTCAACAAGCTGGCGAGCAAGGTCGAGCGGCTCAACCCGCAGCACCAGCTCTAGCCAGCCGCGCGTACGCCAGCGCCGCGGCGAAGAAGGCTAGGCTGAGGACGATTTCGACGCCTGCGAGCGCTTGCGACAGGCCGCGCTCGCTCCAGGCGCGCACCGCGCCCTCGGCAAGATAGCCGAGGATCAGCAGGCTCGACCACTGATACGTGTAGCGCCGGCCGGCGAGGATCCCGCCGAGCGGCAGCGCGAGCGGCGCCGCCTTCAGCGCGAGCAGCGAGCCGCCGGGACGCAGGGGCGCGAGCCACATTTCCCACGCGAGGCAAAGCACGAGCAGCCCGATGAGGCTGCCCGACGCGATCAGCCGAAGCGCACGCAATGGATCGGGGGCAGCTGCGTGGAAAGGCAGCGCCAGGAATCGCCCTGATCCTCCGACAACCACAAACCCCCGGTGGTCGAGCCGAAGGCGACGCGCTTTCCGTTCCGGTCCGCGTCGAGGCAGTGGCGGTACACCAGGTCGTAGGCGTGCTCCTGCGGCAGGCCCTTGCGCAGCACCTGGAAGCTCGCGCCGCCGTCGCGCGTGCGCGCGACGACGAGCTTTGCGTCCACCGGCACGCGGCATTCGTCCTTCACCGCCGGAACGAACCACGCGACGTCGGGATCCTTCGGATGCACGGCCACCGCGAAGCCGAACTTCGCAGGCCGGATGGCGGTGACTTCCCGCCAGGACTTCGCGCCGTCGGTCGAGCGGAACACGCCGTTGTGGTGCTGCGCCCACATCACGTCGGGCTGCGCGGCGCACAGCACGAGCCGGTGGATGTCCTGGACGTTCTGGTCGAACTTCTGCTCCGGCGGCATGTACTCCGCGTACATGCCCTGCGCGCAGATCGCCCAGCTCCTGCCGCCATCCCGCGTCTGCCAGGCGCCGCCGGTGGACACGGCCACGGTGATGCGCCGTGGATCGCGCGGGTCGATGGCGATGGAGTGGATGCCGGGGTGGTCGTAGCCGCCGCCTGTCCATTCGGGGCGCTCGGGCCGGTTCCACAAGCTGTCCACGAGTTGCCAGCTCGCGCCGCGGTCCTCCGAGGTGAACAGCCCGCCCGGGATGGTCCCCGCCCACAGCCGCGTGCCGTCCGACTCCAGCGACCACAGTTGCACCAGCTTCCAGGGCGTCTTGTCCCGCGAATCGGCGGGTTGCGGCGGGTACTCCGGCGCCGCGACCTCTTCCCAGGACTTACCGCCGTTCGCGCTGCGGCGCAGCTTCACGCCGAAATGCCCGAGGTTGAGCGCGGCGTAGAGCGTGCCGTCGCGATCGGGCAGCACCATGCTGACCGGATCGCCGAGAAAATGCGGCTTGCCGATCCCGCGTGCCGTGACGACGAACAATCCCTTCTTCGTGCCGACGTGGAGCTTCATCTTCAGCCTCCGGTCAGTGCCTGCATCACATATACGTCGCTCGCCTCGCCCACGGCTTCGTCCAGGCGCTCCCGGTCGCGCACCCGCTGCCCGTCGATGAACACCGTCACGTGTTTGCGCAGGTGGCCCTGCTCGTCGAGCACGTAGCTGCGCGCCTGCGGCTGCGCCGCGAATACCTGCGCCAGGACCGAGCGCAGCGTGCCCGCCGCGACCTCGGTTTCCGGGCAGTTCACGTGGCGCTGCAGGTTGGAGGTGAAGACGACGCGCGGCATGCCGGGCCTAGGAGCGGAGCTTGAGCGCAATTTCCGCCAGGCGCTTGCCTTGCGCGATGCACAGCGCGCGCTCGGCATCCGCGACGGGCTGGTCGTCCGCCACGCCGGCGACGTGGCTCGGTCCGTAGGGCGTGCCGCCTGCGCGCGTGGCGTTGAGCTCGGCATGCGTATAGGGCGTGCCGACGATCAGCATGCCGTGGTGCAGGAGCGGCAGCATCATCGACAGCAGCGTCGTCTCCTGGCCGCCGTGCATCGAAGCGGTGGAGGTGAACACGCACGCCGGCCTGCCGGCGAGCGTGCCCTTCAGCCACAGCGGCCCGGTGCCGTCCAGGAAATGCTTGAGCGGCGCCGCCATGTTGCCGAAGCGCGTGGGACTGCCGAGCGCGAGGCCCGCGCATTCCTCGAGGTCGCGCAGCTCCGCGTAAGGCGCGCCCTCGGGAGGCACGGCGGGCGCCGCGGTCTGCGTCACCGGCGCGACCTTCGGCACGGTGCGCAGCCGCGCCGCCGCGCCCGGCACGCGCTCCACGCCTTCGGCCACCAGCTCCGCCATGCGCCGCACCGCGCCGCCGACGCTGTAGTACAGCACGAGGATGTCCGCCACGGCCTGTATCATACGGGCCCGATGCGCCGGACTGAATTCCGCAGCCCACTCGCGTTTGTCACGGCGATGGCGCGGCGCTTCGGGGACGTCCGCACCCTGCAAACGGCCGGCGCGCTCTCGTTTACCACGTTGCTCGCGATCGTGCCCCTGCTCACGATCGCGCTTTGGGCCTTCAGCGGTATTCCGGCGTTCGCGGACGTGCTTGCCGCGTTCGAGCGCTTCCTCGCCGCGCAGCTGCTGCCCGAAGGGGCGCTGGGCGCGCGCGTGACCGGCCGCATCGGCGAGTTCAGGGGCAATGCCGCGCGTCTGGGCGCCCTCGGGCTGGGCTTTCTCCTGGTGGTCGCGATCTTGCTCCTGCTCACGGTCGAGGAGACGCTGAACCGCATCTTCGCCGTGACGCGCCGGCGCTCGTTGCTGCGCCGGCTGCTGGTGTATGCCGTGCTGCTCGCTCTGGGCCCCGTGCTGATCGGCGCCAGCCTGACCATGACCACGTATGTGGCGGGAGCCTCCATCGGACTGCTGGACCTGGGCGAGGCAGCGCGCACGGCGCTCGGCGTCCTGCCGTTCGCGTTCACCTGCGTGGCCCTGACGCTGCTCTACTTCCTGGGGCCCTATCGGCGCGTCGAGCCTGGGCATGCCCTTCTGGGCGGCCTTTTCGCGGCGGCGCTGTTCGAACTGGCCAAGCGCGGCTTTGCGGTGTTCGTCGCCAAGTTCCCGACCTACACGCTGATCTACGGCGCGTTCGCCGCGCTGCCGATGTTCCTGCTGTGGCTGTACCTTTCCTGGCTGGTGGTGCTGATCGGCGCCACCCTTACCGCGCAATTGACTGCGAACGGAGACAGGGCATGACCGACATTCCCCGCCGCGAGCGCCTGATCGCCGCGCTCGACGTGCCGGGCGCCGACGAAGCGCGCAGGCTGGCCGAGCGCCTGGGCGATGCGGTGTGCTTCTACAAGATCGGTCTGGAGCTGTTCAGCGCAGGAGGTTACTTCGAGCTCCTCGCCTGGCTGCGCGCGCGCGGTTCGCGCGTGTTCGCCGACCTGAAGCTCTACGACATTCCCGAGACCGTGCGCCGCGCCGCGGCGAACCTGCGCGCGAGCGGCGCGAGCTTCCTCACCGTGCACGCCGAGCGCTCCATCATGGAGGCCGCGGCCAGGGACAAGGGCGCGCTCAGGATCCTCGCCGTCACCGTGCTGACGAGCTTCGACGAGCGCAGCATCGCCGAGATGGGCTACGCCGGCAGCGTGGAGGATCTCGTGCTGCAAAGAGCGCGCGCCGCGCTCGAGTCGGGCTGCGACGGCGTCATCGCTTCGGGCCTCGAAGCCCCGAGGATCAAGGCGGCCTTCGGCGAGCGGCTGCTGGTGGTGGTGCCCGGCGTGCGGCCCGCGGGCACGGCGGCACAGGACCAGAAGCGCGTCGTGGATGTCGCGCAGGCTTTCACCAACGGCGCCGACTACATCGTGGTCGGGCGTCCGATCCGCGATGCCGCTGACCCGCGCGCGGCGGCCGAAGCAATTCAAGGCACCATCGCCGCCGTGTACAAGAACTGACGCAACGCCACACGGCGCCGCCTAAGTCGCGTACAATGCGCGACTTTTTGCTTTTCCGATCAAATCCATGCCCCGCGCGCTGCGCAACCTCGCCATCATCGCCCACGTCGACCACGGCAAGACCACGCTGGTCGACAAGCTGCTGCGCGCGGCCGGGACGTTCGCCGCGCACGAGCACCTCGAGGAGCGCGTGATGGACTCCAACGACCTCGAGCGCGAGCGCGGCATTACTATCCTGGCCAAGAACTGCGCGGTGCGCTACGAGGGCACGCACATCAACATCGTGGACACGCCGGGCCACGCCGACTTCGGCGGCGAAGTGGAGCGCGTGCTGTCGATGGTCGACGGCGTCCTGCTGCTCGTGGACGCGGTCGAAGGGCCGATGCCGCAGACGCGCTTCGTCACGCGCAAGGCGCTGGCGCAGGGGCTCAAGCCCATCGTGGTCGTCAACAAGGTGGACCGCCCCGGCGAGCGCGCGCCGTGGGTGGTGAACCAGACCTTCGAGCTGTTCGACAAGCTGGGCGCAAGCGAAGAGCAGCTCGACTTTCCCGTCGTCTACGCCTCGGCGCTGGAAGGCTGGGCGAGCCTCGATCCTGCCGCGCGCGGCGGCGACATGAAGCCGCTTTTCGAAGCGATCCTCAGGCACGTGCCGATGCGCGACGAGGACGCCGACGGGCCGCTGCAGCTGCAGATCTGCTCGCTCGACTACTCGAGCTACGTCGGCAAGATCGGCATCGGCCGCATCCGCCGCGGTCGCCTCCGGGCGGCGCAGGAGGTGCTGGTGCTGAACGGCCCGGATGCGCAGCCCGTCAAGGCCAAGGTCAACCAGGTCCTAATGTTCGAGGGCCTGCAGCGGGTGCAGGTCGAGGAAGCCGAGGCGGGCGACATCGTGCTGGTGAACGGCATCGAGGAGCTGGGCATCGGCACGACGCTTTGCCATCCCGAGCATGCCGAGGCGCTGCCGCCGCTCAGGGTGGACGAGCCGACGCTGACGATGAACTTCCTGGTCAACGCCTCGCCGCTGGCGGGCCGTGAGGGCAAGTACGTCACCAGCCGCCAGATCCGCGAGCGCCTGGAGCGCGAAACGAAGAGCAACGTCGCACTGCGCGTCGAGTACCCGGCGGACACCGACACCTTCATCGTGCATGGCCGCGGCGAGCTGCACCTGACGATCCTGCTCGAGAACATGCGCCGCGAGGGCTACGAGATCGCGGTGTCGCGGCCGCGCGTGCTCTACAAGGAGATCGACGGCGTGCGCTGCGAGCCCTACGAGCTGCTTACCGTTGACGTGGAGGAGGCAAACCAGGGCAGCGTGATGGAGGAGTTGGGGCGGCGCCGCGGCGAGCTCCTCGACATGCAGCCCGACGGCAGGGGCCGCGTGCGCCTGGACTACCGCATCCCGGCGCGCGGGCTGATCGGCTTCCAGGGCGAATTCATGACCCTCACGCGCGGCACCGGCGTCATGAGCCACGTGTTCGACGAGTACGCGCCGGCGAAGGCCGAGGAGATGGCCGAGCGGCGCAATGGCGTGCTGGTGTCGCAGGACGACGGCGTCGCCGTGGCCTATGCGCTGTGGAAGCTGCAGGAACGCGGCCGCATGTTCGTCAACCCGGGCGACCCCGTGTACGAGGGCATGATCGTCGGCATCCACAGCCGCGACAACGACCTGGTGGTCAACCCCATCCGCACCAAGCAGCTCACCAACATCCGCGCCTCGGGCAAGGACGAGGCCATCGACCTCGTGCCGCCGATCGGCCTGACGCTGGAGTACGCGGTGGAGTTCATCGCCGACGACGAGCTGGTGGAAATCACGCCGAAGTCGATCCGGCTGCGCAAGCGCTTCCTGAAGGAGTCGGAGCGCCGGCGCGCGGAGCGCGCGGCGGCCTAGCCCCGCCTCAGGGAATCGGCACCGCGGCGAGCAGCTGCGCGCCCACGTCGACGCGCCGCGCGGCGTCGTGCGCGGGGCGCAGGCGGTGGGCGGCGACGCCGGGCAGGATCGCCTGCACGTCCTCCGGAATCACCTTGTCGCGCTCTTCGAGCAGGGCCCAGGCGCGCGCCGAGTGCACCAGCGCGAGCGCCGCCCGCGGCGACAGCCCCGCGACGTAATCCGGCGAGCGGCGCGTGAATTCGACGATCGCCTGCACGTAGTCCAGGAGCGCCGGCGCCACGTGCACGCGCTGCGCGTCCGACTGCAGCTCCACCAGCTCGGCCGGGCTCATGCAGGGGTCGAGGCTGGCGAGCAGGTCGCGGCGGTCCGCGCCCGCCAGCAGCGCACGCTCGGCGTCGCGATCCGGGTAGCCGAGCTCGATCCTCATCAGGAAGCGGTCGAGCTGCGATTCGGGCAGGGGAAAGGTACCGACCTGCTCGGACGGATTCTGCGTGGCCACGACGAAGAACGGCTCGGGGAGCTTGCGCGTCTCGGTTTCCACCGTCACCTGGTGCTCCTCCATCGCTTCCAGGAGCGCGCTTTGCGTCTTGGGCGTCGCGCGGTTCACCTCGTCGGCGAGGATCAATTGCGCGAAGATCGGCCCGGGGTGGAACTTGAAGGCGCCGCTGTCGCGCTCGTACACCGAGACGCCGATGATGTCCGCGGGCAGCATGTCGCTCGTGAACTGGATGCGCTGGAAATGCAGGCCGAGCGTTTTCGCCAGCACGTGCGCGAGCGTGGTCTTGCCGACGCCGGGCAGGTCTTCGATCAGCAGGTGGCCGCGCGCGATGAGACAGGCGAGCGCGAGCCGCACCTGCGTTTCCTTGCCGAGGATCACTTCGCCGGCGGCGGCGATGAGGCGCTCGAGCGGCGTTGCCGCGCGCGCGGTTTTGATCTGCGTTTTCAGCAGCATGGCCCCATTGTACAGGGTATGATTTGACGCATCATGCCCGTGGCATTCGTCACGCACCCGGACTGTCTCAAGCACGAAATGGGCGCCTGGCATCCCGAGCGGCCGGAGCGCCTCACCGCGATCGAAGACCAGCTGATTTCCTCGGGCATCGGCCAGTACCTCGCGCGCTACGACGCGCCGCTCGCCAGCGACGAGCAGCTGGCGCGCGTGCATCCGCTCGAGTACGTGCGCGCCATCCGCGACGCGGCGCCGCAGCAAGGCACGGTGCATCTCGATCCCGATACGGCGATGAATCCCTACAGCCTGCAGGCGGCGCTGCGCGCGGCCGGCGCTGCGGTGCACGCCACCGACCTCGTGCTGCGCGGCGAGGCCGAAGCCGCTTTCTGCAGCGTGCGGCCGCCCGGCCACCACGCCTGCCGCGCGCGGCCGATGGGATTCTGCATCTTCAACAACGTCGCCGTGGCGGCGCGCCACGCGCTCGAGGCGCACGGGCTGGAGCGCGTCGCCATCGTCGATTTCGACGTGCACCACGGCAACGGCACCGAGGATATTTTCGAGAACGACCCGCGAGTGCTGATGACCTCCACGTTCCAGCATCCTTTCTATCCCTATAGCGGCACCGAAGACCCGGCACGCAATATGGTCAACGTCCCGCTTGCCGCGGGCGCGGGCTCGACGCAGTTCCGCGCGGCCGTGAGCGGCTCCTGGATTCCCGCCCTGGAGGAATTCAAGCCGGAGCTGGTCCTCTTCTCCGCGGGGTTCGACGCGCACGCCGAGGACGACATGGCGATGCTTTCTTTCACCGATCAGGACTACGCCTGGGTGACGCAGCAGGTCAAGGCAGTGGCGGATCGGCACGCCGGCGGGCGCATCGTCTCGATGCTCGAGGGCGGGTATGCGCTGTCCGCCCTCGGCCGCAGCGTGGTCCAGCACCTGCGCGTGCTCGCCGGGCTGGACGCGTAGCCTCGTTCCTGGTGTAAGGTATCTGCCCAGGGTGCGACTGCGCCTGCAAGGAACCCGGTGACCGCGTTTTCCACCTACACCCGCTTCAAGAGGGGACCCTGATGCGCATTTCATATCTTGCTTTTCCCCTGGCTCTGGCTGCGCTCGCGCTTCCCCTGCAAGCGCAGTCTCTCAAGGTGTCCGCCATTCCGGACGAATCGCCCACCGAGCTGCTGCGCAAGTTCAAGCCGCTGGGCATCTATCTCGAGCGGGAAACCGGCATGAAAGTCGATTGGACTCCGGTCAACGACTATCCCGCGGTGGTCGAGGGCCTCGCCGGCAACCGCATCGATCTGGCGTGGCTCGGCGGCTTCACTTTCGTGCAGGCGCGCCTGCGCGCCGGTAACGCCATTCCCATCGCGCAGCGCGTAGAGGACGAGAAGTTCATCAGCTACTACATCGTGGCGAAAGGCAGCAAAGCGAAGACCCTGCAGGACCTCAAGGGCAGGACCTTCGCTTTCGGCTCCCCGGCGTCCACCTCCGGGCACCTGATGCCGCGCTTTTTCCTCCTCAAGGCGGGCATCAACCCGGACAAGGATTTCGCGCGACTCGCGTTTTCGGGCGCGCACGACGCGACCGTGGCCTTTGTCGCCTCGGGCCGCGCCGAGGCCGGCGCGCTCAACGCCTCCGTGTTCGACAAGCTGATCGAGAGGGGCGACGCCAATGCGAAAGCCGTGCGCATCCTGCAGAAAACGCCGCCCTACTACGATTACAACTGGACGGTGCGCGGCAATCTCGACCCGGCGCTGGTGAAGAAGCTCACCGCCGCGTTCCTCAAGCTCGATCCGGGCAACGCCGCGCACAGGGAAATCCTCGATCTGCAGCGCGCGACGCGCTTCATCGCTACCCGGCCTGGGAACTACAAGGGCATCGAGGAGGCGGCGCGCTCTGCGGGGCTGCTGAAGTAGGCGCTGGCGGCGCGTGAAGCTCGCGGTCAAAGCGCTGCATCTGGTTCTGCCGGGCGGGCACCGGGCGCTCGCGGGCGTTTCACTCGGGGTGGCGCGCGGCGAGCGGGTCGCCGTCATCGGGCCCTCGGGGGCCGGAAAGACCAGCCTGCTGCGCCTGCTCGGCGTGGCGCATCGCCCGAGCTCGGGCTCGCTCGCCATCGCCGACCTCGATCCCTGGGCCTTGCCCGCCCGGGCGCTGCAGCAGCTGCGCAGCCGCATCGGTATGATCCATCAGGCGGCGCCGCTGCCGCCGCGCCAGCGCCTGGTTACCGCCGTTCTCGCCGGTCGCCTGGGCGCCTGGGGGCTGTGGCGCGGTCTCGCTTCGCTCGCGTATCCGGCGGACATCGCGGGCGCGCGCACGGCGCTGGCGCGGCTCGATCTCGCCGAGCGGCTCTTCGACCGCTGCGACCGGCTCTCGGGCGGCCAGCTGCAGAGGGTCGGCGTGGCGCGCGTGCTCTACCAGAAGCCCGACCTCATCCTCGCCGACGAGCCGGTGTCGGCGCTCGATCCCCAGCTTGCCGACCAGACGGTGGGAGAGCTGCATCGCGAGGCGCGGGCGCGCGCAGTGACGCTGGTGGCGAGCCTGCATGCGGTGGACCTGGCGCTGAAGTGGTTTCCGCGCGTCGTCGGGCTGCGCGACGGCGCCGTCGTCTTCGACAGCCCGCCGGTGCGCATCACCGACGCCATGCTGCACGATCTCTACGCCACCGAATCGCAGACCTTGCCGGTCCAGGGCAGCGCGCCGCTTGCGCACCCCGAACCGCTGTCACGCGCCGCGCGGCGCGGCGCCCAGCCCCTGTGCAGGTAGGCGCCGCCGCAGCACCGCGCGATCCCGCGCTGCCGGCGCGCGTCGTGCTGGCGGCCGTCGTCCTGGTGCTGCTCTGGCCCGCGCTCGAGCTGACCGAATTCGACCCGCGCAAGCTTTTCGAGACGGGCAACCTGCTGACCATGGCGCGCTTCCTGGGGACCTTCTTTCCCATGGCGCTCGGCGCGGATTTCCTCGGCCTGGTGCTGCGCTCCGCCCTGGAGACGCTCGCGCTCGCGACCGTCGGGATGGCGCTCGCCATCGCGCTCGCCGCGCCGCTCGCGCTCGCCGTATCGGAAAGCCTTTCGGTGTCGCGCATCGGGCCCGCACCGCGCGCCTGGCTGCGCCGCATGCTGCGCGTTCCCGTGCGCCTGCTGCTCGTCGTCATGCGCTCGATTCCGGAGATCGTCTGGGCGCTCTTGTTCGTGCGTGCGGTCGGGCTGGGTCCGGCGGCCGGCATCCTGGCGATCGCCATCAACTACGCGGGCATGCTCGGCAAGGTGTATTTCGAGATCTTCGAGGCGGGCGATACGCGCCCGGCGCGCGCCGTCCTGGAATCGGGCGGCGGCCGCCTGCACGCATTCTTCTACGGCATCCTGCCGGTTTCGCTGCCGGAGCTCGTGTCCTATACGGTGTACCGCTGGGAATGCGCCATACGCGCCTCGGTGGTCATGGGCTTCGTCGGCGCGGGCGGCCTCGGCCAGCAGATGGAACTGTCCATGCGCATGCTCGAAGGGGGCGAGGTCGCGACCATGCTGGTGGCCTTTTTCGCGCTGGTGATGCTGGCCGACGCCATCAGCGCGCTGCTGCGCAAGGGGCTGACGTGACGGCCGGCGCATTCGTCTGGCGGCCCTGGGCGGTGCTCGGCGGGTTCGCGCTTGCTGCGGGCGCGAGTCTCGCGTACCTCGGCGTCGATTTCGGCACGCTCCTCGGGCGGGACAGCGTGCGGCAGATGGCGCAGTTCGCGCAGGGCTTCGTGCCGCCGGACACCTCGCCGGAGTTCCTCGAGCGCACGCTCGCCGGCGCTACGGAGACGCTCGCAATTTCCGCGCTGGGGACCTTGCTCGCCGCGCTCGCCGGCGCGCTCTTCGCGCTGCCCGCCTCGGGCCGCTGGGGCCGTTGGCTGCGCGCGCCGGCACGGCTCGGTTTGAACGTGCTGCGCTCCATTCCGGAGCTGGTGTGGGCGGTATTCATGGTGCTCGCCGCGGGCCTCGGCCCGTTCGCCGGCTGCCTCGCCCTCGCCGTGCACACGGCGGGCGTGCTCGGGCGGCTGTTTGCAGAGACGCTCGAGAACGCGCCGCCCGAACCGGCCCGCGCGCTGCGCGACGCGGGCGCCGGGGCGACGCTCGCCTTCCTCTATGGCACGCTGCCCGTGGTCCTGCCGCAGTTCACGTCCTATGCGTTGTACCGCTGGGAGTACAACATCCGCATGGCCGCGGTGCTCGGCTTCGTCGGCGCAGGCGGCCTCGGTCAGATGCTCTACGTGTCGCTTTCGGTGTTCAAGACCCACGAGGCGGCGACGCTGCTCATCGCCATGATCGCCATGGTCAGCATCGTCGACCTGCTCAGCGCGTGGCTGCGCCGCTTCCTCGGGCGCTCGGACGCATGAGCCCGCGCAACGCGTTCGCCAGCGCCGCGCGTTCCGCTGCCGGCGCGAACAGCGCGCGCCTCGCCGCCAGAGCCCGCCGCAACCGCCGGTAGAACTCCGCTTCGCGTTGCGCGCGCGCTAGCAGACGCGCCAGCGAGCGTTCGTCGCCGAGGGGAAAATAGCCGGGGTGGCCGCGCCCGAGCATGCCGATGTTGCCCGGCACGCTCGAGGCGAGCACCGGCGTGCCGACGCGCGCCGCCTCGGCAATGACGTTGGCACCGCCTTCCATGCGCGAGCTCACCACGAGCAGGTGGCTGCGCGCGAGCCAGCCGAGCGCCCGCGGGTGCGGCACGCCGCCCAGCCAGCGGTAGCGCGGATCGTTGTGCATGCGCCGGCGCGCTTCGCGCGCCATCGCCGGCGAGAGGGCCGCGCCGAGATGCACGACCTCGACCGGCAGCTCGCGCGGCAGCCGCTCGAGCGCGGCAACCGCCCGGAACGGGTCTTTTTCCTCGCGCAGGTGGCCGATGACCGCAACCCGGAATACCCGCCCCGGGAGCGCGCGCCGCGCGCGCGCGGCCGCCGACTGGTACACCACGCGCGCCTTGCGGCGCAGCCGCGGCGAGAGCCGCCGCAGCGCCTCGTCCTGCAGCACGATGAGCCGATCGGCGAGCTCGAGCGAGCGCCGCGCCTCGGGCGAGCCCGGCAGGTCGCGGTAGAGATCCGTGCCGGTGAGCACCACGCAGAGCGGCCCGTTCGGGTGCGCGCGGCGGTAGCGCGCCACCGAATCGTGGCTGCGCCGAGCGTGCAGCGCGACCAGCAGGTCGCAGGCCTTTCCGTCCCAGGCCACCGCAACCGATACGCGATGGCCGGCCGCTCGCAGGAACGCCGCCCAGCGCAGCGCCGTGTGGCGGTTGCCGTTGCGCGCGCCGGCGCCGGCGGGCGTGACGATGGCGATGCGCGGCATGGTTGCGGCTAGACTAGCACGCGATGACGCGCCGACATTCCTCGCTGGATGCGCACTTGCTGGCCGCGCGCGCGCGCACCGAGCAGATGACGCGCGACCTCGAGGGCGAGCGCCTGCTCGGGCCGAAGCTCGACATCGTCAACCCGCCGCTCTGGGAGATCGGGCACGTCGCCTGGTTCCAGGAGCGCTGGTGCCTGCGCACCGCGCACAGCGGCGTGCCCATGGATTCCATCTTTTCCGGCGCCGACACCCTCTACGACTCCTCCGCGGTGGCGCACGATACGCGCTGGCATCTGCCGCTGCCGGGCGCCCAAGCGACGCGCGCCTACATGGCGGAGGTGCTCGAACGCGTGCGCGCGCGGCTCGCGCGCGAGCCGGAAAATCGTGCGCTCGCTTATTTCGCGCAGCTCTGCGTATTCCACGAGGACATGCATGCCGAGGCCTTCCACTACACGCGCCAGACGCTCGGCTATGCCGATCCGGCCGGCGAGACGCCGGCGGGCGGCGCCGCGCCCGGCGACGAGGAGCTTCCCGGCGGCCGCTTCGTGCTCGGCGCGCGGCCGGGCAACGGCTTCGTCTTCGACAACGAGAAATGGGCGCACGAGGTCGAGGTGGCGCCCTACCGCATCGCCCGGCGGCCGGTCACCAATGCCGAGTACCTTGCCTGCGTGGAGGAGGGAGGCGGGGCGGCGCCGCGCTATTGGCGAAAACAGGACGGGGTCTGGCGGCAGCGGCGCTTCGACCGCTGGGTGCCGCTTGCGCCGGAGGAACCGGTGCTGCACGTGAGCGCGCACGAGGCGGAAGGCTATTGCCGCTGGGCCGGTCGCCGGCTGCCGACGGAAGCGGAGTGGGAGTTCGCGGCGCGCAGCGACCGGCTGGCTCAGGGCGGGGTGTGGGAATGGACCGCGAGCGCGTTCCTGCCCTATCCGGGGTTCTCGCCCGATCCCTACGAGGAGTATTCGCAGCCCTGGTTCGGCACGCACCGGGTGCTGCGCGGCGCGAGCTTTTCCACCCCGGCGCGTCTCGCGCGCCCCGCGTTCCGCAATTTCTACACGCCCGAGCGCGCCGACGTGTTTTGCGGGTTCCGTACCTGCGCGGCCTAAGCCGCTTCCTTGCCTTTCACCGCGGCCGGCGTTTCCTCGAGCAGCGCGATGACGCGCTTGGCATGGCGGTAGAGTTTCTCGCCCTTTTCCGTCACCACCACGCCGCGGCGGTGGCGCTCGAAAAGCTTTACGCCGAGAAACAGCTCGAGCCGCCGGATGCGCGCCGAGACGTTGGATTGCACGGTCTCGAGCAGCACGCCGGCGCGGGCAAATCCACGCTCTTCGTACACGGCGACGAAATAGCGCAGATCCTTGATGTCCATGGCCGAAGGACTATAGCAAACGCCCTGTGCCATCTGCATTCGAGCTAGCACAAAGAGCCAGCCTCATGCCGCCAGCGCGCGCGCCATGTCGGCGAAAACCTCCTCGTCCGCAGCGGCGACGCGCAGCACCTGCGCCTGCGGCAGGCGCACGAAATTGCGCTCGGCCGAGCGGCGGTAGGCGGGGTCGTAATGCTCCTCCAGCAGCCGGGACACCAGCTCTTCCCAGGCGCCGCGCGCCGCCAGCGCTTTCCAGGCGTCCACGCGCTCGCGCCCGTGCAGTGGCGCGAGGCAATCGAGCTGTGCGGCAAGCGCCGCCGGCGCGGCGAAGAAATGCCGGTACTCCTCCATGAGAAGCGCGACGCGCGCCTCGAGGTGCGCCTCGAGCCGCACGCACGCGGCAGCGCGCATGGCCGTGATGAGCGCCTCGGGAACCTGCAGCTGGCCGATCTTGCGGCTCTCGCCCTCCACGTACACCGTGCGGCCGCGATCCAGCGCCGCGAGCGCGGCGTACAGCCGGCTCTCGAACATCTTCTGTGACGGCTGCGGCCGGCCGGGAAGCTCGCCCAGCACCGAGCCGCGATGCGCCGCGAGTTCTTCCAGATCGAGCACCTGCACGCCCGCGCGCGCCAGCGCGCGCAGCAAGCGGCTCTTGCCGCTGCCGGTGGCGCCGTGCACGACGCGGAACGCGAATGCCGCGGGCAGCGCTGCCAGCTCTTCGACGATGCTGCGCCGGTAGGCGCGGTAGCCGCCCGCGAGCGTCTGCGCCGCCCAACCCACCTCGCGCAGCACATGCGCGAACGCGGCGCTCCTCTGGCCGCCGCGCCAGCAGTACACGAGCGGCCGCCATTGCTTCGGCCTGCCGGCGAGCGCCGTCTCCAGGTGGCGCGCGATGTTGCGCGCGACGAGCGCGGCACCGAGGCGCTTCGCCTCGAACGGCGAGGCCTGCTTGTAGAGGGTGCCGATACGCGCGCGCTCCGCGTCGTCCAGCACCGGCAGCGACAGCGCGCCCGGGATGTGATCCTGCGCGTATTCGGCGGGAGAGCGGGCGTCGATGATCGCGTCGAAGGACGTAAGGATCGACGGCTGCATGGCGACCGAGTGCGATGGCGCCCTCATCGGCTAGAATTTTACGCCCCCACATGAAGGGCATTGAGCCCGGCCATCGGATAACATTCCGCCCATGAACGCACCCGAGAAGATCCGCCTCACCCAGTTCAGCCACGGCGGCGGCTGCGGCTGCAAGATCGCGCCCGCCGTGCTCTCCGAGATCCTCGCCTCCACGCCCATCCGCGGCCTGCCGCCGGACCTGCTCGTCGGTACCGAGACCTCGGACGATGCGGCGGTGTACCGCCTGAACGACAGCCAGGCCCTGGTGGCGACCACGGACTTCTTCACGCCCATCGTCGACGATCCGCACGACTTCGGGCGCATCGCCGCGACCAACGCGCTCTCCGACATCTACGCCATGGGCGGCAGGCCGATCTTCGCGCTCGCCATCGTCGGCATGCCGCTGGAGAAGCTGCCGGTGTCGGTGATCCGGAAGATCCTCGAGGGCGGCGATGCGGTGTGCGCCGCGGCCGGCATCCCCATCGCCGGCGGTCATTCCATCGACACGCTCGAGCCGATCTACGGTCTGGTGGGCCTGGGGCTCGTGCATCCGGACAAGGTGAAGAAAAACAGCGACGCGCGCGCGGGCGACGTGCTGGTGCTGGGCAAGCCGCTCGGCGTCGGCATCCTGTCGGCCGCGCTGAAGAAAGGAAAGCTGAGCGAAGAGGGCTACCGCCAGTTGATCGAGCTCACGACGCAACTCAATACGCCGGGCGAGGCGCTCGCGGAGATGGCAGGCGTGCATGCAGTGACCGACGTCACTGGCTTCGGCCTGACCGGCCACCTCCTCGAGATGCTGCGCGGCGCGAAGCTTGCCGCCGAGGTGAAGTTCGACGCCGTGCCGATGATCGCCGAGGCGCTCGAATGGGCGCGGCAGGGCGTCGCCACCGGGGCGTCCGAGCGTAACTGGGCGAGCCACGGGCACGAGGTCGATCTTCCCGCCCGCTTCGCCGAGTGGAAGCGCAAGCTCCTCACCGATCCGCAGACTAGCGGCGGTCTGCTCGTCGCCTGCGATCCGCAGGCGGAGCTCGAGGTGCTGAAAGCATTCACCGAGCGCGGCTTCGCGGAGGCGCGCAGCATCGGGCGGCTCTCCGCCGGAGCGCCGCGGCTAACGGTCACCTGAGCAGGGGCCGCAGCGCTTTCCAGACGTTTTCGAGCAGGAGCGGCTGCGCGCCTTCAGCCGGATGGATGCGATCGGGCTGGAACAGGCGCAAGTCCTCGGCCACACCCTCGAGCAGGAACGGCGCCAGCGCGGTCTTGCGCGCGCGCGCCAGTGCGGGAAACGCGGCGGCGAAATCCTGCGTGTATTCGGGGCCGTAGTTGGGCGGGACGCGCATGCCGACCAGCAGGACTGTCGCCCCGGCTTTTTTCGACATGCCGATCATCGCCGCGAGGTTCTTCGCCATCTCCTTCACCGGCAGGCCGCGCAGGCCGTCGTTCGCGCCGAGCTCGAGGATCACGACGGCAGGCTTGTGCTGCGCCAGCGCGCGCGGCAGGCGCGATACGCCGCCCGCCGTGGTCTCTCCCGAGATGCTGGCGTTGACGACGCTATAATCCATCCGCTCGCGCTGCAGCCGCTCGGCGAGCAGCGCTACCCAGCCACGCTGGGCGGCGATGCCGTAGGCGGCCGACAGGCTGTCCCCGAACACGAGAATCGACTTTCCCCAGGCCCCACTTGAAAGGCAAATGAACAGGCAGGCAACGAGCGTTCTGGCGGCGCGGGGCATCGGCAAGACGGTGAAGAGCGGCGAGGCGGACCTGGTCATTCTCCGGGAAATCGACCTCGCCGTCATGCCGGGCGAGGTCGTGGCGATCGTCGGCGCCTCCGGCTCGGGCAAGTCGACGCTGCTCGCCCTGCTCGCGGGGCTCGATACGCCCACGGCAGGAACCGTCGAGCTTACCGGGGAGGACCTGTTCGCGCTCGACGAGGACGCGCGCGCCGAGCTGCGCGGTCGCACGGTGGGCTTCGTGTTCCAGTCGTTCCAGCTGCTGTCCTCGCTCACCGCGCTGGAGAACGTCATGCTGCCGCTCGAGCTCGCGGGGCGCGAGGACGCCGAGGATGCGGCGCGTCAAATCCTGACGCACGTCGGCCTCGCCGAGCGGGTGCACCACTATCCCAAACACCTCTCCGGCGGCGAGCAGCAGCGCGTGGCGCTGGCGCGCGCCTTCGTGGTGCGGCCGCAGCTGCTGCTCGCCGATGAGCCCACCGGCAGCCTCGACGCGGAATCTGGCGAGGCGGTGATCGAGCTGCTGTTCCAGCTCAACCGCGAGGCGGGCACCACGCTCGTCATGGTGACGCACGACGAGCATCTCGCGCAGCGTTGCACGCGCATCGTGCGCCTGTCGGCCGGCAGGATCGTGGCCTGATGGCGCTCGCGCTGCGCATGCTGGCGCGGGACTGGCGCGCGGGCGAGCTGCGCGTGCTCGCCGCGGCGCTGGTGGTGGCGGTGGCGAGCATCACGAGCGTCGCCTTCTTCGCCGACCGGGTGAGCCGCGCCCTCGTGCGCGACGCGCACCAGCTGCTCGGCGCCGACCTGGTGATGGTGTCCGACCATCCCTGGAAGCTCGCGATCGGGGAGGAAATCGCGCGCCGCGGGCTCGCGCGCGCGGCAGCGGTGAACTTCATCAGCATGGCGCGCGGCGAGAACGGCAGCCAGCTCGCCGGCGTCAAGGCGGTCACGGAGAACTACCCGTTGCGCGGGCGGCTGCGCATCGCAAGCGCGCCCAATGCGCCGGACGCGCCGGCGCAGTCCGGGCCGCAGCGCGGCACCGTATGGCTGGAGGAACGGCTGGTGAGCGCGCTCGGCGCGCCGGTGGGCGCGCGCCTGAAGCTGGGCAACGCCGAGTTCGAGGTCGCCGCGGTGCTCACGCTCGAGCCCGAGCGCGGCGCCAACTTCTTCAACATCGCGCCGCGCCTCATGATGCACTCCGCCGACGTGCCGGCGACCGGCCTGGTGCAGACCGGAAGCCGCGTCTGGTTCTACCTGTACGCCGCCGGCGAGCCGCCCGCGGTGGCGTCCTTCGAGGCCTGGGTCCACGAGCGCCTCGAGCGCGGGCAGCGCGTGGAGAACCTGGAAAGCGGCCGCCCCGAGGTGCGCGCCTCGATCGATCGCGCGCAGCGCTTCCTCGGCCTGACGGCGCTCCTTGCGGCGATCCTCGCCGGCGTGGCCATCGCGCTCGCCACGCGGCGCTTCGTCGAGCGCCACCTCGACAGCTGCGCGGTCATGCGCTGCCTGGGCGCGACCCAGGCAAGGCTCCTCGCGCTCTACGGCATGGAATTCCTCGTCCTGGGCGCCGCGTCCAGCATCCTGGGCTGCGCGCTCGGCTATGTTGCCCAGGGCGCGATCGCCGCGGCGCTCGGCGAGCTGCTGCGCGCGGCGCTGCCGGCGCCGTCGTTCGCGCCGGCGCTGCAGGGATTCCTCGTCGGGCTGGTGCTGCTGCTCGGCTTCGCGCTGCCGCCGCTCGTGCAGCTGAAGAACGTGCCCGCGGTGCGCGTCATCCGGCGCGAGGCGGGCGCGCCGAAGGGCGGCACGCTGGCGATCTACGCCGCCGGCGCGACGGCGCTCTCGGGCCTGCTCGTGTGGCAGGCGGGCGACCTGCGCCTCGGCCTGTACGTGATCGGCGGCTTCGGTGTCGCGGTCCTGGTGTTCGCCGCGGTCGCCTTCGGCGCGCTGCGCATGGTCTCGGCCTCCGCGGTGGCGCGCCGCCTGGGGGCCCGGAGCACCGCGCTGCGCTATGGCCTCGCGAACCTGCGGCGGCACGCGCGCGGCAACGCCGTGCAGGTGGCGAGCCTTGCGCTCGGGCTGACGGCGGTGCTGCTGCTCACCTTCACGCGCAACGACCTCGTCGACGCTTGGCGGCGCAGCGCGCCGCCCGATGCGCCCAACCGCTTCCTCATCGGCGTGCAGCCCGACCAGGTGGCGGCGGTGCGCGGATTCCTCGCCGAGCGCGGCATGGCCGAGGCGGAGCTCCATCCGATGGTGCGCGGGCGGCTCGCCGCCGTGAACGGCAAGCCGGTGAGCGAGGCCGACTTCAGCGACGAGCGCGCCAAGCGCCTCGTCGAGCGCGAGTTCAACCTGTCTTATGCCGAGTCGCTGCCCGGGCACAACCAGATCGCCGCGGGGCGCTGGTTCGCGCCGCAGGCGAAGGAGCTGTCGGCCGAGGAGGGCATCGCCGAAAGGCTCGGCTGGAAACTCGGCGACGAGCTGACCTTCACCGTCGGCGCCGATCGCTTCTCGGCGCGCATCAGCTCGCTCAGAAAGCTGCGCTGGGATTCGATGAAGATCAATTTCTTCGTCATCGTGCCGCCGGCGCTGCTCGAAGGGTTCCCGGCGAGCTTCGTATCCGCGTTCCGCGTCGAGCCGGGCGGGGAAAGCGCGCTCGACGAATTGACGCGGCGCTTTCCGAACCTGACGCTGGTGGACGTGAGCGCGGCGCTGCGCCAGGCGCAGGGCGTCATCGACCAGGTGATCAACGCCGTGCAGTTCGTGTTCCTGTTCGCGCTGGGCGCGGGGCTGCTGGTGCTGTATTCGGCGCTGGTGGCGACCGAGGACGAGCGCCGCCGCGAGGCGGCGGTGATGCGCGTCTACGGCGCCTCGCGCCGCCACGTCACGGGCAGCCAGCGCGCCGAGTTCCTCGCCATGGGCCTCGTGGCCGGGGTGCTGGCCACGCTTGGCGCCGCGGTCATCGGGCAGCTGCTCGCGCGCCGCGTGTTCGAGCTCGACCTGCCGCCGAGCGCCGGGCTGTGGCTCGCCGGGCCCCTTGCGGGGGTGGTGCTGCTCTCGCTCAATGCCTGGATCTCGGCGCGCAAGGTGCTGCAGGCCTCCCCGGCGCTGACGCTGCGGGACTCGGTCTAGGTCCCGCCCCTGCTCCCGTTGTCCGCTTCGCGGACGGATGTGTTGCATAGTTCACGCCCGCGCCCAGTATTCGGCAACTTTCCGCTGACAGGACCTGACATACTAGAAAGGGGAAGGGGACTGCACGCCGGAGAAGGACGCTGGCATGGTTGCAGTCGCACTCAGGATTGCCTCGATCCCGCACGCGGCGAGGCTGACGATCCTCGCCTTCGCGTATTTCGTGGCCGCCAAGGCCTCGCTGGTATTCGCCATCCCGCCGGGATATGCGACCGCCGTCTGGCTGCCTTCCGGCATCGCGGTCGCGGCCGTTGTCTTGTGGGGGGCGCGCTGCTGGCCGGGTTTGTGGCTGGGCGCGGCGCTCGCCAACTTCTCCGTCAATCTTTCGATTCCGGCCGCGGTCGGCATCGCCACGGGCAATTCGCTGGAAGCCTTGTGCGCGGGTTCGCTTGCCGCCTCGCTCTTCGGCCGCGGCGACGCATTCCGGCGTCCTGAGGAGGTGTTCCTGTTCGCCGTGCTTGCCGCGGCGGCCAGCGCGATTGCCGCCTCCGTGGGCACCGGCGCGCTGTGGCTCACCGGCGAGATCGCGCCCGGGTCATTCGTCGCCCACTGGTATACCTGGTGGCAGGGGGATACCACGGGCATTCTCGTGATCGCGCCCTGTGCGTTGGCGTGGGCGCGTGCCGCAAGATTGCCTCCCCGGCCGATGCAGCGCTACGAGATGGCTGCGTTCGCGTCGCTGTTCGTCGTGGCGCTCGCGGCCGTCTTCGTGCGCGTCCCGGTGGACGGCGCGACGCGGACGGTCGCCTTCCTGACCTTCCCGTTTCTCGCCTGGGCGGCGTGTCGCTTCAGCGTGCGGGCGGTCACGACGAGCGTGCTGGCCGCCACGGGCCTCGCCGTCTGGTGCACGGTCAACGGACGCGGCCCGTTCGCGGGCGGGTCGCTGAACGAATCGCTGTTGACGCTGCAGGCGTTTACCAGCACCGCCGTCCTGATCGCGCTGGCACTCGGCGCGTTCACGCGCGAGCGCGAGAACGCGCTACGGCAGTTGCGCGCGTCGAACGATGCCCTGGACGAAGCCGTGCGCGTGCAGGGCATCGCCCTGGGCGCGCGCGAGCGCGAGGTCTCCCGGCTGCAGGCGCTCGCCCATGTCGGCCTGTGGAGCTGGGATTCGCACAGCGGTCGCATGACGTGGTCCGACGAGCTGTGCCGGATCTTCGGCGTCGCACCGGGCAGCTTCGAAGGCAGCTTCGAGGCGTACCTCGAGCGCGTCGACGCGCGCGACAGGGAACGCATGCGCTCGCTGCTGCAAGGCGCGCTGTTCGAGCAGCATCCCTGGGAGGCCATCGAGCGGATCGTGCGCCGCGGCGGCGCGCCGAGGGTGCTGCACAGCTTCTGCTACTGCCCGGCACGCCGGCGCGGGGAACCCGTGCGCATCAGGGGCTTCTGCGTGGACATCACCGAGCGGGTGCGCCTCGAGCAGATCCAGGCGGTGCAGCACGAGATCGGGCTGATGCTGGCGCATGCCCCGTCGGTGGAAGATGCCGAGCGCGCGGCGCTGCGAATCGTCGGCGAGAAGCTGGAGTGGGATTCGGCCCGGTACTGGCGTGTCGATGCGGCGGCCGGCGGCTTGCGCATGGCTGCCGTGCACGCGGCCGAAGCCGCGCAGGCGCCCGACTTGGCCGGCACGCAAGCGGCCGACGGGCTGGCCGTGCGCGCCTGGAGGGAGCAGCGCGCGCTGTCGAGGCGGGATCCCGCCCATCGCGCGGGGTTCGCGTTTCCGGTCACGGCGGGGGGCGAGGTGCTGGGCGTGATCGAGCTGGACGGAGGGCCGCGCGGCGAGCCGGAGATCGAGCTGCTCGAGATGGCCACCGCGACCGGCGCCCTGCTCGGCGAGTTCAGCGTGCGCAGCCGCACGCAGCAGCAGGTGCGCGAATCGGAGGCGCGCCTGCGCGAGCTGACGCGGCGCCTGTTCGACGCGCATGACGCCGAGCGCCGCCAGGTCGCGGCGGAGCTGCGCGACGGCATCGCGCGGCCGCTCGCCGCGGCGCACGCGGATCTCGCCCTGGCCCGCCTGGAGGCGCCGCTCGCGGCGGCGCGCGAGCTGATCGCGCAGCTGCGCCCCGCGGCGCTCGAGGACTATGGGCTCCTGGCGGCGCTGCGCGCCCACGCCGCGCGCTTCGAGCGCCGCACGGGCATCGCGGTCGCCGTGGACGGCGCCGAGGACGCCGTGGAGATCGCTCCGCGCCTGGAGAGCGCGCTGTTCCAGATCGCGCGCGATGCCCTGGACAACGTCGCGCGGCATTCGCGGGCGCGAGGCGCGGTGGTGGCGCTGGAGGTGGACGGCGGCGTCGCGGTGCTGTCGATACGCGACGATGGCGCGGGCTTCGACGCGCGCGCGCCGCAGCCGCACGGGGCCTGGGGCCTAGCGCTGATGCGCGAGCGCGCCGCGGCGATCGGCGCGCGGCTGCACGTCGCTTCGCATCCCGGCCGCGGCACCGAGGTGAGCATCCGCGTGCGCGCCTAGCTGCGCGCTAGAATGCGCGCATGCCGGAATTCGTGCCCGTGGTCGCGCTGCTGGTGGCCTTGGGCGCGCTTGCCGTGGTCGTCTGGCTCGCGCTCGGGCTGCAGGGCGGGGCGGAGCGCAAGCACCGCGAGATGCTCACCGACCTGCACGACGGGCTGACGAAGCAGGGCGACCGGCTGGGCGCGCAGCTGGGCGAGCTGCGCGAAGCGGTGGCGGCCAAGCTCGACGCGCGCCTCGACCAGATCTCGCTGCGCGTCAACGAGCGGCTGGACGAGGGCTTTCGCAAGACCAACGAGACCTTCGTCAACGTCATGCAGCGCCTGGCGACCATCGACGAGGCGCAGAAAAAAATCGAGACCTTGACGGGCAGCGTGGTGAGCCTGCAGGAGCTCCTGGGCGACAAGCGCTCCCGCGGCGCGTTCGGCGAGGTGCAGCTCGAGGCGCTGGTGAGGAACGTCCTGCCGACGCAGGCCTTCGCGATGCAGTACACGCTCTCCAACGGCACGCGCGTGGACTGCGTACTGCGGCTGCCCGCGCCGACCGGCCTGGTGTGCGTGGACTCGAAATTTCCGCTGGAAAACTACAAGCTGATGCTCGATGCGACGGCGAACGAGCTCGAGCGCGCGGGTGCGCAGAAGGCGTTCCGCGCGGACGTGAAAAGGCACGTCGACGCCATCGCCTCCAAGTACATCATCGACGGCGAGACCTCCGACGGCGCGGTGATGTTCGTGCCCGCGGAAGCCGTGTTCGCCGAGATCCACGCCTACCATGCCGAGGTGGTGGACTATGCCATCGGCAAGCGCGTGTGGATCGTGTCGCCGACCACGCTGATGGCGGTGCTGAATACGGCCCGCGCCGTGCTGAAGGACGTCGAGACGCGCAAGCAGATCCACGTCATCAAGGAGGCGCTGGCGCGCCTGGCGGTCGAGTTCGGCCGCTTCGACGAGCGCATGAAGGAACTCTCGCGGCACATCCGCCAGGCGGCCGAGGACGTCGAGCGCATCCAGACCACCGGCGGCAAGATCACGCAGCAGTTCCAGAGGATCGAGGCCGCGGAGGTCGACGTCGAGCCCGCCGCCGAGGTGGTGCGGCTGGAAGAGGGGCGCAAGCCCTGAGCGATGTTTTACCTCGAGCTCTTTCGTGCGCTGCAGGAACAGAAGGTCCGCTACCTCGTGGTCGGCGGAGTGGCGGTCAATCTGCATGGCATAGGGCGCCTGACGGTGGATGTCGACCTGCTGCTGGCGCTTGACGCGCAGAACTTGGAGCGTTTTGTCTCCGTAGCGCGCCGCTTTCCGCTCAAGCCCGTGGTACCGGTCAAGCTCGAGGATTTCGCCGATGCCGAGAAGCTAAGAGAATGGATCGAGAAGAAAGGCATGCTGGCGTTCGCCCTGCGTTCCTCCGACCCCGCGACCCCCACGGTGGACATCCTCGTCAAGCCGGTCGTGCCGTTCGAAGACGCGTGGGGGCGCAGGGTCGAGCGCTCGGTCGAACGCATCGCGATCCCCATCGCCGCGATAGAGGACATCATTCGCCTCAAGACCGGCACCGGCCGGCAGAAGGACGAGGCGGACATCAAGGCCTTGCGTCAATTGCTGCGCATGGAACCGGCGCGCTATGCAAGCTGAAGCCGACCCATACCCGATCACCGACTACTGGTACGAGGTGACGGACGAGCAGATCCGCGAGCACTTGGCGCGTTCGCCGCTCGACCGTCTCCGGTGGCTGGACGAGGCGCGCCGCTTCACGGCGCTCGCTCGCAGCGCCCCGCTGCAGGTATTTCGCGCCGGCAAGGCGCAGGAATGAAGCGCCTTGCCGTCCTCACCAGCGGCGGCGACGCCCCCGGCATGAACGCCGCTCTGCGCGCCGTGACGCGCGCCGCGATCGGCAAGGGCTGGCAGGTGTTCGGCGTGCGCAACGGCTACGCCGGCCTCATCGCCGGCGCGCTCGAGCCGCTCGCCGCGCGCGACGTCGGCGGCATCATCCAGCGCGGCGGCACCGTGCTCGGCAGCGCGCGCTGCCCCGAGTTCACCGAGAAGGCGGGGCGCGACCAGGCGCGGCGCCAGCTCGCCGCGCGCGGCGTCGACGCGCTGGTCGTGATCGGCGGCAACGGCTCGCAGTCGGGCTCGGCGGTGCTGGCGAAGGAGGGCTTCGCCGTGGTCGGCGTGCCCTCGACGATCGACAACGATCTCTACGGCACGGACGTCTCGATCGGCGCCGATACCGCGATCAACGTCACGCTCGAGTCGATCGACCGGCTGCGCACCACGGCCTCCTCGCACCATCGGGTGTTCATCGTCGAGACGATGGGGCGCGACTGCGGCTACATCGCCTTGATGGCGGGCATCGGCGGCGGCGCGGAAGTGATCGCCATCCCCGAGCGCGAAGTGCCGGTCGGCGAGGTCGTCGAGCGCCTGCGCGCGGCCTACGTGCGCGGCAAGACGCACGCGCTCGTGGTGGTGGCCGAAGGCGCGAAGCA
>Ga0214472_10001489_pt1 | contig 26219 bp, 24 predicted proteins | sample RVTome_6_FD_207662 | JGI IMG/M metagenome (GOLD analysis project Ga0214472, IMG submission 207662) | Soil microbial communities from uranium-contaminated site in the Upper Colorado River Basin, Wyoming, United States - RVT140D175 | ecosystem: Environmental > Terrestrial > Soil > Contaminated >...
GTGAGTCTGTTTGGCATCATCGCTCATATCGATTGCAAATTCTTCATGCATAGTCATGATCACCGGCTGATCCTCGCTATCTTTTAGCCCCCATGGACCCTGTGTCCCGCCAATGTCGAGGGCATAGAGGTAACCCTCCAAAACGCCACGCGTGTGCATCGAGATCGGTTTGGCATACAGGGTATGGAATTGGTGAGCGTAGACCCCTTCACTAAAATCGGTGATGGAATCATAAGACGTTTTAGGCACATCTTGATGATCATAAGGTTTAGGCGCTTCCAATGTCCGATCTCCTGTGTGCCAACCTGTGATATGCCTCGGGCGCCCTATTTGTAAAGGGCTTCAAACACCCCTTCCCAACCTTCTGGGGGCGGCGTCTTCTGGTAGATCTCGCAGCGCTCCAACATGGTAAGAGAGGGGCCATCTCCCTGCCACAGCGACAAAGATTCGTTAAACAGCCCGATGGCGTCATCCCAGGACTGTTGGCGATAGGCCTCCAGCCCCGCCGCGTAGGCACTGAAGGCCTTGGCTTGCTCGTTGGGTAGGGACGTTCCAGTGTTGCCCAGGAGTTCATAAATGCGCACGGCCTGTTCCCGCCCCACCACTTGCACCATGTCGAGCTCTCGCAGCAAGAACTCGTCACCAAGCAGCTCAGCGGTATTCTCCCCGATAATAATTTCCGTTTGGTACGCCTTGTTGAGTCCCTCCAGCCGAGAGCCCAGGTTGACATGGTCGCCTAACACGCCATAGGCAAAGCGATATTTCGAGCCGAGATTGCCTACCAGCATCAGACCTGAGTTGACCCCGGTACGGGCATGTAAATACGGGCGGCCGAGCTTGGCCCACTCTTCACGCAGCGTCGCGCGCCGGTCTCGCATCGCCAGGGCGGCGGCGCATGCTTGTTTGGCATGATTCTCCTGTTCAACCGGCGCGCCAAAAATGGCCATGAGCTCGTCGCCGACATATTCTTTAAGCATACCGCCATAGTCGAAGATCTGCTCCGTCATGAGCGCGTAGTACTCACTCAAGAGCTCGATCATCTGGGTTGGGGTATAGCGCTCCGAAGCGGCGGTAAAACCTTGCAAATCGCTGAAGAGGACGGTCAGCACCTTTTCATCGCCCCCCAGTTTCAAGCGGTCGGGGTCTGCGAGCATGGTGTCAATAACTGCCGGGGAGACATAATGGGTGAAGGCCCCTTTGAGCTTTTGGCGCTCCCGTTCCTCGGTGACGTAATAGAAGACGGTGAGAGCAATATACGTGGTGGAGAGGGCCAGTAACGGATAGACCAGGCTGAGCCACACCCCCAGATGGACAAACAGCCAACGGGCGATGACAATGTGCGTGACAAACAAGCCCGCGGCAAATAAGAGTCCTGTGAAAGCACTCAGATGCGATAGTGCCATGCCGACCAAGAGGCCGAGAATGACGATGGCCATCAGGTCGTAACTTTTCGACCAGTTGGGCTTGGTCAAAAAATTCTGGGTTAGGATGTTATCGATCACCGAAGCGTGAATTTCTGCACCCGGATAGACCGGGCTTATGGGTGTGCTCCGTATATCGTAGATGCCGATGGCGCTGGCGCCGACCAAGACGATTTTATCTTTGAAGGTCCCCTTGGCAAGCTTGCCACCGAGAATATCACTGATAGAAAAATGCGGGAACGTTTTCGCGGGACCCAGATAATTCACGAGGAGTTGGCCGCTTTCGTCAGTGGGAATAAACCGCTCACCCATTTGAATACCCTCGACCCCATAGCGCCCAACGTTCACGATGAGTTGCGGTTTGCCCAGATAATGCCAGGCAGATACAACCGACAGCGCGGGAAAGAGCTCCTCCCCCGCTTGTATCATCAGTGGCATCCGCCGGACAATACCATCTCGACCGCTAGTAATACTAAAGTAGCCTGAGGATGCCGCGACGTCCGTCAATACTTGGATATTGCTCTCTGGGGCGTAGGCTTGAATAAACGGACTAATATCCATATCTGGGTTTTCATAGAGGGCGAGCGGATATTTAGATGCCTGGATGCGCTGAAGATGTTGATCAATATCGCTCTGCTCAATCCGGTAATCCTTCTCACTATTGTACATGTGAAAGAAGTATCCAAGAATAACATCCGCAGACGCATTTTTGATGGCGTTCGCCAGTGCCTGGTCATTGTCAGCGTGTTGCTTGCGCTGTTGGATAAAATCGGACAAATTTTTATTTTCAATTGACAAAGTATTGATGTGTTGCCCGAGCTCATTGATGAATTGCAACTGGGTGTTTTCATCGGGCTCGAGAAAACTAATATCAAACGCAATCACCTTGGCCTGATCTTCGGATAAGCGGTCAACCAGCGCTGCGATTTTTGACCTTGTCCATGGCCAGCGGCCCTCTGTATCGAGACTTCTTTCATCGATCATGGCCAAAGCGATTGCCGGTGACGGTTGACGAGCATGACGAGAGAGAAGCCGCAAGTCATAGGTTCTCAACTCGACCAAGTCGAGGATCGGAACACCAAAAGTGAACAGGGCGATCACGAGTAGAATGGCGCCACATGTCAAAGACATCGGATTGATGGAAAATAGGGATTTGAGAAGGGATTTCATGGCATGGGCTCCATCCCTAGACAGGTGATTAGCCTAGGGGCTATTTGGAGAGGACATTCTGAAACAGGTCCGACGCCTCAACTGGTTTTTCGATCAAGCCATTTTTGAGCGCGTACGCCGTGAACCCCTGCCATTTGGCCAGCGTTTGTTCCTGGTGCTTGGCAAACACCGGCAAGGTGGCCTCGAAGGCTTTGGCATCGAGTTCTTTGCGGACATCCGGGTTGGCCTCAAAATAGGCGGCCAATGCTGCTTCAGGGTTTTTCTTAGTGTACGCGAGCCCCTCTTCAATGGCCATCATAAACCGCTTGGCGGTCTCCGGTTCTTTTTGCAAGAACGTCTCGTTGGAGATGATCACCAATTCGTAAAAATCCGGCACCCCATGTTTTTCCAGCGGAAAATAACCGGCCGGATGTCCCTCCAAGGCGAGTTCGTTGATTTCGTAATTCCAGTAGGCGCCAATCACCGCGTGCACTTTGCCCGACAACAGCGACGGGGTGAGATTAAAACCGATGTTGATCAGTTCGTAATCGCCTTTGGCAAGGCCCGCCTCGCCGGCGATGGTTTCAAAGAGCACGACATCCAACGGGGCCACGGCATAGCCGATGGTTTTGCCTTTGAGGTCGGCTGGGGTTTTGATGCCCGAGGCCACAAGGAAACTGATGGTGTTCAGCGGGTGTTCGACCAGCACGCCAATAGATTTCACCGGCAGTCCTTGCGAGCGGGCAATGGTGACGCTGGGCTGATAGCTCACTGCCAAGGGGTATTTGCCGGCCGCCACCAATTTTAGAGGCGCACTCGGATCCGATGGCGGCAGCAATTCGATGTGGAGGCCGTGTTTGGCAAAAATGCCTTTTTGCTGGGCGGCGTAAATGGGCACGTGGTCGGCATTGGGAAACCAGTCCAGCAACACCGTGAGGTCTTGTAGCTTTTTGTCTTCAGCCAGTGCGATGCTGCCGGTGAGGAGGATCAAGACGAGGCAAAGTCGTCCCACTCGTGTCATACCCCTACGATAGCTCATGGCCAACAAACTCCCCGTTAAACGTTGTGGTGGTTGAGATGGCGCCAGGGCGTGAGCCAGCGCTCGATGAGCGTCATGAGCCCAAACAAGCCGAGCCCCATGACCGTGAGGCAAATGATGGCGGCGAACACCAATGACACCTGCAGTTGTGAGTTGGCGTCCAGCATCAACCGGCCCAGTCCCGCTTTGGCCCCGACCCATTCGCCGATGACAGCGCCAATTGTGGAGATGGAGATGCCGATTTTAGCACCGGACAAAATAAACGGCAGGGCGGATGGGAATTGCACTTTCCACAGCACTTGCCAGCGGCTAGCCCGCATCACCCGAAGCAGGCTAACGGTGTCGGCATCGGCCGCTTTGAGACCGTCCAGGGTGTTGAGGACAATGGGGAAAAAGACGATGGTGGCCGCCATCAACACCTTGGACATGATGCCGTATCCCAGCCACAGGACCAGCAGGGGGGCAATGGCAAACACCGGCACGGTCTGCGAGCCGATGACATACGGATACACGGCGCGCTCCAACACCGGTATTTCAAACATCAGTACCGCCAGGGTGATCCCCACGGTGGTGGCCAAGCCAAAGCCCAAGAGCATCTCTTGCAGGGTGACGAGGGTGTGATGTCCTAGCGACCCCCGCTTTTGCACCAGGGTCACCGCAATGGCCGAAGGGGCCGGCAAGATGTAGTGCGGCACCTGATAAATCTGCACTGCAGCCTCCCAGATCCCCAGGCCGCTCAACAGGATGAAGAGGGGCAGAAGTGAGCCTTGTCGTCTCATGGTATCTTACTCAAACCCATGGAGCATTTCCGTTTGTAGCGTTTCCAGCAACTGGCTCTTGAGTTGTATGAGCGCCATGTCGGTGATCGATCGCGGTCGCGGCAGGGGCACTGCCACTTCCTCTTTGACCGTGGCCGGCCGGGCGGTCAGCACGTAGATACGATCCGAGAACAAGAGGGCTTCGTCCACGTCATGGGTAATGAGCAAGATAGTTTGCCGCCATTGTTGCCAGATGTCGATCAGGATGGACTGCATCACGGCTCGCGTCATGGCATCCAAGGCGCCAAACGGCTCGTCCAACAGCAATATGTCTTTTTTCAGTAATAACGTTCGTACCAGTGCCGCGCGCTGCCGCATGCCGCCGGAGAGTTGCGCCGGGTAGCTGCGCTCAAAACCTTTGAGGCCGAGTTGATCCAGCAGTTGGATCGCTTCGTCGCGGGACTCGGCCCGCGGGCGCTTTTCGATCTCCGGTCCGAGCAAGACATTGCCGAGCACGGTTCGCCATGGCAACAGCAGGTCTTTTTGCTGCATATAGGCAAAGGCGCGGGTGTTGCCGTCAATCGAGAGGCCATCCACCTGGATGCGGCCCGCATCCGGCTGCTGCAGCCCTACAATGAGATTAAACAGCGTACTTTTACCACATCCCGAAGGTCCCAGCACGGAGACGAACTCTCCGGGCGCCGCTTCTAAGTGGATACCGGCGAGGACGTCGAGTGCGGATGCACCACGACGGAACGATTTTGTGAGATCTTGAATTTGGAGTCTCATAGCTGCGGAACTTCTTGAGATTGCTAACAAAGAGGGTTGCACTATACATGAATTCGCGGGTCGGGACAAATCATGATTGCGCGCTTCCATCTTCCATGCTTCCATTGACGGGTCCATTGCGTTTATACTGAAGTGGTTGCGAGTTTTTCCAATTGGCCTAACAGCTTATATTGTTGGAAGATATTGTCTCCACGGAGGGAGTTTACCCATCTTCAAAGAGTATCACCGGCCATTGGTGTGTATCGTGAAAGTACATAGTGCGCTTATGGGCGCCCACGGAGGTGGCAGCAGCTACACCAAAGCCGTCTTAACGTTAATACAGGGTCAAGATGAAGAAATGATCGATTTCCTGCAGCCCGGAAGCTGCGTGGCTACCAACTATACTTGGAACGATCTCAAACGCCGATAAGCTCTTGATTTAACTCTGCTGTAACAAGCTACGTGCGATTACTTTGAGTTCTAAGACGGGTTTTACGCCTTCAAAAATTGGCAAGACGAGCGCATCGACTACATAGCGAGAGATCGGCGTCTCCTCAGCATAGCCCCATCCGCCATGCAAAAGTTGCCCTTCCTGAGTAATATTGACGGCGACGTCACAAGCGAGTAACTTGGCCATGGCTGCCTCTAAACCCCGATCGGACTGAATCTCCATATTGCGGGCCGCCGCATAGGTCAATTGCCGGGCCGCGGCCAATTGTGTCGCCATGCGTCCAAGCTTGTATTGTGTTAATGGGTAGGCCGAAATCTCTTTGCTAAACTGGAAACGGGTTTTGACGTAGGTCACGGTTTTCTCTAATGCCGCTTGGGCCAAACCTAGAGCGCGTCCGCCGGTTTGCAGCCGGCCATTGGCAAAACCGCTCATCTGGAGATAAAAGCCTCGATTCAGCCCGCTTTCCTCGCCAATCAGATTCGCTGCCGGAACAAAAAAATTGTCATAATGGATTGTAAAAGAGTGCATACCCCGATAGCCGAGCGTCGCGTCGGCTTTGCCTTGCATGGTGCCGCCATGGGCTTGCGTGATCGCTATATCATGCCCGTAAAATCGCTCTTTTTCGATGATAAACAGCGATAGGCCACGGGCGCCTTTACTGCGGTCAGGGTCGGTGCGAGCCAGCAACCCGATAAGATCGCCACGCCCAGCGAACGTACACCACGCTTTGGCGCCATGAATAAAATATCCCGCCTGTCCGTCTCCCGGTAAAGTTCCCGCCTCGGCCCGGCAGGTCAGTGACGCGACGTCAGAGCCGACATCCGGCTCGGTCACCGAAACCGCGACCATCAATTCACCCGAGGCAATACCGGGCAACCAACGCTGTTTTTGTGTTTCCGTGCCGCCATCTAAGAGCGCGCGGGCCACAATCTCCGGCCGGGTAATCAGGCTCCCCGCCGCCCCAAGAGAGCCGCGAGAAAGTTCTTCTGTAGTAATGATCATTACCGGGAACCCCATACCGGTGCCACCGTATGCCTCGGGTATCGACATTGCAAAGAAACCCAGGTCGCCCATTTTCGCAATGAGATCATCGGGGGTCAGTTCATCTTGACGATGCAGCCGTCCGGCAATCGGTTCAATCTCTCGACGGGTAAAATCGCGTACGGTCTGTCGGGTTAGCTCACTCAGTTCATCGCCTAATCGAGTATTGTTGATCCCATCGGCCTCTAAAACATCTCGGCCGATGGAGCGAAATGCGCTTTCAGCCATGCCTAACCGCATCGCTTGCACTACATTAGCATCTCCAAACATCTGATTGATAAAATATTCGGAAAAACCGTAGTCTTCGAGGTTCGCATTAACATCTGACCAAAAGCACTGCAGGGCGGTCGCGGTATATGCCAGGGCGATACCACTTGTGATACGTGTGTTCTGGCCGGCTTGCAATTGCCGTTCCGTGTCATTTAACAAGGCTTTCGTCGCATGAAACTCGGTAGTTCGATAGGCAAGACGTTCACAATGGACCTGAAAATCATCAATATCTTTTCCATTGTTGGTCTGGCGAGCCGCATTGGCAAGCGCTTCATTTAAAACATTCTCAAACGTCGATATTAGCGTGCGGACTTGTGAGAGCTCGGAATTTTCGACGTCAATTGCCATCAGGTTCTCCATGCAAGTCATTAACGTATGTCGTTAAGCTCGAAACTGAGATTGCAAAAAATCCGGGCCATGAAGCCGCACGTCATCGGCCTTTGCCCAGATAAACTGGAAGCCGGCTCGTTGGGCATAATGCTGATCTACGTGTGTATCCCCGATATGGTAGTAGATCGCGGCGCTAAACTGGTCGCGGACGTCTTCGAGTCGGTGTTTTAACACCGTAAAATCGACCGCAATCTGCTGCTCCTCCCACAAGCGGGCTTGTACGCTGATCGGCCGGTCGGAACAACTGCCGATCAGGTAACCTAACTGGCGTGCACGACGCACCATATCGAGGGTAATAATGCCCGGTGGATCACCCATTTCAAGCGTGCCGTCAATATCGAAACTGATCAGTTCAATCACTCTAATACCTCATCATCGTTACTCAGTTGGCCGAAAGCTAAACGCCGCTTCAAACCGGTCCGCGAATGTCTCCCATGCCTCGGGGTTTACCAGCCGGGGGGGCGTTTGCCGGCAAATGTGGGCCACTCGCTTGCCGACATTGCCAATCCCCACGATGCCGATCGTGCGTCCCTGAGAATTATGCCCCTTAAACGCCTCGCGGTTAACACCCCGCTCCTTGCGCAGTGAGCGGTCGGTTTGCAAAATGTTCTTGGCGAAGTAGACCCGCTCAGGGGGAGCGGTGTCGAGCGGCCCAGCTCCGGAGAGCGCGTTTGCCCCATCCTTCCTCGGTAGACCTCTCGGCCAGCTACCTTACTCCCATTGTACGATGCCAAGCCTGTCTCGTCAGGTTAAAATCATCCATTCATTTTCATTCGCTTGGGCAATATCGATGGCTTGGAGACGCTATGATCCTTGCAAAACCCGCCCCCTTTGTCAGTGCTTTTATCGAGGCTGTTGACGACACCATTCGCCAATCCAGCCCCAACGCCGGCATGTCTGCCATTCAGCGCACCTGGCTGGCCTTTTGTGTCAAAGAGCTATCCTTAGTGCCCAACCCCAACATAACGGTGTAGCAGCGCCGGATCCGCTCTTAGCCCATTGACATCCAAGACCTCTCGGTGGCGGCCATTCTCGATAAACGCCACTCGATCGGCAATGGGCAACACCGCGTCGACCCGCTGTTCCACCAGCAGGGTTGACACCCCGCGGGCCCGCAGCGCCGTCACTGTCTCTCGAATGCGGGCGATCATGGCTGGCATAAGCCCTTCCGTCGGCTCATCGAGCAATAAGAGATCCGGTTCCAGACAAAGCGCTCGGGCCATTGCCAGCATTTGCTGTTCACCACCGCTGAGGGTTCCGGCCCGTTGCCGCAGTCGTTCCCGCAGCACGGGAAATAGATCTAGCACGCGGTCGAGCGTGTCCTGGCCTCGGTTGCGGGCCATCAGCCCGATCTCAAGATTCTCCGCTACCGTGAGTGCTGCGAAGAGCCGACGTCCTTGCGGCACGTAGGCAATACCCTGCACGGGGACCTGGTGAGCCGGCAGGGCGGAAATTTCACTAGCGTTGAAGCGGATGCTGCCGCTCTGCACGCGCACCAGGCCCATGATGGCTTTGAGCACGGTGGTTTTGCCGGCGCCATTGCGGCCCAGCAGGCACAACACTTCGCCGGGGTATAGGTCGAGGGTAAAGTCGTACAAGACTTGCGCCTCGCCATAAAAACAATTGATGTGGTCAACGCTTAGCATAAAGCCACCATCACCTCCCCAAATAGGCACTCTGGACTGCTGTATTGGCACGGATTTCCTCGGGCGTCCCCTCGGCCAGAATAGCGCCGTGATGCAACACGGTGATGCGGTCGGCCAGGGCCATCACCACCGGCATATTGTGCTCGATGAGCAGCACGGTCGCATCTGTGACCACCGCTTTGACCAAGTGGCAGAAATTTTCAATCTCGCCATCCGAGAGCCCTTGGGTGGGCTCATCAAGAATCAGGAGTTTGGGCTGTAGGGCCAGGCTCATGGCTACTTCCAACAGGCGCTGATGGCCGTATGACAAGGATGCCGCCCGCCTCTCTGCTCGATCGGCTAGCCCCACTCGGTCGAGGGCCTCGGTGATGCTTGCGGATAACGCTGCCCGGCGGTGCTTTCGGGTTTGATGGCGACCACCCGCTCTTGCCAGGGCGCGCTGCGCCGCGAGCGCCACATTGTCGGCACAACTCAGATTGCCAAAGATGCTCGTCATTTGGAAGGTATAGGCAATGCCTTTGCGACCCACTCGAACATGCGCGGGGTGATGGGTAATGTCTTCGCCTGCAAAAAACACCGTGCCGCTCGAGGGGGCAAGGCGGCCGCAGATGAGGTTGACCAGCGTCGTCTTGCCGGCGCCGTTCGGCCCGATGAGGGCGCGGATTTCTCCGGGTAAGACCTCCAAGTCGACGTGGTCAACGGCGACCAGGCCGCCGAAATGGCGGCTGAGATCATGAGTGGCTAACAGCGGGGTTACGGCAGCCATTGAAGTCTCCGCTCCCGGAGCGTGCCGAGAATGCCTTTGGGGAACCAGACGATCAACAGCACCAAGATAAGACCGACGAAGAGCAAATAGGCGGTGGTATAACCACTCAAAATATCGACCAGATAAAACATGCACAGGGCGCCGAGCAACGGTCCGAGGGTGGTGGCGGCACCGCCGAGAAGCACCCAAAGCAGGGGTGAAATGGAATAGTGGATGGTGGCAAAGGTCGACCCCACATAGCCGAAGAGCAGGCCGTAGGCCGCACCGGCGGCCGCACACATCGCCGCAGAGATCAGCAGGGCGATAAATTTGTGAGCGTAGGTGTGGTAGCCCAACATGGTGGTCCGCTCTTCATTTTCGCGAATGGCGATCAGCACCCGGCCCATGGGCGAGCCCACCCACCACACACAGGCGATGAGGCAAATACCGAACAGAAGCAGCGCGGCATTGTAGCGGATAACTGGCTCGGCCAGGCTCAACGTCCAATCCCCGAGGGCCATGCGGCGCATATCTTGGGTAAGCACAAAGCCCTCATCACCCCGCGTATAGTCGGCGCAGTACAGAGTCAAGAGATAAAACGCCTGGGCAAACATCATGGTGACGATCATGAAGGCGACACCCACGGTTCGGAGGGCTAAAAACCCCACGATGGCAGCGAGAGCTAAGCCGGCCAGAACGCCACTGATAAACCCCAGCGGGACAGGCCATGCGAGATGGTAGACGGTTAATCCGGCGCCGTATAAACCGGCGGCAAAAAACATCGCGTGCCCCAGGCTCAGCAGGCCGGTATAGCCCAACAAAATATTGTAGCCGGTGGCATAAACGGCCAGCACCATGACGCGGGTCAGAATGCCGTGATGATAGGCCGGCAGGATAAATTGCAGCAGCAACAAGGCGGCGAGAACCGCGCCGTGCAACCCCACGACACGTGCTGATGCGGGGCGCCCAATCATTGTGCCACCTCGCCAAACAGACCCTGAGGGCGATAGACCAACACCAGCGCGACAAGCAAGGTAGCCAAGATCTTGGCTAGAGTAGGAGAAAAGAACACGGAGATCATGCCGTCGCTCATGCCGATGAGCAGCGCGGCGAATACGGTTCCCTTCAGGCTACCGAGCCCGCCAATGATCACCACGATGAACGATAGCAACAAAGGATCGAGACCCATGAGATAGTGGGCTTGCTGAATCGGCACGATCAAGACCGCCGCCATGGCGGCCAGCATGGCCCCGGCCGCAAACACCCCGGCGTAGACCCGATCCACTGGAATCGCGAATGCCTGTGCCGTCTCCCGGTCATATTGGGTAGCCCGCATGATGAGCCCGATGCGGGTACGGGCGATGACAAACCAGGTGGCGAGTAGGAACAGGATCGAGACCCCGACCACCAGCAGCTTGTAACCTGCGTACCCGAACCAGGGAAATTGGATGCGGAAAGTCACCGGCGCGGTCACTGGGCGCGCCTCGGGACCGTAAACACTCAAGGCCAACTGCTGGATAATGTATAATAGGCCGATCGTCGCCACAATCGTCGCCTCGGGATCATAGTGCAGCCGGCGCAGCACGAGACGTTCGGCCAACCATGCAATAGCCCCGACAATCAATGGACTGCCAATCATCGCCAGCGCAAAGCCGAGCGCCGGATGGCCCGTGAGCAAACTGGTAAACCCCCAGGCTAACACTGCCCCCAGCATGAAAAATTCGCCGTGCGCCACATTGACTATTCGCATCACGCCGAACACCAGAGACAGCCCGAGGGCGGTTAAGGCCAGCACGGCGGCGGTGACCAGCCCTTCGAGTGCAGCGAGCAGTAAATAGGGTCCGAAATCCACTCTCAGCAGCCCATCTCATCTCATCTCATCTAAAACGATTGCGTGGTGTAATCGCCGGCCGGCTCATACAACCCATCTTCAATCGCGGTGCGATGCACGGGCTTCAGCTTCGCGCCTTCCACCTTAGAAATATACTGATGGCCAAACGACTGATGCAGTTTGCCGTTGAAGATCTTGTCGCCTTGCGGATGCTCCCTGCCTGCTTCAAAGGTCGTCATCGCTTCGACCGCTTCCATCAGCTTCTGTTTATCCGCCGGGGTGGGAGATTGGTAGCCGCTTGCCTCGATCGCCTCTTTGAGGACAAACAGCGTCTCCCAGCAACCAAACATGTGCGAGTAGGTCGAGATATCTTTGGGATCGCTGACCGACGCCCCTTCATGGTTCACCCCCACGGCGTCGCGATAGAACGTCTCAGACTCGGGGGCATCTGCGCTCATATAGCGCGGATGGGCTTCCCAGAAATAGCTGCCTTCGAGAAATTCAAGACCTGGGGTGGCGATATCCACCGCTTCGAGTGAATCGATAAAACCGAAGATCTCCGGGTGTTTTGAACCAAAAAACTCGCCAAGCTCCTTGACGAAGGTCAGCACGCCTGGGCCCACCATGACATGATAGAGCACGTCCGTCTGCCGCGGGATTTTCGGAAGGTATTTGGCAAACGAGCGCTCGGTGGGTGGAATCGCAATCTTTTCAATGACCTCCCCACCGTGTGCGGCCATGGCGGTGGCAAAAAAGTCCCGATGGTCATGACCGAACGCATAGTCCGGAAAGATCATCGTCACTTTTTTGCCAAGATGGTTCGACACCCACGGGGCCATCGACATCACTTGCGATCTCACATCGGTAATGCCCGGCTGAAACACATAGCGATTCAGCTTGGTCGAGGCGACATGATAGCCTTCGCTCACCACAAAATAGGGCATCTTGAGTTCACCCGCACGCGGGGCAGAACCGACGACCACATGCGAGAACAGGGTGCCGAAGGTGACGTCTACATGGTGCTGAGTGGCCATTTTTTCGACCACTTCAGCGCCGCGTTTGGGATCGGTGCCGTCATCCTCAGTGATCAATTCGACCGGCCGCCCGGCAATGCCGCCGCCCGCATTGATGAACTTGACCGCCGCGTGGGTCACCCGTTCGTACCAGCGGCCATAGGCCGCCCCAATACCGGTGCGATGGGCCTGAAAACCAATCTTGATCGGCGCCGACGTCGCGGCTTGCGCGGCGCCTCCCCAGCGGGGAGCCCACCGCCGCCCCGCGGCCAATCCCGCCACCGCGCCCAGACCCGTCAGTAGACGGCGCCGAGTCAAACCGCCCAATGGGTCAACTCGGCTCACTTGGCTAGGGTCAGTCATCACCTCATTTCCTCTCTTGGCGTCCTTAGCGGCGCCATTTTTCAACGTGGGTAAGGTTGCACTGAGACAAGATGCCCGGATCGACTGTGAGGCAATTGAGTTCGATCCCCTGCGGTTTCACCGTCTCCTCGACAAGGGGCTGAACCCGTGGATTGTCAGAAAAGGCTATCGCCAATTGTAGCGCCATGTGATACCCCCTGACGATTGGTGCAAATTTGCCAATGGCTCTTGGAGACCCGATGGGCTGTCAAGGCCAGTGTGGCGGGTTCGTTTCTATCATCCGAGGGCTTGGGTGTCAATTGGTGGTATCAGAGCGGCGAGTTGGACGAACTGGCAATTATGGGCAATGGCTGATACGCTACTCGAGAGAGCAACGCCGCAGGGATGAGTGCCACATTCAGGTGTAGGAGTCACGACTCATGAGCCAATACCCGCTCTGTTTCATCATCATGCCCTTTGGTCAGAAGCCGGATCCCACCGGCAGAGGGACCATCGATTTTGACCGGATCTACCACGAAGCGCTAGAGCCTGCGATCACCGCCTCGGAGATGGAGCCGGTGCGCGCGGACACGGAGCGGACAGGGGGCATCATCCACAAGCCGATGTTTGAGCGTTTGCTGCTGTGTGACTACGCCATTGCCGATCTGACCACCGCCAATGCCAATGTCTTTTACGAGTTGGGTGTGCGGCACGCGGCCCGTCCGGCGACCACGCTGACCATCTTCGCCAAGCACCAGCCGATTCCATTCGACGTCAATTTCTTGCGCTCTATGCCCTACGATCTGGGAGCGCATAATGCGTTTGGCGACAACGAGGCGCAGGTGCTGCGCGAGGCGGTGATGCAAAAGCTGCGCGACCTGCACACCTTGACGGTTCAGCAAGCGCCTATAGATAGCCCTTTGTTCCAGCTCTTGGCGGGATGGCAACCCGATATTGCCCATGTCAAGACGGATGTCTTCCGGGATCGTGTGCAGGCCAACGAGGCGTTTAAGCGCCAACTCGCCATGATTCGCGACAAAGGTAAAAGCAAAGACACCCGGGCAGAGGCCCACGAGGAGATCGAGAGCCTCCTAGAGAAACTGGGCCCCTTGGACGCCGTGGAGGCGGCAACGATTGTCGACTTGATGCTCTCCTACCGCGCCATTGAGGATTGGGATGGCATGATTAACGTTTACCACCACATGCATGAAGTGTTGAAACGGCAGAGCCTGGTGCGCGAGCAACTCGGCTTTGCCTACAATCGCCGAGCCGGTGCGACCCAGAGTGACACCGACCGCGCCGAAGCCCTGCGTATCCTGACCGAGGTGGACTCACAGCAAGGCCCGAGTTCGGAAACGTTAAGCCTCATCGGCCGTATTCATAAAGACCAATGGAAAGCGGCCAACGAGGCCAAGGACAACATCAGCGCCATGGGCTATCTCAAGCAAGCGATTGATGCCTATCGCCGGGGCTACCTCGCCGACCAGCGCGATGCTTACCCCGGGATTAACCTTCTAACGCTTTTGGATATTCAGGGTAAAACGGAATCCATCGAAGAGAGAAACCGTCTGTTGCCAGTGGTTCGTTTTGCTGTGGAACAAAGACTGTCGGGCAGCACGCCCGACTACTGGGATCACGCCACCAGGCTCGAACTGGCGGTATTGCAAGAAGACTCAGAACAAGCCCTGGAACGCGCCGGCGATGCACTCGCCGCGGTGCGTGAAACCTGGGAGGCAAGCACCACGGCCAACAATCTACGCATGATCGAAGCGGCCAGGAAGGAGCGGGGGATGGACACTTCTTGGCTTGAAGAGATCGTCCAAGATCTAGAGAAACAGGGCGCATAGGTGCCATACAGGCAAGTTCGCATACGTCACTTACACTAATGGAGCGCCCATGAATCCCACCCCACCCCGCATCGCCATCCTCGGTATCCACCTGGAAGCCAACGCCTTTGCCCCGATCACCACCGGCGCCGATTTTCGCGACTCCTGTTATTTTGAGGGCGATGCCATGCTGGCCGAGGCGGCTAAATCCGCCCCGGCCATGCCGGCTGAAATCCCTGGCTTTATCGCAGCGATGAACGCGACTGGCGCCTGGGAACCGGTACCGATCTTGATCACCTCATGCGAGCCCGGCGGGCCAGCGGAGCAAGCGTTTATCGATGCGACCCTGGCTCGGATGCGTCAATTGCTAGCCGAGGCTGGGCCGCTCAATGGCATTTATGTCAGCAACCACGGAGCGATGATTGCCACCGAGGACACCGATCCGGATGGCGCGCTGTATGCATTGGCGCGGGGTGCGGTGGGACCGGATCGACCGGTGGTCGCGACGGTCGATTTGCACGCCAATCTCTCCGAGCGCATGGTAGGGAGTGTCGACGCCATTGTGTCCTATCGCACCAACCCGCACGTCGATCAGGCGGAGCGCGCGGCTGAGGCTGCCCATCTCCTGCGGCGTTTACTGGCGGGAGAGCGCTTTGACAAGTCGTTTATTCGCTTGCCCATAGCAGCCCCGACGGTGACGTTGCTGACCGCCCATGGCGCGTATGCGGACATGATTGCGGAGGGGCAGCGCCATATTGGGCCTGAGGTACCGTTGGTCTCAGTGGTGGCGGGGTTTGCGTTCGCAGATGTGCCCGAAGCTGGGATGTCGATTTTGACCTATGGCACGGGTCAAAAGGCGAAAGAGCTGGCGTCGAGATTGGCCCATATGGCCTGGGAGGATCGCGACCGGTTTCGCGTGCGATTGACGCCGCTGGAGGAGGCCATTCGACGGGCGGTGGAGGTCGGGCAGTCGGACGATGGCGAGGCCGTGTGTTTGGCGGATGTGGCGGATAATCCGGGCGGTGGGGCACGGGGCAATACGACGGACATTTTGGAGGGATTGCTAGCTGCAAAGGTGCAACGGGCGCTGTTTGGCAATTTTGTCGATCCTGCCGTGGCTGCCCGTTGTCACGCAGCCGGTGTCGGCGCCCGGCTGCAAGTGGTGTTCAACGCGCAGCATGCCGATGCCGATGGCCGTGCGGTTCCGGCTGATTTGGAGGTTTTGGGCTTATCCGATGGCAACATCGTGGGCCGACGCGGGATTTGTCAGGGCCGGACGGTGCGGTTAGGGCCGTCTGCAGCGGTGCGCATTGGCGGGCTCACCCTGCTGGTCTGCTCGCGCCGGGTGCAGTGTGCAGATCCTGCTTTTTTTGAGCATTTCGGCCTGGATATTGGAACTTTTCGGTCGCTGACGGTAAAGTCACGCGGACATTTTCGCGCCGGTTTTGACGAGTTTTTTGGCCACCAACAGATTCTAGAGGTCGATGCTGCCGGCCTGACGTCACCGATGCTAGAGCGCTATCCCTGGACGCGCTTAGATCGCCCGAGTTGGCCTCTGGATGCCCATGAGAACTGGCCGGAGCCAGTGTTTGAATGAGGCGCCGGAGCGCCCCGGCCATGCCGAGGGCTTTTTGGGCACTGGCAATCGCCTCGTGGAGGGATTTGTCAGTGCCTGCTTCAAGGTCGCTCTCAAGGGTCTCAGGCATTGCTCATGGGGACCCGCAAGGCTGGCAAATCAGCTCGGCATCGCGCCTCTCTCCCAGTTGCCAGATGCCCATTCAACCAAGATCTCTACATGTGAGACTCTGGCGAGGTGTGATCGATTTCGACCGTATCTCCATGCACGGTGTCCACACTGCGCTGTCCGAATAAGTAGAACCAGATACGTGCCCAACTACCGCCAAAGCCTACTACCACGATGAGCCCGCACAACGCTAACCAGCTGATACTGTTCTGGTTGACATTCACGGCATGGAAGTGGACCGGAAGGTAACAGAGCAGCGCGACAATCAGCACGATGAGGCTGATGCCACCGAGGCTCATCGATTTGCGGATAGCGGTTAAAAATAAGAGCCACAGCCCGACCAAGATCAGGGCGACCACCACGTAGACTGGCCACATACCTCGCCAATCTGCGGCTTGGCTGAGCCAATGCCATACGCTTACCCCACTTGGGTTGTAGGTGCCAAGGACGAGGAGAGCCGAATAAATGAACAGGGCCAAGATGCTATGGCGCGGATTCAATCGCCTCGGAAAGTTCATGTTTGTTCTCCCGCTATATCTCTTATCGCATATCGTATTGCTAAGGTCATCCTCCCTTGCCGCCCAAGCATCCCAAACGCTTGTGCGTGCAAAGAGGCAGGCTGACGGATTGCGTGGTCGCACCACCGGTCGAATCCGTGTACTTAATTCTGCAATGCCGGTATTCAGAAGTGCAAATCTTAAGGTTTTTAAGTTTTAGAGAGCTCTTAGAAGGGCATGGATCCCCCCACTGTAATCCGGTGCATCAACCGCCGATGCTTGGGCCATTCGTAGTCAAACGTGGCCAAGTGCTGCACGCTGCAGTTGTCCCACATGAGCAAATCGCCGACGCGCCACTGGTGCACGTAGCGAAACGAAGGCGACACGATGCGATCTGCCAAGTCCTCGATGAGGGCCAAGGCCGCCTCCGTCTTCAAGCCCTCAATCGCCTGGCATTCCCCTTTGTTGACGTAGAGACATTTCCGGCCGGTCAACGGATGCGTGCGCGCCACGGGATGGATCACTGACGGCTGCTGTTCGCGCAAGTGATGATCTTGTTTACCGGTACCGGTCGGCTTGCGCCGCCCGGCCACCTGGTGTACGGCACGCAGTCCTTCGAGCTGGGTTTTCATCGCCTCGGGCAAGTGGTCATAGGCGGCTGCCGCGCTGGCAAACTGGGTGCTGCCCAAGGCCACCCCATCTTCCATGGGGACTTCGAGGGCGTATAACATCGTCGCTCTGGGCGGCGATGGCGTATAGGACATATCCGAATGCCATACCCGCCCGGCATCGGCATGACCAATATCCCGTCCGTTTTCTTTGATATTGGAGACCAGCAAAATTTCCGGATACTGTGGATGCGCATAATGGGTGAGGAAAATCTTCTCGATATTACCGAACCGACTGGCGAAGTCAATGAACTGCGGCTCGGTCAAAGTCTGGTGGCGCAGACACAAGACGGAGCGCTCGTTGAATGTCGTTTCAATGGCGGCAAAACAGTCGTCCGACAGCGGTTGGGCCAGATCGAGATCATGGATCTCAGCCCCAATGACGCTATCGGCATGGGTAATGTTTAAGCGTTGATTCATGCTCTGCTCTCCTGCCTCGCCCTGTATGAGTTGGGATAGGGTGCATTCGTGGTTACACTGGGGACCGATGCCAATGCCTGGTCGCCGTGTCGTCAAAGCAGCATAACGGAGAGTGGAAGTCCAAGTCAAACCGTGTCAGCGCATGGTGATGGCGCGTGACTCGCAAGGCTGAGAGTCATGGTCTAATAATGATTGATAGGGGATTCTCCCGCACACGGCTCTCCAGTCGGTGCGGAGCTGGCAGCGGCAGACGGCTCGCCCCAGTGGCGAAGTGTCCGGCGCTGTTGTCTCTAACAATACCTCCCAAAGGCGCCGGTGCTTAAGATAACTCGAAGCTCTTCTTAAGACGAAGCAAAGATCTTCTCAAGATGCGGATGACGCTCTGCGAGATCTCCTGCGTTATCGAACGCCTCTGGCGTGGGATGGTGCTTGCGTAGTAGAGGGGCTGGCGCTAAAATGCCTGTCGAATTTCCTATCCCGACCCTGAGGCAGAGATCAGAGTACTGGGACATGAGCCCTGTATGTCGTGAGGGCGTCGAGTTGGGCGCGGGTGGCTCAGAACGCACTCCGATACCGCCCACGCCACCGTGTCCTGAGCAACTGGAGCATCACATGGCACAGCATCCGGATCCCTATCGTTTGTCACGAGCGGTTTTACCTTCTCGATACGACATCGAACTCGCGCCGGACCTCGATCAGGCAGCGTTTACCGGTTCGGTTTTAATCGACATCAACGTCGCCGAGCCGGTCGAAACGATTTGGCTCAACGCAGCGGAACTCGACATCCATACGGCGGAGATTGAAGATGCCTCAGGCCAACGCACAGCGTTAGCCGATGTGGCGCACGAGGCAGATACAGAACGTCTCAGACTCGGCCTCGGCCGGACGGTGCCCGAGGGGGTGTACCGATTGCACCTCACGTTTAATGGTATTTTAAATGACAAGCTACACGGCTTTTATCGCTCGGTCTTTCAGGATGAGGACGGCCACGAGCACGTCATCGCCACCACGCAGTTCGAAACCACTGATGCGCGCCGAGCCTTTCCCTGTTTTGACGAGCCGGAATTTAAAGCCGTTTTCGGCGTCACCTTGATCGTGCCGGCAGGTCAGTTCGCGGTGTCCAATGCGCCGCTGGTCGATGAGCAACCCATGACCGACGGTCGGCGCAAGCTCGTGTTCGCCGACACGATGAAGATGTCGACCTACCTGGTCGCCTTCTGTATCGGACCGTTTGAGGCGACGGCGCCGGTGGATGTCGACGGGGTGCCGCTGCGCATCGTGCACCCGGTTGGCAAGGGGCATTTGACGGATTACGCCCTGGAGGTCGGCGCCTTTTCGCTACGCCATTTCACCGAGTATTATGGCATTGCCTACCCGGACCAAAAACTGGATCTCGTGGCCGTTCCGGATTTTGCCTTTGGCGCGATGGAAAATGTCGGGTGCGTGACCTTCCGAGAGGTGTTATTACTCATCGATCGACAGCAGGCCACACAGCCGGAGCTCATGCGGGCGGCGGACGTGATTGCGCACGAAATCGCCCATATGTGGTTTGGTGATCTGGTCACCATGCGCTGGTGGAACGGGATTTGGTTGAACGAGGCGTTTGCCACCTTCATGGCCACCATGGCCGCCGACGCATTCAACGTCAACTGGCAGCGCTGGGTCCAATTCAGCCTCGAGCGCTCGGCCGCCTTTGAGGTCGATTCCCTCGAGCGCACGCGTCCGATTGAGTATCCGGTCAATTCGCCCCAGGACGCCAATGGCATGTTTGATTTGCTGACCTACGAAAAGGGGGGAGCCGTCCTGCGCATGTTGGAACAGTACATGGGCGAGGAGGCGTTTCGCGATGGCGTGCGGCACTACCTCAACACCCATCAGTACGGCAACACCGAGACCAATGACCTGTGGGACGCCATCGAGGAGGTGACGGACGAACCGGCCCGGCGCATCATGGACTCGTGGATTTTCCAGCGTGGTTTTCCATTGATCTCGGTTGATAGTGAGGCAGGGGGCAAGGTGACGATTCGGCAACAACGGTTCTGCTTTACCCCCCTAGAGGCGGATACCACCACGTGGTCGGTGCCGGTGGGGTTGCGCTACGGACGCCGCGGCGAGGTGGCCGAGCAACGAGTGTTGTTGGAGTCCGAGGCCATCGATATCGACCTGGGTGGCGATGCCGATTGGGTGGTCGTCAACGCCGGCGGGCACGGGTTCTACCGGGTGCGTTACGCCCCGGCACTGTTGCAACATCTGACGCTAGTGATGATGCAACACCTCAAACCGATCGAGCGCTACGGCTTGGTGGACGATACCTGGGCCTCGGTCTTGGCAGGGAGCACTTCGGCGATTGATTTTCTCGCCTTTGCCCGGGGATTTAGCAGCGAAACGGACTTGGATGTCTGGACCGTCCTAGCGAGTGGTCTGAGCCAGCTCGATCGTCTGCTCGACGGCGCGGCCCGTAAGCGTTATCAAGCGGTCTTGCGCGAGTTGTACGGCCCCGCTCTGGCTCGGCTCGGCTGGGAACCCCGACCGGATGATGCGTCGCGCACGCTTGAGCTACGCGGCTTGTTGATTCGATCACTCGCCGTCGCCGGACAAGATCAAGGTGCCCTCACCGCGTGCCGCGCTTTGCACGCGCAGTATTTAGATGACCGCTCGAGCGTGGAGCCAAACATTGCGGCAGCGGTGGCCACAGCCGTGGCCGTGGCCGGTTCGCGCGAGGCTTATGCGGCGTTTGTCCACCGCTTTAAGCACGCCGCCACGCCCCAGGAAGAGCGCCGTTACCAAACGCTGCTCGCCGCCTTTCCTGGTGTCGAAGAGATGGCCTCGACGCTTGAGATGACCCTCAATGGCGAAGTGCGCACCCAAGACGCGCCGTACCTGGTGGCCCAGTGCATGCGCAATCGGGAGCAGGGGGTGCAGGCGTGGCGCTTTGTGGCCGACCACTGGGACCGGATGCTCGACGCCTACCCGGACAACGCGATCGTGCGTATGCTGGACGGGTTTAAAGCGCTGTCCGAGCCGGGCATCGCGGCTGAGATCGAGGCGTTTTTTCAGAGCCACACGGTGCCGCAGGGCGAGCTGACCCTGCAGCAGCACCTGGAGCGCTTGCGGGTGAATGCAGCCCTTCGCGAGCGAGAAGCCGTGTCTCTTGCTGCGGCGTTGATGGGGTAGGGTATGGGGTAGGCGGAGATAGCTGAGCGATGCGCCAGATTCCACCGAATGACGTGGTAGTGCCCATCCCCGCTGGTCGATAGCCGCCTGACGTGAGGATTTGTAGATTCAGCATCCAATCTGACGTCGGTACACGTCCACCCTCGACTTCCACCCCACACAGAGCCGCATTCTTCGCTCGCCGTTGATATGGGATCAGGTTGTAGAGATGTGCCAGGCCCGTGAGATAGGCGCCTTGGCTTCCGCCCGGATGATGGAAGCCTTTCATCATGAACAGCTTGCGGTCTATCACTTGAGCCACACGCTGACCAGGCTGTGTCGGCCCAAGGCGCAGATCAAGCGGTAGAGAGCCATCGGTGAAAGATGGCAGAGAGTCGCGCACCATTCCAGACTGAGACCGCCATGAGTGGCCAGCAGGGCACCGTGGGCGGCATCGGGGCGCATCTTACGATAACGCAGGATGAAATGAGGTCGCACGGTAAAGACCGCTCGGCATCGGGTGCACTGAATGCGCCACATGGTAAGACCGCCGAGACGTACACAGGCATAATGGGAGTGGCGAGTCAGAGAGCCGCCGCCGTCACAGGTCGATTTGTGGGTCAGCTGAAAGCCCATGGAGAGGATAAAAGCCAGGACGAACTCGATGAACGCCTTGGTATCGCCCAGGAGCTGTGAGTAGGTGGCTTCATCGTGGAATCGACGGTGATCGTGCGGTTCTCCCGAGGCGCTTTGGCGGTGTGTGGCATGTCTCATCTCCCTTGACATCGCGTCGGATGTGGATGAGACATCGTGGAGATAACGCATTGAAATGGCAATCGTATTATGAGAAGGGCGGGCGTTACCACTTAATCCGCTGGAATCTGGCCTTGACCACATACCATTAAGCCCGTACTATCGACGATTAGAGAGATCGCTCCCTGGGAGGCACGACCCACTTGGCACCGGAGGGCCACCGTCATATTGCGCCTGGACAGCGTGGTATGATCTGGGCGGAGAAGTGTTAAGCCCATCAGCGTCAAAACGGAGCCAAGGAAACCCTCGGTGCGGCTCGATTCACCAATTAACCGGCAAGCATCGTATCTATTCTTTGGAGTTGGATGCCGCTGCTTGAGGCGACTAACCCCGGAGTTTCGGCAATGAGCCAAGAGGACGTCCAGGCGATTAAAAACGTCGCTGCCATCCTCAAAATGAGTGAGAAGGCCGTCTACTCGATGGCGCAGGCGGGTGAGCTCCCGGCCTTCAAAATCCGTGGCCAATGGCGGAGCCGCCGGAAGGACTTTGATGAGAGGGTGGCGCGTCAGGCATGCTCAAGCTCTGGGCAGGTGGGGCCAACCGAGACATGACCGCCGAGGTTCCACAGCGGCCAGTCATGCACGGCCGCAGGCGATTGCGCCCCCATGCGACCAGCAGTGGCATGCTGCTCGCGTCGGTCGCAGCCCCCTTTGGCGTCGTTCACGGCACGAGCGGCTCGCTCCTGGAAGCGTCGCGCTGGATTCAAGGGGGCGTGGCGAGCGTCGCATTTCTGATTCTGGTAGCGGCGCTCGCCATCGTACGCCGACCCCGAATCGGCAGGGTCGCGGCGACGCTGGGGATCCTCGGAGTCTTCGGGCTCGGCTCGCCACATCTCGTTGTGGCACCGCTGTCCGCGCTCTTGGCGCTGATCGTGAGCACGGCCGCCCTGGTCCTGCTTTGGAAGGTGGGTGCACCACTGCTCGAGCTCAGCCGAGTTCTCCGCCGCCCAGTCCACGAGGGCCAGTCTCAGGGCGCCGCCATCATGGCCTTAGCCCTCTGGTTCCTCTGGGCCTTCACGGACGTGGACAGGTCGCTCGTCGACACACTCGTCGTTGGGTGGGCGGTCGCGTGCAGCTCTCTTCTGAGCCTCGAGTGGGCCCTGCGCAGTTTCGCTTCCCACCGTCTTCGCGCTGGCACCCTGTTGGCAACGCTTGGCGTAGCAGGGGCGCTTGTTCCGGTGTTCTGGAGCGAGTGGTGGTGGATGATGAGCGCGTTCGTCGGCACCGCCGCCGCCGCGTCGATTCTCGTCCGTCGCTCCCCCCGTCTCGAAATGGGGCAGACCGGCTGGTGGGAGCCGCTTCTCGGGCATCCCGAGCGGCTGTTCGTGGGAACGTTTGCCGCTCTATGTCTTGGCGGAACGGTGCTGCTCGCTCTTCCCCAGAGTGCAGCTTCGGGCGAGAGCATCGGGTTTGTGGACGCGGTTTTCACTTCGACGAGTGCCGTTTGCGTGACTGGACTCATCGTTCTCGACACCCCCGTAGATTTCAGCGGCTTTGGCCAGGTCGTCATCTTGTTGCTAATCCAGGTCGGCGGACTGGGCATCATGACGTTTTCGACGGCCGCTCTCTGGGCCCTTGGCCGTCGAGTGAGCCTCCGTCACGAGGGCGCGGTCGCGAGCCTCATCAGCCCCCAAGATCGCGGCCGCCTGTTCGCGACTGCCAAGCGCATCTTACAGCTCACGCTCGTCGTCGAGGGGGTGGGCGCGGTCGTGCTTGCCGTGGCCTTCATAGCGCAAGGCGACGGCCTGGCCATGGCCCTTTGGCGAGGCGTCTTCACGTCCGTCTCAGCATTCTGCAACGCTGGCTTTGCGTTGCAAAGCGACAGCCTCATTCCGTATCAGCACGCGCCGCTCATCCTCCATGTCGTCGGTGTTCTGATCATCTTGGGAGGACTGTCGCCGCTCGCAGTGTTTGCGTTGCCCGCCGTTGTGCGACGTTCGTCACAGCCCGTATCAGCGCAGGCCCGTTTGGCGTTGGCCGCCGCCGCTGTGCTGCTCGTCAGCGGCTTCTTCATCATCCTTGCCTTCGAGTGGCACGACTCCCTCGCAAACCTCGGTCTCGCCGACAAATTCCACAACGCCTGGTTTCAGTCGGTGACGCTTCGAACCGCAGGATTCAACTCCGTCGACATCACACTCGTTCGAGAGGCGACGCTCACGCTGATGCTCTTGTGGATGTTTATCGGTGGGAGCCCCGGAGGCACCGCTGGCGGTGTGAAGACTACGACCCTCTCCGCGCTCGTCCTTTCGGTCATCTACGCGATTCGCGGCCAGTGGACACTTGAAGCTTTCGGAAAACGCATCCCTGAGCGCACGCGCACCAAGGCCGCCGTGATCGTTGTCATCGCCGCAGCGACGGGTTTCGCCGCCCTGGTCGCCATTCAGCTCACGCAGAGCATGCCGGCTCGACTGGCTGTGTTCGAAGTCGTCTCGGCCCTCGGTACGGTGGGACTTTCCATCGGCGGAACAGGTCAGCTCGATGGCATCGGAAAGGCCATCATCATCATCTGCATGTTCGTCGGCCGCGTTGGTGGTCTGACATTGTTGACGTTTCTGAGCAGTCGACATGCACCACCTACGATCGGTCGACCAGATGAGGAAATCGATGTGGGTTAGCCATTTCGGGAGAAGCATATGAAACGCCAAGCGCTCGTGATTGGCCTCGGCCAGTTCGGGATGGCGGTCGCCCGCGCGCTCGCTGCTCGACAGGTGGAGGTTCTTGCCGTCGACGTCAGCGAAGACCGTGTGCGCGCTGCCTCCGCGTTCGTGACCGAGGCGGCGTGTTTTGATGCAACGGATGAGTCGGCCTTGTCCAGGACTTCACCGGAACGCCGGGACGTGTGCCTGTGCGCCATCGGTGACGAGGCGAAGGAGGCGTCCATCATCTGCACGGCATTGCTCAAGCAGATGGGGGCCCGCCGCGTCATCGCGCGGTCCAACGACGATCTGCATGCCCGCATCCTGACGCTGGTTGGAGCCAATCACGTCGTGAACCCAGAGCGCGAGTTTGGCGATCGTTTCGCCAATCAGATCCTTCATGAAGAAATCCGAGGCGAGATGCCCCTTGGAGAGGACGTCCTTATCACGGAGGTCACGGTTCCCAATGCCTTTGTAGGCAACACCCTGGGCGTCCTGAAGCTACCTCGGCGCTTCGGGGTTACGGTTGTTGCGATACGCAAGGGAGGCACCGGGGCCGTCGTCATGCCCAGTCCCGATTCCACACTCGAAGCCGGCGACGTGATGGTCGTGGTCGCCAAAGAGCGAGCAGTTGCGCAGATGATGGAGAAGCACTGAGCATGGAACTGCGGCGCGAACTTCTGCTCACGATTGGTACACTCGTCCTGCTCAATCTCTTCCTGGCCTTCGGGGCGACTGGGCTCTTTGTTCGGATGGGACCCGCGATCGAGCGCATCCTGCAGGAGAACGTGTATTCGATCATCGCTGCGGAGGAGATCCTGGCCGAGCTTGCCGACGCGGGGAGTGCTCCTCTCTCTGCATACGCGCGGGCCCGAGTCAACCAGGCGCTCGACAACGCAAAGCGAAACGTCACGGAGGAGGCAGAACGTCTCGTCCTCGTAGCCCTCAAGCGCAACTTGCCATCCGCCATGGATGGAGAGTCTGACGCGCGAAGACAGGCTGTGACGTCCGTACGACAGCTCATACGGATCAATCGTGAGGCCATGCACAACGTAGATGAGGAAGCGCGTCGACTCGGCGGCGCAGGCGCATGGGCTGCTGTCTTCGTGGGCTTCTTGTCCTTCTTGTTGAGTGTCTTCGTCGTCATCCGCTTGCAGAAGCGGTTTGTCCGCCCTCTCGTTGACCTGCACGATGTACTGGAGGGGGCTCGGCAGGGTGACCGACTGCGCCGGTGTCGGCTGTCGGACGCACCGCGCGAAATCATCCAGGTGATGCAATCGGTAAACCGACTCCTCGACGAACGACTCGAACGCACCAACGGCCATACCACAGAGGGGGCATTATGATCCTGTGGCGAAGCGCTATGGCCGTTGGTGCTCCAGGGACATTGACGTACACGGGCATCATGGGAGTGGCGAGTCAGAGAGCCGCCGCCGTCACAGGTCGATTTGTGGGTCAGCTGAAAGCCCATGGAGAGGATAAAAGCCAGGACGAACTCGATGAACGCCTTGGTATCGCCCAGGAGCTGTGAGTAGGTGGCTTCATCGTGGAAATCGACGGTGATCGTGCGGTTCTCCCGAGGCGCTTTGGCGGTGTGTG
>Ga0214472_10001490_pt1 | contig 26213 bp, 24 predicted proteins | sample RVTome_6_FD_207662 | JGI IMG/M metagenome (GOLD analysis project Ga0214472, IMG submission 207662) | Soil microbial communities from uranium-contaminated site in the Upper Colorado River Basin, Wyoming, United States - RVT140D175 | ecosystem: Environmental > Terrestrial > Soil > Contaminated >...
AGCCGGTCGTACTCGTCGGCTCCGCCATGACGTGCGTACACGGAGAGCGCCGCGGTCACCACCTCGGGATCGAGGGACGCTCCCCCCAGCTCGTCGGCGACCACCGCACGTGCCCGTTCGATCGCCTCCTCGTCGTGACCGATGTTGCCCAGGGCGGCGATCAGGTCGCCACGGAGCTTTCGGGTCAGGTCGCTGTCGTGCGGCGTTGGCTCCCAACCGAGTCGGCCCAGCGTCGGGCCAACCAGGTCACGCACGAAACGCTGGAACGCGGGGCGGGCCTCCTCGGACAGGGCGTGATGGTCTATCGCCGCTAAGCCGCCGGTGATGACGGACCAAATCGCCTGTTCGGTCTCCTCACCGAATGCCCCCACCAGGTCGAGGAAATCCGATGCCGGGACTTGCGCCGCCCGAATCATCGCCCAAGTGTCGGACACCAGTCCGTAGCGCTCGATGTCGTCGAGGAGAGTCAGGTTCTCCAGCAGCCCGGCAAACAAGGGCTCCGAGTAACGGGTCCGATAGAAACCGTGACCGCCGGCATTGGCGACCACCCACTCGACCGGCCCTGCCAACTCCACGATCGTCTCGTCATCCTCCAACAGGACCTTGTGATCGAAGGGCTCACCTCCGGCGACCCCGCGAAGCTGCACCGGCACCTTCCAGATGGTGCTATCGGTCTCATCGGGGATGGCGAGGAATCGGCGCTGGCCGAGCCGAACGCCTCGATCCACGAGACTGACCTCGATCTGGGGGAAGCCACGTTGGTAGACCCAGGTGTCCATGATCTCACCGACGGGCCAGTCCGAGGCTCCGTCCAGGCCCTCCCAGAGATCGGTGGTCACGGTGTTGGCGTACTCGTGCTTGCGCAGGTAGTTGCCAACCCCCTGGCGGAACTGTTCGGTGCCGATGAACTGCTCGATCATCCAGAGCACCGCTGACCCTTTGCCATAGGTGATGGCGTCGAACATCTCGTCGACTTCACGAGGGGAGCTGACCTCGAACTCGATGGGCCGGGTGGTGTGGAGCTGGTCCGTTCCCATGGCCCATGGGATCTCGAGATTGGCGAAGGAGAGCCAGCGTTTCCAGACGGGCATCTTGGCGTCCGTGGCCTTCAACTCCATGAAGCTGGCGAAGGCTTCGTTGAGCCAGGCTCCCTCCCACCAGCGCATGGTCACCAGATTGCCGAACCACTGGTGGGCGACCTCGTGACCGATGACATCGAGGGTGTTCTGCAACTCGCTCTGGCTGGCCTTCTTCTTGTCGACGACGAGATAGGCGTCGCGGTAGGTGATCAGACCGACGTTCTCCATGGCGCCGGCGGCAAAATCGGGTACTGCGATGTGGTCCAACTTGTCACCCGGATAGCGGATGCCGTAATAGTCCGAGAGGTACTCGAAGCAGAAAATTGCGTTCTCCATCGCCACATCGGTGAGGTGGAGCTTGCCCTTGGGGACGATGATCCGGATCGGAGTCCCTCTGACCACAACCGGGTCGGTTGCCTCGAAGGCGCCGACTATGAACGCCAGTAGATATGTGGACATTTTCATGGTCGGGGCGAAGGCGAACTCCACGCGGCCGTCGCCAAGAGTGGTGCGCCTCAACTCCTGAGTGTTGGAGTAGGCCTCGAGCCCGTCTGCAACCACCATCGTGGTCTGGAAAGTGGCCTTGATGTCGGGCTCGTCCCAACCCGGGAAGACCCTTCTGGCGTCTGTCGCCTGACATTGTGAGGTCGCGATGACGTGTTCGGTGCCGTCCTCATCCTTGAAGCTCGAGCGGTAGAGGCCCCGGAGCTGATCGTTGACGATCCCGGTGTACTCGATGTCGAGTCGATATGTGCCCGGCACTGCCGTTGAGGCCAAGGTCAACGTCGTGAACTCGAGCTCCTCGTCGTAGGAAATCTCCTCGACCTCGATGGTCGCCTCGCCTGAGGAGAGACGGGCCGATTTGATGTCGATCTCGGCGCAATTCAGGACGATGGAGTCAACGGTTTCAACGACGCCAAGGGTGATGGAAACCGCCCCCTTGAAGGTGAAGGATTCCAGGTCGGGCTCCAGACGCAGGTCGTAATGGCTGGGGATGACCTGGCGCGGCAAACGATAAGGGTTGTCAGACACGGATAGCCTCGAATCATCAGCGGGCCCGCCTGATGGTACCGACTCCGACATGTCACGAGACCGAATGACGGTGATCCTGCCCCATGGCTTTACCCTGATGGAAGATGAGCGAACGGTCTACGATTTTGGTCGCAGTAAACGGGCCCGACCGTCCCGGAATCTCGGCCGGTTTGATGCAGGTACTTGCAGACTCGGATGCCGAGATCTACGACGTAGAGCAGATCGTGGTGCGGGGTCGGCTCACCCTGAATGTGCTGATCGGAGTGTCCGGGCAGCGAGCCACCATCGGCGATCTCCTGTTTTATGGATGGCAACGGGGTCTCCATCTCGAATTCGAGGTGGTCGACGACACACCGACGCCCAGCCGGCCAATGTCGGCGGTGACAGTGATCGGAATGAAGATCGGGCCCGAGGAGTTCGGAGCCGTGGCCTCGGCGATCGCGGCCGGTGACGGGAACATCGAGCGGATCTTCAGGTTGTCACGCTACCCCGTGGTGTCATACGAGTTGCTGGTCTCAGGCGGCGACCTTTCGGTGATTCGCGAGGGCCTGGTTCTTGCGGCTACCCAGCTTCCGATGGACGTGGCGATCCAGCCCGATGGTCTGGAACGTCGCGCCAAGCGCATGGTAATCATGGATGTCGACTCGACTCTGATCCAGCACGAAGTGATCAACCTTCTGGCTCGTGAAGCAGGTGTGGAAGAACAGGTGGCCGAGATGACCCAGCTCGCGCTCACCGGCGAGATGGATTTCGAGAAGTCGTTGCGGGAGCGGGTGTCGCTTCTCAAGGGCATCGACCAGGTAGCGCTGACCCGGGTTTTCGAGAACATCACCTTGACGAGTGGGGCACGGACCTTTATCCGCACTTTGAAGCGGTTGGGGATGGTGACCGCCATCGTCTCCGCCGGTTTCACCAGATTCACCAACGTCCTCGCCGCCGATCTCGGGATCGACTACTCCCTGTCGAACACCTTGGAGTCGGTGGATGGGGTTCTGACCGGTGAGTTGACCGGGGAGTTCGTCGACGGGCCCCGGAAGGCCCAGTTCTTGAGGGCAATTGCCGACGCCGAAGGGATCCCTTTGGCCCAGGTGGTGGCGGTAGGTGATGGGGCCAACGACTTGGACATGCTGGCCGCGGCGGGGTTGGGGATCGCCTTCAACGCCAAACCCGTGGTCCGGGAGCGGGCGGACACCAACATCTCGGTTCCCTACCTCGACGCCATCCTCTTCATCATGGGGATCCGCCGCCAACACGTCGAGGATGCCGACGCCTCAGATCCGGAGTTCAGCGTTGCGGATCGTATCGAGGTCCCCGGGATCCCACCTGTTTGATCGTGTTGTCCCCCCACCCGTTCTGGCGCGGAGTCATGGACCTATAGGTCCCTAACGCCGAAGGAAGACACGCGCCGCATCACCATTCGTGATGGAAGAACTCCCCACGGGGGCGGTCGACCCTTTCGAAGGTATGGGCTCCGAAGTAGTCCCGTTGCGCCTGGATGAGGTCGGCGGGTAGCCGGGCCGATCGCATCGAGTCGAAGTAGCCGAGGGCGCTCGAATAGGCAGGTGCGGGGATCCCGGCGGTCACTGCGCCGGCCACCACCCTGCGCCAGGGGTTTTCGGCGTCGAGGAGCGCCTTTGAAAAGAACCCGTCCTCCGTCATGTCCTCCAGACCGGGGTTCCGGAGGTAGGCGGCGGTGATGTCTTCGAGGAAGGCGGCACGGATGATGCATCCCGCTCGCCAGATCGAGGCGATTGACCCCGGGTCGAGGTCCCATTGGTGTTCCGCAGATGCCCTGCCCATCAGGCGGAACCCCTGGGCATAGGAAATGATCTTCGATGCGTAGAGGGACTGTTCGATGTCCTCGGTTCCGACTCCTCCGAGCTCACCTGTCGGCGTCGGGAAGACCTCTGCGGCCTTCTGCCGTCGCTCCGGGTCGGAACTGACAATTCGGGCATAGACGGCTTCGGCGACGAGGGTTGTCGGCTCGCCGAATTCCATCGATGAGATCACAGTCCATTTCCCGGTCCCCTTCTGGCCGGCGGCATCGAGGATGAGATCGACCATGGGGGTGTCGTTCTCGCTTGTCGCCAGGATGTCGCGAGTGATCTCGACCAGGTATGAGCGGAGACGTCCGTCGTTCCAGACGCCGAACACCCCCGAGATCTGGGCAGGGCTCATGCCCATCCCCCGACGCATCAGGTCGTAGGCCTCGGCGATCACCTGCATGTCCCCGTATTCGATCCCGTTGTGGACCATCTTCACGAAATGACCGGCGCCACCAGGGCCGATCCAGTCACAGCACGGCGAGCCATCGGGGGCCCTGGCCGCGATTCCCTTGAGGATCGGCTCCACCCGCCCCCACGCAGCCGCACTTCCCCCGGGCATCAGAGAAGGGCCGTGTCGGGCCCCCTCCTCACCGCCGGAGATCCCCATCCCCAAGTAGAGGAGCCCGCGCCCTTCGACCTCGGTCTGTCTTCTCTCGGTGTCGGTGTAAAGAGAGTTCCCGCCGTCGATGATGACGTCTCCGGTCTCGAGATGGTCGGAGAGAGTGTTGATCAACTCGTCGACGGCCGGGCCCGCCTTCACCATGAGCAGGATTACCCGCGGAGGCTCGAGAAGGGACACCAGCTCTTCCAACGAGCCCACACCCACCATGTCCTTGGTCGCCGCCTCTCCGCGCATGAACTCCTCGGTGACGGCATGGGTCCGGTTGTAGACCACGACCCTGTTCCCGGCGTCGGCGAGATTGAGAGCCAAGTTGGCGCCCATCACGGCCAGGCCCACCACGGCAATGTCGGCTCGATCGCTCATCGAGGCGAGGCTAACGGCCACAACCAAGACCCACGAAGGGAGAGGGACCGAGCAATGCCCACTCGCCCTTCCGCACCGCGTTGTCCTACCCTCGCCCGTCGTGGCGAGGATTCGGATAGGGATCGATGTTGGTGGCTCCGGGGTCAAAGGTGCCTTGGTCGACACCGATGCCGGCAAAGTCATATCCGAAAGGGTGCGTTTCGACACTCCACGACCCGCGACACCCGATGCCATCGCTTCGGCTGTGAGACAAGTCGTCGAAACCTTGGGTGGGGAGGGCCCGATCGGGATCGGGTTCCCGGCAGTGGTCAAAGAGGGCCTGGTGTCCTCCGCATCGAACATCGACCCTTCGTTTATCGGGGTCGACGCGGTGACGCTCTTCTCCGGGGTGACCGGCCGGGAGGTCACCGTGATCAACGACGCCGATGCGGCCGGTCTGGGTGAGTCGAGATTCGGGGAGGCCAGGAACGCCGCCGGAACGGTGATCATGCTCACATTTGGGACGGGGATAGGCAGCGCGATGCTCATCGACGGAAAACTGGTGCCCAACGTCGAGCTGGGTCAGATCGAGTTGGGAGGGGTAAGGCCCGCAGAGATCCGGTTCTCGGCCAAGGCGATGAAGTTGGAGAATCTGGAATGGTCGGAGTGGGGGGCTCGGGCCAACGAGTTCGTGAGCCACGTCAACAAGGTGTTCAGCCCCAACCTGATCGTGGTGGGAGGAGGGGTAGTCACCAAATGGGAGTCGTTTGCCTCCGCCTTTGATCCGCTGGTGCCGGTGGTGCCGGCAGCGCTCGGCAAGAACGCCGGCATCATCGGAGCCGCAACACTGGTGGCGGGTCTGTCTAGCGACTGAAGTCGGCGAACTGCCCCCGGGCGCTCTCTGGGACCCTCACCTCGAGGATCGTGCCCTGATCGTCATGTTTCTCTTGCACGACATCTCCGATTCTGTGGGCAGCCGCGACCAGATCTCCTCGGTCGTAGGGGATCTCGAGGGTGAGGGTCACCATCGGTTGCTCTACGAGGTCGGCCACTCGGCCCAGCATCTCCTCGAGCCCGGTGCCCTCCAGAGCTGAGATCAGGACCGCGCCCGGATACAGATTCTGCAGGCGCTGCCTGGCGGCTTCTGACATCGCGTCGACCTTGTTGACGACGATCAGCTCCGGGATGCCCGCAGCCTGGATCTCGAGGAGGACTTCTCTGACCGCCGCCAGTTGACCGGCAGGGTCGGTGTCCGTTCCATCGACAACCAGGAGCAGCAGATCGGACTCGCCCACCTCGGCAAGTGTCGACTGGAACGCCTCTACGAGATGGTGGGGCAGGTGCCTGACAAAACCGACAGTGTCCGCGACCAAGGCGCGGCGATGGTTGGGCAGGACTAGACGGCGAACGGTGGAATCCAGAGTGGCGAATAACCGGTCCTCGACGAGGACCCCGGCGTCGGTAAGGGCGTTCAGCAGCGTCGACTTGCCAGCGTTGGTGTAGCCGACGATCGCTACCTGCGGGATGTCGGTCTTCCTCCTAGATTTTCGTTGCGTGGCCCGGTGCTTGACGGTTGCCTTCAACTCCCGCTCCAACTTCGAGATACGTTGCACTATGCGGCGCCGGTCGGTCTCCAGCTTGGTTTCACCCGGTCCGCGGGCGAGGACGCCGGCACCCTGTTGGGAAAGGGCCTTTCCCTTGCCCCGGAGTCGGGGGAGGTAGTAACGGAGCAGCGCCAGCTCGACCTGGATGGCGCCGACCCTGGACTTGGCATGCTGGGCAAAGATGTCGAGGATCAACGCTTCGCGATCCACGACGTCACATTCGAAGAGCTTCTGCAGGTTTCGCTGCTGAGCGGGGGCGAGCGGGTTGTCGAACACCACCAGGTCGATGTCCATTGCCTTGGTCAGGGTCGCCATCTCCTCCGCCTTCCCCGAGCCCAGATAGGTCGCGGGGTCGATTCGCCGCCGACGTACCAGCTCCCGATCCACCGGGTCGGCTCCGGCGGTGTCGGTGAGGAGGACCAATTCGTCGAGACTGCGCTCGGCTTCGACGCCGGTCATCCCGGGGAGCTCGACGCCGACCAGAAAGGCGCGTTGAACCCTGACCTCGAGGTCGGTGACCGTCGCGGTGAGACGGCGTCGGCTACGTGACGTGGGTTCTCGAGTCATTGAGGATCATTCGGCTGAAACCAGGATGATTGCCGACCGATTCCGTCAACGCGGGTGGATTACTCCTGCTCAGAGATACTGGCCTTCGTCGCCCACGTGCTCCAGCTCTTCTTCGGCGATGATCTGTGACTCGCGAACCGCGATCACCGACTTGCCGGTGGCCGGCCAGATGAAGCGCCAGGCCCCGGTTGGCACTGCCCAGAACCGTTGTCCGGTGTTCACATCCACCAGGGCGAGCGCATCGTTGCCATCCTTGGTCCCCATGGGCACCAGCAATCCGGAACGGGTCGTGGACTCCTCGGGAGCGTGGCCGACACGCCAGCCGGGCATCACCTTGTACCCGTTGTCTTGGACGATCGGGAGGTCTGTGGTCACCATTATTCATCTGGATTCTCGCAGGTCGGACCTCTAACCGCGAAGTCGTGCGGTGCGAATTACAGGCTCTTTTCGACTCTGGCGAGAACCGAACCCTAAACCGCCGGTAGGGTTCTCACGCTATGGCCGACAAGACCAACTTCTCCGAAGCCCTCGACTACCACGAGAACCCGCGCCCTGGCAAGATCGCCATTAGGTCTACGAAGCCAACCGCAACGCAAGCGGATCTGAGTCTCGCCTACACACCAGGCGTTGCCGAGCCCTGTTTGGTGATCGCCGAGGATCCAGAGGCGGCGTTTCGCTTCACCAACCGCGGGAACCTGGTCGCCGTCGTCTCCAACGGCACGGCGGTGCTTGGGCTGGGCGACATTGGCCCGTTGGGGTCGAAACCGGTCATGGAGGGGAAAGCCGTTCTCTTCAAGCGATTCGCCGACATCGACGTCTTCGACCTCGAGATCGATGCCCGTGACCCTGACGATGTGGTCAGGTTCTGCGAGATGCTCGCTCCCACGGTCGGTGGCATCAACCTCGAGGACATCAAGGCGCCCGAGTGCTTCTACATCGAGCAGACGCTCCGTGATCGGCTCGACATCCCGGTGTTCCACGATGATCAGCACGGCACGGCGATCATCGGGGGCGCTGCCTTCATCAACGCTTGTGAGCTGACCGGGCGGGACATCGGAGCCACCAAGGTGGTCTTCGTCGGCGCCGGGGCCGCCGGGATCGCCTCCGCCAGGTTCTTCATCGAGTTGGGGGTGAATCCCGAGAACGTGCTCCTCGTCGACACCCGGGGCGTGATCCATTCCGGACGTGATGACCTGAATGACACCAAGCGTGAGTTTGCGGTTGAGACCGACGCTCGAACTCTCGACGACGCATTGGTCGGGGCCGACGCTCTGGTGGGAGTCTCGGTAGCGGGAACGGTGTCCAAAGAGATGGTCCAGTCGATGGCGCCTGATCCAATTGTCTTCGCCCTTGCCAACCCGGATCCCGAGATCTCCTATCCGGACGCTCGGGCTGCTCGGGACGACGTGATCATGGCCACCGGTCGCAGTGACTATCCGAACCAGGTCAACAACGTTCTCGGGTTCCCCTTCATCTTCCGAGGCGCCCTGGACGTGAGGGCGCGAGCCGTCTCCGAGGGGATGAAAAAGGCGGCTGCCCACGCCTTGGCCGATCTGGCTCGGGAACCGGTGCCGGACTCCGTTCTCCGCGCCTACGACCTGGAGCGTCTCCAGTTTGGCCCCGAGTACTTGATTCCAAAGCCGTTCGATTCAAGGGTGCTGTGGAGGGTGGCGCCTGCAGTGGCTCGAGCGGCCATGGAGGAAGGCCTCGCGGGGACGCCGATTGCGGACTTCGACGAGTATCGAACCCAGCTCCAGACTCGATTCCGAGCCTCTCACAGCCTGATCAACGCCATCACGACCAAGGCGATGGAGCAGCCCAAGAAGGTGGTCTACCCCCACGCCGAGGACATCCGTCTCATTCGTGCCGCTCGCCGTGTCTCTGATGAGGGGATAGCGACTCCGGTTCTGCTCGGTGACCGGGACCGCATCGAGGCACTGGCAGCTGATTCCGGCCTCTCTTTGGAGGGTATGGAGGTGATCGACCATATCCGCGAGGGGGCGGAGCGTGACCGGTACGCCGCGGTTCTCGAAGGGCTGCGGCGTCACAAGGGCATGTCCCTCCGCGAAGCGCGGGAGCGGACAGCGGACCCCAACATGTATGCATGTCTGATGGTCAGGGAGGGAAAGGCGGACGCCGTGCTCGGGGGCCTCAACACCTACTACCCCGACACGATTCGACCTGCTCTCCAGGTCCTGAAGGTCGAAGAGGGCCGCTCGATCGTCAGCTCGGTGTACCTGGTCGTGGTCCAGGGGACGGCCTATTTCTTCACCGACTGTGCGGTGAACATCGAGCCGACTGCCGAACAGCTCGCCGAGATCGCGCTGGCTGCTACCGCGACTGCCCAGAACGAATTCGACCGTGACCCGAGAGTCGCCTTCATCAGCTACTCGGATTTCGGCTCGGCGGGGGGAGGCGAGCCGGCCAGGGTGCGCAGGGCGGTGGAGCTGTTCCGGCTGGCCAGGCCCGACATCCCGGTCGACGGGGAGATGCAGGCGGATACCGCGGTGATGCCCGCCCTGCTCGCCGATCGACGACCGGGTGGTCCGCTGAACCGCGCCGCCAATGTTCTCGTGTTCCCCAACCTGACCGCGGCCAACGCCTCTTACAAGCTCTTGAACCGCTTGGGTGACGCCGAGGTGATTGGCCCGATTCTCAGCGGTCTCTCCAAGACGGTTCACGTCTTGCAAAGAGATGCTTCTGTGAACGACGTGGTCAACATGACTGCCATCGCCGTGGCCGAGGCGCAACGCCGGGAGCGCGCCGGCACCTGACCTGGGAATCAACGGTCCTTCCAGTACTCCTCGTAGTGACCAGGGACTACCGGACGTTTCGCGTTGTTGCGCAAAACATGCCCTGACCAGGGGAAACGCGACTTACACACTTGTCGTTCTAGCACATCATTTCGCGCCGTTTCTCATGCTCCCGCGGAATATCCGCGGAACGCGCGACGCGGCACCGCCGGGTCGGAGGAAGAGCTGCTGACCTTGTGACTGTTCACGAATTGCGACGAGCCGGGTATCTGGGATCAGCGGCATAATGAAGCTCGTATCGATGTCAAGGGGTTTCTCCTTTGGGTGATTCGGGCGCGTCGAAACGAGCCGGGGCGGGTGCCGGCTTGGCTCCGGTGTGGGCGTCTGGTGGACACGACAGGGATGAGCCACCCACCGATCGTGGGGGCACGCTCGTAGCAAGTCACACCGTGCTGCCCGGTCCGGTTATGTCGTCGAGGGCCGGAGTCGGCAGGTCATTCGTTGCACAACCCGGGTGGGTGTGAGCCGGTTTGATCGGGCCAGACCCCGACCGAGGACTTCAGGCTGGTCGTGGGAGGTGTTTGAAGACTTCCCTGGCGGCGTAGCGATTCAGGATCCGGGCGATCTCTCCCATGGTCTTGCCTTCTGAGAGTCGCCGGGCGACGTAGTCACGTGTGGACTGGTGGTGTCGCATCCGGGTGATGACGACGTGATAGAGCGCCGAGTTGGCTTGCCGGTTGCCGCCTCGGTTGAGCCGATGTCGTTTCGTCTTCCCCGAGCTGGCGGGGATGGGTGCTGCTCCGCAGAGGTGGGCCCAGGCTCCTTCGGTTCTGATCCGCTCCGGATTGTCTCCTGAGGCGACGAGGAGTTTGGCGGCGGTGTCATAGCCGACTCCGTAAACCTCGAGCAGGGTGGGTGCGGTCTGTCGGATCAGTGGTCGGAGCATCCGGTTGAGTTGTTTGGTCTCCTCCCGTAGGAACTGGACCCGCTGGCCGAGGGCCCGGATCGTCACCAGGGTCGCATATCGCACCTGGTCTTCTTGTTCTCGTGGTCGGAGGGCCGACGCCTGGTTTGCCAGCGCAATCGCCGACAACCCTGAGAACTTCGCCCGGATCTCCGAGGTCGCAGTGAACAAATCGCTGTTCCCAGTCTCCTCGAGTGGGACAGGCCGGCGGTGGTGTGCTCGGTCACTTCAGCGATCCTCTCCACCACCCATTGCCTATCGCAACGCGACGGTTCATTCAAGTTAGATTTGCCTCCACCAATTGGAGGCGGCAATCGCACGTGAATCAGAATCGGGGATGGACAGGCATCTCGAAGCACAGTCTGCTGCGGACCTAATCCTGGAGGGGCTCAAGGAGGCCAAGGTCGAGATCGTGGCCTGCCTCCCCGAATCACTGCTCAAGTCGACGTACCGACGAATCTCGGAGGATCGCGGAATCCACTACATCACCGTCTCCAACGAGGCCGACATGCCCGGGATTTTGGTGGGCGCCTACCTGGGCGGGAAGCGAGCCATCATGATGATGGAGAACTCAGGATTGCGCCAGGCGTGCGAGCCGATCGCTCGTTTTGCGTTTACACACCATATTCCCCTCGTCATGATGATGGCTTTTCGAGGTGGATTTCCCGAGCGCATGTGGTGGGGACACTCTCACGCCCAAACCATGGTTCCGATTCTGGACGCCCTTCGGATTCCATACTGGTTCGTACGACGCCGAGTGGATATCAAGAACCTAATCAGTGGTGCGTACGTTCACGCCGATTCGAGCCAGTGGCCGGTCGCCCTCGTCTTTACAAAGGAATGTGTGGAGGTTCCGTCTTATGCAGAGGATTGAGGTCCTGAAGACGCTCGAGGGTCTGATCACGCCCGAAGACTTGATCGTGAGTTCGTTGGGGGAACTGTTGCGGGATTGGTGGAACCTGCGATCCGAGGGTGTAGATAACATATTCTCTCCGGCCATTATGGGTGGGGTGTCTGCAACGGCCCTAGGTTTGGCGATCGCTCTGCCCCATCGGCGGGTGCTGGCGCTTGAGTCCGATGGATCGGTGTTGATGAATACCGGCATCATGTGCACCCTTGGTAAGGAGCGCCCACCCAACATGACAGTCATTGTCTTCGACAACGAAGTTTACGAGAGCATCGGGGGCCCGCCCACGCTGACGTCCTACAACACTGACCTCGGGAAGATGGCGGAGGGAGCCGGCTGCATCAATTGCACGACCGTGCGAGAAGCGGCGTCTCTCAATACCGAGGCCAAGCGTCTCCTCGAAGACGGACAGTTCGGATACATGGTGGCGAAGATCGAGCCGAGGACCACTACCTGGCCCAGGAAGCAACCCCGAACCGTTGACGGCGTAGAAGAGAAGTACCGCTTCCTCCGCTATATCGAGCGTCTAGAAGGAATTACGGTGCACCCGGGCGCCCCTTCGCAGATGTAAACCGGTCGCGTGGGGTCAAAAAGCTTATCGAAAATTCTTGCATCCCTCGTTCACACTTTGTCTCCCTCGCATGAAGTTCTGGTCGATCAAGGACCACGAGGGCGGGATCCCAATTTAGTTACATGCTAAGATACTTTCCTTCGAGCAATGGAGTAGCCGGACGTCCGGCAGGCGTTACAGCGCGGAGGGCGCCATCGTAGATCTGGTCATCCGAGGCGGTTCGGTGCTGGTGGACAAGGTGTTTGTCCGGGTGCACTTAGCGATCGACCAGGGCAAGATCGTGGCTATCGGCCAAGACGACAACGATCTCCCGAGGGGCGTGCGCGAGGTGGACGCATCTGGCCTAAAGGTGATCCCCGGCCTCATCGACACGCATGCCCACTTTCGCGACCCCGGGTTCACTTACAAGGAAGATTACGAGACGGGGACACGGGCGGCGGCCGTCGGTGGGGTGACTATGACGGTGGACATGCCTAACACCGATCCTGTTCCGAACACTCTGGGGCGATTCCTTGATCACCGCGCCAACGCGGCGTCCAAGGCGATCGTGGACTTCAATCACTGGGCTTCGCCCACCAGGATCGAGCAGATCCCGCTGATCGCCGGGGAGGGCGCCGCCGGCTTCAAGTTCTTCATGATCAGCCATCACTACCCCTACGACAATCCCGACCAGTTCATCTCGATCTCGGATCCTTACCGGATCTACACCACCATGGAGGCCATTGCTGCGACAGGGTTGCCGTGTCTTGTGCACCCGCACAATCAAGAGATGTGGTTAAAACTTACCGAGGAATACATCGGAGCGAACCGGACAAGACCAGTCGATCGGGAGGAGGCCTACCGGGCGGCCGACAACTACGTGCAGAACTCGGCGGTGGCCACGGTGCTACTACTGGCCCGCAGCACGGGGTGCGATTTGCGGATCCTGCACAACAATTACCTCCCGATTCTCGACTTCGTCCGCCTGATGAAGTCGGCAGGTTATCGGGCGGTGATCGAGCAGAACCCATGGGCTCTCTTTGGGAAGGGGATGCCCGATCAGGTAGTGCATATCGATGAGATCTGGAATTCGCTAAACGACGGCACCGTCGACCTCATCGCCAGCGATCACGCTCCGCATTCCACGGAGGAGCTCAAGAAGAGCCGGGAGGATGCCTTCAACTCAGTGGTCAGCTCTCTGACCGTCATCGAGCACATGCTCGCCTTATACCTCACGGAAATCCATAGGGGCGCGCCGATCAGCTTCGAGCGGATCGTCGAGTTGCTGTCGACGAATGTCGCCAAGCACCTGGGGATCTATCCAAGGAAGGGGACCATTGCCGTGGGATCCGACGCCGACCTCGCGCTGGTCGATCTTGATAAAGAGGGCGTTATCGACAGCAACCGGATTCAGTCCAAGTGCAAGAACACGCCCTACGACGGTTGGAGACTCAATGGTATGCCGGTTGCGACACTGGTCCGAGGGCAATTCGTCATGGAGGCCGGTGAGGTCGTTGCCGAGCCCGGGTACGGGAAGTTCGTACACCGACGAGTTGCATGAGTTGCTACCAAGTAGCACCCGAAGAAGGGGCATGTCTGCAGATCATTGATGAGCGCACTCTGTCTCAGCAGGAGCCTCCGGAGCTGTTGGGGTGTGACGCCCGATGACGAATGCTGCGACCGATCGGAGCGCAACGCGGTACGGGGTGCTAGTTCGGCACTTCGGGCAACATGCGTCACGGGACGCAGTGGTGGCCGACGCGGCAAGGTTGGAGGACTTGGGATTCGATTCGTTATGGGCGCGCGACCACGTGGTCTACGAGCCGCATGGGTTCGAGAGCCAGAACCCCACCTTTTTGGACCCTCTAATCACGTTGGCTGCTGCTGCGGCAGCAACGGATCGAATGACTCTGGCGACCGGATGTTTGATTCCACACCGGAACCCGGTATCCGCGGCCTTGGCCCTGGCCTCGCTCGACTTCATAGCGGGAGGTGGTCGGGTCCTGGTCGGATTCGGTCTGGGATCGTTCGATCACGAATTCGAGTCGGTCGGCATGGGGGGCTGGGATCGTCGCGAGGTCTTCGAAGAGCAGGTCCTCGTAATGAGGCGGCTTTGGGGTGAGGTCGACCCCGTGAATCACGATGGACAATTCTATCGGTTTGACAAAGTGAGCATACGTCCCCAACCGGACGGCGGGACGCTGCCAATCTGGTACTCGGGGTCCTCTCGGGCGGCCGTGCGTCGGGCAGTTGCGAACTGTGACGGTTGGGTGCCTGGGGCCCTCCCGCGTGGCCTAATGGTCGAGAGAATCGAGCTCATGAGCGATCTTGTGGGGACGGCTGACCGCGAGTTGCTAACAATTGGGTGCATGCCCATCGTCAGCCTTGCGCCAACGGTCGAGAAGGCTGTTGCCTCGATCGGGCTAGACCGGCTGATAGACCAGGCCAACCAGCGCTATCGGCCCACGGACCCGTACAGGAGCCTGGACGATCTCGACGGGTCGGTGATCGCAGGCCCTCCAGATCGGATAGTCAAAGAAGTACTACGTTTCCACGAGGTCGGCGTCTCGCACATCGTCTTCGACCTGCGGCTTCGCTTCGATGACTGGGAGCAACAAACGGAGTTGTTGGCGGCGGAGGTGTTACCCGCGCTGAGACAGGAGGCGCCGGTGGTTGGCCCGCGTTGAGGCAATTGGAGCCAATGCGACAAAGGGTATGGTTCTGACTCAGGTTTGAGTATCGCGGGGGACGACCGCCCAGGCTTCGATCTCAATCAGCATCTCAGGGAGATCAATTCCCACGCCTCGGAGCAGCGTTGCGGGGCGCGGGTGAGCTCGCAGATCGGGTTCGAACTCCTCAAAGAAGGCGTACATCACATCACGCATGTCGAATACATCACCCACCGGTGGGCGCATTGACGGGAGATGCCCATTGCCCTAGCGGCATGAGCCACCGGCCAACCCTGCATCCGGACACGATGGACGAGCAGACGCCGGCCAAACACGTTGAGCCGGGCGTTACGGTAAGCCATGAAGACCTCCTTGGGGTAGTGGCTGCAATCACCACTCCAACCGGAGGTCTTCACTCATCCAAACCGTCACCAACGTCCCGGCCGGGTACAACTAGGCGCGAGTCCCACCGTTCACCAAGACGGGCCCACGCCACCGCTGGTCTCATGAGGATCCGGCGCCCTCCGTGCCCAAGACTTATTGACCAACTTGGCGCAGGCGACTGATGGGTCTGGGCTTAGCTTCAGGGGAAAGACGCCGAAGTATGGTTCGGGCGTGAAATCGACGACTCTACTTTCCGCTGACCTCTACCCACATTTCTCCCAGGTCGAAATGACCCGGCGACGGGATGCGCTGGAGAGGGCCATGGCTGAGCGGGCCGTCTCGCACCTCGTTGTCTACGGAGGTTTCCGCGGGAGCACCGAGGTGCCCTGGGTCACCGGGTGGCACGTGACGCGCGAGGCAGTAGCCCTGATAACTCCTGGAGAACAGATCGAGGTCTTTGTTCAGTTCTATAACCATGTGCCCAATGCCCGACTCATGGCCACCGGCGCGACCGTTTCCTGGGGTGGGCCGGACACCTTCGCGACAGTGGCCTCCGCCCTCGAGTGGCGAGGGGCATCCAGTTCTGGAGTCGGATGGATCGGCCCTCTTCCGCACCGGGCATTCGAACGCCTGCAACCAGTGTGTGGCAGGCTTGTCGACTGTTCGGGAGCCTACATACGGCTGCGGATGATCAAGTCTGAAGAAGAGATCGAATGGATTCGGCGGGGTGTCGAGATGACCGACGCTTCTCTATCCGCCGTAATGGATGCTCTCGAGCCGGGGGCTACCGAGACCCATCTGTCGGCTGCTGTTGAGGAGTCATACCTTGCTTCTGGGGGCACGAACCACATCCACTTCTTTGCTGCCACTCCAATGAACGAGCCAGCCAGGTGTGTGCCTGCCCAGTGGCCGTCAAGTAGGCCCGTTCGGGTTGGTGACGTTCTCCTTACGGAATTGAGCACAAGTTATTGGGGGTATCCGGGCCAGATATTGCGGAGTATCACCATCGGAGCGGATCCCACGCCGCTGTATCAGAGGCTTCATGACGTTGCCGAAGACGCCTTTACCGCCCTCGCTTCACTGGTGAGACATGGCCTCCACGTGTCGGAGTTGGTGTCGGCAGCGGACCTGATAGGCGACGCCGGGTTCACGATCTACGACGACCTTGTTCACGGCTTCGGCGGTGGGTATCTCCCGCCGATCATCGGCGATAACTCTCGACCAAATGAACCGGTACCTGATATTCGGCTGGAAAAGGGAATGACCATTGTCATCCAGCCGAATGTCATCACACCAGATGAGTTGGCCGGCGTCCAGACCGGAGAGATGATTCTGGTTACTTCCCAGGGTCACGAACGACTCCACACAGCTCCCCGAGGCTTTCTGCGCAAGGCGTGACACGAGGCTGGCGCTGAACCGTCCGCCAATCAAAGGGTCTTGGACACATTGTCTGTTGACGGCGATGGCGCTCAGGGAATTGTGTATTATATTCGCACCCCGGACCCATAGGAGAGGGGGGCATCAGATGTCCGTCGACCTGGAGAAAATACTTCGTCCGATAGACACGCCGATGGCAGCCTTTGAAGCGAAGTTCATGACGCTCGCCAACGGCGCGCCAATGGTCATTCGCCAGATCGAGCGCGATGAGATACCCGACGTGCTAGCTCACCTGGAGCCGCTGCTGCATGTAGAGCGCGACATGTACGACGTCGTATGCGCCCGCATCTACTCCGAGCTACTGGCTCACTACCGGCATCGGGCTCAGGATGAGTACGTGCTTGTTGCCCAGATCGATGGCGAACTAGCCGCGGTTGTCAACGGGCGCCAGATCACGCCTGCTCGCGGAATGTCGCTGCACACCATCGCCCTCAGAAGGGGTCTAAGGGTTGGAGCTCACGCCTTTGCAGCCAAAATGGAATATCACATCGACGTACTGGGTCACGATGAGGTGCTCATCGTGGCCGAAGGGCCCATCGGCTTTCGCCGGTGGATGATCGAGTATCAACTTGAGAAGCGATTCGATACGCCTCATGAGCTCGGCGGGGTTCCCTCGTGGGCCTTGACTAAGGAGTTGTTCGACCGGGCCCGATCGGATCTGGTGGTGGGCAGGCGACCGGTCCCGGCCCACCTTCTTGGCAAAGCCCAGGAGAAGATCCTGCCCCCGTCGGATCCGCCCAAGCCCGCAGCAGATCTGCTGGCTGCGACCAGGTCTATGTACGACTCAACCGGATCGGTCTTGATGTCGCAGCGCTGGCGGCAGGAACCGGGCGTCGAACGTGCGTGATGTCTACGTGGCGGGTATCGGGATAACAAGCTTCACGAGGTTGGAATATCCCCTGTCTGAGATCGCGGCTTACCCATCAATGTTGGCGATGCGGGACGCGGGGCTCAATGAGATCGACCATCTATATCTGGCCAATATGGGGAGTGCACGGGTCAATCATCAAACCGGTCTGGGAAGCGCCGTCGTGGACAGCCTCAGCCTTACACCCGCGGGCGCGGCTGTGGTCGAGAACGGCCCGGCTTCGGGTGCCTCTGCCATCAAAGCAGGGTTTGCGGCGGTTGCCTCGGGTATGCACAACGTTGTGCTGGTAGCGGGGGCCGAGAGGATGCGAGAAGTCGACAATCTCGAAGCCACCGACTTCATAGCAACACTCACCCATCCATTGGTTGAGTACATATATGGAGTGACGCTTCCCGCTCACGCAGCGATGTTCACCCGGCTCTACATGGAAAAGTACGGAGTTACCGAACGTCACCTCGCCATGGTGGCCGTGAAGAACCATGCCAACGCCATGCTCAATGAGTATGCACATCTCCATCAGCCAATCACGATCGAAGGGATACTCGACTCACCGGAGGCCATGACCAACAACCCCTACGTTGCCGAGCCGCTTCGATTCTTCGACGTTTGCCCGGTATCCGACGGGGGAGCGGCGATAATTCTTGTGACCGAGGAAGTCGCTAAGAGCCTGGGGCAACCACTCATCAAATTGGCCGGAATCGGCCAGGCGACTGACACACATGCCGTGCACGAGCGCGAGGAGCCCACGGATCTGCTGGCGGTACGGAAAGCTGCGGCAATGTCGTTCGAGATGGCGGGGTTGACGCCAGTGGATGTGAACGTCGCCGAACTACACGACGCTTTCACGATCCTCGAGATCGTTGAGAGCGAAGAGGTGGGGTTTTTCCCGAAAGGTGAAGGACACCTAGCCCTCGAAAAGGGAGAGACCGAAATCGCCGGCCGGATTCCCATCAACCCGTCCGGCGGTTTGAAAGGAAAAGGTCATCCGGTGGGTGCGACGGGTGTTGGCCAGGCTCACGAAATCGTCACTCAACTCCGCGGCGTAGCCGGCGAACGTCAAGTGGAGGGTGCCCGGATCGGTTTCACCTGCAACTTCGGTGGCTTCGGTAACAACGTCGTTTGTCTGACCTTCGTCAGGGAGGACTGACGTGGCCAGGGAGATCTACGCATACGAGTGCCGCAATTGTGGACAGGCGCACTATCCGTTCCGGATGCGGTGCAAGAATTGCGGCCAGAACGGCTTCTTCGAGTTCGACGCGGTACCGCTGCCGAGGAACGGCAGGTTGCTGACGTTCACGAAGGTGCACAACCTGGCCGGAGACTTCGATGTGGCCACCCTCACGTTGGGTATCGTCGAACTCGAGAACGGTCTCCGTTGTACGGGCCAGCTTCAGATGGATCAACCCCATATTGGGATGAGCGTTGTCGGGAGTGTCGAAATAGTGCGCCGCTCCACCTATGACGAGTTTTACGGAATGGTATTTCGAGCGGCATGACTGGATTGGTGGGATTTGCCTGTTGAAGTAGCCAAGGTGGAGATCGGACACGTTCAAGATGCGGGCGGCCTCGAAGCGGTGCTTGCGACAGGTCAATTCGCCGCCGATGAGGTGGTGGCTGTGATCGGCAAGACCGAAGGCAACGGAGGGGTCAACGACTTCACCCGAATCCTGGCCGATCAGGCGTTTCGTAATGTGTTGATGAAGCTCGGGACTCGGTCACAGACCGAAATCGCCGCGATTCCAATGGTGTGGTCAGGCGGCTGTGACGGTGTGATCACTCCCCATGCGACGGTGTTCGCAGTAAGGGCCGGGACCGGGCCCAACGGCGGCGCCCGTTTGGCAATCGGAACCGCGATGTCTGACGTGATACGGCCGGAAGATATCGGACGGCCCGCCATGGTCGAGACCGTGGCGGCCGGAGTTCGGGCGGCGATGCGTAACGCTGGGATAGACCGTGTTGAGGATGTCCACTACGTGCAGACCAAGACGCCTCTACTGACGGTCACGACGATAAGAGATGCCCACGAACGAGGCCAGACCGTATTTACCGAGGACACCCTTGAATCGATGGGCGTGTCAAACGGGACAGCCGGCCTTGGGATTGCCGTGGCTTTAGGAGAGGTAGATATGCCACGGCCAGAGGCCATCTGCCGAGATGTCGAGCTCTTCTCATCCGTGGCGTCATGTTCTTCTGGGCTCGAACTTGATCGCGCACAGATCGTCCTTCTCGGCAACCGGGTAGGGGTCGGAGGCCGGTATCGCATTGGCCACAGCACTATGAAGGATGCGATCGACGCCGAGAGCATCTACGAGGCTATTCGAAGTGCAGGACTGGTGCTGCCAGATCGACCAAACGCATCGGATTTGGACGGTCGGGTTGTGAACTGCTTCATCAAGTGCGAGGCTGATCGCCGGGCGTTACTCAGAGGCCGCCGACAGATCATGCTCGATGATTCAGACGTACATCATCACCGTCACATCAAGGCGGCCGTCGGCGGCGTTGCTGCTGCCGTAATCGGTGACCCAGCTGTCTTCGTATCGGTCGACGCCATGCACCAGGGCCCCCCGGGTGGCGGCACTGTCGCAGCTATTGTCCAAATGGAAAAGTGAAAGGCACCGAGAGCGGCCTGCGGCGGCCGCCTTCAGTGGATTTTGAGAGCCAATGCGGCGGGCCGCGATGGGTCCAAACCGGCGAGGCAATGGTTGGGCCTTCCCCGTATCAACAAGGCACGATCACCTTCATGACCAGTTCGATCGTGGGTTTGAGATCCACGTTCGCATATCAACGAACGACTAAGCCTCGCAGCTATAACCGCCCTGAATGACTCAGTGGAGCCATGACCAACTGAATGAGCTTGATGAGGAGGATTACATGCAAGCGACCTCTACCCGAGTAGCCGGAGGGACAGTCCAGACCCCGGACGGTCCGCTGAGGGCTGACGTTCTTGTGAAGGGTGAACGAGTCGTCGCATTAATCGATCGAGGAGAGGAGGCGGATGTTGATTCGACGATTGACGCCACCGACCTGTGGGTGCTACCGGGGCTCATCGATCTCCACGCACACACTCGTGTCCCAGGCTACGAGTACAAAGAAGACTACGTAACGGCCTCCCGGGCAGCGGCCGTGGGCGGGGTCACCGTTTTCGTCGACATGCCGAACGTCGAGCCGCCGACGACGACGGTGCAACTCTTTGAGGAGAAACGGGCGATTGCTGACCGCGACTCGATTATCGACTTTGGCCACTTTGTCGCACCCACCATCCCGGAAGAAGTGGTGCCGATGGCCCTCGCAGGTGCCACCGGTTTCAAGATCTTCCAGGTAAAGGGTGGTTATCCCCACGATCCCAGGCTTGCGATAGATGACCCAGGTCGGCTGTTGTCGACGTTTCGAACCATCGAGTCGACCGGACTGCCTTGTGTCGTGCACCCCTTCGCGCAAACCTTGTTTGAACAGTTGAGTGAGGAGGCGTTCGCGGCTGGCCGACCCCACGACATTTGGACCTTCAGTGAGATGTACACCCGAGACGTGGTGTGGCGGAGTGCAGTTGGAATGCTCCTTGACCTACAGAGGGAAACCAATGTGCGCCTGCATGTCGTCCACACCCATGCGGCCGGAAGTCTGCGGTTGATCCGGGCCGCCAAGGCGGAGGGCCTGCGCGTGACGGCCGCGTGCGATCCAAAATACATCCACCTGCGTGATCTCGATATGGAACAGCAGGGTGCACGAGCCATACCCGGCGGCTTCGTCACCAACGACCTCAGTCGCATGGACGAGGTCTGGCGGTCGCTCGATGATGCGACGATCGACATCATCGACTCCGACCATGCCCCGCACACTCTCGAAGACCTCAAGTTGATGGAAAAGGACCCCTGGACCGGCCCATTTGGGGCTCCCCATTACGACCACTATCTCTCCCTGTTGTTGACCGACGTGCGGGAGGGACGGATCAGGTTGGCCCGTCTGGTGGAGCTGCTGTCGGCAGCACCCGCACGGATTTTGGGGCGTTATCCGGAGCGGGGGGCGATCCTCCCGGGTTCCATCGCCGACCTGATCATTGTCGATCCTGAGGCGACGGTCGTACCCAAAGACGGCCAGATGGAGTCGAAGTCAGGGTGGACGCCCTATGCGGGCTGGACGCTTCACGGTAAGGCGGTCCTGACGATGCTACGGGGAACTGTCATCGTTCGAGACGGGGAGGTGACAGTCGACCAAGGCTTCGGCCGCTACGTGCCCGGGCGACCTCTGCGTTGAACCTTGACGAGTACTCAGATCAGTTGGCCCAGTCCCGGTTGACTTCGGAAAATCCGCGCTCGCACCGAGGATTCGATGAGGCAGCAACCCGACTGGGACCACCCCGAACCAAATCCAGGATTCATGGGCGGTAGGCGAGGGCCGATGCCTGGGGACCAGTGCACGGACACCGCTGGCGCGACCAGGACAGCGTCACCATCTAGGGGTAGGTTGGCCTTTGGTTGAAGGCGGCACAGAGCCAACGGGAGAACGTAACAGAGTCCCCACCTCCGATAGCGACTACGAGAGGATCGGGAGGAAGCTGAAGACTGGATTCAAGTTCTACACCGGTCGTTGGACGCTTCTCTCGGTCGCCACCCTGTTTTACTGGATCGCAACGCAAGCCCTTCGACCGTACATGTCGCTCCATCTGACCGATCTCGGGGCCAGCGAAACGCAGATTGGTTTGGCGATCGCCGCTCACCCCTTCCTTTCGATGTTCCTTGCGATTCCGGCAGGCCGGCTGCTGGACGAGAGAGGCATACGGAAATACCTGGTCGTTTCTCTGGTGCTTATGTCTTTGGTCGGGGCTGGCTACGCGGTGGCCGGGACCGTAGCTCACATTTTCATCCTTCAGATGGCCGCCGGTCTCTCGGAGTTGGGCGCGTGGGTGGCGATTCAGACTCTCATCACTCAGGCCGGCGAAGGCGAGACCAGGGCACGCCACCTTGCCCTGTTCTCTCTGATGTGGGGAGTCGGCATCGCCCTTGGGCCATCGATCGGAGCTTGGCTCTACGATTCTGCGCAGTTCCCAGCACTAGCGGCGCTGTATGGGGGCTGCTCTCTGGCAGCGCTGGCGGCGGTTGCTGGCGTGCCGTACCGTGATTCCACTCGCCCGGCTCCCCTCCTAGGGGACTCTGCTCCACGCACCACAACCGAACGGCTGTTGGCAATGGCGCGTCGCCCAAGCGTGCTAGCTGTTCTGATAGCCAGCTTCGTAACCTTGTGGGCCAACTCACTTCGCACGTCGTTTTATCCCATATTCCTCGTGGAGAACGGAGCTTCGCTGCGATTGATCGGTTTTCTGATCTCCCTGGCCGGCGTCACAACGCTGATCATTCGTATCCCCCTACCGTGGCTTTTGAGACGGTTTCGATCGGGCTTGCTTCTCGTCCTCGCGGTCACCGCCTTGGTGGTGGCACTAACCGCGACACCACTGTTGCGGGGCTCAGGTGTCGCCCTCGCAATTGCTTCGGCGGTGTTTGGACTTGGGTTTGGGCTCGCCAACCCACTGACCCTGGAGTTGATGACGCAGCACACACAGGTGAACGAGCGGGGCCTGGCGATGGGCATGCGAGTGGCAGCGAATCGAGTGGCACAGGTCCTCCAACCAATCGCATTTGGGGTCGTTGCCGGACCGTTCGGAATGGCAACTGGGTTTCTTAGCGCGGGCCTTGTGATGGCGGGGGGAACCGCATGGACAGCTGTCGCGACCCGGAATGCGGGCCGCGAAAGGACATCTGAAGGGACATCGGTCGAACCCATGGGACCCGACCCGGATTTCCTCGAGTGAAATCTCGGACACGGATCGTCTACCAGCACCCACAGCCCTGGTAATTGGAAGATCCGATTGCCGTCTTGCAACTCGTGTCTGGCACCTACCAAGCTGGCGTTGAACGAGCAATTCTCGGCAGTTGATCTTTTCGCAACTACCCCGGCTCCATGACATACTCTCCGATGATCCTTTTTGCATCTTCAGACCACCAATCGTTTTGCTTTTGAAGGCAACAGGGACCGACAAGGTGGCTATCTGGCTCTTCTCATCCGAGTAGGGGTTGGCGGGTTCGGATGCGGGGTGGGGAGGGACGGTTGGGCCAGGTGATGCCGCCGGCGTGGAGGAGGCAGCGGAGCCGGTAGTGGTCGAATCGGCGGAATCCGTGGCCGGCTCGTTTGACCTTTTTGATGACCAGGTTCAAGCCTTCGGTGGGTCCGTTGGAAGCACCGGTGGTGTGATGGTTCAACATTTCGGTGCGCCACCGGGAGAGGGTGTGGCCGAGGGTCTGGATCTCGGCTACGTCGTCTCTGTGGCAGCCGAGGATGGTCTTGTCGACGAGGGTGGCGGCGTCGGCTGGATCGTCGACCAGGTAGATGTCGCGGACGGATTCTTTTGCCAGTCACGCTCCGGCCACCTCGTCGTAGGGGTCACCGACCCGCAGACCCAGCAGCATCCGATCCGGGCCTGTCAGGAATTCTGTGTAAGGGTGTGGCTCGGTCATTTGTTTAGACGATTTGGAATCGCCCGGGGAAGTAGATGGCCAACTGGTTTAGGCAGGTGGTCCATCCTCGTGTTCCGGTGCCGGCGTCTCCTCCTCTCTCGGTTGTGATGTTACGAACTGCCAGGTAGAGCAGTTTGAGGGCGGCCCGCTCGTTTGGGAAGTGTCCTCGGTTCTTGGTCACCTTGCGCAGCTGGTAGTTGATCGATTCGATGGTGTTGGTGGTGTAGACCACCCGGCGGATCTCGGCTGGGAAGGCGAGGAACGGAATGAAAGTTTCCCAGCTGTCTCGCCACAGCCGGACGATCGCCGGATAGCGTTTTCCGAGATCGGCCTCGAACTCGGCCATCGCCTTTTCGGCGACCTCGACCGTCGCTGCCGTGTAGATGGGCCGGAGTCCGGCGGATACCTTCTTCCGATGATCATGCGATGCGTAACGGAACGAGGCTCTGAGCAGGTGGATGACACAGGTTTGGACCACGGCTTGGGGCCAGGTCGTTTCGATGGCGTCGGGGAGGCCTCTGAGACCGTCACAGCAGACGATCAGCACGTCTCCCACCCCCCGGTTTCGGAGTTCGGTCAACACGGTCAGCCAGAATTTGGAGCCTTCCCCTTCGCTGTCGCCGATCCAGATCCCCAGGACCTGTTTGCGGCCCTCCAGGTCAACACCGACCGCCAGATACGCCGGACGGTTCGACACGATGCCGACCGGATTTTGATGGTCAACGCGTCGATGTAAAGGATCGGATACACCGGGTTCAACGGCCGGTTCCGCCACTCTTCGAGCTCATCCCAGACCGCATCGGTCACCCTCGAGATCAGATCCGGGGAAACGTCGACACCGTAGATCTCCTCGAGGTGAGCACGGATATCCCGGACCGTCATCCCCCGGGCGTATAAGGCGATGATCCGCTCGTTGAAGCCCTTGAGCCGGGTGGTGCCCTTAGGAACGATCCGAGGATCGAACACGCCGTTGCGATCCCTCGGAACCTCCAAGTCGACCGTGCCCACATCAGTGTGGACCCGTTTCGGTGTGATCCCATTACGGGAGTTGCCCGAACCGCGACCCGCCGCATCGCCCTTCTCATATCCGAGATGGTCGGTCAGTTCCTCATCCAAGGCCCGCTCCAAAACCGCCTTGGTTACCTGACTCAACAGGCCATCAGGGCCCAACAACTCGGCCCCATCCTCCTCGACACGAGCCATCAGCTCGTCCAAAACCCCCTCAGACGCAGCGGCGTGCCATCCGATGCCATCTCCGAGGACAACGTCGGCTCCTCGATCGTCTTCTTCTCCATCAGCGGTCCTTCCATGGACCGCGACTCCAACCGCCAGGGTCACTATGTCAGGCCACCCCACTTACACAGAGGATCTGACACGCCCACTAGACCCGGCCTTTCTCGTCGAGCCGCTCCGAGCCTTTCAACAGCAGCTTTCGGATCCGATACAGCGGATCGTCCTTTCTGCCTCGGTGTCCCTTGGTCTCGTTTTGGACTCGGCGCCGCACCTGGTCGAGACAGCGGTTAGCCACCCGGACCACATGAAACGGGTCGGCCACCCTCGTGGCATGGTCGAGGTGGGGGGAAAGACCGGCCCGGTAGGAGTCGGTGAGGTCGATCGACACTGTCTTGATCCCTGCCAGCCACCCGGTGGGCTGGACATTGGCCCATTCCCGCAGGTCAGATGCCGTATTGCCTTCCACCATGTCGATGAGAATCCCCGCCTGGGTATCGACCAGACCAGTGGCATAGACCGTCGGATGCGAGCGGTTGGCTTTGAGGAACGAAGTCTCGTCGACCCCCAGCTGTTCGACTTGACCCACCCGGTCGGGGTCCTCAACCAGTGGGCTGCCGTGAGCTACCACGGCAGCCATGATCGTGTCCCAGCAGGCCCCGAACTCATCGGCCACCCGGGACACAGGACGGGCCAGCTCCCCGACCTGGCGGGCCGCCTCGAACCCGGCCCGGTGGGTCATCACCTGCCGGGGCGGCAACTCCGGATGGACCTCCGTCCACGTCTTGGCGTCACAGTCCGGATCGACACACCGCCAGCGGCGTTTCAACACCAGCAGTCTCACCGGCCGTCCGAAACAGGTCAGATCCCTCA
>Ga0214472_10001491_pt1 | contig 26199 bp, 20 predicted proteins | sample RVTome_6_FD_207662 | JGI IMG/M metagenome (GOLD analysis project Ga0214472, IMG submission 207662) | Soil microbial communities from uranium-contaminated site in the Upper Colorado River Basin, Wyoming, United States - RVT140D175 | ecosystem: Environmental > Terrestrial > Soil > Contaminated >...
GAGGAGCGCGTCGAGACCCGCGAGCATCGAGGGCGTCGGCTTGCGCACGTCGCCGTAGAGGGAGTGCACCGGGAGCCGCGAGGCCGGATCGAGGAACGGCTCGGACTCGATCATGTTGTCCTGCTTCTCCCCGCGCGCGCCGTGCTGTGGCCCAAAGAGGGCGCGCAGGCCGAAGCCGGCCTCGAGGAGCGCGGGCGCGGAGGCTCGCAGCTCCGGAGTCACGGAAGCAGGGTGTGCGATGAGGCCCAGGGAGAGTGAGCGAAGATGTCGCGCCTCCCCTGCGAGCAGTCGTTCTACACCCGGGCGTACTGTCGCAGTCATGATCGAGGCCTCGCGGCGGGCGCCGCGGTTGGGAGCGCTCCTACGCTCGGCGCCGTACGCGGTCGGCGCGGCGCTCGTCGAGCGCCGCCACGAGGGTGACGCCCGCGAGGGTCACCGCCAGCGCGATCGACGCCGGCACCGTATCGAGCAGCAGGATCGCGAACCCGGCGAGACCGGCGACGAGCACGCGATGGACAGGCCGGCCGCAGGTAGCGCGCCACATCGCGAGCGCGGTGCCGCCTACGAACATGAGAGGCCCGAGCCCCAGGGCGAGCCGCACCGCGGCCGGCAGCGCATCCCCCGGATGCGCGACCGCCTCCTCCAGCGCAACGGCGTAAGCAACGACGCCGCAGAGCATCGGGAAGTGCGCCAGACTGTAGGCGTCGCGCGCCAGAGCACCCTGTTTCTCCGGTGACGCGGACGCGAGCGCATGCTCCAGCTCCGGCTTCGCGACCGGAAAGTACGTCCACCAAAGCGCGCACGATGTGAGGACGCCGAGAAGCGCGACGGCCAGTACGTCGGTCGTGAACGTCGCCTCCGCCAAGCCTGCCGCGGCGACGATGAGCGACTCGCCCAGTGCGATGATCACGATGAGCCCGTGCCGCTCGGCGAAGTGCTCCGCGTGAATGTCCCATCCCTCCTGCCGGCCGCCGATGAGAGCCGCGACGACGTCCAGGAAGATCGCGAGGCCCCAGAGCCACGGCTGCGCCTCCGGGCCCGCGACGCCCCCGGCGACGACCGCCGCGAGCCCCCCCGTCGAGACCAGCGAGAAGACCCGCACGGCGGCGTGCTGGCCTGGGCTCGCGCGCGCCACGAGTGCGTAAATCCACAGGCCAAGCCCGCGCACCACGACGTACGGCACGGCGAACCAGAGCGCCCGACCCGCGAAGGAGGTCGGGATCGCGACCGACATGAAGAACGCGACGCCGGTGGACGCCAGCGTGACGAGCTCCACGAGGGGATGCGTGGTGTCCGCTGCGTTGAGCGCCCACGTGAACTGAGTCCATGCCCACCAGACGAGCCAGAAAACGAGGATCGCGTGCCCCACGCCCGCCCAGCTCATGTCGTGGTGCAGCAGCCCGACGATCTGCGTGACCCCGAACACGAAGACGAGGTCGAAGAAGAGCTCGACGAAGGTCGCGCTCTGGTCCTCCGGCGACGTGATGGGCCTGCTCATGTCGCCGCTCGCAGCCGCCACCGGCTGCGCACGCGATCACGCAACCCCGCTCCCGGTCAGCGCCTTCACGAGGCGGTAGAGGAACTCCTGCCCCTCGTAGAAATGTTCGACCCTCACGCGCTCATCCTGACCGTGGGCTCGGTTGTCGTCCATATCGCCGAAGAGGCCGCTCACGCCGTATACGGGAATGCCTTCACGCCTGAGGTACAGGCCGTCGGTGGCTCCCGTTGACATGACGGGGAGCACCGGGACCCCTGGCCACATCTCCTCCGTGATGCGCTCGATCGGGCCGAGCACTTCCTCGGTGAGAGGCGACGGCGGGCTCGGCGTGGCAGAGCCTTGGGGCGCAACCTCCACACCGTATGGCGCGGCAAGCGCCTGCAGCCGCAGGTGCACTTCGTCGGGGTCATGACTGGGGAAGATCCGGCAGTTCACGTTAGCCCGCGCCATCTGCGGGAGCGCGTTGGGTGCGTGTCCACCCTCGAGCAGAGTCGCGACGCAGGTGGTGCGGAGGCGCGCGTCGTACCCGGGGTACGCCGAAAGCACGCGCGCGGCCTCGTCGTCGGACGGATTCGCGACGATGCGTCGCATTGCGCTTCCGACCTCGCCTCCAACGAGGTCCGCCGAGCCCACGAAGAACGCCTCTGTGACCTCGTCGAGCATGACTCGGAATTCGTGGCCCTGGACGGCGAGCAACGCCTGCGAGAGGTCGTAGATCGCATTCTTGCGGACGGGTAGCGACGAGTGCCCTCCGGGGTTACGCGCCGTGAAGTAGAACGACAGGAACTTCTTCTCGGAGGCCTGCACGTTGTTGGAGATCTTGCGCCCGTTCTGCTCCATCCCCCCGCCGCCCTCGTTGAGGGCGTACTGCGCGTCGATCAGCTGGCGGTGCTCCTCGAGGAGAAAGACGACCCCATTGCGTGGGCCTCCCTCTTCGTCAGCCGTGAGCGCGACGATGATGTCGCGGTCCGGCACGTACCCTTCCCGACGCATGCGGATGAGGTTCACGACGTGGATCGCGGCCTCGTCCTTGTCGTCCGCCACGCCCCGCCCGTAGAAGTAGCCCTCCCGTTCCGTGAGTTGAAAGGGATCCAGATCGGGACTCCAGTCCTCAGGAAGCGCCTCGACCACGTCGATGTGCGCGAGCAGGAGGAGCGGTGCCCGCCCCGTGTCGCGACCCCGGTACCGGGCGACGAGGTTCCCCTTGGTCGGTGCGTCCGACGGAACGAGCACACGCACGTCCTCGCTCGGCAGGCCCGCCTCCAACAGGTACCGGGCGAGTAGGCGCGCCGCCGCCGTGTTGTCCCCCTGCTCGGTGTCCGTGGTGTTGATGGCTACGAGCTCCGACAGGATCTGGCGTGCGAGCCGCCTGTACTCATCGGGCGAAGTGTTGGGCACCGAGGTGGCGGCACCACCGCCCGGGGCCGGTGCAGCCTGTGACGAGATTCCGGGCGCTCCGGCTCCGAGGATGGCGGTGACGGCCAGGCAGAGAGTGATCGATCTCATGGTCGTGCTCCGGCTTCCGGTCCCGTCTCGGCGCACGGCGGAGGCCGCAGCCGATCGGACGGCGGGTTAACGGTGCGGCGCGGCCCGGAGCCACGCAACGGCAACCGCCCCACCCTGGCGGACCGCCGGGCGGGCGCCCGGCTCGAAGCCTTCCAGCTTCCTAAGCCAGCCACGCTGTGAGCTCGGAGGCCGGCGTGCGGGGCTTGGCGTCCGGCGTGCCCGCAGGCTCACCCAGCTCGATCGTCGCCACGATGCGCTCCCCCTCCGGAACGCCCACCGCATCACGCGCGCGAGGGTCGTCCATCACCGCGCCCGTCTTCAGATGCGTGCCGAGCCCCGCCGCGACCGCGGCGAGCGAGAGGTTCTGGATCGCCATGAAGGTGGCCGCGTAGTCCTCCTCGCGGATCTCCGGGTTCTCGTCGAGCACCGTGCTCACCGCGAGCATCGCCGGCAGAGACGCGTGCTTCTCCTCCACCTTCCGCACGACCTCCTCGGCGGCCCCGGGATCCTCGACGCGCTTCGCCTTCCGAGCCCCGAGCGCGCGTCCGTAGCCCCGCCGCGCCTCCGGTCCGAGGACGTAGAAGCGCCAAGGCTGCGTCATGCGATGGTTCGGTGCCTGCACCGCGGCCCCTAGTAGCCGTTCGATATCCTGGCGGGAGATCTGGCGGGCGCTGAACTCCTTGATGGACCTGCGGGACTCTATCGCTTCCAGAATGGTCATGGGTCTCGCTTTCGATGTGGACGGGAGGTCGCCCAATCTGCAAGGAACGGCGCGTCTCGGCCAAACGAGCGAGGGCTTGCCCTCGCCGAGGACGGCGCCCACGATGCCTATGGCACGCCACCCGGAGGATATCCATGCGCCGCTCAGTCGTACTTCTCGTAGCCGTCGTCCTCATGACCTCCTGCGCGGACCGGGAAGAGGCGGACCTGATCCTGACTGGCGGCAAGGTGGCGGTCGTGGACGACGCGTTCAGCGTCCACGAGACCATCGTGGTGCGCGACGGCCGCGTGCTCGCGGTGGGAGACGCGGGCCTCGCCGACAGATTCGAGGCCGCCCGGACCATCGACCTCGAGGGCCGGCTCGTGGTGCCGGGCTTCAACGACACGCACACGCACATCAGCGGGAGCGCGCGCCGGCACGTCGACCTCGCCGGCACCGAGTCCATCGTCGAGATCCAAGCACTCGTGCGCGCGAAGGCGGCCGAGATGGGTGAGGGCGAGTGGATCACGGGTTACGGATGGAGCGAGGACGAGCTCGCCGAGCAGCGGCGCCCCCTACGTCACGATCTGGACGAGGCCGCGCCTCGCAACCCCGTGCTCCTCACGCGGGCCGGCGCACACAGCGCGGTGGCAAGCTCGCTCGCCTTGGAGCTCGCGGGCATCGACGAGAGCACGCCCCAGCCCGAGGGGGGCGTGATCGAGCGTGACGAGAGCGGCGAGCTGAACGGCGTCATCCGCGAACGTCAGGGGATCGTGGGCAGACTCGTGCCCGACGCGACGCCTGGCGAGCTCCGGGAGTCGCACGTGCAGGTGCTGCGTGACCAGCTCGGGCTCGGGATCACCAGCATCGTCCAGGCCGGCGTGTCGCCCGAGGGGTTCACGGCCTGGCAGAGCATCTACGAGGAGTTCGGAGAACAGCTCCCGCGCGCCACGGTCCAGCCCTTCTGGAACGGCGCCAAGCGGCTGGCCGAGCGCGGATACGGGCCGGGATGGGGCGACGGCCGCTTTCGCGTCGGAGCGATCAAGGTCCTCGTCGACGGCGGCTTCACGGGTCCGGCCGCCTACACCATCGAGCCCTACCCGGGACGACCCGATTACCGGGGGCTGCTGAACGTTCCGGAAGACGAGCTGCGAGCGCTCATCATGGAGGCCAAGTCGCTCGGGTGGCAGATGGGCTTCCACGCCATCGGTGACGCCGCGATCCAGCTCACGGTCGAAGCCTTCGTCGACGCGCTGGAGGCGAACGCTCGCCAGGACCACCGCCACTACCTCAACCACTTCACCGTGCCGCCGACGGTAGAGACGCTCGACCTCATGGCCGAGCACGCCATAGCGATCGTGCAGCAGCCGAACTTCACCTACACACTCGAGGGCCGCTACGTCGAGAACCTCGACGGGTACCGGCTCGAGCACAACAACCCCGTGAAGACGCCGATGGAACACGGGGTCTTCATGGCTCTCAGCAGCGACATCCTGCCGATCGACCCGCGGGTCGGACTCTACGCGGCCGTGACGAGGAAAGGCATGTCGGGCCGCGTCTTCGGCCCCGACGAGGCGATCACGATCGAGGAGGCGATCCGCGGCTACACCGCGAACGGTGCCTGGGTGACGTTCGAAGAGGGCACGAAGGGTACGCTCGAGCCGGGGATGCTCGCCGACATGGTCGTGCTCTCGGAGGACCTGCTCACGATCGATCCTGAGCGGATCATGGACGTCGAGGTCGACATGACGATCGTCGGCGGTGCGGTGCTCTACGAGCGGAGCGCGCCGTAGCCGGCACGAGTCCCGGGAGCGCCCCCCGCGGCCCGCCGGGTGACGCGCCTACCAACTCTCCACCCGACCCTGCGTCGTGAAGAAGAGCACGCGCTCCTTCACCGGTTCGCCAACGAGCCGCGCCCACGCCTCCGCGTAGAGATCGACCTGACGGCGATAGGCCGCTTGTCGGTTGGGGAAGTCCGGGTCCGTCCCAACGTCCGTCTTGTAGTCGGCCACGACCCAGCCGTCGGCCTCGCGAAAGGCGAGGTCGATCACGCCCTCGAGCACGCGCAGCGTATCCTCGGTGGCGCTCCCCACCGCGTCCGCACCCGAGTCTGGCGCGGTGGGCTGCACGGACGCACCCCCGAAGAGGTCGAGCTGCGGGCGCACCCGCCCCCCACGTCGGCCAGCACTCCCGCTCCCACTCGTGCCGTCGGCCCCCGCTTCTTCCGGAGCGCCATCCTCCGTCACGGTGGCGGCCGTCGCTCGCGCCCCGCTGGAGTGCCCCACCCTCGGCGCGGCGAACGGGACTTCCACGAGCATCCGCTCCGCCCCCAGAGCGCGGCTCCAGAGGTCGGAGCGCCGCACCGCGGCGAGGAGCTCCACCAGCTCCGTCAGCTCGACGGGCTCGCCATGGTCGTCGAGCGGCCGGCCGTTCTCGACGAGGAGGTCGCGGCACGTCGCCTGGAGAGCCTCGGCGTCCGGACCCGCCGCCGCAGCCGCCAGCGCGCCGTGAACGGCGCTGCCCCAGGAGAAGCCACGGAGGTCGCGAGCCGGCGTCTCCCCTTCTCCGAAGGAGCGGGGGCTGGTGGAACCGTCTGTCGATTTCACGATCTGGGTCACCGACTCGTGCACGAACGTGGGGGCACCCAGCCGCGTGAGCCGCTCGGCGGCTTCCAACTCCCGCTGCCGGATACCGGAGGCCGTCGCCTCCACCGCAGCGCGCGGTTCGGGCTCGTCGGCCTCTAGATCGAGCGGAGTCGCGCGCTCGTCGAGCCAGACGTGCAGGCCCCGCCACGGCGACACGTCACGCCCCTCGATCCACCTCGCGACGAGTAGCTCCTCCCTCGCGCGCGTGACCGCGACGTAGAGGAGCCTCACATCCTCCGCCGCCTCGAAGCGCCGCTCCGCGGCTTCCTTGTCGTCCCACTGCGCCGGCACCGCGAGGACCTTGCTGGCGCCGAACCCCTCCGTCGCCTCGGTCACCCGGAGATACCCGACCGCCGCGCCGTGCGCGGAACGAGTCACGTGCATCTCGGGCGTGTATTCGCGAGCGCCGGAGGGGTCCGCGAGGATGACGACGGTGGCCTCGAGCCCCTTCGCCTGATGGAGGTTCATCAGGCGGACGACGTGCGGCCGGCCGGGCTCGAGGGGGGCTTCCGCCTCGGGGAACTCGAGCGCCGCCTGGAGAGCGGCGAGCGCTCCTGGTACAGATGCGTCGCCCGCGAGCGCCGCGGCGCGCACCGCATCGACGGCGTACACGAGCGCACCCGCGCGTAGCGCGCCGAGCTCGCCCGAGGCCGCGTACGGGAGCAGGCCGAGCTCGCCGACGAGGCGGCTCACGAACACGTCCGCGGGCTCGCGGCTGGCGGCCCGCCACCAAGCATGGAGCGTGCGAAGCCCCCCGAGCACCTCCGGATCTCCACGCTCGCCCGGGCGCATCACATCGAACGCGCCTCCGTCGAGCCGGTGCTCCATCAGCCGCTCGTAGTCGATGCCGAAGAAGAGACCCACCAGCGCGGCCACGACCCTGACCGGGTTGGTGGGGTCGATCATGCATTCGAGCACGACCTGGAGCTCCCGAAGCTCCTCCTCGACTCCGACGCCGGCGCCCGTGACCTGGACGGGGAGGCCGTGAGCCTCGAGCGCCCGCGCGTAGATGTCCAAGCGGCTCTTCACCCGCGTGAGGATCAGAAAGTCGCCCGGCTCGCGCTCTCCCGCATCGACCCGGCGGCGGATCCAGGAGGCGATGCGGCTCGCGTCGTCGCGAGCCGCGGCCGCCTGGTTCGACTCGGCCGGCGCCACGCTGTAGGTGAACACGCCCTCGGCGGGCACGTCGCTCCGGGGCGGCCGGGTGTTCAGGGGCTCGAAGGCCGCCTGCTCCGGGGTCTCCGCTTCGGGGAAGTAGCCATCGCGCACGAAGAGCTCGTTGACCAGGTCGCCGATCGCGGGTCGCGAGCGGAAGTTCGTCGTCAGCTCCACGACCTCTCCGAACTCCCGGAAGCGCTCCTTGACCAGCCCGTACAGCTGGATGTCCGCCCGACGGAAGCGGTAGATGCTCTGCTTGGGGTCCCCGACCACGAAGAGGGCCCCCGGCCGCGGGATCGCGCGACGCCACTCGGGCTCGTCCTGCCCCGACTCGTCGTTCGGGCGTGCACCGCTTCTGCCCTCGTCGTCCAACGCCATCGTACCCGGCTCGGACGAGAGCAGCATCATGATCTCCGCCTGGAGCGGATCCGTGTCCTGGAACTCGTCGACCAGGAGGCGCCGGTAGCGCTCACCCAAGTACCTGCGGACCGCAGGACGTGACCGGAGCAGCTCGGCGGTCAGCGTGAGGAGGTCCTGGAAATCCAGTCGCCCGATCCGCAGCCTGTGCGCTGCGAACTCCTCGGCGGCGTGGCCCGCCAGCCGGATCGCGAGCGCGTAGCGGTGCATGTACCAGCGAACCAGGAGCCGTCGCGCAGGCGTGTCGCCGACGCCGAATGCGTCCACGTCGGCGCACAGCGTCTTCGCGAGGTCCTTCTCCTTCCACCGCTTCTGCACGATGGAGTGGCCTCTGCCGGGCTTGCACACGAGAGCGAGCGCGTCGTAGAAGTCGGCGGGCTCCCGCCAGCCGGTGACGTCCCTCGTGAAGCGCAGCGTGCGCATCTTCTTCTGGAGCGAGTCCCAGTCCTTGTCGGGCTCGCGCTCGGGCATGAGCTCCCACGCCCGGTCCACGAGCGCCTCGAGCTCCCGGCGCGCGACCTCGAGCGCGTCGGCGCTCCCTGGCTCGGCCGAGTCGGCAAGGAAGTCCACGTCCGGGTTCTCGACCAGCTTGTCGAAGAGCCCGTAGAGGGTGGCCGGCCTCACACCCGCGCGCGCCAGCTCCTCTAGGATCGGATCGGCGTCGCGGGTCAGCCGCTCCAGGTAGGCCTGCCAGAAGCGCCGCCGGAGCGTGAGGCGCTCCTCGAGCGCGAGCTCCTCGAACGCGGGGTCGAGGCCGATCTCGAGCGGTCGCTCTCGAAGGAGACGCGCGCAGAACGCGTGAATGGTGCCGACGAAGGCCCGGTCGATGTCGTCGAGGCAACGACCGAGACGCTCGATCGTCAGGTCGTCTTCCTCAGCCACGCCCCGGAGTTCGGCGAGGCGCTGCTCCAGCGCGGTCTGAAATCGCTCGCGCAACTCGGCGGCCGCCTTCCGCGTGAACGTGACCGCCGCGATCTGGTCCGACGTGGCGGCGCCCGTCTCCACGAGCGCCACCATCCGTCCGATCAGCTCGGTCGTCTTTCCCGAGCCCGCACCCGCCTCGACGAGCAGGTTGACCTCGAGCGCGCCGCGGATCTTGTCGCGGGCGGACCGGTCGGGGAGGGGGAGGGAGAGGACCGTCGCGTCCGACACCCGCGGAAAACCTACATGCCCTGCACGACCGTGTTGCGGAGGATCCCCACACCCGGGATCTCCACCTCGTACACGTCCCCCGGCTGCATGGCGCGCGTCGAGCCCATCGTCCCGGTCCAAATCAGGTCGCCCGGATGGAGCGTGAAGTGCTGGGAGATGTAGTGTAGCATGTAGGCCAGGCTGAAGATCAGATCCGACGTGTTCTCGCCCTGGACGCGCTCCCCGTTGTGACGGCCCTCGATCGCGAGGTTGGCGGGATCGAGACCCGTGACCAGGTACGGCCCCACGGCGTTGAACGTCCGGCTCCCCTTCGCGCGGGTCCATTGGATGTCCTGCGCCTGCCAGGCGCGCTCGCTGACGTCGTTGCCGGCCGACACGCCGAAGATGTAGCTGGCGGCCTGATCGAGCGGCACGTTCGCCGCCTCACGGGCCACGACGGCGACCGCCTCGGCCTCGTAGTGGAGGTTCTGCGAGTCCCGCGGCCGCACGATGTTCTCCTCCGGGCCGATGATCGACGAGGGCGGCACGAGGAAGAGGCCGGGGTACTCGGCCGGCTCGCCGCTGATGTGGCTGCGGAAGTTGAATGCGGTCATGAAGATCTGCTGGGGATCGACCGGAGCCTTCAGCGCGACGCTCGTTCGCGCGACGGTCGCGCCCGTTCGGCTGCCTCCCGCATAGGGCGCGTCGGAGAGCCGATGGATCGTCTCACCGACGAGCTCGCCCCAAGACACACCGCCTCCCTGCTCATAACGCACGAAGCGCTGCGTGTTCTGCGCCTCCGCGGAAATCGCCATCGTGGAAAGCACGACCGCGCTCGCGACCATCGACAAGACCGCACGCTTCACGAAACACCTCCTGTGGGTCCCCGAACCCCGCGACCGCGGAGCTATGCGGGTTGGGCGGTTGGCCTGGGGCCTCGCCGCGCTGAAAATTGGGCCTGAGAAGTAACAGGCACCTGCCCGACCCACAATGCGCCGAGGCGCCCGCGGGCGGCGCCCGCCCTTGGAGACGCTCGTGGACAATCTCACCCACGCGCTCGCCGGAGCCGCGATCGCGAAGGCCGGCGCGGAGCGCACGACCCCACTCGCGACGGCGACGCTCGTCGTCGCCGCGAACGCGCCGGACATCGACATGGTGAGCTACGTGGCGGGGCCGTACGCCGCGCTCGCGTTCCGGCGTGGCATCACGCACGGGTGGCCCGCGCTCATCGTGCTGCCATTGATCGTGACCGCCGTGATGCTCGCCTGGGACCGCAGGGTGCGAAGGCGCAGGGATCCCCACGCCGAGCCCGCGCGTGCAGGTCCGCTCCTCGCGCTCGCCGCGTTGGGCGTGCTGACGCACCCCACGCTCGACTGGATGAACACCTACGGGATGCGGTGGGCGCTCCCCTTCGACGGCGCGTGGACGTACGGCGACGCGCTCTTCATTCTCGATCCGTGGATCTGGCTCGCGCTCGGAGGCGCGGTCGTGCTCGTCTCCGATTGGTCAAGGGCATGGCTCGCGTGTTGGACGGCCCTCGCGGTCGCGGCATCGGCGCTCGTGCTCGCGGCCGTTCCCGCGGCGCGCGTTGCCTGGCTCGTCGGGCTCGCGACGGTCGTCGGCCTGTTTCTCGCCCATCGGCCTGCGGGGGCGGGAGCACGACGCGCGACGGCTGCAGCCGCCGTGGGAGCCGTCTGCGCCTACGCCGTCGCGCTCGTCATGGCAGACGGGGTCGCGCGCGACCAGGTCGCGGAGGCCGCCGCGGCGCGCGGCCTCGTCGTACGAGACGTCATGATCGCGCCCGTGCGTGGGAATCCCTTCGTGTCGGACGTCGAGCTCGTCACGGCCGACGCGTACGTGCCCGGCATGCATCGGTGGGTCGGCGAGCCGGCGGTCGAGCTCTTCCCGGATCGCGCGCTGCCGCTCGTCGACGCCCTCGGAGGCGTCCCACCAGCGGACGTTCAGGACATCCTAGCGCGCGCCCGCGAGCACCCCGACGTGCGGCACTACCTCGTGTGGGCCCGCTACCCCTATGTGCGCGTCGAGGTCGACGGGGCCGGCTGGCAGGTCGTGTACGCCGACGCCCGCTACGACGACGTCCCGACGGCGGGGAGCCTGAGCGGCGTGCGGGTGCAGGTGACGGCCCCGCTCCGTTAGATTGCCGGTCACGCTCCGGCGCCGAGGGACCGACCGTCCGCTCGCCGGGGGTCACTCCAACAGGATTCCACGATGCGGGGGCTGAGCTCCCGTCTTGCCGCCTCCGCCCTGGCGCTGGCACTCGGAGTCGCCGGGGCTCACTCGTTGGGGGCTCCTTCCCCGGCGGGGGCATCGTGCTCCGACGCGCTGGCGACCGCCGGGCACCCAGCGGAGTGGCCCCACCTCGCAGCGCCCAGCGTCACCCAGCGCCCGGCGGCCGGTGGAGGCTGGACGCGAGCCGAATCCGACCGATCCGGCTCGGGCTCCGACAGCCATCCGAGGCCATGCCGCGCGCGCGGCCATTCCGCGTCCCATCATCCCCCACCACCTACGCTCCGGCCTGTGCCGCTCCGCCTCCCGGCTGGCGGAACGGTGGGGCTCTTGGGGCTGGGCACCTCGCCCGCCAACGCACCTCCAGGGTCCTGAGACGTTGACGCTCCGACCCTCCGGCACTCCCGCCGGACGGGCAGACCCTGACGCGCGCCCCCGGGCGCGAGGGCCACACATCCATGACGACGTACATCCCGGCGGCGCTGGCCTCCTTGGCCGCGCTCGCCCAGACGACTCCGGACGAGGGACTCACCTTCTCCGCGATCCTGTCGGAGCTCCCCACCGACCCCGCCACAATCTTCACGATCTTGCTCTTGGTGGGCTCGATCGCGCTCGTCCTCTGGTTCGGACGTCCCAAGGGCGGGAAGGGCGGGAAAGCCGCGTAACGGCGCCGGCTGACGGCCTCGGCGCGCGCCGAGGCCGTCAGTCCTCGAACTTCCGCACGCGCTTGAGGTCCGCGAACGCCGGCCAGAGGCCTGCGTTGAGGTGCTCCTCCGCCCATTCGGCGAGCGGCGACTCGACCTTGCCGTAGCCTGCCTCTCGAACGCGGCAGATCGCGGTGAAGTCGCAGAACCTGCAGTCGGTCGCCTGATCGGTCGGAACGAAGCTCCCGGCGGCCACCCCGTCGAGCATCAGATCGAGCAGCCCCATGATGCCTGCGCGCTCGAGGCGGTCGAACATTACCGTCCGGTTCTCTCCGCGGATGGTCGGGTAGTGGTACCCGGCGAGCGTGACCGTCCCCGCGAGCCTGCGCTCGGCCACATGGGCATAGAGCGCATGCTGGAGCCTGCGGCCACCATGGTAGGCACCCGTGCCGGCGAAGTCGCGCACGGCGCCGGTCTTGTAGTCGATGACCCGGAGCCCTTCCAAGTCCTCGTCGATCCTGTCGATGGCGCCGCGCAGGCGCAGCTCCCCATTCGGGGTCTCCAGGATCACCGGCTCATCGTCGGCCAAGCCGAACCGGAGCTCGAGCGCGATCCACGGCGCGCCGAGCTGGCGGATCATGCGCACGAACGATCGCACGTCGTTCTCGAGCGCGACCCGCTCGCGGTGCAGCGCGCCCTCGCCCGGAAGGGGCATCTCCGCGCGCATACCGACGATGCCCGTGGCCAGCGCGGCCGTCGCCAGCTCGTCCACCTCCGGCGCCTCGAGGTCCAGACCACGACTCCGTATCTCCCTCAGGATCTCCTCGTAGACTCGGTGCAGGAGCGCGCCTCGGCGCAGCGCATCGAGCCAGCGGTCGGGGTCGAGCTCCGGGTCGTCGGGCGGCCGGATGCCCAGCACCACGCGATGCAGGTAGCGGAGCGGGCACGTGCCCAGCGCCTCCAGCCGGCTGGCAGACACGACCAGCGACGGGTTGCGGCGCGGGTCGAGGAGATCCGGGCGCGGCGACAGGACACCTCGATCGGGGCCCGGGCGCTCCTGCGCTCGGCGGCGGGCGGCGCGCCCCGCCGCGAGCATCGGGAATGCCTCCGCCACCGCGTCCGTCCCGGCTCGCAGAACCTCGCCGCGGCCGAGCTCGGCCATCCAGACGTCGTCTCCGTCGAGCGCGGGACGACCGGCATGCGGGATCGGTCCCACTACTCGCCCCAGCGCCGCGTCCAGGTCCAGATAGGTCAGCGTGGGCTCGGAGTGGGACAGCCGCAGCGCCTGGAGCAACAGGGGCGACGGGCCGAGCGCGCGTGCCTGCGTGGCGTCCCAGGCGCTGTAGCTGAAAGTCACCGCGCCGCGCAGACGCGCGAAGAGGGCCGCGAACCTGAACGCCCTCTCCCGATGGAGCTCGGTCGACGTGGGCAGCTCGCCGCCGAGGACCCGCCGATCGCTGTCGAGAAGGACCGGATCCTGTCCGACGAAGCCGGGCGCGCGGTCGGCATCCATCCCGACGAGGAAGACCGCCTCCCTGCCGGTGAAGCCGCCGTGCTCCAGATCCGACAGGTGGAGGTGCCCTCCCTCCGACGACCAGGGCGCAGCCGCCTCGTCGGCGTCCGGCGCGGTCCCCGCCCGCACACGGAGATCCAGGTGGCGGCGCAGCACGGTGACGGCCGCACGGAAGGCCGTTCGTCGCACGAGCGTCGCCTCGACTCGCTCCAACACCCGCTCGACCGCCTCGCGCGCCTGCCGGTCCGGGCCCCGTCCCCGCGGCACCCGCCTGAGGAAAGCGCGCAACCCCCGGGCGATCTCCGCCGAGGAGACGCGCCGCGCCTCCTCGCCCATCCGATCCGGGACGGTCGGCGTCGCCTTCAGCGTGGGGAAGAGGATCGAGCGCAGCGCCTCGAGCTCGCCGCGCAGCCGCTCACGCCGCCTGGCGACCCCTTGCTCCGAGTCGTGGCGCCCGGGCGTGAGCGCCTCCACCGCTGCAAGCGCTTCACGGAGCTGCGTACGATAGCGCTGGCGTCCCCAGCCGATCCGCAAGCTGCGGAAGCGCCTCGCGAGCGCCGCGGGCGCGGGCGCGCCGTGGGCGCGCCGTGGCCGGAGGTCGCCGGCCTCGAGCAGTCGTCGGATAGGGTCCGCCTGGAAGCCCTCCTCGATCCAGTCCAAGTACGTGCGCACGACCCGTCCCACACGTGTTCGCTCGATCGGAAGCCCGACCGCGAACGTCACCTGGACCCCGAGCTTCATCGCCTCCGCGTGAAGCGTCGAGCCGTAGGTTGCCGGGTCCGGCGTGACGATCTCGACCTGGTCCCAACGAAGGCCCCGCTCCGCGATGCGCCGCAGGACCTCGCGCAGCTCGTCGTGGACCGACGCGGCCCGAAAGAGGGCTGTCTCCGAGCCATCGGGCCCCGTGCCATCGCGCGCGTCCTCCGCGTCCAGAATGGCCGCCTCCGACGGAGCGTGGAGAAAGGACCGCACGCTTGCCCTCTTGCTCGGGTTCCAGAGCGTCTTCGAGGGCGTCTCGAGCCCGCGCACCGGATCGGTCTCGAGCACCTTCGCCCCGCGCGCCCCGAGCGCCGACACGAGCCTGCCCGTGAGCCCCCGCGTCCCGAGACCCGGCAGGAGCAGGACGACGTCGGCGGGGAGGGGCGGAGGCAGTCGTGCGCCCTCGGCCTCGAGCGCGGACACGCCCATCCGGAAGACATCGGCGGTGTCACACCTTCCGCGCTCCGAGAGTAGCTGCTCGTACCGCTGGAGCACGTGCCGTAGGAACCGCTTCGTGTCCGCGTCGTGAAGCCGCGCGCGATTCAGCTCCTTCGGACCGATGCCGGCGAGCCTGAGCGCCTGGATCGAGCCCTGCACCGCATCGCGGAAGCCCACCCCGTCCGAGAGCCCCCGGAGCTTCGGGCTTTCCGCGAGCATTGCTCCGTCGATCGCGTCGTCGAGGAGCGCCCCAACCTCGAACGCGTCGAGGGCTACGAGGTGTTGCCGCTCCATCTCGGGACGGGCCAGGCGCAGCGCGAGAGGGCGTGGCGTCGTGACCTCGAAGCCGATCCACCCGGACCCGGACATCGACAGTCGCCTGAGGAGCTCCCGCCCCACCGAGCGCGAGGGACAGACCAACAGCTTGCGGGCGACACGGTGCTTCTTCGCGACACGGGCCAGGGAGTCGAGCAGGTGAGGGGCGGCTCCGGGAGATCTCACGGACAAGCGTCAGCGGGTCACGAGCGGATCGCTCTGCACGGCTTCCCCGGCGGCGATGTGGGCGGATGGATGGCAAGATAGGACGCGCGCGCGCGCACGGGGAGACCGTGGCGGAAGCGGCATCCGACCCGTACCCTAGAGCACGGCGGGATGTCGGAGTCCTCGCACCTGTGGTGCCCGTCCCCCGCCGGCACTTCGGCTGGAGGCTCACATGCACGCGCGCACGTCACTCCCTCTCCTCGGCCTCTCCCTCCTCCTCGTCCTGGCCGCGCCGGCACCCGCCGCGAGCCAGGCGTACTTCCCGGGACCCTACCCCGACTGGGAGCGCCGCACTCCGGCCGAGCTCGGCCTCGACGCCGCGAGGATCCAACAGGCGATCGACATCGCGATCGCCGGCGAGTCCAACTCACCTCGCGACCTGGCACTCAATCACGAGATGACGTTCGGCCGCGAGCCGCGCGGCGAGGCCATCGGCCCCTTCACCGTGCGCGGACCGCAGACCGGATTGATCGTCTACCGCGGATACATCGTCGCGGAGTGGGGCGATCCCTACAAAGTCGACAACACGTTCAGCGTGGCGAAGAGCTTTCTCTCCACCACGGTGGGTCTCGCCTACGACCGTGGCGTGATCCGCGACGTGCACGACCCGGTGCGTCCCTACATGGCTCCCATCGTCCTCGAGGACGGGGACGGCGAGCCGGGCGACGAGAACGGCCGGCGGCCGAAGTTGCTCTTCGAGTCCGAGCACAACCGCAAGATCACGTGGGACCACCTACTGCGTCAGACGAGCGACTGGGAGGGCACGCTCTGGGGCAAGCCCGAGTGGGCGGACCGGCCGGACCGCGACGCCTCGACGTGGGGCACGCGCGCGCGCATCGAGCCCGGGACGACGTTCGAGTACAACGACACGCGGGTGAACCTCCTCGCGCTCGCCGCCACCAGCGTGTGGCGGCAGCCGCTTGCGGAGGTGCTGCGCGAGCACGTGATGGACCCGATCGGAGCCTCGCCGACGTGGCGCTGGCACGGCTACGACGACTCGTGGATCAACCTCGATGGCCGGCCCGTGCAGTCCGTCAGCGGAGGCTCGCATTGGGGCGGCGGCATGCTCATCAACGCCTACGACCAGGCGCGCTTCGGCCTGCTCACGATGCACGAGGGGATGTGGGCCGGGGAGCGGATCATCTCCGAGGAGTGGATCGACCTCTCCACGACGCCGACGGACGTCCAGCCGACTTACGGGTTCATGAACTTCTACATGAACACCGACCACCGACTTCACCCCAACGCGCCCGAGTACACCTGGACGCACACGGGGGCCGGCTCGAACCTGATCTACGTCGATCCCGAGAACGAGCTCGTGATCGTCAGCCGGTGGATCCGCGGAAACGCGTTCACCGAGGTCGTGCACACGGTGCTCGACGCGATGGGGGCACGCGCCGCGAGCAACTGAGAGCAGAGGCGCCCCCGGCCGCCGCGCCCCGGCGACACGGGCTCAGACGTCGAGGTTCTTCACGTACTTCGCGTTCTTCTCGATGAACTCGCGACGCGGCTCGACCTCGTCGCCCATGAGCCTGTCGAAGAGGTTCGACGCGATGGCCGCGTCCTCGATCTGCACGCGCAGGATCGTGCGCGTCTCCGGATCCATCGTCGTCTTCCATAGCTGATCCGGGTTCATCTCACCGAGACCCTTGTAGCGCTGTAGGCGGATCCCCTTCCCGTCGCCCCCGTCCTTCCCGCCACCTAGCCGCTTGACGTGCTCGTCCTTCTCCTTCTCGGTGTATGCGTAGTGCTCCTGCTTGCCCTTCTGCACGCGGTAGAGCGGCGGCTGCGCGATGTAGATGAAGCCGGCCTCGATCAGCTCCGGCATCTGGCGGAAGAAGAAGGTGAGGAGCAGCGTCCGGATGTGGGCGCCGTCGACGTCGGCGTCCGTCATGATCAGGATCTTGTGGTAACGCGCGGACGTGATGTCGAACTCGTCCTTGATGCCCGTCCCGATCGCCGTGATGATGGCGCGGATCTCCTCGTTCGAGAGGATCTTGTCGATGCGCGCTCGCTCGACGTTCAGGATCTTGCCGCGAAGCGGCAGGATCGCCTGATATCCGCGATCACGTCCCTGCTTGGCCGATCCACCTGCGGAGTCACCCTCGACCAGGTACAGCTCGCACATCGACGGGTCGGAGATCGAGCAGTCAGCGAGCTTGCCAGGGAGAATGCCGCCCTCGAGCGCGCTCTTCTTGCGCGCCAGGTCGCGCGCCTTGCGCGCCGCTTCTCTGGCGCGCGCGGCCTGGAGCGACTTCTCGATGATCGCCTTGGCGGCCTTCGGGTTCTCGTCCAGGAACATCGACAGGTGCTCGTTGACCGCGGTCTCGACGGCTCCGCGCACCTCCGAGTTGCCCAACTTGGTCTTCGTCTGCCCCTCGAACTGGGGCTCCATGACCCGCACGCTCAGGACACAAGTGAGGCCCTCGCGCACGTCGTCACCCGAGAGTGACTCATCCTTCTTGAAGATGTTGTTGCGTCGCGCGTAGTCGTTGATCGTCCGCGTGAGCGCCGCCTTCAACCCCGTGAGGTGCATCCCACCCTCGTGGGTGTTGATGTTGTTCACGAAGGTGTGCGTGTTCTCGCTGAACCCCTGGTCGTACTGGAGCGCGAGCTCGATCTCGGCCTCGGGCCTCGACGTCTCGAAGTAGCAGACCTTCTCGTGGAGCGCACCGCGACTGCCCCGCAGGTACTCCACGTACTCGGCGATGCCGCCGTCGTACCGATACTCCTCGTGGTGCCCCCCGTTGCGCTCGTCGACCAGCACGATCTTCAGGCCCTTGTTCAGAAACGCCATCTCGCGGAGCCGGTTCGACAGCACCTCGAACGAGAAGACCAGTTCGGTGAAGATCTGCGCGTCGGGCTTGAAGGTCACCGTCGTGCCGCTTCCCTTCGCCTTACCGACCTTCGCGAGCTCCATGGTCTTGATGCCGCGTTCGTAGCGCTGCCGGTAGTGCGCTCCTTCGCGCCGGATGTCGACCTCCAGGTACTCGGAGAGTGCGTTCACGACGCTCACGCCGACACCGTGGAGACCACCCGACACCTTGTATGTATTCTTGTCGAACTTGCCGCCGGCGTGCAGCATGGTCATCGCGACCTCCACGCCCGGCAGCTTCTCGGTGGGGTGGAGGTCGACCGGGATGCCGCGTCCGTCGTCCGCTACCGTGACCGAGTCGTCCTCGTGGACGGTCACGGTGACCTCGGAGCAGTATCCCGCCATAGCCTCGTCGATCGAGTTATCCACGACCTCGTACACGAGGTGGTGCAGGCCCCTGGCCGATGTCGACCCGATGTACATGCCCGGGCGCTTACGCACGGCTTCCAGTCCCTTGAGGACCTGGATCTGCCCCGCCGTATACTCACCGCCCCTCTGCTGCTTCTTATTCGCCATATTCGCTCCGAAGCGTGAATGCGCGGCCGCGCCGCGCTGCTACGCCGTCTCCGCCAGCACGAAGACGATCCGTTCGAGTGCGTCTTCCCCGAGGCGCGCGTTCACGCGCTCCAGGAAGTCGTCCTTCATCATGCTCAGCTCCATCAGCCACGCGCTGCTCCGCACTTCGACGAAGAGCGCGTCATCGTCCAAACCCTTCACCCGCGTAACCCTCGCGAGCTGCTCGCCAACGATCTCCGGCCACAGCTCCAGAATGCCGATCCTCTCGACCTGCTTGCGTACGCCGCTCTTCTCGAGCACCTCGGCGAGTACCTTATCGACACGCGTGGGTCCCCGCCGTGCCTTCACGGGCAGATCCGGCCCGCATCGATCCGCCAGCGCGGCAGCGTATCCCGCCTGATGCGGACGTCGGCCGCTCTCGGTGCGGTGAGGAGGACCTGGCCCACGTCCTCTCCCTCCATGACCTCGAGCACCCGCTCGCTCCGCCCCGCGTCGAGCTCGGCGAAGACGTCGTCGAGCAGGATCAACGGCGTCGCGCACCTCCGCTCGCGGATGGTCCGCGCCTCGACGAGGCGCAGAGCGAGCGCCGCGGTTCTCCGCTGCCCCCCCGAGCCGAAATCGCGCAGGTCGAGCCCGTCCCCGAAGTCCAGGTCGAAGCGCACGTCGTCGCGGTGTGGACCGAGACCCGTCGTGCCGAGTCGGCGGTCGCGGTCGTAGCCGTCGGCGAGCCCATTCTGGAACGCCTCGCTGATCTGCTCCGTGGTCTCGGCGCCCCTGAGAGGGACGCTCGAGCGGTACGTCATACGAGCGCGCGCCTCGCGGGAGACCCGCAAGTAGAAGTCGCCGAAGGCTTCGGTACTCCCCTCGATCCAACTCTTCCGCGCCGCCACGACCTCGGCGCCACTGCGCACGAGCCCCGGATCCCACGCCGCGACCACTGGGCGGGGCTGCCCGGCCTTGAGCGCGGCGTTGCGGCTGACGAGCGTCCTCCGGTACTCCTGCAACCTCTGTAGGTAGCCGGGCTGGTTCAGCGAGAGCACGATGTCGAGAAAGCGCCGGCGCTCCCGTGGTCCCCCGCTGACGAGCTCGACATCCGCGGGCGAAAAGATCACGGCTGCGAGCCGGCCGAGGGCATCGCCCAGGCGCTCCGGCTCTTTCCCGTCCAAGGAGACCTTCTTCCGCTTCCCCCGATGCTCGAAAGCTGCGGCCACCTCGACCGCGCCACCGTCGTCGCACGGGCCGGGGAGCGCGGTCCCAGCCACGCGAAACACGTCTTCACCAAAGCTCACCAACTGCTCGTCGCGCGCCCCCCTGAAGGACCGGAAGGTCTCCAGATAGTAGATCGCCTCCAGGAAGTTCGACTTGCCCTGGGCGTTGTCGCCGACGAGCGCGACGCCCTCGGGAGGGATCTCGAGGTCCTGGCTCCCGAGGTTCCGGAATCGACGTAGGGCGAGCGTGCTCAGACGCACGGACCGCCGCTCGGGAGGGACCCTCGAAACATGGGCAAAGTTAACCGTTTTGGACCCTCGAGACCACCCCGGTCAGGCGGCTTGAAGCGCTTGTGCCATAAAGGTTTTCGGCTCCCCGACATCACCAGCGACGGCCCTCCGACGCATGCGGAAACAAATGGCTAGCCGGCAGACTGTCGCAGGACGCTCGTGAGCCCGGCTCAGCGCCCCCGGAAGTCGAGTTTCCGCCCCGCCCGCGGAATTGGAAAAAGGCTCTCCTGCCCTTAGCTTCGAGCCCTCACGCGCCGGCCTCGCGCCCACACCAGGAGCCCGAATCCATGAGTCGGTCCCTCAACAAAGTGATGCTGATCGGCAACGTCGGTAACGACCCCGAGATCCGGGCCACGAGCGGGGGCGCGCGCGTCGCGAAGGTCTCTCTGGCCACGAACCGCTCCTGGTCCGACCGCTCTGGTCAGACGCAAGAGAAGACCGAGTGGCACCGGCTCACCTTCTTCGGTCGCCTGGTCGATATCGTGGAACAGTGGGTGAAGAAGGGCGACCGGCTCTACGTCGAGGGGCGGATCGAGTACTCGCAGACCGAGGGCGAGGGCGGCCCGAAGTACTGGACCGACATCGTGATCAACGAGATGGTGATGCTCGGCTCGACCGGCGGCGGCGGGGGCGGTACAGGCGGCGGGGGCAGATCCAGTGCCGGCTACTCGGGCGGGGGGGGCCGCGACCAAGAGCCGTCGCTCACCGAGCCGGACGACGACCTGCCGTTCTGACGACGTCGCAAGCCGTGCGACCCACGCTTCGCGTGGGAATCACTCCTCGCCAGCTTCCCCGATGTCGCTCTCCCAGAGACCCATGAAGTACTCGTCGTACTTCTCCGGGTGCTCGAGGTAGTCGTCCAGCCACACCTCGAACGGGGGCAGCGCAATTCGTCTCGCGAGCCAATCCGTGGCGACGCGGACCATCTCCGAATAGGAGATGTCTCCCTCCCCTCCTCCCTCCCGATAGGCCCGGTGCGCGAGCACGTAGATCTCGTCCGGACTCATGTAGACCAGGAGGTCCGCCAACTGCGCCGAGCAGTAATCGTGGTACTTGGCGCGCAGGACCTGGAGCGGCTCCTCCGAGCCCTTCTTGTCCGCGTCCAAATGCGGTCCTCCGCCGGACGTGAAGAGGTCCCCGGCCGCGCCGGACACGACCGAACCGACCGGGGGCCGATCGCGCAAAGGTATGCAACGGAGGGCGTTGGATACGCAAGCCCCGCGCGACTCGGGGGGGTGGAGCGTGGGAAGCGCCGAGACGCCTCGCGTCGTGGCGCAGCCCCTTCGCGACGCTACTGGCTCAGCACGTCAGCGAGGCGAAGGTGGCGACTCCCGCGTCGCCTCGGGCTCGGCCCCACGATCACCCTCGCGGAGGTGGCGGTAGATGGACCTACGCGTCAGTCCGTACAGGACGACTCGACTCAGGAAGTCCGGATCCGTCTGCTGGACCTCCTCGGCCTGCGCCGCGATGTCACGCGGTAACCGCACCGACAGCTGTACGGAACGCGTCTCCCACATTGGCACACCTCGCCCGGCAGATGGATGAAAAAAGTCTACACTTTCAGAGTCGCCATCGATCGCGCTGAGGGAGCGCGCCGGGCGACCGGCGAGGTGCTAGCGAGCCTCGGAAGGGTTCTACTGTAAGTTCGCGACATCTGTGGCGCAACCCCTTTGTTGGCCGCGCCACAAGAAAAGAGGCTTATCGTAACTCGTTCTGCATCAACTACTTACGATTTCATACTTTTCGCCAATCCATGTGTTCCCACAGTGTACAGCATCTTATGAGCAATTCCGTGGGCCCACCGGAAGTTCAAGGAAATCACGGGCTTCGGACGACACACGATGCGGTTCCGCCATCGCGAATCGTTACATGAACTTTGCAAAAAAATGCTAAAAAAATGCTAGGGGAGCGCAGAGCGAAGAAACGCCTGTAGAGCTGCCACGTCGAAGCCGAGGAAGCGCTCGCGCATGTCCACCGGATGGCTCTCGCGGAAGATGAGCGTCGTGCGGTGCACACGACGCGCCTCGGCGTCTTCGAATGAGATGTAGCCTCTCCACGTGGGCCCATCACGATACGAGCGCAGGTGCGCCACCCATGGATCACCTTCGAAGGCGAAGCGACGCGCCTCGACGGTGGTGGGAGCTTCCGCTGTCGGAGCGTCAGCCGAGTCTTCGAGGTCCTGGAGATGGGCCGTCGCGTGCAAGCGCACGTCCTCGCGCCAGGTATCGAACGGCGGCAGCGGCAGGAGCCGCTCGCAGTACCGGAGGAGCGCGCCGAGCGGGTCCGAGGAAGCCTCCGACCCCGGGTCCTCCTCCAGCGCACGTCGGTAAAGGGGCCGGATGGCCTCTCGGGGGAGGAGGCGGACGAGGCCGCGCGCCTGCCGTCTCCGGTACGCCGCGTATTGGACTTCCAGCTCCTCGAGCGCGGGGCGCTGGAGCCCCGAAGCGAGTCCCTCCGTCAGCGCCTCCGGCGGCCGCTCCAGGATCACCGTCGCTGCGTCGTCAGTGGACGACGTGGGAGCCCGCGTAGGGTGGCGGCACGGACACGACGTACGCGGGCGGCTCGTGGATGTGGAGGCCGGCGAGCGTCTCCCGCTGGCCGAACGTCTCGATCAGGGCCGACAGCGAAGCGAACCGGACCCCCTCGAAGCGCGCCAGCATCGATGCGAGTCCACGCCGCATGATCGCCAGGCACGCGCGCGTCTCGGCGAGGGAGGTCGGGAGCGGGAAGCGCACCTGATACTCGATCGACTCGGCAACCATCATCGGCTCCACGCGTCGCAGAGCCGCCGTCGGGAAGGCCTCGACGAGCGCGTGCTCGAGCGGTGCGTCGGGCTCCCGGAACGCGGTCCGGAAGACCATCGCACATGCGTCGTAGTCGAGGTGCGCGCGCGTGAGCCGGCCAGGCCCGAGAACCAGTCGGATGGACGTCCCCTCGTGCAGGTCGAGGTCTCGGCAGATGTCGCGGTATCCGACCCGCAGGAGCGTCGGGCGCGTGAGGGGACCGAAGCCGATCCTCTCCAGCACGCGCATCGCGAGCTGGAATCCGTAGCGCCTCAACTCGCCGTTGTCTTGCGTCGCGGCCGACGCGGTGATGAGCTCGGCCACGTGATCGAGCGTGGGCTCGTACACCCAGTCGAGCACCACGAGCTCGGTGCTGAGATCGAGCACCTTCACGCGCCCGCTCCCCAGGTCGACGGTTTCGGCCGTGGCGGCGTAGCGGCCCTCGACCACGAGCGCGAGCCCGATGTCCTCGATGCGCCCGCCCGGCGTGTCCATCTCGTGGATGTCGCGATACTGGACGACCGCCCGCGTCAGAGGGAGCTCACAGATCCCGGGGACGTCACCCATGGCCTCGGGGCGAGCGTCGGTGTGCACGTTCGGTTGCATCGCCTCTCCGACCCCCTCCTCGACAAGAAACCCGGCCGAAGCCGGGTGCGGTGCTCCACGAGGGCGGGCGGCCCGGATCGGTCACCGAGGGGGCGCCGCGCTCGCTGTGGGAGATGTCTGAGAACGATAATGACCGCCTCACGTGCATCGCAAGAAAAAATCAGCCGGCCCGACGCACCCGCCCCCGCCTTGATGCACCCCCATGCAGCGGGCATCTTCCGGCGTCTCCGACCGGCCCGCGAGCGACAGGCTCGCACTGCCAGCGACCGCGCCCATCAGCGAATGACCACACCGAGAGAGCGAAGACGATCGGTGGCATTCCTCGAGAGCCGCGACGACACATGGGCGTGCTTCCTCGTGACCGCGCCGCGAGACGGTGGCGCCTGGCACGGGTACTTCTCGTTCAGGCCGAGCTACGGCGAGACCGAAGAGGACGAGGTCCGCACCGCGGACATCTTCATCGAAGCCAGCGAGCTGGAGATCTACGACAAGGCCAGGGGGCTCGGTCGCCCGCTGCTCGCTGGGCTGCTCGAGTCGGCACTCTACACCAGGGACAACAGCGCCGACGCTCCCCCGCGGCTGCGCGGACGCTTCCGCTCGCTTCTCGTGGAGAACGCCACCGACATCGCCGGTGACTGGACCGACCCCGCGGCAGCCGCGGAGAGCCGCGAGGTCGACCGCCTCCGCTCGCTCTACGCGTCCTACCGGCTCGACCAGGTCGCGCACTTCATCTGCCTGGTGGAGGCCTCCGAGTTCGAGGCCACGGTCGACAGGATCCTGGAGGGCGAAAGCATCGACTTCCTGAGCAAGGACCGCATGCAGTACGCCATGATGGTCGTGGACCACATCGAGAACCTCCTCCCCCTCCCGGACTTCGAGACCTGGGCGAGGGACTACCTCGAGCACCCCGAGGCGTACCGTCTGTACACGCACATCCTCCACCGCGAGGGGCGGCTGCCCTAGCTAACCCCCCCGCCGGGGTGGCCCCGGCTCCCTGGGATACGCCCACCCCGACGTTGCCCAGCCCGCACCGTCCGTTTAGCTTGCTTTGCTCATCTCGAAATCCTCAGGGAGGTCCGCCGCTTGGAAGTCGTCATTCAAGACAACGAGAGTCTCGACAGGGCGCTCCGCCGCTTCAAGCGGAAGGTGCAGCGCTCCGGCCTGTACTCCGAGCTTCGCAAGCGTCGGTACTACGAGAAGCCCAGCGCCCAGAGGAAGAGGAAGCGCGAGGCGGCCATCCGCCGGGAGCGTCGCAGGCAGCGCCGGGGGCGCCGCTAGGGCGCCACGGCCCGCGACGCGTCCACCTCCCGGCGCCGTCCACTCTTTCCCGGCCTACGCGACCCGCCGCTCGAAGAGCCCGTCCAGCCCCGCCCACGCGTCCATCGCGTCCGGTGTGAGGTGCTTCCACGCGAAGCTGATCAGCAGAGTGTTCCAGCCGTGCACGGTCCTCACGTCGGTGGGGGTCAGCCGCGTGAGCGACGCCATCATACGGCAGAGGTTTCCGTCCGAGGTGAAGCCGAGCCGGGCCGAGGCAGCCGCCACGGTCACCGAGCGGTCCGACAGGACTTCGGCGACTGCAATGATCCGGAACCAACGCAGGTAGGTGTACGGCGAGCCCAGGTTGCGCCGACGGAAGCGCGCCTTGAGGGCACCCCGCGTCACACCGCATCCCTTGGCGATCGGATACAGCGTCGTGTAGTGGAGGGGGAACTCGAGCACTCGCCGAGCGAACGCTCGTAGCGGGAGGGGAAGCCGTGCGCCCGCGGCCCGGCTCAGGTCGGCCAGCGCCGTATCGACCCACGAGGCCTCCTGCGCGGACCGCTCGATGAGCCCGTGCAGGCGACGCGTGACGAAGTCGAGCTTCGGGAGCGGCAGCTCGTCCGAGCGCCGTTCCGCCTCCCAGCGGCCCAGCAGGACGTCGTCGAGGTCCAGGACGGGAATCCCGGCCGGGGGCTTCGTGCCCACGTAGCCCCCCGCGCGCACGAGGAGGCGAGGAAAGCCGCATTGGAGCGCGTCGCTCACCAGCCCTGCCTCCACCACCACGTCCTCCTCCGGGTGCGCAGCGGCGTACAATGCCTTGCGGAGAAGGGGGTCCGTGACTCGGGCGACGATCATCGCGGCTCGGGCGTGGAAGCGGTTGGCGCACTCATCTCCAATGTGCCGTGGCACGCCCTGCGCCGCCACCGTGCTCGCGGCGTGCGCCACGCGGGCACGTGCTAGGGCTCGAGGGGCACCGGCTCCAGGCCCCGCCAATCGTAGAACCCGAGTCCGCTCTTCTTGCCGAACCTGCCCATCGCGACGAGCCGACGCAGCAGTGGAGGGGGCGCGTAGCGCTCCTCTCGGTACTCCTCGTACATGATCTCGCCGATACGGTGGAGCGTATCGATGCCGACGAAGTCGCAGAGCGTGAGCGGACCCATCGGGTGACCGCATCCGAGCGTCATCGCGACGTCGATGTCGCGGACGCTCGCCGCGCCCCGCTCGAGCTGCCTCACCGCGTCGAGCAGATACGGGACGAGGAGTAGGTTCACGACGAACCCCGACCTGTCCTTCGCCGCGATCGGCACCTTCCCTACCGCCCCTGCGAATGCGAACGCGCGCTCGAACGTCTCGTCGCTCGTGGCCACCGTGCGCACGACCTCCACGAGCTTCATGACCGGGACCGGGTTGAAGAAGTGGAGCCCCACGAAGCGGTCCGCTCGAGAGGTGGCCGCCGCCATGTCG
>Ga0214472_10001493_pt1 | contig 26190 bp, 22 predicted proteins | sample RVTome_6_FD_207662 | JGI IMG/M metagenome (GOLD analysis project Ga0214472, IMG submission 207662) | Soil microbial communities from uranium-contaminated site in the Upper Colorado River Basin, Wyoming, United States - RVT140D175 | ecosystem: Environmental > Terrestrial > Soil > Contaminated >...
TACATCGTCACCCTCTCCCTCGGGCTCGCGCCTCCGGAAGTCGGGATCGATCAGACCGGAGTGCCGAGGATCGCTTCGAGCTCGGAGCGGTGGCGCGCCAGCTCTTCCGGGGTTCGCGCCTCGACCACCAGCCGCAGATAGGGCTCGGTGTTCGACGGCCGCACGTTGAACCACCAGTCGTCGTACTCCACGGTCACCCCGTCGAGGTGATCGATCCTGCCGTCGGAGAATTTCTCCTCCAGCTCGCGCATGCGGCCCGTCTTGTCCTCGACGACGAAGTTGATCTCAGGGCTCTTGGCGTAGCGCCGAAGCGGCGCGACCAGGGCCGAGAGGGGCTTTCCAGACCTTCGCATGAGGTTGATGACTTCGACCACCGCCAGCACCGCGCTATCGGCGTTGAAGTTGTCTCGGAAGTAGTAGTGGCCGGCCAGCTCGCCGCCGAAGATCCCCTCTCGCCGGCGCAGCGTCGCCTTCATGAAGGAGTGGCCGACGCGCTCCCGCACCGGCACGCCGCCTGCCTCGGAGATGTACTCGGGGACGGCTCGCGAGGAGCGCAGGTCGTAGAGAGCGGCCTTGCCGGGCTCCCGCGACAGGAGCTCGCCGGCGATGAGGCCGGTCATCAGGTCACTGCCCACCGGCTCGCCGGTTTCGTCGATAAAGGCCGCGCGATCCGCGTCTCCGTCGAAGGAAACGCCGAGGTCGGCGCCGAGCTCCCGAACCTTGGCCACGAGATCCCGCAAGTTCTCCTCCTTGAGGGGATTCGCCTCGTGATTCGGGAACGTGCCGTCGAGCTCGAAGTTGAGGGGCGTCAGATTGATGCCGGTGGCCTCGAGCAAGTCCCGATAGATGACGCTCATGCCGTTGGCGGCGTCGACGACCACGTGGAGGGTGTGCGGCTCGGTGCCGGCGTCGAGGGAGGCGAGGAAGGAGAGGACGTGCTCCCGGTAGGCGGCGGTCACGTCGGTGCTGGTGCGCGTGCCCGGTAGAGGGGCGGCGTCGAGGTCGCCATCCTGGATCGCGCGCTCCATCACTGCGATTCCGGTCTCGCCGGAGACAGGCTTGGCGCTGCTGCGGCTGAACTTCAAGCCGTTGTACTCGGCCGGGTTGTGGCTCGCGGTCACCTGAATCCCGCCGGCGGCACGCAGGTGGCCGACGGCGAAGTAGTTCATCGGTGTCGTCGCGAGGCCGATGTCGATCACGTCGAGCCCGGAAGCGAGGAGGCCTTCGATCAGCGCCTCCTGGAGCGGAGGGCTGTGGGGTCGCATGTCCCGGCTGACGACGATGGCGTTGCCGGTGGAGCGATCTTCGTCATCGAGCACGTGCCGGAAGGCAAGGCCGATGCTGCGCGCCATCTCCTCGTTGATCTCTCGGGGGTAGATTCCGCGGACGTCGTATGCTTTGAAAATACCAGCCATGGCCTCGGTTCTCCGGTGTGCCGGCGCGGCCGGCGTGGTCGATCTCTGGCTCGAGCCTACTCTGGTAGCTGGGAGACAAAGCGCTCGAGCTGCTGGCAAAAAGCCGCGGGAACTTCCGCGTGCGGGAGGTTACCGCACTCCTCGAACACTTCGAGCTCGGCGGTGGGCACCTGGCGCAGCCACAAGTCCGCGGACTCGATGGGCGGCGATTTGGCCTGCCGTCCCCAAGCGAGCCACAGGGGAACGTCCAGCCGCGCGAGCGCCTCGTCGACGCGGTGGTTGAGATAGCCGCTCAGGTACGCCGCGAGGGGCACGTGGGCCCCCGCCTGATGACTCGATCGATAGTGGTGCTCGACCCGCGCCGCGTCGACGCGATCCGGAGCTGCGAAGGCCTCCCGCCTGAGGTAGCGGACGATCGCCGCCTGGCTCGTATAGACGTTGAGTGCCGAAGTGCCCAGAATCGGCGCCCGCAGCGCGCGGTAGAGCAGAGCGTCCCCGCGATCCGGTTCGTCGGCGTGGGTATCGAGGCCGGAAGGCACGATCAGACCCAACCCGCGAACACGCTCCGGATGATCGACCGCGGTCTGCAGGGCGTAGGCGCCGGGCAGGCCGGCGGCGACCAGCACGGCGCGGTCCCGCACCACGTCCTCGAGGAAATCTGCGAGTTGCTGAATGTAGATCTCGGAGTCGTACTGGATGCGCGGCTTCGAAGAGCGGCCCCATCCCAGCAGGTCGAGGGCGAAAACGCGATGCGTCTCGGCGAGTTGCTCGGCGGCGGGCCGCCACTCCTCCGAGTCGTGGCCCGGGCCGAAGGCGTGAACCACGACCACCGGAGCGCCGCTGCCCAGACGCTGGAAAGCGAGCTCGCCGAGCTTCCATGCGTAGCGGTGGCTCCGCCCCCAGGTCGAGGTGCGCAGCGGACGGCTGCTGCGGGCGATGAGCGCGTTCGCCAGTGCCGGAATGCCAACCGCCGCGCTGCCCAGCAGCAGGCCCCGCACCAGGCGCTTCCGGCGTAGCCGCTTCTGTTCTTCGTCGGAGGTTCGGGCGGCCATGGGGTGAAGAGATTACCATGCGGAAGAGCCCTGAACTCAGAGGCTTAGGGGCCTCGTTCGGGTCTCGAGGAGGGTTCCCGGGTGGTAGGGTGCGCCGTCGGGAGGCGAGGATCGATGGGACGCGAGCTGATCGTTGCCTGGGCCGGAAGGCACCGGCGGGACGACTGGGACCGGCTCTGCGGCCGCTACCGCGAGCGCATCTCGGCGCACCTTCCGGTGCGCGAGTTGGCCGTCCGGGTCTTGGCCAAGGGCGAGGGTCGGGAGCGGCTGGAGGCCGAGGGTCGGGAGCTCGTCGCCGCGTTGCCGGATCCTTGCTGGATCGTGGCCCTCACCCGCCAGGGCAGGGCGCGTTCCTCTCCGGAGCTCGCCCATTGGCTCGGAGAGCTCCTGGATCGCTGGCCGCACCCCATCGCCTTCCTGGTTGGTTCCGACCTGGGTCTGGGTCGCTCGGCCCTCGTCGCCGCGCGCGAGAGGCTCTCGCTGGGCCCGGGCACACTTCCCCACGAGCTCGCCCGCCTGGTGCTCTACGAACAGCTCTACCGGTCCCTTTCCCTGAAGGTCGGAATAAAGTACCATCGCCTGCCGTTGTAGCCCGTCCAGTGCGGGGACCTCGACGAACGGGGAAGGAGAAACGCTAGTTTGAGCAACAGCACTGCGAAGGCGAAAAAGAAGGGCGGCCAGTTCGAAGCGTTTCGCAAGCGCCTCGAGGACCATCGTCAGGAGATCATGGATCTCTACCACCGCGACCTCAAGGTGGGGCAGGAGTCGAGCGACGAAGGGGCCGAGGATCTGGTCGATCGGGCCAACAGCGCCTACAACCGGGAGTTCATGCTCTCGATCTCCGGAAGCGAGCGCCAAGCCCTGATCGAGGTCGATCAGGCGATCGAGCGCCTCGACGAGGGAAGCTACGGCAGTTGTGTGAATTGCGGCGAGGAGATCCCCCGCAAGCGGTTGCAGGCGGTGCCCTGGACGAGGTACTGTATCGATTGCCAGGAGCAGGCTGAGCAAGGGATCTTGCTGGAGAACTAGAGCGGCCTGACGTAGGGAGTCGATGCGCCCTCGGACCGTCGTAGCGATCCTTCTCGCGCTGGCCGTCGTCGTCTCTGTTTCCTATCTTTCGAATCTCAATTCCGAGTTGTTGACCGAGCGCTTCGCGCTGTCGGCGCGAAGCTCGCTCCCGGTCTACCTCGTCCTGCTGTCGGTCTTCCTGCTGGGCTTTCTGCCGGCGGTCAGCGCACTGCTGGCGCAGGGCCTGAAGAGGGATCTCGAGGCGCGCCGCGGCCGTCGCCAGAGCCGAGAGGCGCGCAGCCTCGAAGGCTCCTACCGCCGCGCGGTTGACTACCAGATCGACGGGCAGTGGGGTAAGGCGGCCTCCGAGCTCGAGAGCCTCCTCAAAGGGAGAGCCGAATCCTTCGGCGCGCTGGTGCGCTACGGCGAGGTCCTGCGACACCTCGGGCGCGCTGAAGAGGCGCTCGAGGTCCACCGCAAGGCCTCGGTGCTCTACCCGCAGAACGTTTCCATCCTCTATCAGTTGACGGAGGACTACGAGGCTCTGGGACAGCTCGAGGTCGCCAAGCAGATCCGCGATCGGATCCTCCGGGACTTCCCCGGCGTCGGCGTGCGGGTGCTGCGCCGGCGGCGCAACGCGGCGCTCGCGGGGCGGGACTGGAAGGAGGCCTCTCGCCTCCAGGAGCGCCTCGAGGCTCTTCTCGTCGAAGGCGGGGATCGCCTCGAGTTGGAGCGCGAGCGGGACGTCAAGCGCGGTCTGGCCTACCAACGAGGCGAGGACCTGCTGCAGAGAGAGCAGCTCGACGAGGCCCGGCGTATCTTCCAGGACATCCTGAACGAGGAGCCGCGCTTCATTCCGGCCCGCATTCTGCTCGGTGAGACCGCGCTTCTCAGCGATGACCCCGACGAGGCTCTGACCATCTGGCAGGCCGGCTTCTATAACACCGGCAGCCCGGTATTCCTGCAGCGGATCGAGGACCACTACATCGAGCGCGAGGATCCGATCGAGGCGATCGAGACACTGCACCATCTGATCGCCGCTTCCGAGGCCGATCTCCTGCCGCGCTTCTTTCTGGGCCGTCTCTACTACCGGCTCGAGATGCACGACGAGGCGCAGCGGGTACTGGGTGAGCTCCGCGAACGGATCAGCCCGTCGCCGACCTTCCATTTCCTGCTGGCGCGCATTCACGAGCGCCGCGGGGAGATGGCCAAGGCGGTGGAGGAGTTGTCGGCCTGCGTGGCCGAGGCCGGCATCACCACCCAGGAGTTCGTCTGCCGGGTCTGCCGCGCCAAGTACTCCGACTGGACGGACCGCTGCGACGGTTGCGGTGCCTGGAACTCGGTGGAGATGGACTTCAAGGAGGAGCGCCTGACCGCCGAGGAGCTGGGGGTCCAGCCGGCCCCCATCTGGGCGATCTACTACGAAGCCGACGCCTTCCGCCGTGACAAGGCGGAGGACCCCTGAGCGTCGAGGGCGCTGCGGGCGCCGACGCTCTGGTCGACCGCATCGGTCGCGGCGAGATCGAGCCGTGCTATCTGATCCACGGGGATCGAGTGCTGGCCGAGCCGGTGGCCCTGCGCCTGGCCGAGGCGGCCGCCACCAGGCTGGGCTGCACCCCGCAGGTGTTCAAGCGGCCGGCCGAGATCGCCCCCCTGCTCGCCGACCTCAAGACCTACTCACTGTTTGACCGCGCGAAGGTCACGCTGGTGAGCGAATCGGCAGTTCTCGCCGAGACCTCGGCCGCTTCGCAGCTCCTGCAGGAGGCGGCGGCCGCTCTGCCGGTGCAGACCGCTGAGGGCGAGCCGACGGCGCGCGAGCGCAACGCCGCGCTGCGCCTTTTCCAGGTCCTGCGACTCTTCGAGATCGATCCCTACGTGGGATCGACGGAGAACCGGATCGAGGCGATCCCGGCCTGGGCGTTCGGAGGTGAAGGACGCCGCACCCCGGCCAAAGCGAAGCTCGAGTCGCTGCGTCGGGAGCTCGCCGCGCTTCTCGATCTGGGCAGGGCCGCCCAGCTCCAGGGCTGGGCGGAGAGCGACGTGGAGGAGCTGGCGGCGGTCGTGCACGGTGGCCTGCCCCCTGGGCACGTGCTGATCCTGTCTGAGAGCTCGGTGGCGGAACGGCACCCCGTGGTGACCTCGCTGGGGGAGCGCGGAGCGCTCGTCACTCTCGGCCGCGTCGAGCTCGACCGCGACAACCGGTGGCAGGGACTCACGGGAATCGCCGAAGAGCTCTCGCGCTCGACCGGAGTCGGGATCTCGACCCGCGCCGTCGAGGAGCTCGCCAAGCGAACCCTCCGGCGGGAGAAGGGCTCCGGCTTCCGTGGGGGTACGGCGGACGGCGAGACGACGGCGCGTTTCGCGGCCGAGTACCGCAAACTGGCTTCGGTCGCCGGCGGGGGGAGGATCGAGCACGGCCTCGTGGAGGACGTGGTGGAGGACCGCGGCCAGGAGGATGCCTGGGGGATCCTCGACGCGGTGGGCGCCGGCCGCGCCGGCGACGCGCTGGCTCGCCTCGGCCGGCTACTCGCCTCGGCCGACGACCCGATCGCCGAGCGCCTCTCGTTCTTCTCGCTGCTGTCGGGCTTCGCGCGGCACGTGACGGCGATCAGCGGCCGCCTGCGCGAGGAGCGACTGGCGGCGGGGGAGAAGCACTACGGCAAGTTCAAGGCGCAGCTCGCCCCAGCGCTTCAGGGTGACCTCCCCGGGGGCCGCGTCAATCCGTTGACCGGGCTCCACCCCTTCAGGCTCCACAAGGCGTACCTCGCCGCCTCCGCGATGCCCCGCGAAAGGCTCGCCGGCCTCCCGGCGCGGGTGCTCGAAGCCGAGCTGGCGCTCAAGGGTGAGAGTCGCGTGCCGGACGCGGCGTTGGCGGTGCTGGTCTGCGAGCTTTCAGCCCGCTGACGGCAACAATCGAACGTGGGCGGGGGCAGCCCCGCCGACCCCTTGAAACCGCGGTCAGAGCCCGGCGTTGGCGCGGGGGAAGCCGAACTCCAACCGCAGGCGGCGGAAGACCTCGAAAAGGCGGTCCTTGTCGGGGTCGCTCAACCGTGTGCGGCGCTTGAACAGTCGCTGGTAGCGCGGCACCAGGTGCGGGAACTCGGAGCGGAGCCAAGCCCAGAAGCGCAATCTGGAGGCGGCGGGCAGAAAGAGCGGACTGGCCTGCACGTCGAAGATGCCTCCGTCGCGGGCCGCCTCGAAGATGGGCAGGAGCTGCCGGCTCCCGGCGTTGATCCCGGGCAGCAGCGGCATGCAGAAGATCGCCGTGGCGATCCCCGCTTCGGCGAGCCGAAGCGCCGCGTCGAGCCGTGCCCTGGGCGCCGGAGCGCGGTGCTCGAGCCTCCTCGCGAGATCGAGATCGAGGGTCGTGATCGAGAAGTTCACGGTCAGGGCGTGCCGGCGGTGAAGGCGGGTGAGAAGCTCGAGGTCGCGCAACACGAGGGGTGACTTGGTGGTGATCGAGAGGTCCAGCCCTTCGACCCGCTCGAAAACCTCGAGCAGCTTGCGGGTCACGCCGTAGCGCAGCTCCGCCGGCTGGTAGGGGTCGGTTGCCGTGCCGATGGCGATCGGCTGGCCGTGGAGCGAGCTCTTGCGCAGCCGCCGCTCGAGAGATCCGGCGCTGCCCAGCTTGACGAAGATCCGCTTCTCGAAGTCCCGCCAGGGGTCGAGGTCGAAGAAGGTGTGGGTGTAACGGGCGTAGCAGTAGGAGCAGCCGAACTCGCAGCCCCGGTAGGGGTTGATCGTCCACTCGAAGGGCATCCGCTCGCTGGTGCAGGGGTTGAGGATCTCGCGCACGCCGATCTCGTGGTACTCGACGCCGGCCTTCTCATCGAGCGCCACGCCGGCCGTCGAGGGCCTTCCGAAGGGGCGAAAGTCCTGGAGGATCGGGAGGGTCGCTTGGGTTGCATTCATTTACGCCTTATTTTCGCCTCCCGGGCGCAAGCTGTCAAGGGGCCCTCTCTCCTACAATGGACCGCCGTGCCCGAGCTGCCGGAAGTGGAAGTCCTGAGACGGAGCCTCGAGGCCCGCGTGCTGGGAGACCGCATCGACGGGGTCAGGGTCTGGAACCGGTCCCTTCGCGAGCCGGTCGACGTCCGGAGGCTGGCCCGTCGCTGCGCCGGCCGCCGCATCGAGGCTCTGGGCCGCCGGGCGAAGTACCTGCTGGCTCACCTCGAGGGGGGCTCGACCCTGGTGGTGCATCTCGGCATGAGCGGCCGGGTGACGGTCGTTCCGGAGGCCGAGGCACGCGAGGCCCACGAGCACGTGGCGCTCTACCTGGCCTCCGGGAGGCGCCTGCGTCTGCGGGATCCTCGCCGCTTCGGCCTCGTGCTCGCTCTACCAACCGCCGGCCTCGAGGACGACCCGCACTTTCGCCATCTGGGCGTCGAGCCGCTGGATGAGGAGTTCGACGCCGGGGTGCTCGCCCGCGCCGCCCGGCGAAGGCGAGGTCCGGTCAAGCCGTTCCTGCTCGATGCGCGCGTGGTGGTCGGGGTCGGCAACATCTACGCCAGCGAGGCGCTCCATCTGGCGGGGATTCATCCCGGGCGCTCGGTGAGCCGGATCTCGGCGGCCCGCTGGCATCGCCTGGCGGGTGCGGTGCGGTGGGTTCTGGAGCGCGCCATCGAGGTCGGCGGGACTACGCTCAGCGACTTCACGGACGGCGACGGACAGGCCGGCTACTTCCAGATCTCGCTGTCGGTCTACGACCGGGAAGGCGAGCCCTGCGGGCGGTGCGGTCGGTCGGTCCGGCGGCTGGTCCAGGCCGGCCGCAGCACTTACTACTGCCCGGGGTGCCAGCGGTGACTCTCTCCGCAGTGTTGCTCGACATGGGCGGGGTGCTGCTCGATATGGGGAGCGCCTCGGGGCTGCCGTCCGGCCGGCTGGACTGGCGCGGGCGGGAGGCCCTCCTCGCCTACCTGAGGGAGCGTGGCACTCATTTCGAAGAAGCGGATCTCGATCGCAGGCTCTTCGACCCCTGGCGGCGCGCGTACGAGAAGCGGCACCAGAAGGGCCGGGAGGCGCCCTGGGCGCCCCACTTGCGCCGGCTGCGCCTAGGCACGGGCGTGCGGTCGAGCGATCTCACGCTGCTCGGCGTCTGGTTCCGCCCCTACGCCGACAGCGTGCGGCCGCTGCCCGGGGCTCGCCGCGCCCTCGAACAGCTCCGCCGGCGGGGTCTGAGGCTGGCCCTGGTCTCCAACGTGCCGCTGCCCGGGCGGCTCTACCGCGAGATTCTCCAACGCTTCCGCATGGCCGCCGCCTTCGACTCGATCCAGTTCAGCTATGACACGGGCAGCCGTAAGCCCTCGCCGGCCATGCTGCGGGCGGCCCTCGCCGACCTCGGCGTGGCGCCGGCTCGGGCCTGGATGGTCGGCGATCGGCGGGCGGCGGACGTCGCGGCCGGCCGAATCGCCGGAGTGGGCACCGTGTGGGTGCGCGGCGACGACGGCGGCGGCCCCGAGCCGGACTACTCGATCGCCGGTGTCGCGGAGCTGCCCGACCTGATTGCGCGCCAGGCCTGACCTTCTACAATCCTTCCCCATGAGCGCATCTCCGCGGGCGCCGGTCGCCTTGGGGGTGGCCGGGGGCACCGGCTCCGGCAAGACGACGGTGGCCCGCCAGATCCTGCGCGCGGTGGGCCGGGACCGCATCGCCACGCTGGCCCAGGACAGCTACTACCGCGACATCGAGTGGTCGAGCGGCGAGGAGCTGCTGCGGCACAATTTCGATCACCCTGACGCGCTCGACGCCGATCTGTTCGTCGCCCACGTCGAGCGGCTCAAGGCGGGGCAGGCGGTCGAGGTTCCGATCTACGACTTCGTCACCCACCGTCGCACCGCCGAGACGCAGCGGGTGGAGCCTCGTCCGGTGGTCCTTCTGGAAGGGATCCTGCTGTTCGTCGAGCCGCGGCTACGCGATCTGATGGACTTCAAGATCTACGTCGATACCGATGCCGATGTGCGCCTCATCCGCCGCATCCAGCGGGATCGCCGCGATCGTGGACGCGACCTGGACGACATCCTGCGCCAGTACCTCGGAACCGTGCGTCCGATGCACCTCGAGTTCGTGGAACCCTCGAAGCGCTGGGCCGACGTGATCGTTCCCGAAGGGGGCGAGAACCGCGTCGCCCTCTCGATGGTGATCGCCCGGGTCGAGGAGCTGCTGCGAGAAGCGCTCGGCTGACGCCCCAGGCTCAGAAGGGCCAGAGGATCGGGATCAGCCAGGTGGCAATCAGCCAGTAGAGAACGGTGAGCGGCGTCCCGAAGCGGACGTAGTCGACGAACTTGTAGTTGCCGGGGCCGAACACCATGGTGTTGGTCTGGTAGCCCACCGGGGTGATGAAGCTCGCCGAAGCGGCGTAGGCCACCGCCATGAGGAGGGGCTTGGGGTCGATTCCGAGCTGATTTCCGGCGGCGATGGCGACCGGCACCATGAGCACCGCGGTGGCGTTGTTGGAAAAGACCGCGGTCAGCAGGTTCGAGGTCAGGTAGATCAGCGAGAGCATGACTGTCGGACCGTACTCGGCGCCGATCGGCACGAAGAGGTCGCTGATCAGCTCTGCGAGCCCAGTGCGGTTCATCGCGATCCCCAAAGGCAGGACGGCCGCGAGGAGGAAGATCACTGTCCAGTCGATCGCCCGATAGGCCTGCTGGATCGTGATGCAGCGGGTGACCAGGAGAGCGACCGCGCCGAGGATCGCCGCTTTGAGGATCGTCATCGTGCCGGTCGCGGCGAGGATGACGACCAGGGGCATGATCAGCGCCGAGATCCACCAACGAGCTGAGAGGTGAATGCGGAGATCGCGTTCGCCCAGCGGCATGAAGTCGTCGAGCTCGTAGAGCGCCTCGACCCGCGAGCGCGGTCCGAAGACCAGGAGGGTGTCCCAGCGATCGAGCGGAATCGCGGCCAGCTTGTCGCGGATGAACTCGCTGGTGCGGCTGAGCGCCAGGACGAAACAGTCGAAGCGTTGCCGGAAGTCGATCTCCTTGAGCGTCTTACCGACGAACCGTGAAAGCGGCGAGAGCTGCAGCTCGGCCAGGATCGTGTGCCGATCCGACAGGTCTGCGTCCTGCAGCTTCACGTCGGTGAGCAGCAGCAACCGGTAGTGCTCCCGGAAGGCGACGATGTCCTCGACCGAGCCGCGCACCATGAGGATGTCGTCGACCTGGAGCGCGGTGTGCCGGATGTCGATGTAGATCTTCTGAGCCCCGCGGATGATCTCGAGGACGTTGAGGTGGAAGCGCTCGCTCACCTGCTCCTCGAGCACGGTCTTGCCGAGCAGCGGCGAGGTTTCGGGCACCCGTACCTCTGTGAGGAAGTCCGAGAGCAGGTACTTGCGCGTCAGGCTCGAAGCGAGGCTGCGCGAAGGCAGCAGCTTGCCGGGCGCCACCAGGTTGTAGACCATGCCCACCACGAAGAAGGCGGCGCCCAGCCCCAGGAACTCGAACATCGAGAACTCGCCGAGACCGCTCTTCTCGGAGAGCGAGCTCACCAGCAGGTTGGTCGAGGTGCCGATGAGGGTGCAGGTGCCGCCGAAGATCGCCGTGTAGGAGAGCGGTAGCAGGATCTTCGAGGGGCTGAACCGGTAGTGGCGGGCCAGATGGATCGCCACCGGCATCAGGACCGCCACGGCGGCCGTGTTGTTCAGGAACGCCGAGATGCCGCCCGCCAGGAGAAGCAGCAGGATGGTCGCCCTGGCGCGGTCGGTGCCCACCATCTCCGAGATGCGGTATCCGAGCTTCGACACCAGGCCGCTCTCGGACAGGCCGGCGCTCAGGACGAACATCATCATGACGGTGATCACCGCCGGGTTGCTGAAGCCCGAGATCGCCTCCTCGGGGCCGACGAGGTCGAAGAGCAGGAGCAGGGCCAGGGAGGTCAGGGCCACGACGTCCATGGGCATCCACTCGCGCGCGAAGGCGACGACGGCGAACAGGATGATCCCCAGCAGCAGCGCGATCTCGAAGGTCATGAGGCCGGGCCATCTTAGCCCGCGAGGCTCGGGCCATCGCATACAATCCCGCCGTCATGAGAACTCAAAGATACGCACCTCTTGTCCTCGTCGCCGCTCTCTGCGTGAGCTGCGGCGGTTCCTCCGACCCGGTGGGCGAGGTCACCGTAACCCCTGAGCGCGCGGAGCTCGGCTACCCCGGCTTCGCGGATCTGGATTTCGCCTTCCAGTTCGAACAACCATTGGAAGGCCTCAGCGGCGATCTGCGGGTGTTCGTCCACCTGCTCGACGCCAAGGGCGGCATCGTCCGCACCTTCGATCACGACCTGCCGGTGCCCTGGCGGCCGGGCTCCTCGCACGAGTACACCGTGCCGGTCTACCAGTCGGTCCTGGCTCCACCGCTCGCCCCGGGCGAGTACGACCTCACCGTGGGCCTGCATGATGCCGCCGGCCGGCGCTGGGCCCTGCGCACGGCGACCGAGAGGGGAGGCTCCAGCGAGTCCGTGGTGGCGACCCTCACCGCGGTGGAGAGCGTGGACGCCGCGCCGATGTTCCTGTTCCCGGACGTGTGGAGGCCCTCCGAAGGAGGCACCGACCGCCAGGTGCTGGCCAGGCGGTGGCTGGGAGGTACCGGGAGCTTGCGGCTGGCCGGCCTGCGAAGCCCCGGCGCGGTGTGGATGGCGGTGGGCGTGCCCGTCGCCGACCAGCGCACCGAGGAGCTGATCCTCGACGAGGGAGCGACCACGCCGACGGTCGAGATCACCACCACCTGCAGCGACTACTCGACGCGGCTGGAAGGGATCGGCAGCCACCCGGTCACGATCCCGGTGACGGCCGCAGCGGGCGAGCTCTCCACGGAGTGCGAGGTGGCGTTCGATGCGAACTTCTACCTGGTGTCGCTCGACACGCTGGCGCGGCGAACGGTGGCGCTCGAGAACCTCTCGTGGTCGCCGCGTTGATCGAGTAGCGCGGGCGCTACCGCGCCATCTCGAGAACCCGGGACTGCGGGGACGGCAGGCCGCCGACCGGCCCCACCGGCTGCCATACCTCGACACCTTCCTCGTCGGTCGAGATGTCGAACCAGCGCGCCTCGGTCAGGGTGACTTCGATTCGTAGCTTGCCGTCGGCCGGCATCGGGCGGGAGCTCTCGGTGCTCCAGAAGTTGTAGAGCGGTATCGTGGCCTTGGCGCCGGGCTCGATCGGGTACATGAAGAGCTGGTTGCCGTAGACCGCGAGCTCCTGATCGTTGATCCGCACCGAGAAGCCGAGCTGCGAGGCGACGTGCTCGCCCCGATTCTCGATCTCGACCTGGAGCTTGCAGAGGGTGTCGGCCCCGGGGCTCTCGGGAGTGACGGCGAAGCCGACGAGAGTGACCGCAGGTGCCGAGCTCGCTTTCTCGGCGAGGGCCGTCACGCTCCAGAAGGAAAGCCCGAGGGTCGCCGCCACCGCGGCCGCCGCTGCCGTTCGCTGATGGAGTCTCATCACGAGCCGGAATGCTATCCCACCCGTGGATCTCTCCAGCGTCGGTCGACCTTCCGGGTACGATTCGCCCCATGACTCAAGATCCCATCCTCCGGCCGGAGCAGGCCGAGTACCTGGCGCGTCTGCTGCCGCCGCGCGACGCGCTCCTCTCCGAGATGGAAGCCTATGCGGCCGAGCACGGCGTGCCGATCTCGGTGCCGGCGGTCGGCGCGCTCCTCGCGGTGCTGGCCTCGACCGTGGGCGACGGGTTGATCCTGGAGGTGGGCACGGCGATCGGCTACGGGGCGTTGCGCATGGCCCGTGCCGCTTCCGGGGGGCGGGTGATCACCCTCGACCGCGACCGGAGAACTCTCGAAACGGCCCGTGACTTCCTTGCCAGAGGAGGCGTGCTCGACCGCGTTGAGCTGGTCCAGGGAGACGCGCTCGATCTCCTGCCGCGCCTCCCGGGCCCGTTCCGGCTGGCCTATCTCGATGCCGAGAAGAGCTCCTACCGCCGCTGCCTCGACCTGCTCCTGCCTCGCCTGATGGTGGGAGGATTGGTGGTGATCGACAACCTCCTGTGGAAAGGCCGGGTGGCCGACCCGCCGGTGGAGGAGGACCCGACCGCCGATGCCCTGGCCGCCTTCAACGGTTACCTGATGGCCCATCCGCAGCTCGCGTCGGTCATTCTCCCACTGGGAGACGGGGTCGGCCTCGCCGCCAAGACACGACCGCTGATGAGCGAGCTCGGCGGTCCGTTCTGAGTGGCGAAGGGCATAGCCCGCTTCGCGCTCCGGAGATAGGCTCCGGGACCGCCGGCTGGTGAACCGATGACCGACGCCCAGTCCCTCTGCCTTCGGGTCGCAACCTGCCTCGCGGCGCTTGCCGCGTTGACGCTCGGCTGCAGCGGGTCCGGCAGCGACTCGCCGACCGCGCCGGGGGGGCCCGCGGTGGCCGACGTCGAGGCGCGTTCTCTCCAGTACCTGAACGAGACCCGGGCCGAGGAGGGGGTGGGCCAGCAGCTCGCGTTCAGCGAGAGCCTCTCGTTCGCCGCACGCCGCCACAGCGAGGCGATGCGCGACCAGGGCTTCTTCTCGCACATCGCCCCGAACGGCAGCGATCCCAGCGATCGCATCCTCGCGGTCGGCGTCCAGTTCACGATCGCGGCCGAGAACATCGTCCAGGTCAGCCACCCGATCGACCCGGCGAGCCTGGCCCACCGGGAGCTCCTGAAGAGCATCGAGCACCGGGTCAACATCCTCGACCCGGAGTTCAGCCTCGCTGGGGTCGGCGCCGCTCAGGCGGGCCAGACGTGGTGGATCACCCAGTTGTTCGTCCGGCCGTAGACGAGTCGAGGAGCGCTTCCCACCCGAGCAGGACCTCGAGGTGCTTGGCCGGGGGGTTGTCGGTGCGCCGCCGTATCAGGGCGAAGCGATCTCCCGGACCGACGTCGAAGTTGCGCCAGGGAGCAGTGCGCAGAAGATAGGGGCCGCGCAGGACCTCTCGCGGCGTCGAGGCACGGAAGGCGTCTCGGTCGGTTTCCACGTCGGCCATCCAGATGGCATCGTCGTGGACGTAGAAGAGGCGACGTCCGTCGCTCGACCACACCGGCTGCTGCCCGCCGTCGACGGAGACCTGCCACCTGCCTCCGCCCGCGGGAAAGCTCGAGACGAAGACCTCGTCGTGGCCGGTTTCGGTCGTGGTGTAGGCGACGAACCTCCCGTCCGGAGAGAAGGAGGCCCCCCACTGTTCGCCGGGCGCGGGCAGGAACGGTTGCGCTTCACCGGTGTCGACGGAGATCAGAACCGCCTTCACCCCCCGGTCTGAGTCGGTCGCCAGGATCCACTTGCCGTCCGGCGACCAGTCGGTGGGCAGAACGATGTCCTTCCCCTTCCAGAGTCTTTCTTCGGCCCCGATGCCGTCGACGCGTTTCCGCAGGATCGTCGCGTTGCGTTCGCCCTGGCCGCCACCGTAGGCCACCCAGCGGCCATCGGGCGACCAGGAAGGGAACAACGAGGCGGGGGTGAAGGTGAGGCGAGAGAGGCGCTCGGACGCCATCTCGTAGAGCCAGATCTCGTCGTTAGCCCCCTGTCCAGAACCCAGGTCGAGCGCCAGCATGCGGCCATCGTCCGAGAAGCGGGGATACCAGTAGTTGCGCGCCTGCAGCGGTAGGAGAGTCTCCTCTCCTTCGAGGTCGACCAGTGCCACGGACTTTTCTTCCGTCAGGGCTTCGCCCGGGACAAAGGCCAGCGTGCCCCCGCTGGTTGCGAAGTAGCCGGCCCCACTCGAGGATTCACCGCCCACCCCCTCGATCAGGAGGCGCTCGGGCCCAACCACCTCGGCGCGCTCGGGATCGAACGGGAGGGCGAGGAGCGACGTGCGGCGCTGCACGATGAGAGTGCCCGGGGGCGAAAACCGCGCCATCCATGCCCCCTCGTACACGGTGTGGCGCTCACCGGTGTCGAGACGGACGGCGTCGATGCGGGCGTTGTCGTAGAAGCTCGGGTTCATCGAGACTCCGACGCTGAACAGTACCCACGGCGTCCCGGCAACGGAGCTCGGCCAGCGGTGCGTCCGTTCGTCGCTTCCCGGCCTCAGCTCGGTCACGGGCTGCGGCTCCCCGCCTTCCTCGCGAACCTGGAGCAAGCCGCTCGCATAGGTCTGCGTGTAGACGATCCACCCCTGCTCCGTCCAGGTCGCGCCGCGGTACGCGTTGACGCTGGCGATATCGATGGGCGTTCCCCCTTGGAGGGGGACTTTCTTGATGCGGCCCGCGGAGTAGAAGCCGATCCAGCGACCGTCGGGCGAGATGAAGGGCTGCGCGGCACCGTTGGTTCCAGCAATCGGCTCGGCTTCAACCCGATCGAACCGGCGCCGGAAGAGATGGCGACCGCTCTCGCCGCTGGCTTGGACGACGACCAACCGACCGTCGCGGGAGAGGTCCAGAACGGGCGCCTCGTCGCCCGCCATGACGTATCCGGCGGGCAACGAAACGCCGAACGCGGTCAGGTCCGGCGGTAACTTGTTCCGGGTTGCCGGGCGCGGATTCCACAGCGCTCCCGCCGCGATGAGCAGGGCGCCCGCCGCCACGGCCCAGGGCAGGTTGCGCTTCCAGCCGGCGGGGGGCGTGGCTCGCCCTCCGGAGGGGGCCGACGGCTCCGCTGGCGACGGGTCCGAGAGGGCGATCCTGGCCTCCCCGATGTCGCGCAGCCGTAGTTTCGGATCGCGCACCAGGCAGCGCTCGACCAGCCGGCGCACGCGGCGCGGCACCGCGGCCGGCAGCTCGTCGAAGCGGATCTCCTGCCGGAAGACGGCACCCAGCGTCTCGGCGACGCTCTCGCCCTCGAAGAGCCGCCTGCCGGCCAGCGTCTCCCAGAGCACCACGCCGAAGGCCCAGATGTCGGCCCGCTTGTCGACCGCGCTGCCTTTCGCCTGCTCCGGGCTCATGTACGGGGCGGTGCCGAGAATCACCCCCTGGGCGGTGGCGCCCAAGGTGAGCGTGGGCGAGTTCGCGATCGAGGTGCCGGAGTCCGCCCCCACCCCCGAACCGAGCTCCTTGGCGAGACCGAAGTCGAGGACCTTCACCTGGCCCTCCCGCGGCGCCTTGACGTTCTGCGGTTTGAGATCCCGATGGATGATTCCCTTCTCGTGGGCGGTCTCCAGCGCCTCGGCGATCTGGCGCCCGATCGCGATCGCCTCGTCGAGCGCCAGCGGCCCTTCTTTCAGCCGGTCGGCGAGGGTAGGGCCCTCCACCAGCTCCATGACCAGTCCTCGCACACCGCTCGCCTCCTCGAGGCCGAAGACCGAGGCGATGTGGGGATGGTGGAGCTGAGCCAGGAGCTGAGCCTCGCGCTCGAAGCGGCGCAGGAAGCTCTCGTCGTTGGTCAACGCCGCGGGCAGCACTTTGATCGCGACGTCGCGCTTGAGCCGCGCGTCGGTGGCGCGCCACACTTCACCCATGCCGCCCTGCCCCAGCTTGGCGGTGATCTCGTATGGACCGAGGCGGTCCCCCAGGCTAAGGCTCAACTTGTCGGCGCTCCGCGCGGATTAGACCACAGCGGGTGACGACGCCGGGGCGAGACCGAGGTCCTCGTAGATGGCGCGGAAGATGCGGTCGCTGCGCAGACGGTGGGCGTCCTCGTCGGGGGCGCCGTTGAGCGCCAGGGCGACCACGAGGCGGTGCCGGGGATCGGCGCAGGCGGTCGACGTGCGGTAGCCGCTGTGGCCGTAGGTGCGGAGCGAGGCGTGGGGCCCGTAGCCGTAGGGGATGGCGTCCTCCCCCTGATAGCTCGAGTTCAGAACGAAGCCCAGGCCCCAGTCGAGCGGCCGGCGGAAGGTCTTGTCCAGCACGCCCACGCGGTGGCGCGCGGTGAGCGCCTCCACCGTCTGCGGGGTGAGCAGTCGAGCGCCGCCGAGCGCGCCTCCCGCCAGCAGGCACTCGTAGAGCCGGCCGAGCTGGCGCATCGGTCCGTAGCCGTTGGCGCCCGGCGAGCAGCGGGTGACGTGCGGCTCGTCGTTCCAGCCGAGCTCCGCGGGCGGCGAGGCGGTCATGTCCCAGACCGGCGCCAGGAGGTCGCCGTAGGCCAGGAAGCGCTCGACCGGCATGCCGATCCAGCAGTCGTCCATGCCGAGCGGCTCGAAGATCCTCTCGCGCACGTAGCGCTCGAACGGTCGGCCCGTGGCGCGGCGGATCAGCTCGCCGAGCACGAACCAGCTCGACGAGGGGTGGTAGCCGGCCTGGAAGCCCGCCTCCCAGCGAGGCTCCTGGCGCATCCCGTAGATGCGCTCGAGGATGGCCTCCCAGTCGCTCTCCGGCCAGCCGACGTCGAGCAGGCGCAGGCCCGCGGTGTGGGTCATGAGATGCCGGATCGTGATCCCGCCCTTGCCGCGGGCGGCGAACTCCGGAATGTGGCGGCCGACCGGATCGTCGAGCGCGAGCGCGCCCTCCTCCCAGAGCTGGCCGAGCGCCACCGCCGCGACCGGCTTCGAGGTCGAGAGCCAGAGGGGCAGATGGCCGGGGCGCATCGGCTCCCCGGGCCGCGCCTCCCCGAAGGCGAGATCGACCACCGCTTCTCCATCGAGTGAGAGATAGAGCTGACCCCCGAGGTGCAGGCCGGCCTCGATCCCGGCTTCCAGCTCGCGGGCGGTGCGCGGGATGGACGCTGCCGCGCGGTGGATCACAGGTCTCTCACGCGGGGAGGGTGGGGCGAGACGCCCTGATAGAGTCGCATCCAGTTCCCGTGCATCATCGGACCCGAAAAGAAGGAGCGCGACGACGCTCGGTACGGGCGCTCTGCTACGTCGTCTGCGCCGCGGGCCTCGCTGTTCCTCCGGCCTGCGGAGAGTCGCCGGGACAGTTCTATCTCGAAATCCACGGCACCAGCCAGCCCAGCGAGAGGTACGAGCACGTCTACGTGGCTCGTTTCGTCCGAGGCCGACTGGCGGAGTCCACGGAGGGCTACGAGCCGGCGGTGTCCACGCTGCCGACGATCTGGGAGGAGCCGATCGAGTTCGTGTGGGACTTCGGAGATGGCACGGGTCCGGTCACGACCGGCCAGCGACCGGTCGTGATGCATCGCTTCCCGCAGGACGGCACCTACACGATCACGCTGCAGGCCAAGAACCCGGACGGCACCACCTTCGACACCAGGACCCGGGAGGTCGTGGTCTCGAACAACGTGCCGGCGATCCGCTACCTGAAGGCGGTGACGGTGGATGGGGAGGACGCGACGGTCGAGCTGAGCGCCCACGTGATCGACACTGCGGCCGATACGGTCACCTATCGCTGGGAGTTCGGCGACGGCGAGAGCGCCGAGGGCACCGATCTCTGGCGGGTGAGGCATCGCTTCGCGCTCGAGGGCACCTACCCGGTGACGCTCAGCGTCTGGAACGGTGACGACCGCGGCGATTCGCGCTCCAAGACGCTCGAGGTCGGGGTCTACGGTAGCGGCAACCAGCCCGCCGGCCCGACGCAGTCCGACGAGTGGGAGACCACCAGCGCGGTGATCTCGGGGCTCGACGCGAAGATATCCGGGGGGCTCGAAACCGAGCTCGACGGTGAGATCCGTTCGGTCGCCGGGCTCCACCTGGGCCCGGTCTCCTCCGGCGTTTGCCGTTTCCTGTTCACCGCCTGGGATCCGGCGAAGCTGGCCCACGCCTGGGTGCTGCTCGACCTCGCGGGTTTGCCGCCGGAGAGCGGCGGCCTCTACAGCTTCTCGACGCCCAACATCCACCTGAACCTCGACGAGACCGCGGCCCACTATCAGCTTTCGCAGCGCCTCCAGAACCCGATGGGCCAGATGACGCGGAGTATGGCGCCGATCGTCGAGGCGCTCCCCGAGGGGGCGCGCCGCCAGCTCGAAGCGGACTCCGGCCTGGAGTTCTCGGACGAGGAGGACCCGGAGCCGCGGCCGATCGCCGCCGTTTCCCCCTTCGGTTACGACGACCATCAGGGCTTCAAAACGGTCGCCGGGGATCTCGAGCTCTACTTCGTCCCCTACGACCGGGCCACGGGGAAGTTCTCGGTGACCCTGGCGAACACCAAGTCGAAGCCGCCGCCGGGTCTGGAAACGTTGTCCATGGAGGGCACCTTCAGCCTCGATCTGACGGAGGCGCGGCGGGGTGGCATCATGCTCTACGAGCGCTGCGGACCCGGGGCGCTGCAGATCGAGAAGGTGAACCCGAGCCCGGGTGAGAAACATGTCGGGCTCGCCAGCCCGTTCATCGACGTTCTCTTCGACAAGCCCTACGATCCCGACACTCTCAACGAGGAGACCTTCCAGGTCGGCTATCCAGAGCCCGGCGGACGGAACCTCGTGCTCGCTGCCGGACGGCTGATCAAGGGCCCGAGGCACGTCGTCTTCGTGCCCGAGTCCCCCCTGCTCGACGGCGTCCGGTACACCGCCCGCATCAAGACCGGTGCGGAGGGCGTGCTCTCCCGCGGGCGGGGCGAGATCGAGGATGAGGACGGGAGCGGTTGGCATACCTGGACCTTCGAGACCATGCTCGACTTCAGCGCCGAAGCGGGCGGCAACCTGGCCTGCCACCTCTTCCAGACGATTCGCGAGCCGCGCCTGATCGCCGGCAAATCGGCGGTGGCTCGCGTCTACGCCGATTGGAAGGGACATGCGCAGGTCGACGAGGGGGCCCAGGTGCGCTCCTTCGATGGCCGGGTGGTGCTGTGGGACGACCGCACTGCCGCCGCCGGGCCGCAGGTCAGGCACACCTTCGTACGCCCAGATCTCTGGAGTACCTACGGGATCGATACGGCGAAGGCGAAGCACACCGCCAATCTCTTCGGTTGGACACCCGACGAGAGCACGAGCCTTCCCCTGCGACTGGCGATCCAGGTGCAGAGGGAGTCGGGTGGAGACTGGCTCGGCTTCATCTACAAGACGAGCTGCCAGGCCGAGATGTGGGACCAACAGCCCGAGCTCACCTTCGACTACTACATGGTGGCGGTCGGCCCGTTCGAGAACCCGGAGGTGCGCGAGGCCTACCGGGGAGATATGGAGACTCTGGTCTCACTCGCCGAGGTCTACGCTTGGCAGGTACTCCCGTTCGTCTCGGTGACCGGGTTCGATCGCGGCGTGCTCCACCGCACGACGAGCGAGTGGGCCGGCGCCTGCATGGACAGCGTGAGCGTGGAGGCCTGCCGCGGCGCCTGCAACGCGGCTTGTATCGCGCAGCTCCTGTTCGACAGGGTGGCGGCGGCGAGCGGCGCCGACTTGGTGGTGGGCTTCGGAGCGCTTTCGGCCCTCGGGGGTGGCAACAACCCGTGGGAGATCGGCATGGACGCCCAGGGCTCGCCCGGTGTGATCGGCGCCCCGGTCGATATCGATCCCCAGTACCGCGACCGCACCGTCCACGCCCTGGTCCATGAGATGGGCCACGCCCTGTGGCTCGAGCACCTGCCGTTCATCCGGTCGAGGGCCGATCAGCGGGCGATGGCCGACCTGCGGAACTTCCAGACCAAGCGGCCGCGCCTGTGGTGGAAGGGGATCGAGGGCTACAGCCTCGCCCGCGACGGCGCGCTCGGTTGGAACAAGTCCTCGATCGAAGGCAATGAGGAGGGTCCTTGGCTCACCGCTCTGATGATCCCGGCGACCGTCCCGCACCGCGAGGCGTTCATTGCGCGGCACCACTACCTGGACATCCAGGACTACCTCGATCGCGGCGGGGGATGGGGACGGGATCGGGGTGCGCGGCGGGAGACCCTGGGCGAGCCGCTGCGGTTGGCTGCTTCCGGGTTGGCGGCGCTGGGCGCGGTAGGGGCGGACCCTGGCGAGGGCCCGGCCGTGAGCGTGAGCGGCGTGGTGGCGCCATCCGGAGAGTTCGCGGTGCTCGGGCCGGTGATGCGCGAGGAGACCGCCCGGCCCGCTGGGCCGCCGGGCGAGCTCGAGATCGTGCTGCTCGACGCCGAAGGATGGGCCCTCGCTTCGAACACCACCGCACCGACGGGATCGAGCGCCGGAGGGCCGCGCTACTTCAGAGCCTCACTGCCGTGGGACGAAGCGGCCGTGGCCGTGGAGGTGCGGCGGGGCGGAGAAACGCTCGGCCGACTGGAGCGCAGCGCCCACGCGCCCGAGGTGAGCCTGCAGGTGGCCGGAGCCGCGGGTGGTGCCGTCGACGTCGTCTGGGCGGCAACGGACGCGGACGGCGGCCCGCTCACCGGGTTCCTCTTCTATAGCCCGACGGGCGAAGCACCCTGGAGCGCGGTGGCGATCGGGCTCGCGGACTCGGGCGAGATGAGGGTGCAGAGGGAGAACCTCGTATCGGGCCCGAGGCCGACCCTGCGGGTGGTGATGACGGATGGGTTCAGCGAGGCGGAGGACCGAAGGAGCGCCGAGTGAGCGGGGGGCTCAGAGCCCCGCGAGGCCATCGACGCGGACGAGTTGCGCGCGACGGTTGGCTACGCTCGAGAAGGCGAACGCCGAGCCGTCGCGGGCGACCCCGAGGCTCTCGGCATCGCGGACGGCGTCACCTTCGAGGATCGTCTCCTTTGGACCCAGTTTCTCGAGTGCGGGGTCGAACGCAAACCGCACGATGGAGTTCTGCGCCGCGCCGACCTGTATGGCCCACAGGAAGGTGCCGCCGATGCTCGACCAGCGATGGCGGTCGGTCGAGGGAGTCGAGACATCCAGCAACTGCCCATCGGAGATGCGCACCAACCGACGAGCTGTCTGGTTCTGAGGTCGGAAGGCCACGAACCGTCCGTCCGGGCTGGTCTCGGGAATTAGCAGGTCGCCGCGCACAATGAGCGTGGCGTCCCGCCCGTCGGGCCGGATCTTCCACAAGCCGCTCTCGGCGCCTTGCGCCGACTGTCGCGTGAAGACGATCCACTCGCCGTCGGCGGTCATGGTCGGGTTCTGGGCGTTCTCGAGTTCCGTGATCTGGCGGGGGGAGGAGCCATCGGAGTCGGCGATCCAGATCTGGAAGCGGCCGCTGCGGTCGGAGCTGAAGAGCAGGCGATCGCCATTCGGAGAGAAGGCGGGATCCCAATCCGAGGCCTCGTGGTCAGTGAGACGACGCAGCTCCCCCGAGGCGCGCTCGAGCCGCCAGATGTCGAGGTTGCCGCCGCGGTCTGAAGTGAAGAGGATGGCCCGGCCGTCCGGCGAGTAGACCGGTTGACGGTCCGAGAACGGACCCTCGGTCAGCAGCTCGACGGTGCCCCACTCCGGCTCGTTCCGGCGCACCTCTCGCAGGTTCTGTTCGCGGGAGCCGACGGTGACGACGAGCGAGTCGGGGCCGGCGACCGCCAGGCCCAAGCCCACGGCAGGCAAGGGCAGGAGACTCGTGAGCCGTCCGTTCTCGAGTTCCAGCGTAGCGATCCGGCCCGATTGGGAGATGCCGGCTCCGGTGTCCCGCAGGAGCAGCACGAGACGGCTGTCCGAGAGCCAATCGAAACCCGACGCCACGAGCGCCGAAAGTCCCTGGAGCTCGAGCGCGCGCATGTCGACGGCTCCGCTGGCCAACTCGATGATCGCCAGATGGTTCTTCTCACCAGCCTGTGCCGCGAAGAGCAACACAGCCAGCCGGCGGCCGTCCGGCGACCACCGAACGAAGTCGATCGAGCCCCTCTCGTCATGGAACGCTGCACGGTCGTCCCCGCTCTCGAGATCCAGGACCACGACATCGGAATAGCCACGACCGCCCGGCGTGTCTCGCTGCGGGTTGCGCAGGAAGCAGATGCGGCGGCCGTCGGGCGACCAGTCGCCGCTCTCCCCGTCGCGCGTCAGGAGTCGCTCTTCTCGTGTCGCGAGGGCGATCCGATACAGATCCGTGCGTTGCTCATCGTCCTCCCCTGAGGTGCTGAAGAGAACGCTCGTCCCGTCGGGTGAGAAGCGGGGCAGCCATGCGGGGCTGCGGGAGAGCGCGCTCTCCGAGCCGCTCGCCAGGTCCTTGATCCAGATCCGCTCTTCGTCGTTGCGCCGCGAGCCGAAGGCCAGGGTCCGCCCGTCCGGCGAGACATCCGGGTCAAACGACTCGCCGGCTGCCACCAGCATGCGGATCGTCGCCGTGCCGGAGGTCGCGGCCGGTGGCGGTGAGCCCATGCGTGGCGCGAGCAGGGCGCCGGCCACCATCCCCACCAGGGCACCCCCAACCCAGGGCAGCCAGCGACGCCAGGTCGGAACCGGGGGCGAGGGCGGAGCCGAGGGCTCCGCCGCCCCGGCCGGGTCGACGTTCCCGGCCAGCACTTCGTCGAGCACCAGCCGCGCGTCGCCGATGTCCCGCAGCCGGTTCTTCGGCTGGCGCTCGAGGCAGCGGTGCAGCAGGCGGCGGATTGCCGGCGGCGTGGCTTGTGGCAGCTTCTCGAGATCGATCTCGGTCTTGAGCACGCCGGCGAGCGTGTCGCTCACCGTCTCGGCGGCGAAGAGCTTGGCCCCGGTCAGCATTTCGTGGAGCACCACCCCGAAGGCCCAGATGTCGGCCCGCTTGTCGACCGCCTGGCCGCGCGCCTGCTCGGGCGCCATGTAGGCGGCGGTACCCAGGATCAGGCCGAGCTGGGTGCCGGGCAGGGCGGTCAGGGTGGGGGAGCTCATCATCGTTGGCGAGGCGAGGGGACTGGCCGCACTCGCACCCGTCGGGTCCATCGCCTTGGCGAGGCCGAAGTCGAGCACCTTGACCTTGCCGTCGACCGGGGCCTTGATGTTCTGGGGCTTCAAGTCGCGGTGGATGATCCCCTTCTCGTGCGCCTCCTCGAGTGCCTCGGCGATCTGCCGAGCGATGAGTAGGGCCTCTTCCAATGGAATGGGGGGCGGTCCACTTAGGGACAGTCCCCCACTCAATCGCTCGGCCAGGGTCGGCCCCTCGACCAGCTCCATGACCAGCGCTTGGATGCCGTCCTCCTCCTCGAGCCCGAAGATCGACGCGATGTGGGGATGGTGGAGCTGGGCGAGGAGCTTCGCCTCGCGCTCGAAGCGATCGAGGCGACTGCGGTCCTGGGTGAAGGCGGCCGGCAGGACCTTGATCGCCACCTGGCGCTCGAGACGGGTGTCGGTCGCCCGGTAGACCTCCCCCATGCCGCCCTCGCCGAGCTTGGCGGTGATCTCGTAGGGACCCAGCCGGGATCCGATCATCGGGGTTCAGTCATGCGGTGAGGCGGGGATCCTCGAGCGCGATCAACGGCGGACTCGCTCGAGGGTCAGGCGCCCCCGCCGGCTGCCATCGCCATCGTGATCCCGCCCCAGAGGTGCTCCAGGAAGAGGGGCTCCGAATAGCTCTCCGCGCTGTGACCGAGCGCCGTGTAGAACGCCTGGCCCCCGTCGAGTTCGTGGAACCAGGCGATCGGGCGCGGCTCCGGAGCGGGGCTCTCCTCCTCCGTCTTGTAGCTCGTCTCGTCGATGTCGAGGAGCACCCTCAGCCCGGGCTCCCGGTCGCGCAGGTCGTACCATTCGTCGATGCGGATCCAGGGGCTCGGCAGTCCGGAAGTCGCCGGGGTGCGCGGGTCGTGGACGAGCAGTCTCCCCGTCCGCACTCCGTCGGGGTGGCCGTTGAAGTAGGCGCCGACGAGGCGCCCGTACCACGGCCAGTCGTACTCGGTGTCGCTCGCCGAATGGATGCCGACGAAGCCGCCACCAGCTCGGATGTAGGCGGTGAACGCGCTCTGCTGCGCCTCGTCGAGCACGTCCTCCGAGGTCAGGAGGAAGACCACGGCGGCGAAGCGGCTGAGCTCGCCCGGATGGAAGACCGAGGCATCCTCCGTCGCCTCGGCCACGACGCCGTGCTCCTCGGCGAGCCGGGTCAGTGCCGCGACGGCCGGCTCGATCGAGGCGTGGCGATAGCCCGCCGTCTTCGAAAAGAGGAGGATGCGAGGGGAGGCGCTCTGCGCTGCCCCTGCGACGGTGCAAAGGGCCGCCAGAGCGAGCATCCCGAAGGCGAGGACACGCGCGCGCACCCATCCCGGAGGACATCTCCTACGACAATGATCTCCGCTCAGACGGTGCATCATAGCCCGGCTGTCCGGCTTGCGCGCCGGGCCCCGTTCGGCCCTGCGTGGATGCCCGGTGAGAAAGTCAGGCTCGGCCGGTGTTCAGAGCCCCCGAGTCTCACACCGGCAGTGGGGCCGATGGCCATTGTGACTATGGTAGGATGACCATGGCCATGACGGAGATCGTTTCCAAGTCCCGGTTCAAGGCCCAGGCTCTCGAGCTGCTTCGCAAGGTGGAGAGCTCGGGCGGCGAGCTCATCGTCACGGACCGGGGGCGCCCGGTGATCCGGGTCGTGCCCTATGCCGCCGAGCCCTCGCGGTTCCTGACCGAGCTTCGTGAGTCGGTCGTGCGCTACGACGAGCCGGAGGAGCCGGTCGACGGCGGGTCGTGGGAGGCGCTCGAACGGTGATCGTGCTCGACACCCACGCCTGGGTCTGGTGGGTGGCGGGCGATCGGCGGCTGTCCCAGAGCGCTCGCGATGAGATCGACCGTGCGATGGGGGAGAGCGGGCTTCGCGTCTCGTCGATCAGCCCGTGGGAGGTCGCGACGCTGGTCCGTCGGGGCCGCTTGGAGCTGACGATGGAGGTCGGTGACTGGATCGCGCGTTCGGAGGCGCTGCCCTTCCTGCGCTTCGTGCCGGTGGACAACAGAATCGCGCTTCGAGCGGTGGGCCTCCAGGGACTGCACGACGACCCCGCCGATCGGATCATCGTCGCCACCGCTCTCTCTCTGGGCGCCCGGCTCGTCACCCGGGATCGACGGCTGCGCGCCTACCGGGGCGTCGAGACGCTCTGGTAGCAGCCGGCGCTCACCCGGTGCTCAGCGGCTGCCCGCCGGCACCAGCCGAGCGAGCTCCGTCGTCCAGTCGGTCACGA
>Ga0214472_10001494_pt1 | contig 26189 bp, 26 predicted proteins | sample RVTome_6_FD_207662 | JGI IMG/M metagenome (GOLD analysis project Ga0214472, IMG submission 207662) | Soil microbial communities from uranium-contaminated site in the Upper Colorado River Basin, Wyoming, United States - RVT140D175 | ecosystem: Environmental > Terrestrial > Soil > Contaminated >...
CACCGATGGAGCGAAAGCCGGTGTCTTCTGCGTCGACGATGTCGAGGCGGCCGCCGTCGAGATGCGGGCGGTCATCGAGGGCTTGTTCCTCGTGTGGCTGCAAACCGCCGACTGGCAGAGCAGCCATGAGCGCTTCAAGGCGCTTTGCCTCGATGCCTTGGGGCGGGTGCTCGGTGTCGACCGTCCATGACCGCGTCTACCCCTATATTCCGATTGCCCTGACTGACCGGTCAGTCTATGCTTCCGCAGGCGTGATCGAGTTTCGGACGGATCCCGACCACTACCGCCACTGGTCGCTGACGATCGAGGGGCGAGTCGCTCGGCTCGACATGAAGGTGGAACCCGAAGGTGGGCTCCACCCCGGTTACGAGCTCAAGCTCAACTCGTACGACCTCGGCGTGGACATCGAGCTGGCCGACGCCGTCCAGCGCATCCGTTTCGAACATCCCGAGGTGGGCGCCGTCGTCATCGGCTCGCTCCTCGATCGCGTCTTCTGCGCCGGGGCCAACATCGGCATGCTTGCGGTGGCGCCACATCCGCTCAAGGTCAACTTCTGCAAGTTCACGAATGAGACACGCAACGGGATCGAAGACGCCACCGCCAACTCGGGGCAGCGCTACCTCGCCGCCATCAACGGCACCGCGGCAGGAGGCGGCTACGAGCTGGCGCTATCCACGGATCACATCATGTTGGTCGACGACCGCAATGCCGCCGTCTCCCTTCCCGAGATTCCACTCCTCGGGGTGCTTCCCGGCACCGGCGGTCTCACGCGCCTCGTCGACAAGCGACACGTCCGCCGTGACCGTGCCGACGTGTTCTGCACGGTGGAGGAGGGTCTGAAGGGGAGGAAGGCTCTCGAGTGGGGGCTCGTCGACGAGCTCGTCCCGACGTCGTCGTTCGACGAGGTCGTCCGGATGCGCGCAGTGGAGTCGGCGGCCTCCAGTGATCGTCCGGTGGACGCCGTCGGTGTGACGCTCACACCGCTCGAGCGGACCATCGAAGGAGACTCCATCCGCTACCGGTCGGTACGCGTCGACATCGATCGGGACGAGCGCACCGCCTCTGTGACCCTCCTCGGTCCCGACAGCGCACCTCCGATCGGAGGCGAGGAGGCCAGACAGCAGGGCGCGCGATTCTGGCCGCTGGACTTGGCTCGTGAACTCGACGACGCCGTGCTTCACCTTCGGGCCAACGAGCTCGAGATCGGCAGTCTTCTCATCCGCTCTCAGGGCGACCTCGACCTGGTCCTCGCCTATGACACGTTCCTGCATGCCAATCGCGAACACTGGTTCGTGCGCGAGGTGCAGCTCTACTGGCAGCGGCTGCTGAAGCGGGTCGACCTCACGGCGCGGACCATCCTGGCGCTCATCGAGCCAGGGAGCTGCTTCGGAGGATTCCTCGCCGATCTGACCTTGGCGGCGGACCGCTCGTACATGCTCGAAGGATCGTGGTCGGGCGAGGGCGGAGTGATCGCTCAACTCGTCTTCACCCAGTCGAGCGGCGGTGACCTGCGCATGTCCAATGGGCTGACGCGGATGGAGACCCGGTTCTGGGGAGACACCGCCGGGCTGGGTGTGGCGATGGCGGCGATCGGCGAGAAGCTCGATGCGGCGGCGGCGGCGGCGGCGGGTCTGGTGACCGAGATCATGGATGACATCGACTGGGAGGACGAGCTCCGGATCGTCATCGAGGAGCGGGCGGCGTTCTCGCCGGACGGGCTCACCGGCCTGGAAGCGAACCTTCGGTTCGCCGGACCCGAGACGATGGAGACGAAGATCTTCGGCCGCCTGTCCGCCTGGCAGAACTGGGTGTTCCAGCGGCCGAACGCATCGGGCGAGACCGGGGCACTGCGCCGCTACGGAACGGGGATTCGCCCCGAGTACGACCACAGGAGGGTCTGACATGAGTTGGCAGGAAGTCGACTACGACGCCTTGATCCCGAACAACGTCGGTCTCGCCGAGGACCCGAAGCTCCGGCGCGCCCTGGAGTCGTGGCATCCCGGCTACATGGACTGGTGGATGTCGATGGGACCCGAGGGATTCCAAATGGCCGACGTCTTCCTGCGAACTGCGGTGAGCGTCGAGAACGAAGGCTGGGCGAAGTTCGGTTACGTGAAGATGCCCGAGTACCGGTGGGGCATCCTGCTGGCGCCCGAGGTGGAGGATCGACGGATTCCGTGCGGGGAGCATCTGGGGGAACCGGTGTGGCAGGAGGTGCCGGGCGAGTACCGGTCGATGTTGCGCCGGCTCGTCGTGATTCAGGGTGACACCGAGCCCGCCTCGGTCGAACAGCAGCGTCACCTCGGCGGCATCGCCCCATCCCTCTACGACATGCGAAACCTCTTCCAGGTGAACGTCGAGGAGGGGCGCCACCTGTGGGCCATGGTCTATCTCCTCCAGAAGCACTTCGGGCGAGACGGCCGCGAGGAGGCGCATGAGCTGCTGCGCAGACAGTCGGGCGACGCGGAGGCGCCACGCATGCTCGGGGCGTTCAACGAGGAGACGCCGGATTGGCTGTCGTTCTTCATGTTCACCTTTTTCACCGACCGGGACGGGAAGATGCAGCTCGAGGCGCTGGCCCAGTCCGGGTTCGACCCGCTCTCCCGCACGTGCCGGTTCATGCTCGCCGAAGAGGCCCATCACATGTTCGTCGGATACACCGGCGTGAAGCGGATCGTGGAACGAACCGCGCAGGCGATGGCGGACGCAGGCATCGAGGACCCCTATGACGTCGAGGCCGTCCGGGCGTTGCGAGTGATCGACCTGCCGACGATCCAGCGGAAGACCAACCTCCACTATTCGCTGACGCTCGATCTGTTCGGGTCGGAGGAGTCGACCAACGCAGCCAATTTCTTCAACGCCGGCATCAAAGGCCGATACCACGAGGACACGCTCGATGACGACCATCGGCTGCTGAACGACACCTACCCGGTGATGAAGCTGGTCGGCGACGAACTCCAACTCGAGGACGTTCCCGCCCTCAATGCCCTCAATGCCCGCCTGCGGGACGACTTCATGGAGGATTGCCAAGGCGGGATCAATCGGTGGAATCGGGAGATCGCCTCGCACGGCATCGACTTCGAGATCACGCTCCCTCACGTGGCGTTCAATCGCCAGATCGGCGAGTTCGGAGACATCTCGGTATCCCCCGACGGTGAGCTCGTCACCGGGGCGGAGTTCGACGGTCACCGGAAGGACTGGCTGCCGACGTCGGACGACAAGGCGTACATCGAAGAGCTGATGCAGCCCAACTTCCAGCCCGGAACCTTCGCGGGCTGGATCGCACCACCGACCCGAGGCATCCAGAGCAAGCCCCTCGACTTCGAATATGTGAAGGTGCCATGAGGCTGGGGTGCCGGCGGTAGGGTGCCCACCTTCATGCCGAAGGTTGTCGTCGACGGTCGCTCGCTCGACTTTCGCCGCGTCGGTGGGGGCACCGGCGGACCCAGACTCGTGTTCCTCCATGAAGGTCTCGGAAGTGTCGAGCTGTGGCGTTCGTTCCCCGATGAGGTCGTGGCCGGGACGAATGGCGATGCCATCGTGTACAGCCGGCACGGCCACGGGTGGTCGGAGCCTCTCGACGCCCCCCGTACTCCCGACTTCATGCACCGGGAGGGACTGGTGGTGCTGCCGGAGCTGCTGGCTCGGCTGGATCACGACAACCCCATCCTGATCGGCCACTCGGACGGGGCGTCCATCTCGATCATCTACGCCGGGGCGGGGCACCCTGTCGCCGGCCTCGTCCTCCTCGCACCTCATGTCTACGTCGAGGAGATCTCGAGAGGTGGCCTCGACGCCGCGTGGGCACGATTCGAGACCACCGACCTGGTGGCTCGCATGGCGAAGTATCACGCGGCTCCCGAGTCGACGTTCCGCGGCTGGGGTGAGATCTGGCGCTCACCGGCGTTTCGCTCATGGAACATCGAGGAGTTCTTGCCGGCCATCACATGCCCCGTCCTGCTCATCCAGGGCCGCGAGGACCAGTACGGCACTTTGGGTCAGATCGAGGCGATATCGAGACAGGTCCCGGGTCCTGTCGAGACGCTGTTCCTCGATGACTGCGGGCACTCGCCCCATCTCGACCGGCCCGTCGTTGTCGTGGACGCCGCCGTCGATTTCATTCGCCGGGTGGCATCGTCGTGACCATGGCGTCGCATTCCGTCCGGCGCCGGCTGGCGTGGATGGACACCGATGCCGCCGGCATCTGGCATTACTCGACCGTGATCCGGCTGGCCGAGGACGCCGAGACCGAACTCCACCGATCCCTGGGCATCCAACATCTCACATTCGGCGTGAGCCCCCGTGTCCGCGTCGAGTTCGATTTCGCATCACCGGTCGCCTTCGACGAGGAGGTGGACACGACGATCGCCGTCATCGCCATCGGCCGGACTTCGGTGACGTACGGAGTCGACGTGCGCGTCGGGGAACGTGTCATCGCCACCGGGTCGATCAAGACGGTGCTCATCGACAAGGAGTCGGGACGGCCGGTGGCGGTGTCGGAGGAACTGCGGGTGGCGCTGGGCGGTGAGAATCCTTCGGGTTTGTCCGACTGACCAGTCAGTCGGACGGTATCGTTTCGTCCTGCAGCGTGTCGCACGTGACGCGTTTGCTTTGTTGCCGACGGGCCGGGCTGAGCCGGAGGTCGGCTGATTCGGGAGGAGTCCATGTTGGAGAAGTCGACCAGATCCTGGTTTCTGAGCCTCCTGCTCACGTTGGCTTTGGTGGTAGCAGCATGCGGGGACGAGACCACGACTGAAACCACGGTAGAACAAACCACCACCACCGCCGCCGAACCCGCGGACGACGGCGACGACGTGGAGACCACGACGACGACCGCCGAGCCGGCGGACACGTCACCGGTCCGCATCGGCACACTGACATCGCTGACAGGCAACTTCACACCCTGGGGCGTCCAGGTGCGTGACGGGATGCAGTTGGCGGTGGATGAGATCAACGAGGCAGGTGGCGTCAACGGGCGGATGCTGGAGCTCGTCGTCGCCGACGACCAGTCGAATGCCGAAGAGGGCGCCAGCGCGCTGGAGCGCCTGGTCGAGTCGGATGGCGTCATCGCCGTCGGTGGCATCATCTCGTCGGATGTGGGTCTCAACACGGCGCGGCTGGCCGAGGAGTTCGAGATCCCACTGTTCCTCGTCAAGGCCGGATCGGAAGCCATCCTGACCACCGAGTCCCGCTACACGTTCCGGACATGCCTGCCATCGGCACCGATGATCGCCGGTCCCGTGCTCCAATACGCGGAGGACCAAGGGGTCGATCGCGTCGGGGCGATCATCGCCGACTATGGCTGGGGCCGTGCAATCGAATCCGCCCTCATCGACACGTTCGCAGAGTCGGACATCGAGCTCCAGATCGAGGTCGCCCCGATCAGCGAACAGGACTTCACCACCTATCTCCGTAGCCTCGAGCAGTTCGATCCGGGACTCATCGTGGCCACTGGCCATCCACCCGGCGCAGGTCCGATCACGGTGCAATCCGCCGCGCTCGGATTCGACATTCCGATCGCCGGTGCCTACACGCCACGCTCCCTGGTAGTTGGAGGCGTTGCCGAGGCCGCCATCGGCCGGTACTCCGACTTCGGGTGCGCCGACTACTTCAGTGACGACTACGCCGATCTGGCTCGCCGCTATCTCGCCTTTTCGGACAACGTGTTCCTGGAGGACGACGCGGTCGCCGGATTCGGGATCGTGACGATGCTGGCGGATGCGGTGGGCGCCGTCGGTGACGATCCTGTCGCCATCGCCGAGTATCTGCATGGGCAGAGCTATGACCTGCCCGGATATGCATTCACGGTGTCCTGGACGGAGTTTGGCGAGCTGGCGAGCGCGCAACCGATGTTCACGAGCACGGCAGCAGAAGGCGCGCCAGAGGGTACCAACGATGCCGGAACCTGGTATCCCGAGTTCCTGCTGCTCCCGGAGCCGCTCGAGCCGTACGTCCCGTAGAGGCTCGTGCCCATTCTGGAACTGAAAGCGGTCGGGAAGCGCTTCGGCGGTCTCCCGGCCGTGGACAGTGTGTCGTTCGGGGTCGACGGAGGCGAGATCCTCGCCATCGTCGGCCCCAATGGCGCCGGGAAGAGCACGCTGCTGCAGACCATCGCCGGCTTGCAGTCGCCCACCTCCGGGTCGATCCAGTTCGGTGGTGAGGAGATCGGCGGCCTGGCGTCGCACGAAGTGCGCCATCGTGGACTGGCGATGGTGCTGCAGACCCCGCGGACCTTCAACGAGATGAGCGTGCGTGAGAACGTGATCCTCGGCGCCATGTTCGGGACGCCGGGTGGACGCCGGCCGGAGGAGGCGGCGGCGGCAGGCGCCGACGAGTCGCTCGAGCTCGTCGGCCTGTCCGACCGCGCCGCCCATGCGGTGAGTTCGCTCAACCTCCACGAGCAGCGCTTTCTGGAATTGGCGCGGGCGATCGCCGGTCGACCGACCGTGCTCCTGCTCGACGAGGTCATGGCAGGGCTCAACGACACGGAACTGGCGGCATCGATCGAGATGGTGCGGCGGATCCGCGCCTCCCTCGGCGTCACGGTGATCTGGGTCGAACACGTGATGAAGGCGGTCATGAACCTGGCGGACCGGGTGATCGTGCTCGACTTCGGAAAGGTGATCGCCGACGGAACTCCGCAACTGGTGATGCGCGACACCGCCGTGGTGGAGGCATATCTCGGGAAGGCGGTGGGCGGTGCTTGAGGTGGACGCCCTGTCGACGGGGTATCTGGGTGAGGACGTCATCCATGACATCGAGTTCCGGGTGGACGACGGTGAGGCCGTGGCGATCATCGGCTCCAACGGGGCGGGCAAGACCACCCTGTTCAGGGCGTTGTGCGGGATTCTCCCGGTGTCGGGAGGCAGCATCCGGTTCGCCGATCGCGAGGTCACCGGTCTCCCCACCCACCGGCTGGCTCGCGCCGGACTCGCCTACGTGCCGGCGGAACGCCATCTCTTCCCGCAGATGACGGTCGGCGAGAACCTGGCACTCGGTTCCTACCCGGAGCGACCCGACACCCGAGTGCTGTCCATGGTGTGGTCGCTGTTCCCGCGCCTGGCCGAGCGCTCCCGGCAGCAAGCAGGGACGATGAGCGGCGGGGAGCAGCAGATGCTGGCGGTGGGACGGGCGCTCATGTCGAAGCCGCGCCTCCTCATGCTGGACGAGCCGACCACGGGTTTGGCGCCAAAGCTCGCCGCCGACGCCTACACGGCGCTCGGCGAGCTCCGCGCCCAGGGACTCACCCTTCTCGTCACCGAGCAGCAGCTGCCTCTGGCGCTCGACCTGGCAGACCGGGGTTACGTGCTCGCCAACGGTCGGTTCGAACTCGAGGGAACGTGCGCCGAGTTGGAGGCGAACCCGGAGGTCCGCCGCGCATACCTGGGTGTGGCATGACGGCCGTCATCCTCGATGGATTGGTCCTCGGACTCCAGTTCGGGCTGCTGGGAGTGGGCATGACGCTGGTCTACGGCCTCGGCGGTGTCCTGAATCTCGCCCACGGCCAGATCGCCGTCTTCGGTGCGATCGTCACGTCACTCGCCATGACGTCCGGCGCGCGCGCCTTCTGGGCAGCGCTGATCGGCGTCGCGTTCGCCGGGTTGGTCGGACTCCTGCTGGACAGGACGCTGATGCGGCCGGTGTACCGGCGTGAGGGCGAGGAACGCGTCCTGCTCGGCCTGCTGTTGACGCTCGGCGTCGGTTTCGTCATCGAGGGGCTGCTCGTCTGGAGGTACCCGATCCAACAACTCAGCCTCAACATCGGTGGGAGCGCAGTGGAGATCCTCGGTGTGCGGATGCGGACCGGGAGTCTGCTGGCGTCTGTCATCAGCGTCGCCGTCGCCGTCGTGCTCGTCCTGTTCTTCCGTTACACGTCGCTCGGCAAAGCCGTGCGATCCGTCATCCAGGACGAAGTCGGCGCGCGGCTGGTCGGAGTCAACCCCAACGCGGTGCGCAGCCTCATCTTCTTCGTCAGCGCCGCGCTGGCCGGCCTGGTGGCCGTCACGCGATCGATGACATCGCCGATCCTCGTCACAGCCGGCGTGAATCTCACGATCCTCGCCTTGATCGTGACCGTCGTCGGTGGCCTGGGCAGCGTCTCCGGCGCGTTTCTGGCGGGTCTGCTCCTCGGTGTCGTCCACACGGTGAGCTCGTTTCTGATCGGCTCGTACATCACGACCATCGTTCTCCTGGCCGCGGCGGCGTTGACGATCGTTCTCCGACCCGCCGGGCTGCTGGGGCGACCGGGATGATGGCGTCGAAGACCGGCGCCCGCAGGCGTCCTGCTCTCCTGGCCGCGTATCTGCCCGTCGTCGTGGCGGCGGCGCTGCTGGCGCTTCCCCCGATATGGCTCTCGGACTCCCGGCTGTGGATGCGGATCGCAATCGGGTGGCTGGTGTTCGCCGCCTACGGCATAGCCTTCAACGTGATCTTCGGCAGCACGGGTCAGTTGTTCCTGTGCATCGGCGCGCTGGCCGGGATCGGCGGCTACGGCACGGTGATCCTGGCCGACCAAGTTGGGATCCCGGCGTTGCCTGCAGTCCTGCTGGCGACGCTGACCTCGTGCCTGCTGGGGAGCGCGTTGAGCTGGGTGGCGGTACGCCGCAGCCTGGGTGTCATCTTCACCGGAATCGTGACGCTGACGTTCTCGCTGTCGTTCTCGAATCTGGTGCTTGGGCAGCGAGGTCTGACGGGAGGTGAGACCGGGCTCTTGGTCTCCACCGGTTCGGCCTCGCTCCTCAGGAACCGTCTCTCTGCGTATTACATCTTTCTGGCGCTGGTCGTCGTGTTCCTGGCCGTGTTTCGCTTCCTGCAGCGGTCCCACATCGGGTGGGCCTTTCGCGCCCTACGTGACGACGAGGTGGCCGCCGGGCTGGCCGGGATCGACGTGGCCAGGTTCCGCGTCATCGGCGGCATGATCGGTTCGGCCATGCTCGGCCTCACCGGATCGCTCTTCGCCGTGTACGAAGGGTTCATCGGACCGACCACCTATGACTTCGCAGGCATCGACATCCGGGTGATCGTCATGCTGGCGTTCGGGGGGATAGGAACCTTGCTGGGGCCCGTCATCGGCGCCGTCTTCTTCCGCGTGCTGGACGAGTACCTCATCGAGTTCGGGCAGCTCCGCGAAGTCGTGTACGGCGTGCTGATCGTCGCCCTGTTCCTCGGATTCCGGCGCGGACTCCTTCCATCCGTCCAGAACCTGTTCGCGCGAGTACTGCGAAGTCGATCGAACCCGAAAGGAGATTGAAGCCATGCGGACCGGAGCGAACGTGAGCACCTACATCGACGGGTGGCTGGAGGACGGTCGCGGCGACGACACGGCCATCATCACGGCCGACGATCGGCGTGTCACCGCCCAGGAGCTCCATGCAGGCGTCTGCCGCGTGGCCGGCCACCTACGAGACATGGGTGTCGGGCGCGGAGACAGGGTGCTGCTCGTGCTGGACGACACGCCTGCGTTCCCGGCCGCGTTCCTCGGCGCGATGCGCATCGGCGCCGTTCCGGTGCCGGTCAACTTCCTACTCCGGTCCAGTGACTTCGGGTATTTCCTGGATGACTCCGGCGCCGTGGCCGCTGTCGTCGATCATGCCTTCCTGCCTGCGGTCGAGCCGCAGGTGGCACAGCGTCCCGGAGTGGCGCTGCTCGTCGCCAACGGGGAACCACCGGACGGCGCGGTCGCCTTCGATTCATGGATGAATGCGGGGACCGACGAGATGACTGCCGTCGAGCCGCAGCCCGACGACATGGCGTTCTGGCTCTACAGCTCCGGATCGACCGGACCGCCCAAAGGCGTCGTCCACACCCACTCCGACGTGGCCGGCACCTGTGCCAAGTACGCCGTGCCGATCCTCGGGATTCGCCACGGTGACGTGGTCTTCTCGAGCACCAAGATGTTCCACGCCTACGGGCTCGGCAACAACCTGACCTTCCCATTGTGGGCCGGGGCCACCGCCGTGTACCTCACTGGGAGGCCGGTGCCGGACCGGCTGTTCGAACGTGTCAACACCCACCACCCCGACCTGTTGTTCTCCGTTCCGGCGCTCTTCAACGCGATGCTCGCCAGCCCTGACTTCGGTACCGTCGACTGGTCGTCGGTGCGGCTCGCGATATCGGCGGCCGAAGCCCTGCCTCCCGAGATCTGGCGCAGGTTCCACGATCGAACCGGCATCGAGATTCTCGACGGCATCGGTTCGACGGAGATGCTCCACATCTACTGCTCGAATCGGGCCGGCCGGGTGAAACCAGGGAGCTCCGGGACACCGGTGGACGACTACGAGGTCGAGATTCGTGATCCCGACGGGGCGTTGTGCCTCCCAGGAAAGCCGGGGGAGATGTGGGTCAAGGGTCCGAGTACTTTCGCCGGTTACTGGCAGCAGGAGGAGCGCAATCTTGAGAAGCTGCGCGACGGCTGGTTCCTCACCGGTGACCGGTACCACGTCGACGAGGACGGGTACTACACCTACGAGGGCCGGGTGGACGACATGATGAAGATCGGCGGCCTGTGGGTGAGCCCGATCGAGATCGAGAATCGACTCATGGAGAATCCCGCGGTGAGCGAGGCGGCGGTGGTCGAGGTCGCGATCGACAGCCGGTCTCGTATCAAGGCGGCGGTGATCCTCGCCGAAGGCGTCACCGGCGACGAGCAGCTCACCGCCCGGCTCCAGGAGTGGTGCAAGGACGCCCTCCAGCGGTACCAGTACCCGCATGTGATCGAGTACGTCGACGACTTCCCACGGACCGCCACCGGCAAGATCCAGCGGTTCAAGCTGCGCGGACGGGACGCCTGACCCGACGGACCCGGCCCGACGGCAGACACCACTAGCGTTGGGATCGGCTCCGGGAGAGGAGTGCGACATGTCCACATCACCCCCGTTTCGAGCGGATCACGTGGGGAGCTTTCTCCGTCCGGCGGAGGTGGTTTCCGCTCGGCAGCGGCGAGCGGACGGTGAGATCGGACCGGGCGAGCTGCGCGAGGTGGAGGACGAGGCGATCACAGACCTGGTCCGCCGTCAGGAAGACGTCGGTCTGCTCGGCATCACCGACGGCGAGCTGCGTCGATTCATGTTCCACCTCGACTTTCTCGAACAGCTCGACGGGGTGACGGTGAGCGAGGGGGAGTTCCTCGCCAGATTCCGGAGAGACGACGGCACCGAGGTCGGCTTCACCCCGCCCACGATCAAGGTGACCGGTCCCATCCGGCACGGCCACCCGATCCAAGGAGCCGACTTCGACCATCTCGCCTCCCAGGTCACCAACACGCCGAAGGTCTCGATTCCTGCGCCGTCGATGCTCCACTTCCGCGGCGGCCGGCAGGGGATCAGCGAGGAGGCCTATCCAGATCTCGAGGTCTTCTTCGACGATCTCACCGCCGCCTATCGCCAAGAGATCGCAGACCTGGCGGCGCGTGGATGCCGGTACCTCCAGATGGACGATACGAACCTCGCCTATCTGTGCGATCCGGAGGTGCGCGAGCGCACGGCCGCCCGCGGTGACGATCCCGACGATCTCACTCGGCTGTATTGCCGCCTGGTCAACGACTCGTTCCGGGATCGCCCCGACGACATGGTGGCTGCCATCCACCTGTGCCGAGGCAACTTTCGCAGCGCCTGGGTGTCCCAGGGCGGGTACGAACCGGTGGCGGAGGTGCTGCTGAACGACATGGAAGTCGACGCCTTCTTCCTGGAGTACGACGACGAGCGATCGGGGGACTTTGCTCCACTCCGGTTCGTTCCTCCGGGCAAGAGCGTCGTGCTCGGGCTGATGAGCTCGAAGCGCGCCGAGGTGGAAGACGCCGACGACGTCAAACGGCGGATCGAAGAAGCCGCCCGCTACGTGCCGCTCGACCAGCTGGCCCTGAGTCACCAGTGTGGCTTTTCGTCGACGGTGCACGGCAACGAGCTGTCGCACGACGACCAGTGGACCAAGCTGGCGGCCACGGTTGCCATCGCCACAGACGTCTGGAGCTCATGACCAGGACTCAAATCGCCATTGTGGGAGGCGGGCCGGCGGGGACACTCCTCTCGCATCTGCTGCACTGGCACGGCATCGAGAGCGTCGTCCTCGAACGGCGATCCAAGGAGTATGTGCTCAGCCGGATCCGGGCGGGCGTGCTGGAGCAGGGGAGCGCCGACACTCTGCGCCAATACGGTCTCGGCGGTCGGATGGATCGGGAGGGCCACGTCCACGACGGGGTGTATCTGGGCTTTCGAGGCGGTCGGTTCCGGGTCGATTTCAAGGAGCTCACCGGCTCCTCGGTCATGATCTACGGCCAGACGGAGGTGCAGAAGGACCTCTATGACGCCCGAGACGCCGCCGGCGGAGCGGTCATCGACGAAGCCGAGGACGTGCGGCTGGTCGATCTGGAGACGGAGCGGCCCTCGGTGTCATACACCCGACGCGGTGAACGGCATCGATTGGAGTGTGACTTCGTGGCGGGGTGCGACGGATCTCACGGCGTAAGCCGTCCCTACATCCCCGATCAGCGTACGTTCGAGCGGGAGTATCCATTCGGCTGGCTGGGAATCCTGTCCGAGACGCCGCCCATCGCCGAGGAGCTCATCTATTCCAACCATCCGCGTGGTTTCGCGCTCTGCTCGATGCGCAACCCGCAACTGAGCCGGTACTACGTGCAGTGCGACGTCGACGCCGACGTGTCGGATTGGCCCGACGACCGGTTCTGGGAGGAACTGTCCACCCGCCTTCCCGGAGACGTGAGAGGATCCCTCGTGACGGGTCCGTCGATCGAGAAGTCGATCACCCCGCTGCGTAGCTTCGTGGTGGAACCGTTGAGCCACGGACGCTTGTTCCTGGCCGGCGACGCCGGACACATCGTCCCCCCGACCGGAGCGAAGGGCCTGAACCTGGCGATCTCCGATGTCGTCTATCTGACTCGGGCTTTGGTCGCCTACTACGAGAGGGGGTCCGCAGAGGGACTCGCCGCGTACTCCGACACCGCCCTCGCCCGCGTGTGGAAGGCGGTCCGCTTCTCGTGGTGGATGACCACGCTGATGCACCGGTTCGGAGATGACGGGCCCTTCGGTTCGCGGGTGCAGGAGGCGGAGCTCGACTACCTGGCCGGGTCGAGGGCGGCGAGGACCGCCATGGCCGAGAACTACATTGGGCTCCCACTCTGAGAGAGGGCGAATGGACGACACCTACGACCGAGGAATGGCCACGAGGCGGGAGGTGCTCGGAGCCGACCATGTCGACCGGGCGGCGGCTGCGGTTTCCGAGCTCGATTCCGATTTCCAGCGATGGATCACCGAATCCGCCTGGGGTTCAGTCTGGAGCCGACCCGGGCTCGACCGTCGCACCCGGAGCCTCGTGACCGTCGCCATTCTCGCCGCCCTCGGTCGGGAGGAGCTCGATCTGCATCTTCGGGCCAACACCGAGGCCACGACGGAGGAGATCGTCGAGGTGCTGTTCCACGTCGGCGTCTACGCCGGCATTCCCGCAGCGCACTCCGGGATGCAGCGCCTCAAGTCGATCGTGGGAGCCGGGCACGATGGATGAGACCGTTCTCCGTCATCTGGCGCCGCTGCGGGCGGACGATCATCCTCCATTCCGGTACCCCGACTACCGCTCGACGGTGGCTCGCTCACCGGAGAAGGACCCGGTCAAGATCGTCCAGACGCTCTCGGAGACGACCGGACCGGGTCTCGTCTTCTCCGATCTGTCCGAGGAGGATGCCGACCTCACGACGAACGCCGGCACCGGCTCACCGGCGATCGGCGAGCGGATCATCGTCACCGGCCGTGTCACCGACGAGGACGGCCGCGCCATCCCGGACACCCTGGTGGAGGTGTGGCAGGCGAATGCCTCCGGTCGCTATGTCCATTGGCGAGAGACCGAGTTCCCGGCGCCGCTCGATCCGAACTTCATCGGCGTGGGCCAGTGTCTGACGAGCGAGGACGGCACATACCGTTTCACGACGGTGAAACCGGGCCCGTACCCGTGGGGGAACCACCCGAACGCCTGGCGACCGGCTCACATCCATTTCTCGTTGCTGGGACCCTCCTGGGGGAGCAGGCTCGTCACCCAGCTCTACTTCGAAGGCGATCCGCTTCTGTCTCTCGACCCGATCTTCAATTCCGTCCCGGAAGAGACGCGCGGTCGGTTGATCGCCCGCTACGACCACGACGTCAGCATCGAGAACTGGGCGCTCGGATGGCGCTGGGACATCGTGTTGCGCGGGCATGCTGCCACCCCGTTCGATTCCATGGAGGATGATCGATGAGCCAGTCGGGTCCGACGCCGTCGCAGACTGCAGGGCCTTACTTCTCGATGCGGCTGGCGGCGGCCGGAGACGAGATCCTCGTCGCAGACGGCGTCGGCGGGGAGCGCATCCGCATCGAAGGGGTGCTGCTCGATGGGGCGGGAGAGCCCATCGAAGATGGGCTGATCGAGATATGGCAGGCGAACGCCGGCGGCCGCTATCGCCATCCGGACGACGGCCGGACGAGTATCGACCTCGAGGAGGGCTTCACCGGATTCGGACGGGCGCAGACATCGTTCGCGGACGGGACGTTCCGATTCGACACCGTCAAACCGGGGCGGGTTCCCGACCCCGAGGGCGAGCTCCAGGCGCCACACGTCAACGTGATCATCCAGGGGCGCGGGATGCTGCGACCCTGCTACACCCGGATCTACTTCTCCGACGAGGAGAACGCCCACGACCTCACGTTGGGTCTGGTGCCGGAGGAGCGGCGGCACACGCTCATTGCTCGGCGCGACGAGTCGTTCACCGAACCGGCGGTCTACCGGATCACCCTGCGGTTCCACGGGCCGGACGAGACCGTGTTCTTCGAGTTCTGATGCGCTTTGCGCCATCTTCTCGCGGGCTGCGCCACCCGTGACGGGTTCCTCGATCGATCCCGGCTTCACGACCGAAGCGATGGCCCGCATCTGGTCGAACGCCGGCAGGGTGGCGGCCATAATCCGCGTCGAGGCTTCCCTGGCGCGGGCTCAGGCTGTCTGTGGGGTGATCGAGGCTGCCGTTGCGGTCGAGATCGGCCGGGCCTGCTCGGCGTTGTCCTTCGACGCAGATGCCGTCCTCGGTGAGGGATGGGAGGTCGGCACCCCGGTGGGGGTGCTCGTCGACCGTCTGCGGGCGACGGTCGATCCGGCGACCGCCCAGGCCATTCATCTCGGGGCCACCACCCAGGACATCGTCGACACGGCCGCCGTCGTGCTGATCGACGAGTCTCTGGGCGAGCTCGCAGATGGCCTCGTCGGTGTCGGCGACGAGCTTGCGAGTCGTGCCGAGACCCACCGGCGGACACTCACGATCGGTCGGACATTCCGCCAACATGCCGTGCCGACCACGTTCGGCATGCGGTGTGCCCAGTGGCTCGTCTCGGTGTCCGCGGACCTGGAGCGCGTTCGCACGACCAGGTCGAGACTCCCGGTCCAGCTCGGTGGGCCGGCGGGGACAGGCGTCGGCCTCGGGCCCGACCCGTCGGCGGTGGTCGAGGCGTTTGCCTCCGAGCTGGCGCTCGTGGTGCCGACCCTGCCGTGGCACGCCGACCGGACCCCAATAAGCTTGGCAATCGAGGCGGCGCGCTCGGTTGCCGTCACCTCGGGAAAGGTGGCGTCGGATCTCGTCGATCTGGCCCAGACCGAGGTGGCGGAGGTGGCCGTTCGCTCGGGACGTTCTTCGGCGATGGCGGGCAAGCGCAACCCGATCGATGCCATCCGCACGCTCGCAGCCGAGCAGGTGTGCACCGCCCTCACCGCGGCCGGGAGACCCCATTCGCTGGACCGGGCGGCGGGGCCGTGGCATGCGGAGTGGTTCTTCGTCCCGATGGTGTTCCAGACGGCGGGGGCGGCTTTGGAGGCTGTTTCCCGGGCCTTGACGTCCCTGACGGTCGACACCGAAACGATGGCGGGCCGGGTGGCGGACCATGTCGACGCGGAGACGGTGGTGGAGGCGACCGGGGTGTTGGTCGACCGTGCCCGTACCCGGTGGGAAGAGGTGCGGGGGTGAAGGTTCAGGTTGATGGAGCGGCCGTCGATTACGAGGTGCTGGGTCCAACGACCGATGCGCCGGTCGTGTTGTCCCATTCCCTGGGATCCGATCGCTCGATGTGGGAGCCGCAGATCGCCGACCTGCGGCAGGGTCACACCCTGGTACTCGTCGACACGCTCGGCCACGGTCGATCGGATTCGCCGCCCGGGCCGTACACGATCGCCCAACTGGGGAGATCGATCCTGGCAGTGGCAGACCAGGAACGCATCGAGGAGTTCCACTTCTGCGGAGTGTCGATGGGAGGCCAGGTCGGGTTGTGGCTGGCCATCAACCACCCCGGCCGGGTGCGCTCCCTGGTCGCCGCCAACACCGCCGCCCGGATCGGCACCGTCGACGGGTGGGAGGCTCGGGTCGAAGCCATACGGGCGAAAGGCATGGACGGGATGGCGGCCGAGATCGTGTCCCGGTTCGTGGCGGCCGGGTTCGCCGAGCGGCACCCGGCGCGGTGGGAGCGTGTCGTCCGGACGTTCCTCGAGACGGACCCCGAGGGCTATGTCGCATGCTGTCAGGCCGTCGCCGCGTGCGATCTGACCGACGAGGTCGGAGGTATCGAGGCGCCCGTCCTGGTCGTCGGCGGCTCCGAGGACCTGTCCACTCCGCCGGATCAGGTGGCCGCCCTCCACACGGCCATCCCCGCAAGTGAGCTGGAGGTCATCCCGGGGGCGGCGCATTTGTCGAACCTCGATGCACCGAGCGAGTTCGGCGCTCTGCTCCGCCGCTTCCTCGTCGGCTGAGAGGGCTCATCGGGACTGGAGGTGCGGTGCGAGCCAGCCGGTGGAGTCGTAGTCGGCCAGACACGCCTCGACCAGGGCGTTGCGCCTGTCGGCGTCGCCACGCATCTCCGACCAACGGAGGGCGTCGAGCCGCTGCTGGTCCTGGTTCCCGGCGTAATTGCGCTCATAGAGCGCATGACGGCCCGCGAACTCGGAGTAGAGCGCATCCCAGATGAGCTTGAAGAGCTTGATCCGATCGGGTCCACTGAGTCCCGTGCCCCGGTAGTACCGCTCGATCGTCGATCTCAGCTCCGGGGTCTCCAGGTCCGACACGCTCGACACCGTGTAGCTGGGCGCACCCGCCAACGTGCGTTCGAAGATGTCCCGCACCCGCTGCCAGGCGTTGGTCATGTAGATCCGGGCGGCAGCGGCGGTCTGCAGTCGCGGGACGACGGACTCGCCGATGCCCGGTTCCGGGTCGTGGGCCATCGCCGACGACAGAGCCCAAATGAGATCTCGAACCGCGACGAGCTCGCCGATGTCGGCTTGCACCCCGCGGAATTCGCTGGTCCCGGAAGCAGCCGTCCCCTTCTGGAGGAGACCGATGCAGAAGTCGAGCTTCGTTGCGAGCCGGATCGACGCCTGGAAGTTGTACCGATTGAAGAACCCCGATTCGGCGTAGAAGCCTTTCGTCCTCTCGACGTCGCGGTACACGAGAACGTTCTCCCACGGGATGAGGGCGTCGTCGAAGACCATCACGGCGTCGTTCTCGTCGAAGCGGGAGGCGAGCGGGGCGTCGAAGGGATGCACACCGATCTCGTATGACGGCCGCGAGAGGAGCCTCAGTCCCTCGGTGTCCATGTCGGCGATGAACACCAGCGCCATGTCCTCGTCCCGGCCGGATTCCATGCGCGCCGCAGTGCCGCTGTTGACGGCCACGAAGGTGGCATGGGTGAGGGCGGAGGCGGTGGCCACCATCTTCGCTCCGCTCACCCGGATGCCTCGGTCTTCCTCCCGTGCCAGGCGGACGTACACGTCGCCCACCTCCGAACGTGGCCGGTGACGGTCCACCGGCGGATCGATGAGCACGTGGTTCATGTAGAGAACGTCGCGGGCGCACCGTCGGTACCAATCCAGGGCATTCGCGGCGTATTCGCCGTAGAAGGAGTGTCCTTCGGCGAGCTGAGCCATGAAGCTCGCCTTGTAGTCCGGGGTGCGGCCCATCCACCCGTAGGTGGCCTCCTGCCACACCCGGATGGCATCGCGGGCGTGGAGCAGATCGGCGGCCTCGTAGGCCGGGGCGAAGAAGGCGTGGGTGGTGGTTCCTTCCCGATCCGTGGTCGTCGTCAGGTCGTGCGTCGCCGGGTCGTGCAGCAGGTCGTAGAGCCTGGCGATGGATCGGGCCGCGTTCCTGAACGCGGGGTGGACGCTGACGTCCTTCACCCTCTCGCCGTCGAACCAGACCTCACGCCCGTCCACCAGACTCGCCAGATAGGCGGAACCATCCAGCATCGCGTGCCTCCGTCTCTCCGGTCGACTGTACCGCCCGGTCGCCGCCGGAGGACGAGGGGCGCCGGGCGTTGCGGTCAGCTGAAGGCGGCTGCCATCCCGATGGTGGCGCCCACGAGGAGCTGGAGGCGGGCCGTGGCCCCCAACACGCCGATCAGCCCGCCCGGGTCGTCGGTGGTGGCGAGCACCGAAACGGGTCGCACGGCGAAGGGGGCCCACAGCGCCGCCAAGGCGGTGAGGACCGGGGTCGCCCGGAACAGGCCGGCGGCTCCGATGACGACGAGGGAGCCGTAGACCAGCCAGGCGTACAGGCGTCTGCTGCGATCGCGTCCCATGACCACGGCGAGCGTCCGCTTGCCGGCGCGGGCGTCGGTGTCGAGGTCACGCACGTTGTTCGCCACGAGTATCGCCGCGGCGAGCGCACCCATCACGGTGCCCAGGACCCAGGCGTCGAATCCCGGCGTCGATCCCCCGTGGGCGAACCGGGTGCCGACGGTGGCCACGAGCCCGAAGAAGACGAAGACGAAGACCTCGCCCAGCGCCCGATAGCCGTAGGGGAGGGGACCTCCGACGTAGGTGAGCATCGCCAGGATCGACGCCAGTCCGATGACGATGATCGGCCACCCGGCGATGGCGATCAGCCCGGCTCCCGCCGCGGCGGCGGCGGCCACGCTGGCAGCGACCGCCGTCCACATGGCCTGCGGGCTGATCCGACCGGTGGCCACCATCCGGGTCGGACCCACCCGATCGGCGGTGTCCGCTCCCCGCCCGGCGTCGGACACGTCGTTGGCGAAGTTGGCGGCCACCTGGATGGCGAGGGCGCCTACGAGGGCGAGCAGGAACGCGTCGTTGCGGTACACGCCATCGTGGGCGGCGAGACCGGAGCCGACCAGCACGGGGGCGATGGCGGCAGGAAGCGTGCGGGGCCGGGCGGCCGCCACCCAAACGCGCATCAGTAGTGCCAGGGGAACTTCGAGAAATCCGGACGGCGCTTGCCGAGGAACGCATCTCGTCCTTCGGCCGCCTCCTCGGTGGCGTATCCGAGTCGGGTCGCCTCACCGGCGAAGAGCTGCTGTCCGACGAGGCCGTCGTCCACCATGTTGAACGCGTACTTCAGCATGCGCTGGGCCGTGGGGGACTTGGCCATCACGGCCGCCGCCCACTCCAGTGCGACGTCCTCCAGCCCGTCGTGGTCGACGCTGGCATTGACCATGCCCATCCGTTCCGCCTGGTCGGCCGAATGATCCGCCCCGATGAAGAAGATCTCTCTCGCCTTCTTCTGACCGACCATTCGGGCCAGGTACGCCGATCCGTATCCGGCGTCGTAGCTGGCGACGTCCGCATCGGTCTGCTTGAAGACGGCGTGCTCCCGGCAGGCGATGGTGAGGTCGCACACGACGTGGAGTGAGTGGCCGCCACCCACCGCCCAGCCGGGGACGACGGCGATGACGACCTTCGGCATGAAGCGGATGAGCCGCTGGACCTCGAGAATGTGGAGACGACCCAGACAGGTGGGGTCCACCGTCTCGCCTTCGGCGTACTTGTACCCGTCGGCCCCCCGGATCCGCTGATCACCGCCCGCGCAGAAGGCCCAGCCGCCGTCCTTCGGCGACGGTCCGTTCCCCGTCAGGAGCACGCATCCGACATCCGGCGTGGTGCGAGCATGCTCCAACGCCGCATACAGCTCGTCGACCGTGTGCGGCCGGAAGGCGTTCCGCACCTCGGGCCGGTCGAAGGCGATCCTCACGGCGCCCAGGCCCGGAGACCGGTGATAGGTGATGTCGGTGAAGTCGAATCCGGCGACCGGCTTCCACCGGTCGGGGTCGAAGTGCTCGGAGATCTGTTCGGAAGCCATGAGGTCGACGGTACCTGTGCCATCGGTGGGGAACGACCCGCGCCCACGCTTGTCTCGCCGGGGCGTCGGGGTGCGATCATCTGCCGTCCGTCTGGTGGCTACATTCGCTCTACGTGGACATAGCGACCGGTCGGCGGAACAGAGCCACGGCCTGGATGAGGGCCGCCGCCGTCCTGGCCTTTCTCTTTCTCTTCCTCGTCGGCGTGAAGGCACTCGAGTCCGGCATCAAGGCCTTCGGGGCAGATGTCGCCGAGCGGCTGTTCGACCTGGTGTCGTCTCCTGTCGCCGGGCTCAGCGCCGGCATTCTCGCCACGGTGCTCGTCCAGTCCTCGAGCGTGTCGACCGCCACCATCGTTGGCATGGTGGGGTCGGGGGCGCTGACACTCGGCACCGCCGTGCCGATGATCATGGGGGCGAACATCGGAACCACGGTCACGAACACGCTGGCGTCGCTCGGTCACATCAGGCAGGGTCAGGAGTTTCGACGGGCGTTCGCCGGTGCCACGATCCACGACTTCTTCAACCTGATAACCGTTGCTCTCCTGCTCCCTCTGGAGTTGTGGACCGGCTTCCTCTCCCGCTCCGCCGGGTATCTCACAGACGTGTTCACGGACCGCCGGCTGTCGGTGACCGCCGTACCCCCGTCGAGCCCGATCAAGGACGCGATCGGGGCGCCGGTCGACCTGGTCACCACCGCCGTTGAAGCGCTCACCTCGTCGCCGTTGACGCGCGGACTCGTCCTTCTCGCCTTCGGTCTCGCCTTGATCTTTCTGGCGCTCGCCTCGATCACCCGCAACATGCGGCGGTTGATGGCCGGCCGGATCGAAGCATCGCTGAACGCCGTGCTCTCCCGGGGAGCCGGCATCGGCGCCATGGTGGTGGGGATGCTCATCACGGTGTCGGTGCAGAGTTCCAGCATCACCACTTCCGTGCTCATCCCGCTGGTAGCAGCCGGCATCCTCACGCTCGAGAATGCCTACCCGGTGACACTCGGCGCCAACGTGGGGACGACGATCACCGCACTGCTGGCGTCGCTGGCCGCCGATCGCCGGGAAGCGTTGACCGTCGCTCTCACGCACACGCTGTTCAACCTGTGCGGCATCGCGCTGCTCTACCCGGTTCCGGCGATTAGGCGGATCCCGCTGATCCTGGCTCGCCGTCTGGCCGAAGTCGCCCAGAAGCACAAGCAGATCGCCGTCATCTATGTCGTCGGCGCGTTCATCGCGCTTCCACTGATGGGTATGTTGCTGTTCTGAGAGGTTTCTTTCCATGGTGTTCGAGTTGTTCAAGGGTCAGTCGGGGTCGGCGCTGGAGTCCATCGAGGCCCGTGTCGGTGAGATGCTCGCCACGTGTGAGCAGGTCCTGCGGTTGGCGGTGTCCGCCTTCGATCCGGGAGTGTCGGCGGAAGCGATCGGACCCCAGGTACGGAAGACCGATCGACAGGTGAACCGGATGGAGCGGACGATCCGCCGAGAGCTGGTGGTGCACGCCAGTGTTCATGCCGGGGCGGACCTTCCGCTCGTGCTCGTCTACATGTCGATCATCAAGGACATCGAGCGGATCGGCGACTACGCCAAGAACATCTGGGACATCGCCGTGGCGATCGAGGGGCGGCTCGATGCCCCCGATCTCTCGGAAGTCACGCCGCTGTTCGAGCGGACCATCGGCCTGATCTCCGAGATCGCCGAGATCTACGCCGCCCGGGAAATCGACCGTGCCACCGACACCCTCAACCGCTGCGACGGATGGCTCGACGAGTACGACGCCAAGGTCGAGGCGCTGATGTTGTCGGCGGCGCCCTCCACCCAAGGGGTGCCGAAGGCGCTGCTGCATCGACACCTCAAGCGCATCACCGCCCACCTCATGAACGTGCTAACCGCCGTTGTGATGCCCTTCGACCGACTCGACTATTGGGACGAGGACAAGGTCGACCGGGAGTGAGATCCGCCTGACGGCCGGCGGTCACAAGTCTCGTCTGATCATGTCGATCAGATCGATGGGGACGGTGGCTGTATCCGTCTCAGCCGTGACGACGACATGGTCGGTGGCCACGACGGAGATCCGGCCGGGCATCTCGAGGTGTGGGAGGAGGATCGTGATCGGTTCGCCCGTCGCCTCATATTCGGCCAGTCGCGCTTGGAACGTCCTCGATCCGCCGGTGACGGTGTGTCCGCCCGCGGTGGAACGCTCGACCCGCGACAGGATCGATCTCTCGAGGCGGATGTCCCACGATGTGTCGTCACCGACGACGGTGGCGTAATCGGTTCCGACGTAGTCGACGGTGCCGCGGACCAGCCCCATGCGCGTCGTGGCGGTGACCCGGTCGCCCCGGTGCATGACCTGTTCCCACACCTGGGGGAGGGACCTGTGTCGGAGCCGCCCGCGCTCCGTCTCGACTTCGGTGATCTCCAGCTCGTCCAGCAGGTCGGCGCCTGCCATCCGCCGGAGCTCGGCTGCGAGGTCGGTCAGATGTGGCGGTCGGTCATACATGGATGTCGCGCTCCTGCGTCCGTTTCCCGTCGGTCGGTGCTGGGCGGAGATAAGCGTCCGACGCCAGATCGCGAGGAGACGTGTTCCAGTACGGGAGCAGGCGACGGCCCGTCCGAACTGGTGCGCGTAAACCACCGAATCGGTGGTCCTGAACCCAGGGTACGGGGTGTCGTCACCGTTGAGGTCGCGAAACATCGCTCAATCGAGCTCTTGTCACCCGAAGGTGCGTCGATACTGTGCGTCTCCGTCAGAACATGTGAAGGGGTGAGGAGGCATCCGATCCCGTGGTTTCGTCATCACGGGCCGATGCCGGGAACGAACCCCTGGCGGTGCCGGTGCGTCGCTGGTGGACGCGCCTGTCATCGGCTCACATCCTGATCTTCTCGGCGGGGGCGCTCGCATTCATCGCCAACCTCGCGGTTCTCCGCCCGCCGGCGCTGCCTCCGAACGTGGCCGTCGCATCGAGCGACCTGCTGCCGGGCACGGTCTTCGACCCGGTCCGTCACGTCGAGTACCTGCCGATGACCACCGACCCGGAGCTCCTCACCCGTTTCGTGACCGAGGACACGGTTTCGAACCTCGCAGGGCGCGTCCTCGCCGGTCGGGTCGACGAAGGCGAGGCGCTCTCGTTCTCGAACCTCGTGGAGGCGGCGACCGACGACGGGCGTCGCATCATGAGCCTTCCCATCGAGAGGGAGCGGGCGGCGGGTGGAACGTTGTCGGTCGGCGACAGGATCGACGTGATCGCAGTCGAAGCCGGGGTCGCCCGCTACGTCGTGTCGGGAGTGGAGGTCGTGGCCGTGCCCGACACGAAGGGATCGTTCACGGGTTCGTCGAGCTATCACGTGGTACTCGCCGTCGATGCGGTCTCGGCGCTCGAGCTGTCCGTGGTGATGGAGACGGCGACCATTCAGGTGATCCGGTCGACGGGATCACCCTCCGCGCTCGAAGTGAGGACTGCCGATGGTGGCTGAGCCGGCGCTCGCCATCGCGGTCTCGGCGCGGGAATGGCCCGATCGCCTCCGCCAATCCCTGGCGGATCACGGCGGCGCCAGAGTGAGACTCACGGCGCTGAGCCCGCACGATCTCGACGACGAGCAGCACGACGTCCTCCTGATCGATGACATCAGCTCGTTCCTCACCCGCGGCCTCGTGTCCCGGGAACACGGGCGGCGGCGGCGAGTCATCGGCGTCTACGACCCTGCCGAACCGGCGGGCCGACAACATCTGGTCGACCTCGGAGTCGACGAGGTGCTGTCCTGTGACGATTCGGCGGAGGCGTTCCTGGCCTCGGCGCGGCGCCTGGCAGTGATCGTCGCAGAGAGGAGCCGCCGCCCGGAGACGCCGGACATCGACGAGCCGGACGACTCTGGTGCCCTCGTCGATGTGCGGGGGATCTCCGGCGGTGTGGGTGCATCGGAAGTGGCGCTGGCACTCGCCGGCGCGCTCGGCAGGGCGGCCGTCGTCGAGCTCGGTCTGCTTCCCTCGCTGGCTCATCGGATCGGGCTCGATCTCCATCCGAACATGGCGACCGCCATCGAGATCGTGGATCACGAAGGAGGAGACCTCGGCGCCGCGCTCCAACGAGCGAACGGGGACGTGGCCGTGCTGGTCGGAACCGCGGAGCCGGTGGAGACCGGTCGCGGCGCCACGCGAAGGGTCATCGAAGCCGTTCGGCGCAGAACACCGTGGACTGTTCTCGACACGGGGTTCGCATCGGGTGCGCCCCTCCCGACCGATCACACGGTCTTCGTTTCGACGGCTACCCCGGTGGGGCTCGGGCGTTGCGTCGACGCCCTCCGCGACAAGGATGTGACCGAGACGCATCTGCTCCTCAATCGGGCTCCTCGAGGCGGCTTCGAACGAGCAGAGATCATGCACACGGTGCTCTCGGAACTGCGTCCGCGATCAGTGACGATCGCCCCGGAGGATCCGGCTGTCACGGGCGCGGCGTGGAATGGGCGCCCGGTGCAGTCCGGCGCGTTCCTGCGGGCGGTGGGGGGGCTCGCGATCGCCATCGGTGGTGCGGCGTGAGCGGCCAGCCGGCCTACGCCGAGATTCGTCGTCGCACGTTGGAGATCGTCGACGAGCAGAGAATCGACGCGGACAGAGAGCGGGAAAAGGTCGTTCGCGCCGCCTCAGCCGCCGTGGCGGATTACCAACGCAAGGCGCACCTGGGCGAGACGCGCGCTCTGCACGATCCGCGCGCCATGGTCGACCGCGTGGTGCGCTCGGTGGCCGATTTCGGGGCGCTGACGGCGCTGCTGGCTCGCGACGACATCGAGGAGATCTTCATCGAGGGCGCCACCGTGTCCTTCATCGACGGCTCCGGCAGGCTGCGTCGTCTGTCTGAGCCGACGACGGCTCCGGAGCTCCAGCAGGTGGTCGAACGTCTCCTCAGCACCACGGACCGGCGACTCGACACGGCGAGTCCGATCGTGCAGGGCCGGGTGCTGGACAGGTCTGCCCGACTCACCGCCGTCATCCCGCCGGTGTCCGATCTCCTCTCGGCCACGATCCGGAGATACGCACTCCGCAGGGAGACGCTCGATACGCTCGTGGCCCTCGGATCCCTGACCGCTCCTGCCGCCGACTTCCTGCGGATGGTCGCCGGAACCACGAGCAGCGTCGTCATCTCGGGACAGCCAGGCGCCGGCAAGACGTCGATGCTGGCTGCGCTTCTTCAGGCGACGCCGGTCGAGCAGTGCATTCGGTGTTGCGAGGAGGTGAGGGAGCTCCACGTCCCGCTCGTCCACGGCTCGTACTACGAGGCCCGTCCTCCCGGTCTGGACGGGAGTGGCGAGATCCCCCTGCGGCAGCTCGTCAAGGTCATTCTGGCGATGCGTCCGGATCGGATCGTGGTGGGAGAAGTGAGGGGGGCGGAGGCGTTCGAATTGACCCGTGCCGTCAACGCCGGAACCGGATTCGCCTGCACCGTCCACGCCAACAGTGCCAGGGAGGCGCTCGACGCGCTCGTGAACGCGGCGCTGATGGCGGGCGAGAACGTCTCCGAGCGTGTCGTGAGCAAGGTGTTCGGGTCGGCGATCGACGTGGTCGTCCATCTGGATCGCGACGGTGTCCGCGACGGTGACCGACCGCTCCGTCGGAAGGTCATGGAAGTGCTCGCGGTCGTGCCGTCGCTGCACGACGACTTCACGACCGAGCCGATCTTCGTGAGGGACGATCTGGACTCACCCCTGCGATGGACGGGAGCTCGCCCGCCGGCAGCGCTGACCAGGTCGATCGAGCGCTCGTACGGGCGTGAGGCGCTCATCCGGGTGTTCGGTCAATGAGGCTGGTGGGCGCACTCCTGTCGGGGCTCACCGCGGCTCTCGCCGCCGCCCACGCACACGGTGGCCTTCCGTCATCGCTCGGACGCTTCTCCCGCCCCGAGCGCCCGGAGCGGCCGGTGGAGGTCGCCCTCAGGCAATCCGGTCTCGCCATCACCGTCCGCCGCCTGCACGGGATCTCACTGGCATGCGGAATCGGGGCCTTCGTCGCCGTGTACGGCGTGAGCGGAATCGGGATGGTGGCGCTCGTTCCGGCTGGGTTGGCGGGCCTCGCTCCGCGGTGGTGGATAGCTCGCCGGGGA
>Ga0214472_10001495_pt1 | contig 26164 bp, 22 predicted proteins | sample RVTome_6_FD_207662 | JGI IMG/M metagenome (GOLD analysis project Ga0214472, IMG submission 207662) | Soil microbial communities from uranium-contaminated site in the Upper Colorado River Basin, Wyoming, United States - RVT140D175 | ecosystem: Environmental > Terrestrial > Soil > Contaminated >...
GCGGCGTTCCATTGCAGATGAGCCCGAACGGGCCGCGTGAACGGGAGGAGCATGTCATGAAGAGAGAGTTGCTGACGCTGACGTTAGGACTTCTCGTCGGCACGGCGCTGACCGCAGTGGCAAGCGCCCAGGAAACCACCGGCGTTCCAGGAGCGCCGAGCGCCACGACCACCATCGACGGCAACTACCTTCCCAATCCGCCGCCAAGGTTCGGCGGCGAGATCGGCCTCGATGCCAAGGACTCCAAGCCATATTGGCCGGCGCAGATTGTGCCTCCCAAAGGCGCACCCAACATCTTGCTGATCATGACCGACGATCAGGGGTATGGGGTCTATGGCACTTTCGGCGGCGTCATTCCGACACCCACCATGGACCGCATAGCGCAGATGGGACTGCGCTACACCCAGTTCCATTCCACCGCGCTTTGCTCGCCCACAAGGGCGGCGCTGATCACCGGGCGTAACCATCATTCCGTTGGTTTCGGGGTCATTTCCGAGCAGGCCACCGGCTATCCGGGCTACGACTCCATTATCGGCATCGACAACGCCACCATCGGCGAAATCCTGAAGCAGAACGGCTACGCCACGTCCTGGTTCGGCAAGAACCACAACACGCCCGACTACCAATACAGCACCGCCGGACCGTTCAACCAATGGCCCACCGGGATGGGCTTCGACTATTTCTACGGCTTCATGGGCGGTGAGACCGATCAGTGGACGCCATTCCTGTACCGCAACACCACGCAAATCTTCCCCTGGCGCGACCAGCCCAGCTACAACATGATCACCGGCATGGCGGATGACGCCATCGATTACCTAAAGCAGCTTAATGCGGCGGCGCCCGACAAGCCCTTCTTACTCTATTACGTGCCCGGCGCTACCCACGCGCCGCATCAGCCCACGCCGGAATGGATCGAGAAGTTCAAGGGCAAGTTCGACATGGGCTGGAACGCGATGCGCGAGCAGATCTTCGCCAATCAGAAGCGGCTCGGCGTGATCCCGGCGAGCACGACGCTCACGCCATGGCCGGACGGCCAACCCGAGTATGGCGGCGCCAAGCTGCCGAAATGGGACACCCTTTCTGCCGATGAGAAGAAGCTCTTCGCCCGCCAGGCGGAGGTGTTCGCCGCCTACGTCGCCTACACCGACCATGAGATCGGCCGCGTCATCCAGGCGGTGGACGACATGGGCAAACTCGACAACACCCTGGTCATCTACATCACCGGCGACAACGGCACGAGCGCCGAGGGCTCGACCATCGGCACGCCCTTCGACATGGCCGCGATCCAAGGCATCGACGTCCCGGTCGCTGAGCAGCTGAAGTACTACGACGCCTGGGGTTCGCCTACGACGACTCCGCATATGTCGGTGGCGTGGTCCTGGGCTTTCGACACGCCGTTCAAATGGACCAAGCAGGTCGCCTCGCATTTCGGCGGCACGCGCCAGGGCATGGTCATCGCCTGGCCCAATCGCATCAAGGACGCTGGCGCCATCCGCCATCAGTTCCACCACATGATCGACATCGTGCCCACCATCCTCGAAGCCACCGGCATCCCCGCGCCGGTGATGGTCAACGGCGTCGCCCAGAAGCCGATCGAAGGCGTGAGCATGGATTACACCTTCGACAAGGCCAACGCCGATGCGCCATCGAAGCGCAATACGCAATATTTCGAGATGTTCGGCAACCGCGGCATCTATAACGAAGGCTGGTACGCCTGCACCACGCCGCCAGCGGGGCCCTGGCTGATGGGCCTGACCAAGATGCCCGACGTGGTCAACGGCTATAAATGGGAGCTGTATAATATCGCTGAGGACTACTCGCAGGCGAACGATCTCGCTGCGAAGAACCCCGACAAGCTGCGCGAGTTGCAGGAACTCTTCCTGGTCGAGGCGGCGAAATACAACGTATTCCCGCTGGATAATGACATCCTCCAGCGCATTCTGGACCCCAAGCCGAGCTACGTCGCTGGGCGAACTGAGTTCAGCTATGCGGGCGAGCTGACCGGCATACCCAACAGCAATGCGCCGAACATTCTGGCGAGGTCCTACACCATCACGGCGGACATCGAGGTTCCTACGGGCGGTGGGGATGGGATGATCGTTACCGACGGTGGTCGCTTCGGCGGTTACGGGCTCTATGTGCTGAAGGGCAAGCCGGTCTTCACCTACAATCTCCTCGCTCTTGAGAAAGCTCGGTGGGAAGGGCAGGAGCCGCTCACTCCGGGCAAGCATACTCTCGAATTCGACTTCAAATACGATGGGCCCGGCATGGCCAAGGGCGGCAGCGGCGTCCTGAAGGTGGATGGCAAGGAGGTCGCAACCAACAGCATGTCCCAAAGCACTCCGGCGATCTTGACGATCGACGAGACCCTCGACATCGGGTCCGACACCCGCACGCCGGTGGACGACGCCGATTACGACGTGCCATTCCGCTTCACCGGCACGATCAACAAAGTGAGCTTCAAGCTCGGGCCTTCGGAACTGCTGCCATAGGACCCCTCGCGCTTGAACCTTAGGGGCCAACCGGTTCCCTCGAAAGGCTTGCTCTGGCCCCAATGTGGTTGTGAACTGTGCTGCAAGTGGTCGGGCCCGCGGGCGAGCGGGCTTGGCGCAGGAGCAGCATGAGCCAAACGGCGGGAAGCGATCGTAAGCCGGCGCGGAAGCCCCTGGTCGCGCTGACCGGCGCCACGGGCTTTATCGGCCAACATCTGCTCAACGAGCTGCCGAAGCGGGGCTACCGCCTGCGGGTACTGCTCCGCCGCCCGACCAATTTGCCGAAAGGCTGCGCCAGCGCGGTCATCGGCGATCTGGCGCGACCCTACAACATGGCGGAGGCGCTTGCCGAGGTCGACGCGGTGATCCACACCGCCGGCCTTGCCAGCACGATGTCCGGCGTGCCGGAGGACGACTATCGCCTGTTCAACACCGAGGCCACGGTCGGATTCGCCAAAGCGGCGCAGCGCGCGCGGATCAGGCGCTTCGTCTTCTTGTCGTCGATCAGGGCGCAGTCCGGTCCGACCGCCGAAGGCGTGCTGACCGAGGACCGGGAGCCCCAGCCCACTGACGCCTACGGCCGCTCAAAGCTCGCGGCCGAGCAGGGTCTCGCCGCGACCGATCTCGACTGGGTGGCGCTCCGGCTCGCCCTTGTCTACGGGCCTGGCGTCGAGGGCAACATGGCAAGGCTGATCAAGCTCGCCCGTTCTCCCTATCCCCTCCCCCTGGCCGGGCTGAAAACCGAGCACTCGTTGCTTGGCCTCGACAATCTGGTTGAGGCCGTCGACAAGGTGCTGGCGGCGGAAGCCCCGCTGAAGCGGCCGCTCATCGTCGCCGACCCGAAGCCCCTCACCATCGCCGCGATGATCGCGGCCATGCGCCAAGGCCTCGGGCGGCGGGCGGCGCTGTTCTACGTGCCGAAGCCCTTGCTCAGGGGCGCGCTTCGTGCCGCAGGCCAGGCCGAGACCTGCGCGCCTCTGTTCGGCTCACTGGTCGCCGATCCTTCGGCACTGACCCGGCTCAATTGGGTCCCTCCCATCGAAACCGCGGCGGGACTTGCCGCGCTCCTCCGCAACGAGGCGTCTCCGTGATGCTGCATCGCAGTACAAGCGTGACGACTTTGTGCACTGCGAAGCGCGCAGCGAAATTGCCGTAAATTGAGTCTGAAAGTCCGTCTGCATGCGCTTCCGGTCTTACCATCGTCGCATTTCCTTGCTATGGTTCACCATGGCTGACGGGGGTCGCCATGTGCAGCAAGGCGCTCGCCTTGAGATGCGACTCTGAGCCCCGGCCATAAAATCTCAGAGCGAATCTTTTGGGTGGGCCGAGGAGGTGGGATGGCACTCCCGAAGATAGTTATGCGCGGCAGGAAGATTATTCTGCTGAGCGGCTTCAAAGACGGGCCCAAGGACAAGAGCACCAAGCATCGCGCCCTCGTTGTAGACGCCGAGGACAAGCTGCGGCTGGCCGCCAAGCGTGACCCCGATGCGGTCGCCTTCGGCTACGTGGCGGGCGAATGGATTGCGGCGGCGTAGGCTCTGACCGGGCACTGACCAAACGATCTGCTAGCGACTAACGATCTGCTAGCGACGTTTCCCTGCGCGATGCTCGCTACTACCCTCAATGCTGCGAGACGGTAACCCCCCAGGGCGCGGTGCCGACCGGGATCGACTTGACGACTTTCAGGTTGGGAACGTCGATCACTGACACATCGTTGCTGTTGCCATTGGTGACGAACAGCAGGGCCTCGTCAGGGGTGAAGGCAAGTTGCCAGACCCGCTGACCGACGAGCAGATACTCCTCCACGTCGAGCGTCTTGGCGTCGATCACCGCCACGCGATTGGCCGGCCCCAGCGCCACGAAGGCCTTGGCGCCATCCTTGGTGATGCGGACGCCGACCGGCTGAATGTGCTCGGGCTGAACGCCCGGAATCGCGAAGCCGATCGTCTTGATGATCTTGCGCGTCTTGGCGTCGATCACCGTCACCACTCCGGCCACCTCGGAAGTGACCCAGAGCCGGCTTCCGTCGGCCGTGAACTCGGCAAAGCGCGGCCTCGACCCGACCAGGACGTTGTCGGTGATCTCGTAGCTCCCGGTGTCGATGAAATGGGCCATATTCGTGGTCTCGGAGGTCACCACCACGGTCTTGCCGTCGGGGCTGGCGCCGACGCCTTCCGGCTCGACGCCGACCTCCACCTCCGCCACCACTTTCTTGTCGGCGAGATCGATCACCGTAAGCAGATTGTCGTCCTCATTGGCGATATAGACCGGGCTCCCCGAGGGATGCAGGTCAAGCAGCTCGGGATCGGGACCCGATGGCAGGTCGCCAACGAGCTCCCGGCTCGTCACGTCGAGCATCTGCACGGCGTCCTCGTCGCTCGCGCAAATGAGGAGATATTTGTCGTCGTTGGTCAAAATGATGCCGCGCGGGCGTTGACCGACGGGGATCGTCTCCTTCACCTCCAGTGTCACGCTGTCGAGCACGGTGATCGAGTTGCCCTTCTCGTTGGAGATGTAGACGGTATAAGCCGCGGCCGGATGCGCGGCGAAGATAACACCCATCGTAGCGGCGACCACGATCGCAGCTCGTTCTGCGCTTGATGCCATCCTCAGTCGTCCTCCCGATCAACGCCGCCATTCAGGCGTGCGATTTCTGCTCAATCCTCATTGAAATTTGCATTTGCTCTCCGGCTCATCGATGCCCAGCGTATCGACCTCGGCACGCTCATGCAGGAAGCCTTCTTGCGGCGACATCGACACCGGCAGATCGGGACCGGCGACGATGATTGGTTGCCTGAGCTGCCCGTCCCATGTGCGGAACGTGACCTTCTGGCCTTTGAACGCCGCGAGCCCGAATTCATCGCCGCGGAGATAGGCGTTGATCGGGGCGAAGTCGGAGCCCGCGCGCGAGGCGCTCTCGCCCACGGCCCGCACCGCCACCCAGGCCTGATAATCGAGCGGCAGCATGAAGCGCTTGGCAAAGCGCTGGAACCGATTCTGCATTTGCGTCGCCCCCCATTGCTCGTGCGCCGGGTGCCAGCTCATGGCCGTAAGACCTGCGGTGCCAGCCACCGGCCGGGGGTCCCAGGTGCGATACGGCAGATAGGGGCCGAAGACTTCCTTCTCATCGGCCACGACCACCACGTCATAGCTCGGCGCTCCTTGCGTGAAGACCGGCATTTGCCGTTGGATCTGTAGTTGACCGGAGTCCGAGCGGCGCGCGCCCGGCGTCTCCTTGTATTCGCGCTCCTCGACGATCGTGCCGCCGAAGCGTTTCGCCGCACGGCGTAGCGCGTCGAGATAGGCAAGGTCCTCGGGGAAGACGCCCTTCACCACGAACCAGCGCGGCCATTTCTTCCACACGAGATATTGGGCGAGCGCATCGGCGAGCATGGCGCGGTCCGGCGCCGTGTGCAGCACGTTTGCCCGGCAGTCTTCCTGGCGGAGGCTCACGTCGGGCGCGCGGATGTTGAACAGGAGCACGTCCTTGCCTTTGACCGCGTCCGAGAGGCGCAGCAGGGTCTCGGCAGGCGCATCCACCAGCACGAAATGGTGGCCGCTTTCCACCAGCGTCTCGAGCGCTTGCACGGCATCGCCCCCGGCCGGCACGCGCTCAACCTCAAGGGTGAATTGCTGCTTGGTGAAGCGCCCCGTGGTGTTGTTGTCTTTGAGCGCGATCTCAGCCCCGGCGATGCCCAAATCTTCCGGCTCCACGTTCAGCCGCGACAGCGGGATGAACCGTTTCACCTCCTGCTTGAGGTATCCGATCGGCACGGTGGCGAACTCGCCGGCGGGCGGAAGCCGCGTCGCCTCATCCCCGCCTTCCGTCGCGGCGCGACCCGGCAACGGCGCAAAGAGGAGAAACAGCGAGGTCAAGATTAGGGACCTGAAGCGACATCGGGATTTGCGAGCGCGCGGAGGCTGAGAACTGCGCGGTTCCCGCGACTGATGACCTTGTCTGGATTGCATCCGGAAAATAGCCTGTACGCTCGTCACAAGTCTTCGCGCTGGTGAACGCTGCGGTTCGCTTCAAATCTACCCGCTTGCCTGCGGGCAAAACAGCAGCAAACGCAGCCAAGAGTGGCAAATCTCGCTGCCTACTTGCCGACCACATTGGACTCGGTGGCAACGTCGCATTGACAAATGGCAAGGCCGCGCGCAGTCTTTTCCGTGCGAACCCGACTGGAGCGACCGGTTCAAGCCGGCCGATACGGGACCACGCAATGGAGGAAAACATGGGGTGCTGTAAAACAGCGGCCACGTTCGTTGGCGCGCTCATTTTAGGTTTTGCCGGGTTGATGAGCCCGGCGTGGAGTGGAGCAGAAACCGAGACAGCCGCGACCACCAAGATCAAAGAGGCGCCTGCACCGTCTGTGACGCAGGACCAGCTCAACGCCGCGGCAGGCAATGAAAACAACTTTCTTCATACCAACGGCAATTACGACCAGACCCGGTATTATCCCGGTAAGCAAATAAACACGTCGAACGTCGGCAAGCTTCGCCCCGCCTGGATCTTCCAGACCGAGGTGAAAGAGTCGCTGGAGACGACGCCGATCGTCGTCGATGGCGTGATGTACGTCACCACGTCCTTCAACCACGTTTACGCCATCAACGCTAAGACCGGCGAGGAGTACTGGCACTACAAGCACAAGATGGGCCCCGTCACGACCTATTGCTGCGGTCCCAACAATCGCGGCGTCGCCATCTATAAAGACAAGGTCTATATGGGCACGCTCGACTCGAAGCTTGTCGCCCTCGATGCCAAGACCGGCAGCCTGGTCTGGCAGACCGACATCGCCGAGCCGGAGCTTGGCTATAGCGAGACCATGGCCCCGACCGCTGTCGACGGCAAAATCCTGATCGGCACCAACGGCGGCGAATACGGTATCCGCGGCTTTGTGCGGGCCTACGACGCCGAGACCGGCAAGCTCGTGTGGAACTTCGACACCATTCCCGAGAACTCGGTTGGTGTATGGGCCACCCACGACGCGACCGGACGCGACATGCATCGCGACATCGCGGCCGAGAAGGCGCAGCTTGCCAAGGCAGGCGATCCTTACAAGACGCTCGGTGGCGGCGTGTGGCAGAATCCGTCAGTCGACCTCAAGTCGAACCGCATCTTCTTCGTGGTCGGCAATCCCTCTCCTGACCTCTACGGCGCGATCCGGCCGGGCGACAATCTCTACACCAACTCGCTCGTTTCGGTCGATCTCGATACCGGCAAGTATGTGTGCCACTCCCAGTACATCGCCCACGATGTCTGGGATCTCGACGCTGTCAGCCCGACGGTCCTGGTCGATGTCAAGAATAAGGACGGCAAGGTCGTGCCGGGCGTGATTCACGGCGGCAAGACCGGCCACGTCTATATTCACAACCGGGACGATTGCAGCCTGATCCGCTTCTCCGAGGCCATGGTGGCGCAGGAGAATATGTGGGTGCTGCCCACGCCTGAGGGTGCGCGCATGCTTCCCGGCGCCAATGGCGGCGTGGAATGGTCGCCGATGGCGGTCAATCCCGAGCTTGGGCTGACCTACGCCGTCAACCTGCACCAGCCGATGACCTATCACGTCGAGGCATCGGAATACCCGGGTGGCAAGCTGTGGCTCGGCGGCGCCTTTAAGGTGATCCCGACTGAGCAGCAGTCCGGCAACGTCACCGCCGTCGACTACAACACCGGCAAGATCGCCTGGCAGGTGAAAACGCCATTGCCCATGATGGGCGGCGCGCTCACCACCGCCGGCGGCCTTGTGTTCACCGGTGAAGGCGATGGCTGGTTCAGGGCCTACGACGCCAAGACCGGCAAGGTGCTGTGGTCGTTCTTTGCGAGCGCTGGCGTCAATGCGCCGCCGGCCTCCTACTCCGTGGATGGCAAGCAGTACATTGTGGTCGGTGCGGGCGGTAACACCCAGATCGACTTCAAGCGCGGCAATAACATCATCGCCTTTACGGCCGACTGATCGTTTCGCCGCAATGCGGCGGCAAGTCGCCGCATATACAACACCAGAGGACGGGGCATCTTATGCCCCGTCCTTTTCATAACCCGGCCTTGCTCTATGGAGTTGAGAGCATGACTCTGAGCCGCCTGGCAGCGCGCACCATATTTCTCGCTTGCGTCCTGCTCGTAGGCGGGAACGCGTTCGCTGCCGAAGGCATCGCGGAAAAGGCCAAGCTCTGCGCCACCTGCCATGGCGAGCAAGGCATTCCCATCAACAAGACCACGCCGGTGATCTGGGGGCAGAACGAGGGCTATCTCTATTTGCAGCTCCGCGACTTCAAGAGCGGGTCCCGCAAAAACGAGCTGATGTCGCCGATCGCCGCGACGCTGGAGAAGAACGACCTGCTGGCGCTCGCCGCCTATTTCACCAAGCTGAAATGGCCCAATTTGCAGCAGCCTTCGGCGCCGAATGACGTTGCGGCCAAGGCGCAATCCGCCGCGGCTTCGGTCGGCTGCCCAGGCTGTCATTTGGCCCATTTTCAGGGCGACGGCACCACCGCGCGGCTGGCCGGTCAGTGGGAAGACTATCTCGCCAAGACGATCTTTGACTTTCGCGACGGCAAGCGCGGCAACAATCCCGGCATGACCGATCTGATGAAAGCGACCGCGCCGGACGACCTCACCGCGCTCGCGAAATATCTCGCCGGGCTTCAGATTGACCAATATCTCGGCAACGGGCGTTAAGGCCTAGCGGCCAGGAGCTCCGCGCGGAGCGCTGTCAGCGACGTGAGATCGCTCGCGGCCTTGCCCTGCTTATCCTTCAGGCTCTTATCCGCCCCGTGGGCAAGGAGCACGTCGACCGCCACCGCGTGGTCGAGCTCGGCGGCGATCATCAGCGCCGTCCGCCCGCGATTGTCCCTCTCGTCGAGGCGCGCGCCGCGATCGATGAGGAGGGTCATGACCTCCACCACGTCTTTCACGCCGGCTTCGGCGGAGTGCCCCGCCGCCCACATCAGTGCAGTCAAATCGTTGCCATACTTTGCGTTGACGTCGACGCCATGGTCGAGCAGGAGGCGTGCAACGGCGGAGAAGCCCCGGCCCGCGGCGTAGATGATGGCGGCCTTTCGCGTGTCGTCGATCACTTTCGGATCGGCGCCCTTGTCCATTAGAAACTGTACGATCGGAGCGCTGCCCATATAAGCGGCGGCAGAAAGCGGCGTTATTCCATTGCGGCCGGGGAGCTTCACGTCCGCTCCATGCTCGGTCAGAAGGCGGACGATGGGAAGCCGTCCCGTCTCCGCCGCCTTAAAGATCGCGGTCGAGCCGTCGAGATCGCGCGCATCGATGGGTGCGCCGCGTTCGAGGAACAGCGTGACAAGCTCGGCCTGACCGGCTGAAGCCGCACGCGCGAGCGGCTTTGCACCGAGACGATCGCGCGCCTCGACCGAGGCGCCCGCGCTGAGAAGGAGCTTGGCCAGGTCGAGGCAGCCTTTGTCGGCTGCGGAAAACAGCATGGCGTTGACTTCCACGGTGCTGGCCCCGCGCTCGATCTGTTCGTAGCGCTGCTCGAGGCTGCGACACACCTTCACGTTGGCAAGCGTGGCCGCCGGGAAGGACGCAAATAAGGGGAGTAAGGCCGCGAGCGCTGCGGCAACGCGAAGGGGGGACTTGGACATGACCGTTTTCTTAGTGGCTTATTTTTGCGACGTCGAGCCCGCAATGAAGGCTCAGTGGGTCAAGGGTCCTTGAGCCTGCTGCCAGGCTTGCATTCCGCCATGAATGTGGCGCGAGGTGGCAAGCCCCGCAGCCTGCGCCGCCTGTACCGCCATGGCCGACCGCTCGCCAAAGGCGCAGTAGAAAACGAGGCGTTTTCCCGCGGCTCTCGCCAGCTGCTGCAAGAGGCCGTCCGCTTTCAGACTCCCTTCCACGTCCTGATAGGGAACATGCAGAGATCCGGGGATGATCCCGTGCTTCCGCCTCTCCTGGTCCTCTCTGAGGTCGATCAAAGCGACCTCAGAGAGGCTCAAAAGATTTTTCGCCTCATCGGCGCTGATCGCCCAGCCTTTGCCCGCGACAATCTGCTGGGCGAGCCCGATGCGCATATTGGCCGGGACGGCGACGTCCATCATCTTGGGGTTAGGCAGGTGGAGATTGCTCATGAGGTCGACATAATCATCGACCGACTTTACCTGGAGCCGTGGATTGAAGGCCTTCTCCTCACCGATGGTCGAGACGGTGTCGCCTTTATAGTCGTGCGCCGGATAGACCATCGTCTCGTCGGGAAGCTTGAGCAGGCGCCCGAACAGCGAGTCGTACTGCGCCCGCGGGTCGCCGTTCTGGAAGTCGGTGCGGCCAGTGCCCCTGATCAGGAGGGTGTCGCCGGTGAACACCCGGTCGGCCATGATGTAGCTGTAAGAGTCGTCCGTATGGCCCGGCGTATAAAGGGCTTCAAGGCTGAGCCCCTCGATGCCGACGCGGTCGCCGTCGCCGACCCTTATCGAGACCACGTCAGCCTTGGTCTGCTCGCCCATCACCGTGATGCAACGGGTGCGCTCGCGCAGCGCCTCGAGCCCCGTGATGTGATCGGCGTGGAGATGCGTGTCGATGGCCTTCACCAGCCGCAAATCGAGCTCTCTCAGGAGCTGAATGTAGCGGTCGACCCGTTCGAGGACGGGATCGATGATGAGCGCCTCCCCGCCGTGGCGGCTGGCGAGAAGATAGGTATAGGTGCTGGAAGTCGAGTCGAACAGCTGCCGGAAAATCATGTCCAAGCCTCGTGAACGCGCGGAATGCCGACGCACGGCACGCGTGGCGTGAGCCGGTGCATCAAAACCTGGGCCTAACTATAGCAGCAGGGCCAGAGCCGGCGCTAACGGCTTCCCAAGAGAGGCTCGGAGCGTTCAGCCCTTGACGCGGAAGGCAAACATGATCAGCGCCACGCCCTCGATCAGCAGCAGAATGCCGAACACGAAGGGCACGGCAAGCGCGGTCGTCATCGGCGCGCCGAGCAGCAGAATGCCGATGATCAGGCTGACGATGCCGAGGATGAACGACCCTATGCCGCCGCCGCTGAAGCCGCCGATGATCCCCACCACGCCCATGACCAAGCTGACCACGCCGAGATAGACGACGACGGTAGTGGGCAGCGCCAGCGCCGTCAGGGCCGGATGGTTCAAGACCACGATGCCCGCGACGATGCCGAGGACGCCGATCAGAAGCGACCAGATCCAGGGCTGGGAGCGGTCGACGAAGACCCGCACCAGCTCCAGAACGCCGACGAACAGCAGGTAGAAACCCAAGAATATGGCAAGCGCTAAGAGGGTCGCCGCGGGCGCGGTCAGGAGTAGTCCGCCGAATATGAGCGCCGCGATTCCCTCAAGCAGAAAGATCCACCATATGTTGGATTGTTCCACACGTGCAGCCGCTTTAGCCATGACCTCTTCCTCCCTTGCTGGCCGTCCGACGCGAACACGCCGCGGGGCGCTTACCGGCCCTTCTCTCGCGTGATCCACGTCCATAGTTGACAGAGGCCGAGTTTACACCCTTGAGAGGGATGTAGATTTCACGATTTCGGCTAAGACCGATTGAACTTGGTGTACCCGCGAGCAGAAATTCATGCGACTTGCCGATACCGAGCAAATTTTCGTTCCCGCGGAATGGGCGCCGCAAAAGGCCATCTGGACCGCTTGGCCCGCCGATCCTGACCAATGGAACGGCGACTTGGCGAGCCCGCGCCGTGACGTGGCAGCGCTGGTGCGCGCGCTTGGCCGATCGAACCGCGTGCGCTTGCTGGCGGCGGGTGCGGAAGCCGAGGCGTCGGCTCGCGCGGAAACGGGCGGCGTAGCCGAGATCATTCCCGCACGCTACGGCGATATCTGGCTCCGCGACACCGGCCCGATTTTTGCACGAACGGAAGGTGGCGCGGTCGCGCTGCGGTTCAGGACCAATGGCTGGGGCGGCAAGTTTGACCTTCCCGACGACGCCACCGTCGGCGACGACATCGCGCGCCTTGCCGGCGCGCCGATCCGCAAGTTCGACTTCGTGCTGGAAGGAGGCGCCGTCGAGCAGGACGGCTCGGGCACGATCCTCGCCACGCGGCAGACGCTGCTCAATGAAAATCGAAATGGCTGGACGGAGAAGCACGCGGAAGCGGCGCTGCGCAACGCCTTCGGCGCGAAGAAAGTCATCTGGCTCGACCGAGGCCTCGTCAACGATCATACCGACGGCCATATCGATGCCATCGCCCGCTTCGTCGGCCCCGGCCGCGTCGTCTGCCAGTCCCCTACCGGCGCCGATGATCCTAATGCGGAGAACCTAGACGAGATCGCACGCGCACTCGAAGCGGCGACCGACGCACTGGGGCGCAAACTCGAAGTGATCCGAATTCCGAGCCCCAGCTTGGTCATCGACGACACTGGAGAAATCGCCCCGGCCTCGCATGTGAACTTCGTCATCGCCAACGGCGTCGTCGTCATGCCTGTCTACGGCACGTCGACTGCGGATCGCGCGGTCGAGGCCTTGCAGGCGGTCTTCCCGAACCGCAAGGTCGTGGGCCTCCCCTCGCGCGGGCTTCTCGGCTCGGGCACCGCCGGCGGCGGGTCGTTTCATTGCATCACTCAGCAGGAGCCGGCGTGATGACGAAGCGTATGATCGCGGTGGCGGCCATTCAGGCCTCCTTCGGCCACGACATGAAGGCCAATATCGCCAAGATCGAGGGCTTCGTCCGCGAGGCTTCGCGCCAGGGCGCGCAGGTAATCCTGCCGCCGGAGCTGTTCCAGGGCATCTATTTCCCCACGCGGCAGGACCCCAAATGGTTCGCCACTGCCTACCCCGCCAAAGAGCATCCTTGCGTGCTGGCGCTTGCCAAGCTGGCGAAGTCGCTGAAAGTGATCATCCCCATCTCCTTCTTCGAGAAGGACGGCCCGCGCTACTACAATAGCGTGGCGGTGACCGACGCCGATGGCGAGATCCTCGGCGTCTATCGCAAGAGTCATATCCCTGACGGTCCAGGCTATCAGGAGAAATACTACTTCCGCCCCGGCGACACCGGCTTCAAGGCGTGGAAAACGCCGGCTGGGGTGGTCGGCGTCGGCATTTGCTGGGATCAGTGGTACCCGGAAGCGGCACGCGCCATGGTGTTGGAAGGGGCCGAGATCCTGTTCTACCCCACGGCCATCGGCTCAGAGCCGCAAGACCTCACGGTCGATACCCACCTTCAGTGGCAGCGCGCGATGCAGGGCCACGCGGTCGCAAACGCGGTGCCCATTGTAGCGGCAAACCGCATCGGGCTCGAAGAGAACGACGGCGCTACGCAGAGCTATTACGGCCATTCCTTCATCGCCGACCATAAGGGAGAGCTGGTCGCGAAGCTCGGCGATCATGAAGAAGGCGTGCTGGTCCACAGCTTTGACTTGGCGGAGATCGCGCGCTACCGCGCCGAATGGGGCTTCTTCCGCGACCGCCGCACCGACCTCTACGCGAAAAGCATGCTGTGAGAAGCTGCGAGATGACGACCGCACCAAAGCGCCGATTTGTGGATCTGTCGACCGATGCGGGCTTCTTCGCCTTGCTGACGGACAGCTACGCGCGCCTGGTGGGAGCGCCTCTCGTTCCGCCTGCAATGGACGCCGATTGGTTGTATCGCGAGGCGCCGTTCGTGGTCGTCGCGCACGGCACCGACCAGGACCCGAAATTCATCTACGCCAACAAGGCCGCTCAGAAATGTTTCAAATATTCGTGGGAGGAGTTCATGTCGCTGCCGTCGCGGCTATCGGCCGAAGCGCCCGATCGGGCTGAACGCCAATCGCTGTTGGACGACGTTGCACGCAACGGCTTTCTGTCCGGCTATCAGGGGCTGCGCGTTGCCAAGTCCGGCCGACGCTTTATCATCGAGGACGGGGTCGTCTGGGAGCTCCTCGACCGGGACGGTATGAGGCATGGCCAGGCCGCGACTTTCCTGTCATGGCGGGATGTTTGAATTAGGCCCCACGGCAATTTGACGGCTCCCCGCTCTTATTCGGCGGCGCGCGGGCTTAGGTGTGGAGTTGGCATGGACAGACGGGAGAAGCTGATCTTTATCGTCTCGGGCGAGGCGTCCGGGGACAATCTCGCCGGTCGGCTGATGGGCGCGCTCAAGCGCGAGACGGGCGGCCGCATCCGTTTTGCCGGCGTCGGCGGCCCGCAAAGCACGAGCCAAGGGCTCGTCAGCCTCTTTCCCATGAGCGACCTCTCCGTGATGGGGCTCGCCGAGGTCTTGCCCCATCTGCCGCGTCTCGTCAGGCGTCTCAACGAGACGACTGCGGCGGCGCGGCGGCTCAAGCCCGATGCTGTCGTGACCGTCGATTCGCCGGGCTTTTGTCTCAGGCTCGCCCATCATCTCCGTGGCTCCGGCATCCCGGTCATCCACTACGTTGCGCCCCAGCTTTGGGCCTGGGGGCCGTTCCGGGCGCGAAAGCTGAGGAAGCGGGTCGATCACATCATGGCGCTTCTGCCCTTCGAGGTTCCCTTCTTCGCGCAGTACGGCATCCCCTGCACCTATGTCGGCCACCCGGCCATCGACGCCGGGGCGGAGCGCGGCGACGGTCCGGCCTTCAGGACGCGCCACGGGCTTTCGCCTGACGCCCCTGTCCTCTGCGTCCTTCCCGGCAGCAGGGCCGGCGAAGTGCGCCGCATGCTTCCCGTCTTTGGCGACGCGCTCGTGCTTCTCAAAGAGAAATATCCGGACCTTCGCATCGTCATTCCGGTGGTCGATTCCGTGGCCCAAGTGGTGAGGCAGATCACGCAGGATTGGCCCTTACCGACAGTCCTGATCATCGACATGGCGGAACGCTTCGACGCCTTTGCCGCCGCAACTGCCGCCATGGCCAAATCGGGAACCGTGACGCTTGAACTTGCCCTCGCCGATGTGCCAATGGTGGTCGCCTATCGCATCAGCCCAACATCTGCCTTTCTTGTCCGCCGGATGGGAGTCAGCGTCGAGCACGCCTCGCTGGTGAACTTGCTCGCGGGACGGCAGGTGGTGCCGGAGTGCCTTCAGGAAGAATGCACCGGCCCGAAGATCGCGGAGGCTGTGATCGACATTCTGAGCTCAAAGCAGGTTCGGGGGTCGCAGCAGAAGGCGTTCAAGGAGGTGGTGAGAGCTCTCGGCGACCGCGTACCGTCGCCCAGCGAGCGCGCCGCCAAAGTTGTGCTCGATGTCGTCCGCGGCGACGTTCCGGCGAGCCAGGCACTCATCTCCAGCGCGGACTAGTGCTACGGCCGGCCTGCCCCAACTGCCGAAGGGCTCGGCGGGCTCTGCACTCTTTTGAGGTGATGCTCGATGCTCTCGTTGATCATGCTGGCGACGCGCAGAGCCTCGCACCCGGCCCGCCCATCGACCAAGGGCTTGCGGCCTGTGGCGATGCAGTCGAGGAAGGCGTCGATCTCGTTGGCGAGACTATCCTGCTTCTCGATCTCGTAGGTCTCGGTGGCGATTGCCGCGAGCCCGTCGGTCATCGGATCGCCGCGCAGACGGTAGCCGGAGATACGTCCCTCGCCGAGATCGCAGCTCAAATATTGGTTGCGCGCAAAGATGCGCATGCGCCGCTCGGTCTTGTAGCTGACCCGGCTTGCGGTGACGTTGGCGATGCAGCCCGACTCGAAAGTGATGCGGGCGTTGGCGAGGTCGATCGTCTTGCCGAGTACCGGCGTACCGACGGCGTCCACTTGGGCGACCGGCGAGTCGACCAGGCCAATGATCATGTCAATGTCATGGATCATCAGGTCGAGAATCACGTCGACCTCCACCCCGCGATTCTTCCATGGCGCGATACGGTAGCTCTCGAAATAGAGGGGATCGGCGATGATCTTGGCGAGGGTGCGATAGGCGCTGGAGAAGCGCTCGATATGGCCGACCTGCAGCACCGCCTTTCGCTCCTCGGCGAGGCTTGCGAGCATGTGCCCGGTTTCGACGCCGTCCGTGAGCGGCTTCTCCACGAGAACATGGATTCCGGCCTTGATGAGGTCGCGCGCGATCTCGTAGTGGAGCGGCGTCGGCACGGCGACGCTCGCCGCATCGACCCGGCCGATTATGCTGCGATAATCGAACGCCGCCTCGGCGCCGAACTCCTTAGCAACCGCTTGGGCACGGTCCGCGTCGGTGTCGACGACGGCGACAAGCTCCGCGCGCGGGTTGCGAGCATAGTGATCGGCGTGAAAGCGGCCAAAATAGCCGGAGCCAACCACGGCGACACGAACTTGATCTGCCATGGCCGTTACCGGTGCCCCCTACTCGGCCGCATGGGCAACGCCGGCCTTACCTGAGGTCAGCGCCCGGCGCACCGTGCCGACGATCAGGTCTTGCGTCTCGTCGCTGAGATAGGGATGCATGGGAAGGCTGATCACACGCTCTGCCAGCCACTCCGCCTGACGAAGCCCAGCCGGTGCTGCGAGAACCTGCCGGTATGGCGGGAGGCTATTGAGCGGGTTCGCATAGTGGATGGCGGTGGGAACACCGGCCTCGCGGCACGCTTTGGCAAGCTCGTCACGGCGCTCGGTGATAATCGTGTATTGGGCCCAGACCGATGTCGCTCCAGCCATCAGCTCGGGCACCTTGACGACCGAGCCGAGACCTTCGGCGTAGCGCTCAGCGCGCTCCTGGCGGGCCACGATCTCTCCTGGAAACAGGCGAAGCTTCTCGATCAGGATGGCGGCCTGGATCGAGTCGAGCCGGCTGTTCATACCGACATGCTCGGTGTCCGGCTGGTCGGGCGCTTTGCCGTGGTTACGGAGCGCGCGGAGCCGCCCCGCTCTGTCGTCGTCGTCGGTGAACACGGCCCCGCCATCACCGTAGCCGCCGAGCGGCTTCGACGGATAGAAGCTTGTCGCCGTGTAGGGCGCAAGCGTGCCGACCTTTCGCCCGTCGCGGCTTGCACCGAAGCTCTGCGCGGCATCGGCGACCACCAACAGACCGTGCGCCGCGGCGACCTCGCCAATGGCTTTATAGTCGGCGGGCTGGCCGTAGAGGTCGACCGGGATGACACAACGGGGCTTTAGCCCGCGCCGCTTGGCTTCGCCGATTGCGGGCTCAAGACTCTCAACGTCCAGGTTGAAGCTGTCTTGACGCACGTCGACGAAGACCGGCGTGGCGCCTGCCAGGATCGCCACCTCGACGGTGGCGACAAAGGTGAAAGCGGGCACGAACACGGCATCGCCTTTGCCGATGCCCTCGGCCATCAGGGCCAGCAGCAGCGCGTCGGTCCCGTTGGCGCAAGTGATGCAATGTCGCGCGCCGCAGAACGAAGCAAGCTGCCGCTCGAGCTCGACCACCTCAGGCCCCAAGATGAATTGACCGTGCTTCAGCACCGCGGAGATCGCCCGCTCGACGCTGTCGCCAAGCTGTTCGCGCTGCGCAGCGAGGTCGATGAAGGCCGGAACGGCTTGCTTACGCTCTTTGCTCATGCGATCTCCACCGAGGCTCTTTACCGCATTCTACCAGCAGAAGCGGCCAAATCGGGCATAGAGGTCCGGGCGCGCCAGGCCTCGATTTTTGTAGGTTCGGGGGAGTCCCCTCAGGCTTCCTGTCGGCCCCGTCGCCGACTACCATAGCGTGATCCAAGTTTCAAACCCGCCGGACCAGGCGGTGAATGCCTCAAACTGTCGCTAGCCGGGGAGACCCTATGAAGCAGGTTGATTGCGTGGGCCTACGGCCCCCCTCCCCCTTGCCTCGTCCCTCGTGACATCATGTTGCTCGGGTCCGAACGCCTGATCGCCTCGCCGCGCCTCAATGGCTTGCGGGTCGGCGTGCTTGCCAATCCCGCCTCGATCGACCACGGCTTTCGCCATATCGTCGATCGCCTCGGCACCTCGCCCGACTACAAGCTCGCCGCGATCTTTGGCCCGCAGCACGGTTTCCGGTCGGACCTTCAGGACAATATGATCGAGAGTCCTCACGCCAAGGATCCGCGGCGCAATGTGCCGATCTTTTCGCTCTACAGCGAGACTCGCGAGCCGACGCAAGAGATGCTCGACCTTATCGATGTGCTCGTCATCGATCTCCAGGACGTCGGCGCGCGCATCTACACCTTTATCTACACCATGGCCAATTGCCTTCGCGCCGCGGCGCGGCAAGGACTCCCCGTCATCGTCTGCGACCGGCCCAATCCGATCGGCGGCGTTGCGATCGAAGGACCTATGCTGGAGCGGGGCTACGAATCCTTCGTGGGACAGTTTCCCATGCCCATGCGGCACGGCATGACCGTCGCCGAGCTTGCGCGCCTGTTCAACGAGCATCACGGCATCGGCGCCGAGCTCGAAATCGTGTCCATGGAAGGCTGGTCGCGCGACATGTATTGGGATGAGGTCGGCCTGCCCTGGGTGATGCCCTCGCCCAACATGCCGACCTTGGATACGGCAATTGTCTATCCGGGGACGGTGCTGTTCGAAGGCACCATAGTATCGGAAGGCCGCGGCACGACGCGTCCCTTCGAGCTGATCGGCGCCCCTTGGCTCGACGGCGAGCAGCTTGCCGCACGCATGAACGGGATTGGGCTGGAGGGGGTCCATTTCCGCGCGGTGATGTTCGAGCCCACCTTCCAGAAACATACGCGGGCGACCTGCGGCGGCTGCCAGATCCACGTGACCTCGCGGCAACAGTTCGAGCCGGTGCAGGTTGGCGTGTCGCTTATGCGCGAGTGCTATGGCTTGGCGCCCGATCGATTCAAATGGCGCGACCCGCCTTATGAATACGAGCACGACAAGATGCCCATCGACATCCTGGCCGGGTCGCCTGAGTTGCGGAAACAGATCGAGCGACAGGTCCCGCTCGAAGAGATCGCGCAGAGCTGGCGGCCGGGCGTGGCGGAATTCGCGCAGGCCATAAAACCATATCTTTTGTATTGATCGCTATCGCTCGATGCGCTGCGACAACATCGGGCAGCCGAGCGTCTTCTCCAGAGCGTCGATCAGATCTTGCTTCGCCTCGGCATTGATGTAGAGGCCGCCATTTTGCTCGGCGAGACACTTGACGTCGAGGATGCTTTGCTCGCCCGTCCAGGAGAAATTCTTCATGCGGAAGCCGATGACGTGGACGGTAAGCTGCGCCGCGCTGGCGTGGAGTTCTCTGCCGAGGCCGCAAGGCGACCCCCCGCAGGTTTCCTCGCCGTCGGTCAAGATGACAATCAGGCCCGGCTTCGCTTGGTAGTCGAGCACTTCGGCGGCCCGCTCTACGGCCGCCGTCAGCGGCGTCTTGCCCGCCGGGTTCAAAGTGTTCACCACCTGCATGATGAGCCCCGCCGCATCCGGCGTCGGTTTGAAAGCGAGCTCGACGTTGCACTGCTGGTAGGGCCCTGGACCATAAGTAATGAGCCCCACGCGGCGGAAGCGGGTAATGGCTGGGAGCACCTCGGCGAGCGCGGACCGCACTTCGTCGATGCGAGGGATGATCGTTGAGATGCCTTGGTTGAGATTGCCGGCCATGGACCCGGAGGCATCGAACACGAGCATGGCGTCCTCGGTGCAAGGGCTGCGTTCCTTGTCCTCTGCGGCGCCAGCCTCGGCGGTGCCAGCAAGCAGCGCCGCCAGAGCGAGCGCAGTGATCGGTGTTGAACGAAAAAGCACGGCCATGCTGCTATGGGCTCCCCGCGGGATCGGCTGACTCTAGACTAAAACACCGGAAAGCGCGCCATTGCAGCGTCGCAATGCCCGCGCAAGCGCTTGTAACCAAAAGGGCAACGGACTAGCTTCCAAGCCGATCAAGCTCGACGGAGCAGCCCTTGCCACGGCCTGTCGTTCGCGTTTCCCGCTCCATCTGGCGCGCCTCGGGCGGCGCCGAAGGCGAGCGCGCCATCCCTGAGGAGACGGCGGTCGCCTTTACCTTCAACACTGCCTCCTATGCAGTGATGATGGCCACGCCCCAGGACCTCGAGGACTTCGCCGTAGGCTTCAGCCTGACGGAAGGCGTCATCCCCTCGATCGATGCCATCGACAGCATCGACATCGCCGAGGAGGAGATTGGCGTCGAGCTGCGCATCTGGTTGAAGGCGCCCGACGCCGCAGAGTTTTTGGGGCGGCGAAGGAAGATGGCGGGTCCCACGGGCTGCGGGCTCTGTGGCGTCGAGAGCCTCGTCGAGGCGATGCGGCCCCCGCCCGCCGTCGGCGAAGGCCGCGCGTTCACGCCCGATCAGATCATGACTGCCGTCGACTCCCTCCTTCCGCTGCAGGCCCTAAATCGCGAGACACGAGCAGTGCATGCCGCGGGCTTCTGGGAGCCTGAGCGCGGCCTCGTCGCGATACGCGAGGATGTCGGACGCCACAATGCGCTCGACAAGCTCGCCGGGGCGCTCGCGCGCGAGGGCGCGACGGCGCGATCGGGTCTCGTGGTCATGACCAGCCGCGTGTCCATCGAGATGGTGCAGAAATCTGCCGCAATCGGTGCGCCGGTCATTGTCGCTGTGTCGGCGCCGACGGCCTTGGCGGTGCGCATGGCCGAGGCTTGCGGCATGACGCTGGTGGCGATCGCACGCAAGGACGGATTTGAGGTCTTTACCCATCCCCGCCGTGTTATGGGCGATCGTGCGACCCACGTCGCCTAGCCACATTGCGGCCATCTATGGGCTGCCCATATGGCGGTGTTAGGCTGAGACTTAAGGCGATTCCTCGGGAGGCTTTGTCCATGAACACCCTGCTCAAAGCATCGTGCCTCGCTCTCCTCTTGGTGACCGCAGTGGTCGCCGGCCCGCGCACGAGTGACGCCGGTTCGGCGGCCGAACTCGAAGCCGATGCCAATGAAACCCTGCATAGTTTCGTCCGCCAAATTTCGGGCGCGCGCGAGCTTGCCAACAAGGCCGTCGGGATCCTGGTCTTTCCCTCCGTCATCAAGGCGGGGATCGGACTAGGCGGCGAATATGGCGAGGGAATTTTGCTCAATCAGCAAAGGGTCGTGGGCTACTACAATTTGATCTCTGCCTCTTTCGGTTTCCAGCTTGGCGTGCAGGAGCGGTCCGTCATCATCATGTTCATGACCCAGGACGCACTGGCAGGGTTCGAGGAGCGGGCTGGGTGGAAAGTCGGCGTCGACGGCTCGGTGGCCATCATAACGGTGGGTATCGGCGGCTCTATCGACACCGACAAAGTCGTGAGTCCGGTGATCGGCTTCATCCTCGATCAGAAGGGCCTCATGTACAATTTGACCCTCGAAGGCTCGAAGATCAGCCGCATCAACCCCTAAAGTCTTCGTTTGCCGACCGAGCTTCGGCGGCGGCAGAATCCTAAAGGCCGACATCGCCGATTTTCCGACGATTTGGCGCAAAAGCGGCCTTTGGCGGGAACGCTTGCCTCGGTCTCATCGTTCCAAAAAGGGGGGGACAATCTCTTCATCTGAGGCATTCGGGAGGCCGAGCGGAATGGCTTGGCGACGACAGAGCTTATGGACGAGACCATGCAGAGGCGCACCGAGCCTCGTGGCAAATCGGGAGTGCTTCCCTCGCCGGACTCTATCGACATGAGGCGTACGGCGCTCCTTCTCGACGTCGACGGCACGCTTCTCGACATTGCGGCGACGCCCGCCGGCGTGGTGGTGTCGCCAACCCTCCGCTCGAACTTGAGCGATCTGCTCGCGCAGTCTGGCGGCGCGGTAGCCCTGGTCAGCGGGCGGACCATCGACACGCTCGACCGGCTCTTCGCGCCGCTCAAAGCCCCCGCCATTGGCGGACACGGGGCCGAGATGCGGCCCTCCGCTCAGGAGCCGGCGTTGAAACGGCGCCCCGTATCGATAACCGATCCCCTTCGGCGCCGGCTCCACGCCCTAGCCGACATCGATCCGCGCCTGCTCGTCGAAGACAAGCTTCATTCCATCGCCCTGCACTACCGGCTTGTCCTTCAGCAGGAAGCCTTCCTCAAGCAAGAGGTTACGCGGCTGGTAACGGCCGAGGGCGCCGACAACATGGAGATCCTCTTCGGCAAGGCGGTGATCGAAATCAAGCCCAAGCTGTTCAACAAAGGCTCGGCGGTCAGCGCGTTGATGACCTACCCCCCATTCGCTGGCCGTATCCCTCTCTTCATCGGGGACGACACCACCGATGAATCGGTCTTCGCGATTCTACCGGACCTGGCCGGGCGTGGATATTCCGTAGGCAGAACAATGACGGGAGCGGACGGAACCTTCGCTTCTCCGCAAGCGGTGCGCTCTTGGCTGGCGCGCCTCTCCACCCATGCTGGGCGCGCGCTATGAATGATTTTGGGCTCGACCTCGCCGTCATCGGCAACGGTCAGACGGCTGCGCTGCTCGAGCCGGCATCGCGTCTCGTCTGGTGGTGCTACCCACGCTTTGACGGCGACCCGGTCTTTTCGCGCCTCTTGGCCGGCGATGAAGAGAAAGGATTTTGCGATGTCGTTCTGGACGACATGGTGGATTTTGCGTCCGACTACGAACGCAACACCGCCATCGTCGCCACGGTTCTGACCAATAGCCAAAACGCGTCGGTGAAGATCACGGATTTCGCGCCGCGCTTTCGCAATTATGAGCGCATCCACCGACCACCTCAACTCATCCGCATCATCGAGCCCGTAGCTGGGCTTCCCCGCATTGCGATCCGCGTCCGTCCCACCAGCGACTATGGAAGGCCGATCGAGGACCGTTCCCTCGGCAGCAACCACATCACGTTCCGTGGCAAGGATCTGGCAATCCGGCTCACCACTGATGGACCACTGTCCTACATCGAGAGCGAAGCCGCCTTCGTCCTAACCAAGCCGATCCATATGGTGCTTGGACCCGATGAGCCCTGGACCGAAGATATCGCCACCACCTGCCGCGAGTTCGCCGACCGAACGCGGGATTATTGGATGGAGTGGGTACGGCGTCTCTCGATATCCTATGACTGGCAGGACGCGATCATCCGCGCGGCCATCGCTCTCAAGCTTTCCAACTTTGAAGAAACCGGCGGAATCGTCGCCGCATTGACGACTTCGATCCCCGAAGCCCCGGGATCGGGGCGGACTTGGGACTACCGGTATTGCTGGCTGCGCGATGCCTATTTCGTGGTGAAGGCGCTGAACCGCCTGGGCGCAACAAAGACGATGGAAGGCTTCATCTCCTTCATTCTCGGCATCGCCTCTGAGGATCCGTTGCGGCCGGTTTATAGTGTTGTGCCGACCGACCCGATGGATGAGATCATTGCTCCGAACCTAAACGGCTATCGCAACGACGGCCCGGTTCGCATCGGCAACGCCGCCGTGCATCAGAGGCAACATGATACGTTCGGCAGCATCATTCTCGCGGCCATGCCGATGTTCTTTGACCGGCGGCTGCCGCGGCAGGGAAACGAAGGCCTATTCCACCTACTGGAATCGCTCGGTCTCAAGGCGGCAAAGCTTGCCTTCACGCCCGACGCCGGCATCTGGGAATATCGCGGCCGCACCCATGTCCACACCTATTCTGCCGCCATGTGTTGGGCAGGCTGCAGCCGCCTGGCGGCAATCGCCTCGCATCTCGGCCTGCATGACCGCGCTGCGCAATGGGCGGAGACAGCAAGCAACATCCAGAGCACCCTGCTCGAGCAGGCCTGGAGCGAGAAGCGCGGATCCTTCACCGCCGGGTTCGGTCTGGATGACCTCGATTCGAGCGTCCTGCTCTTGCCCGAGACCGGGGTGATCGAGCCAAACGATCCTCGTTTCATCAAGACCGTCGCCGCCATCGAGCGGGAACTTTTGCGCGGCAAGCAAGTGATGCGCTACGCCAACGAGGATGACTTCGGCATGCCCGAGGCGGCCTTCCTCACCTGCCGCTACTGGCTGATCGACGCGTGGTGGTGGATCGGGCGCCGCGAGGAGGCGCGCGATCTCTTTGTCGACTCGCTCGGACATCGCAATCGCTACGGCCTGCTGGCCGAGGACATCCATCCGCAGACCGGGCAGCTCTGGGGCAATTTTCCCCAGACCTACTCGATGGCGGGCCTCATTCTGACGGCGATGCGACTGTCGCGAACTTGGGAGGATCGATATTGGCGCGGCTGATTGTCGTTTCCAACCGGGTCACCATTCCGCGTGCTGGCGGGGCGCACCGCGCCGGCGGCCTTGAGGTCGCGCTGGCGCCTATCCTCAAGGCGATGCCGAGCGTGTGGTTCGGCTGGAGCGGGAATGTGATCCAGGCCGACATGGTTGCAACGCACACCCTTGAGAGATCGGGGACCACTTACGTGGTCACCGACTTGTCCGAGGAGGACTATCAGGAATACTACAACGGCTTCGCCAACCGGGTGCTGTGGCCGGTCCTGCATTATCGCATCGATCTGACCGAGTTCACCCGCCGCGACCTCTCCGGCTATTTCAGAGTGAACCGCCACTTCGCCCGCGAGCTTTCTAAGATCCTCGAGCCTGACGACATCATCTGGGTTCACGACTATCACCTGATCCCGATCGCCGAGGAGCTCCGCCAGCGCGGTCACGCCAACCGCATCGGCTTCTTCCTGCACGTCCCGTTCCCGGCGCCGGAAGTCATGACCGTGCTGCCCAACCATGAACGGTTGCTTCCCTTGTTCCTCCAATACGACCTTGTCGGATTCCAAACCGAAACCGACGTCGGCAATTTCGTCCGCTATCTCGTTTCCGAGCATCGTGGAACGAGCCAAGCTTTCGAAGCGACCGACAATCAGCTCGTGTTCGGTTGTGGGACCCGGCAGACCCGCATCGGCAGCTTTCCCGTCGGCCTTGATACCGACGCGTTCCAACGCCAAGCGCGGCGAGCGGTGCAATCCTCGTTTGTCCGCAACGTCGTCGCCAGCCTCGACGGTCGAGCGCTGGTGATCGGCGTCGATCGTCTCGATTATTCCAAGGGACTCGTGCAGCGCATGGAAGCCTTCGAGCGCTTTTACGAGCTTCATTCAGAATGGCGAGCCAAAGTGACTTATCTCCAGATCGCGCCGACAAGCCGGTCCGAGATTCCAGAATATTCCGACTTGGAGCAGGCGGTCGGCGCCGCCGCTGGACGCATCAACGGCAAGTATGGCGAAGTCGCCTGGACCCCCATTCGCTACCTCAACCGTACATACAGCCGATCGGCGCTTGCCGGCCTCTATCGCTCGGCGCGCGCGGCGCTCGTCACGCCTCTCCGCGACGGTATGAATCTCGTGGCCAAAGAGTATGTCGCCGCGCAAGACCCTAACGATCCTGGCGTGCTCATTCTCTCCCGCTTCGCCGGCGCAGCAGCCGAGTGCCAGCAGGCCCTGCTGGTGAACCCCTACGATGCGGAATCGGTGGCAGCGGCGATCGCGCGCGCGCTTGACATGCCCGTGGCAGAGCGTCGCGAGCGTCATAGCGTCATGCTGGAAAATCTCGCGCGCAACGGAAGCACTGTCTGGAGCAGGCACTTCCTCAAGTCTCTTGGCGCCGCTCAATTGGCGGACGATCCCCGCCCTGATGGCGCCATCATTGGCAAGCCGTCACTAGCCAAGACCGAAGCGGCCTCCCGACACTGAGCGTGATGCAAGGTGGGCAAATGGTAGCGGAGGAGCGAATCCGCCGTAATCATCCTTTTCTGAAAATCGAGGTTTAGTTCAAATCGGGGCCTAATCGCCTTTATCCGTTTGCCGTCAGAAGCGCGTCGGCTTCAGGCGTGCTGATGTCCGCTTCAGGGGGATAAGCGGCCGTGCCGGGGACATGGCAGGAATGTCGGCTTATGACCCAAAGATGGGGTAATCGGCCGGCCGACTTGTGGATAACTGAAGATTTGGGTGCTGCGCTTCAGGCTGATGGTGAAACGAGGTCG
>Ga0214472_10001496_pt1 | contig 26164 bp, 28 predicted proteins | sample RVTome_6_FD_207662 | JGI IMG/M metagenome (GOLD analysis project Ga0214472, IMG submission 207662) | Soil microbial communities from uranium-contaminated site in the Upper Colorado River Basin, Wyoming, United States - RVT140D175 | ecosystem: Environmental > Terrestrial > Soil > Contaminated >...
CGATCCTCGCCATGGCGCCCTGCTCCGCCCTTATGCGCCCGGTCCGCGGCGCGTGCGCAGCGCGGGCGGCAGAAAGGATTCCATCTGCCGCACGAAGGTCTCCGGTTCGATCGGTTTGGAGAAATAGCCGTCGAAGCCCGACCTGAGGACGTGTTCCCGGTCGCCCTGCATGGAGAACGCGGTGACCGCGATGAGCGGGGTGTGGCGCAGCCGGGGATCGGCCCGCACCTGCGTGACGATCCCGTAACCATCCACCGTGGGCATTTGCAGGTCGCAGATGATCAGGTCGGGGTGTTCGCGGCGGGCAAGTTCGAGCGCCGCTTCGCCGTCGACGGCGATGAGCGGCCGATACCCGTGGGCCGCCAGCAGATAGCGCATCAACTCCAGGCTGGCAGGATGATCCTCGGCAATCAGTATGGTGGCGCTCATATATCAGGCTTCGGTGAGACGCAGGGTGAACACGCTGCCCGACCCGAAGACGCTGTGGCAAGTCAGGGACCCGCCCAGCAACTCGGCGAGCTTGCGGCTCAGGTGCAGCCCCAGTCCGGTGCCATCCTCGCGGTTTCTGCGGGACGCCTGTCCCTGCATGAACGGCTCGAACAGCGCCGCCATATCCTGTTGGCAGATTCCCGGCCCGCTGTCGGTCACGCTCAGCGCGAGCTGGCGCCGCCCGTCCGCCTCGGTTTCCGACAGCTGCAGGCACACGCTGCCGCGCTCGGTGAACTTGATCGCGTTGCTGGTCAGATTGAGCACGATCTGGCTGAACGCGCGCGCATCCGTTCGGAACATCAACGACGGGCGCGGAATACGGACGGACAGATCGAGTTGCCTGGCCTCAGCCTGCGGACGCAAGGTGGCCACGACCTCGGCCACCAGCGCCGCGCAGTCGGTCGGCTGCAGCTGCAGTTCGACCTTTCCGGCCTCGATCCTGGCCAGATGCAGGAGATCGTTGATCAACGCCAGCAGCTGACGCGCGTTGCTGCGCACGATCTCGAGCTGGCGCGCCTGCTCGGCGTTCAGTTCCCCCGGCAGCTTCATCAGGAGCGTGCCGGTGAAGCCGATCACGGCGTTGAGCGGCGTGCGCAGCTCGTGACTCATGCTCGCCAGAAACCGATCCTTGGCGCGGTTGGCGTTTTCCAGCTCGACGTTCTTGTCCTGCAAGGCCTGTTCGAAGCGCTTGCGCTCGCTGACGTCGCGAATCGCGCTCATCACCACCGGAAGCTCTTCGGTGCGCAGCGGGCTGAGACTGATCTCGACCGGAAATTCGCTGCCGTCCTTGCGCAGGCCGAACAACTCGAGTCCGACCCCCATGGCGCGCGTGCGCGGCAGCGAAAAATAGCGCGAGCGGTGGCCGCGGTGGGCGCCCCGCAAACGCTCCGGCAGGAGCATCTCCACGGGCCGGGCGAGCAGCTCGTCCGGCCCGTAGCCGAACAGGCGCTCGGCCTGGCTGTTGGCGATGAGGATGTGGCCGGTCTCGGCGACCATGACGATACCGTCGGGCGTGGATTCGAGCAGTTCGCGGTATCGGGCGTCCAGCGACCTGGCGTCGCGCAGCACCTTGAGTCCGGTGACGTCTTTCTCGGACAACACGAGCCGCATGGCATCGGCGGCGTCCGAAGGCACCACCGTGCTCGAGATGTCGACATGGATCATCGAGCCGTCCTTGCAGCGGCGCAGCGTCTCGAAAATTCCGGCGCCCCGCTGCAGCGTCTGGGCGATGAGGCGGCGCTGTTCGTCAAGACGCTGGGCAGGCACGATCAGCTCGCCGAGCGGGACCCCCACCGCTTCGTCGTGCGCGTAGCCGTACATGCGTTCCGCACCGAGGCTCCAATCGCGCACGACGCCCGCCGCATCGATCATCACGAGGGCATCCGGTATGGCGGCCATCCAGGGTGCGGGCATGCATACTTCTCCCGGGTTGATGACCGGGCGCGGCGAAGCCGACCCTACCGCGCCAGGCGGTGCCGCGCGCGCAGCGCAGCACCTGGTTTCGACAAGCAGACGATCACCCGTCCCAACCGCTACAGGGCAGACCGGAGACCGGAATCGGTTAGCGACAGCACCGGACCTGCACCCTCACCCTCCAGTAGCAATGGTAGCCCATGGGTAAAGGAACGCCCGGCGGTTCCATGTCCCCGCGCGCGCGCCGCGGCGCCGGGTCAGGATTCGAGTTCGCGCGCCCGATCGATCGCTTCCTCGATACGGTCCACGGCAATCACCCGCATCCCGCCGATCGCCTGCCTGGGCGCATTCGCGCGCGGGATGACGGCGACCGTGAAACCGAGCTTGGCCGCCTCCTTGAGCCGCTCCTGGCCGCGCGGGGCCGGACGGATCTCGCCGGCCAGGCCGACCTCGCCGAACACCACCAGCTCGCGCGGCAGCGGCCGGCTGCGCAGCGACGACACGATGGCGAGCAGCACCGCGAGATCCGCCGCCGGTTCGGCGATCTTCACCCCGCCCACCGCGTTGACGAACACGTCCTGGTCGAAACACACCACGCCGGCGTGGCGATGCAGCACCGCCAGCAGCATGGCCAGCCGGTTCTGCTCGAGTCCGACCGACAGGCGGCGCGGATTGGGACTGTGGGCGCCGTCGACCAAGGCCTGGATCTCCACCAGCAGCGGACGCGTGCCCTCCTGGGTGACCAGAACGCAACTGCCGGCCACCGGCTGGCTGTGCTGCGACAGGAAAATCGCCGAGGGATTGCTCACCCCGCGCAATCCGCGCTCGGTCATGGCAAACACGCCCAGCTCGTTCACCGCACCGAAGCGGTTCTTGAAGGCGCGCACCAGGCGGAAGCTCGAATGCGTGTCGCCTTCGAAGTAAAGCACCGTGTCGACCATGTGTTCGAGCACGCGCGGACCGGCCAGCGTGCCGTCCTTGGTGACGTGGCCGACCAGGATCAGGGTTGTGCCGCTTTGCTTGGCGTGGCGCGTGAGCTGGGCGGCGCACTCGCGCACCTGGGCCACCGAACCGGGGGCCGACTGCAGCGCCTCCGAGTACACCGTCTGGATGGAGTCGATGACGGCGATGCGCGGGGCCGCTTCGCGCAGCGTGCCGAGGATCCGTTCGAGATTGATCTCGGTCAGCAGTTGCAGCCCCGCCGGCTCGAGCTGCAGGCGTTGCGCACGCAGCGCCACCTGTTCGCCCGACTCTTCGCCGCTCACGTACACCGCCTTGTGGCGCGCCGCCAGCAGCGAGAGCGCCTGCAGCAGCAGCGTGGACTTGCCGATGCCGGGGTCGCCGCCGATGAGCACCACCCCGCCCGCCACCAGGCCGCCGCCCAGCACGCGGTCGAATTCCTCGATGCCGGTCGGCGTGCGCGGCTCCTCGCGCGGCTCCAGTTCGGCGAGCGACTGCAGCCGTCCGGTCGTGCCGGCCAGCGCCGCGAAACGGTTGGCGCCACCGGCGCCCGGATCCAGCACCGTTTCGATCAAGGTGTTCCACGCTTTGCATTGCGGACACTGGCCCTGCCAGCGCGGCGCCTGGGCGCCGCAATCATTGCAGGCGAACACCGTTTTCGCCTTCGCCATCAGAGGTTCTCGAGCGTGGCGGCCATCACGGCGAACTCCCGCACGGCGTGTTCGGCAAAAGTGGTGATCAGAAGCGAGCGGAACTTGTCGCGCGGAATAATCACCTCGAGCGGGGTGTACAGACGCGGTTCGAGGGGGATCGCCACCAGCCGTCCTTCGCGCAGGTCGCGCTGGATGGCGGCGCACGAGGCAATCGCATAGCCGATACCTTCGGCCGCGAGGTGCTTCACGGTGGCGAGGCTGCCGAGTTCGGCGCACACCGTAAGTTCGTCCGGCCCGATGCCGGCCGCGCTGAAGAAGTCGTCCGCCAGCACGCGGATGGCGTTGCCCGGATCGCGTGTAATAAAGGGGTGCTCCAGCAGGTCTTGGGCGGCAAGGCGCGGCATGTGCGCCAGCGGGTGACCCGGTTGGCAGATCACCAGCAACTCGTCGCGCGCGGCCGCCAGCCGTTCGACCGCCGGTTGATCGGAGACGATCTCGATGAGCCCGAGATCGATCTCGCGCGTCGCGACCCGGTCCTCGGTGAGCTGCGAGTTCCCCACCACCACGCGCGGGATCACCCGCGGATACTTGCGCTTGAACCGCTCCAGCAGCTGCGGCAACCAGTAGGCGGCGATGGTGGTGCTGGTGCCGATGCTCAGCGTCCCGGCGAGCTCGTCGGTGAGTTCGGACACCCGCGTCTCGAGCTCGTCGGACAGGTCGAGAATGCGCTCCGCGTAGGCGAGGACGATCTCGCCCGCACGCGTGAGACTAATCCGCCCGTGGCCGCGCTCGAGCAGGCGGGTATTGAAATGCTCTTCGAGCTGCTTGATCTGGAAGGTCACCGCCGGCTGCGTCATGAACAGATGCTCGGCCGCCCGAGTGAACGACCCGTGCTTCGCCACCGCGTTGAATACCTGAAGTCTGCGATCGGCCACGCTCACCCCATAGATAAGTTTTATGGAAAATTAGAACACAAATCCAGCCGGCCCGCGCCGGGCGGCATGGGCACGGTGCTTGCCCGTTGCGCTTGGGTGGCCATTCGCCGCCGTTATGCTGCGGATCACAACAACTTTAGTGCCTTCATGATATAAACCGCGCTCCACTCACAGACGGCGCCCGTCCCCGATGCCGCTCGGCTTCTACATCATCATGGCGGCGCAGTTTTTTTCTGCGCTGGCCGACAACGCATTGCTCATCGTCGCCATCGCCTTGTTGCGGGACATGGCCGAGCCCGAGCAGTTCGAGCCGCTCCTCAAGCTGTTCTTCACCGTGTCCTATGTGGCGCTGGCCGCCTTCGCGGGCGCCTTTGCCGACTCGATGCCCAAGTGGCGGGTGATGCTGATCAGCAACACCATCAAGATCGGCGGCTGTCTCATGCTCTTCATGGGCAGCCATCCGCTGCTCGCGTATGCGGTGATCGGACTGGGTGCGGCCGCTTATTCGCCGGCCAAGTACGGCATCCTCACGGAGTACCTGCCGCACCGCCTGCTGGTGGTGGCCAACGGCTGGATCGAGGGCCTCACGGTCGGCGCGATCATCCTGGGGACGGTGCTGGGCGGCGTGCTGATCCGCCCCGATACCGCACAGTGGCTGGCCAGCGCGTTTCCGCTGGTCGATTCGCCGTTCGCGGCGACCATCGTGCTGGTGGGGGTGTTCTACTTGATCGCCGCGGCGTTCAACGTCTACATTCCGGATACCGGCGTCGACCACAAGCCGCTCAAGAACAACCCGCTGTACCTCATCCACGATTTCAATCACTGTCTCAGGCTGCTGTGGCGCGACCGCCTGGGACAGATCTCGCTGGCCGTCACGACGCTCTTCTGGGGCGCCGGCGCCACGCTGCAGTTCATCGTGATCAAGTGGGCGGAGCACAACCTGGGGTTCAACCTCTCGCAGGCCTCGATGCTGCAGGGCGTGGTGGCGATCGGCATCGCGCTCGGCTCCATCATGGCCGCCCGACTGATCAGCCTGCGCCGCTCGGTGCAGGTGATTCCGCTGGGTATCGCGATGGGGATCACGGTGCTGGTGATGGTGGGGGTGACCAATGCGCCGCTGGCAATGGTGCTGATGGTGGTGGTCGGTGCGCTGGCCGGTTTCTTCGTGGTCCCGATGAACGCCCTGCTGCAGCATCGCGGCCACATCCTCATGGGCGCGGGCCACTCGATCGCGGTGCAGAATTTCAACGAGAACCTGTCCATTCTGGTGATGACCGGGCTCTATGCGGTGCTCATCCTTTCCGGCATCTCGATCCATACGGTGATCATCCTGTTCGGCCTGTTCGTGGCCGGCACGATGTATCTCGTCAAGCGCCGCCATGAGCAGAACCAGCGCGAACTCGACTCGGTGGCGCTGCTGGAGGACCACCCGCACTGACGGCCTTGCGCGGCCGGCAATGGCGTGAGGCGCGCTTGGCGGGCCTCACGCCAGCAGGCGCCGTGCGAAGCACAGATCCTCCCAGGCCTTGGCCTTGTCCGCCTGGTTGCGTAACAGGTAGGCCGGGTGATAGGTCACCACGAGCGGCGTCGCCCGGTAGCGGAACGCCTGCCCGCGCGAGCCGCCGATGCTCACTTCCCTGGCGAGCAGCGCCTGCGCCGCAGGACGCCCGAGCGCGATCAGGATGCGCGGGCGCACCAGCTCGATCTGCCGCTCCAGGTAGGGGAAGCAGGTAGCGATCTCGTCGGCCTGCGGGGTGCGATTGTGCGGCGGCCGGCACTTGACCGCATTGGCGATGTAGACGCCTTCGCCGCGCTTCAACCCGATCGCGCCGAGCATCGCGTCGAGCAGCTTGCCGGCCGCGCCGACGAAGGGTTCGCCGCGCTGATCCTCTTCGGCACCCGGCCCCTCGCCCACCAGCATCCAGTCCGCCCGGCGATCGCCGACGCCGGGCACGGCCTGTGTGCGCCGTTCGCACAGGCGGCACGCGGTGCATGCGCGGATGTCGGCTTCCAACGCGTCCCACTCGAGGCTCGCAATGCGCGCGCGGCGCTGCGGATCGAGCGGGTGCGGCACCGCGTCGGCGGGCGGCGCGGCGCCATGCGCGTGCACCGCGGGTCCGCGATCGGCGGGCGGAGCGACCGGTTCGCGGGCGCGCCCGGGGCGCACGGGCGCGGCCTCGTGACGGTCGGGCGGCACGGCCGGGGCCGAAGCCGCTCGCCGGACGGCCGCCTTCTGGATGGAGGCTGCGTGTTCTGCCACCGCCTCGGCGGCGGCGTCCGGTGCATTGAACGGGGCGCGGACCGCTGCCTGGCGCGACCGCAGGCGCCACAGCGGGGCGAGCCCCATTTCGCGCAGGATGCCGTCGCGGCGATTGCTCACAGGTCGCGCCTCATCACGATGGCATCTTCCCGACCGCCGCCGGGGACCGGGTAATAGCTCTTGCGCCGCCCCACCGGGCGGAACCCGTAGCGGCCGTAAAGTGCGAGCGCCGGCTCGTTGGACGGGCGCACCTCGAGAAACAGTTGCGCTGAGCCGCTGCGCCGCGCCTCGTCCACCAGAAAGCGCAACAGCATGCCGCCGATACCCGCCCTTTGCGCGGGACGGGCCACACTCAGGTTGAGCAGGTGCGATTCGTCGAGCACGCCCAGCATCACGGCATACGCCACGGGATGCCCTTCGAGGCGCATTACCCAGGCGCTGTAGCCGGCGGTCAGCGAATCGGCGAAATTGCCACGCGTCCACGGCACGGCGTGCAACTCGAATTCGTTCTCGACCACCCAATCGAGATCGGCCTCGGTCATCGGCGAGATGTTGCCCGTCGGCGCGCTCACGCGCGACCTCCACGGGCAAGGCGTTCTGCCGTGGTGAGCGCCACCTTGTCGCGCACATAGAGCGGGGCCGCCAGTTCGGGCGCGACAAGTGCGCCGTGCGCCGCGCATTGCGCCGCCAGGCGCGCCACCGCCGCGGCCTGTGGCACGGCGGCGCCATCCCACCCGCACAGGCGGTCGGACAGCACCGTGCGCAGCGCCGTTTCGTACGCGGGCAACGCCGAACCGATCGCGAACCAGTGCTCGCCGGGCGGCACGTCCAAGGCCTGCGGCGGCGTGCACGCGGGCGGGCGCAACTGCGTGAGGCGGACGCCCTGCACGCGGTAGGCCGCCCAATAGATTTCGCCCATGCGCGCATCGGTCAGCGCGAGCACGGTCTCCGCGCGCCCTTGCAGGGCAAGCGCCTCCAGGCTGCACACCGGGACGACGCCGATGTCCGCTCCCATCGCCAGCCCTTGCGCCACCCCGCACGCCAGGCGCACCCCGGTGAACGCCCCGGGGCCGGCGCCGAAGGCGACCGCATCGAGCGCGGTGAGCGCGATCTGGGCGTCGGCCAGCAGTTCGCGCAAGCTCGGCAACAGGCGTTCGGAATGATTGGCGTGGCCTTCCAGCCGTCGTTCGACCGTTTCGTCGTCAATCAGGAGCGCGACACTCGCGTGCTCGCACGAGGTTTCGATGGCGAGAATCTTCATAGCGCCGGCATTTTACCGGTACCCGCGGTCGGACAGGAAAAAGACCTTGCCGGCAGGTGTGTTCGCCGCCTTCCGCCGCAGTGCGTTACTGTGATGGCGTAACGCGTTGCCGCTCGTAGACGCCGCGCATCGCCGCGCGCAGCTCCTCGGTGAGTGTATTGCGCTCTTCGGGCGACAACTTGCGCCGTTCGCGCCCGACGTGGTAGTTCTCTTCCTCGCTGATCAACGCCTGCCTGAGTTCCGCCCGCCGCTGATCGAGCGGAGCGTGATACATGATGACGGGCCCGTTGCCGAGCGATTCGGCGGCCTCCTGCGCCAAGCCGGACACAGGGCGGCAAAGTGCGATCACAATGGCAGCCAGCACCAGCACCGACACGGTCGGCGCGCGCGCGGTGGCAGACCTTGGAGCGGGTAACCGCGAAGAGAATCTTGAAAGCATCATGGAAGTCTCGAAAGCTTGTCGCGCATTCGCTGCGGATACGTTAAAAATACAAGCAAAACGGACACTTGGGGGCGACGGACGGGCACGTCGGGAGGCAGTTTGTAAGGGGGTATTGCGTAGTACCACGTGCCATACAAAGCGTTACCGGAAGCGCCGCGCCGGACCATCGAGGCGCTAGCATGCCCAATCCGCTGCGGATAGGATGTGAAATATGAACGCTAAAGTGCGATACCGAGTACTTCTGGTCGATGACGACGCGCGATTGCGTGACCTGTTGTCGCGTTACCTGCTCGAGCAGGGTTTTACCGTCAAGGCGGTCACGGACGCGGCCGCCATGGATCGCGCCCTGCATCGCGAGCACTTCGACCTCATGGTGCTCGATCTGATGCTCCCCGGAGAGGATGGCCTGGCCATCTGCCGGCGCCTGCGCGCCGACAACAACCTGATGCCGATCATCATGCTGACGGCCAAGGGCGACGACGTGGACCGCATCATCGGCCTTGAGATGGGCGCCGACGACTACCTGCCGAAGCCCTTCAATCCGCGCGAGCTGGTGGCGCGCGTCCATGCCGTCATGCGTCGCCGCCCGCCCAGCCTGCCGGGTGCCCCCACCATCGAGGACGAGGTCGTCAGCTTCGGGCGGGTACGGGTCAATCTCGGGGTGCGTTCGCTCACCCGCGACGGCGAGGAGATTTCCCTCACGACCGGGGAGTTTTCCCTGTTGAAGGTGCTGCTGCAACATCCGCGGCAGCCGCTGTCGCGCGACAAACTCATGGAGCTCGCGCGCGGACGCGAGTACGGGGTGTTCGACCGGGCCATCGACGTTCAGGTGAGCCGCCTGCGCAAACTGGTCGAGGACGACCCGGCCAAGCCGCGCTTCATCCAGACGGTCTGGGGGTTCGGCTACGTATTCGTTCCGGACGACACGCGATCTGCTGGTGAAGAGTGAGTTCGCCCCGCCCGCGGGCGTGACGCTGCGCCCGGCCGGCTTGCTCGGCCGAATCGGCTACGGCGTGCTGCCCCACACCCTGCTGTGGCAGACCTTCCTGCTGATCGCGCTGCTGCTGATCCTCGCCCTCGCCGCCTGGTCGCAGATCTTCCGCCACTTCGAGCAGCCGGCGCGCGCGCGCGACCTGGCGCAGATGGTGGCGAGCGTGGTGAATCTCACGCGCACCGCGCTCATCAACGCCGAGGTCGGGCGCCGCACCGAACTGCTCATCGACCTGGCCGCGCTCGAAGGCATCCGCATCTATCCCGCCGAGCCGGGCGATGAGCTGGAGGGCCTGCGCGACACGCGCCCGCTGCGCCTGCTCACCGCCGAGATCCGCCGCCAGCTGGGGCCGCACACGCGCTTCGCGGCGCGCTGGAAGACGCTCGATGGCTTCTGGGTGAGTTTTCGACTCGATCCGGACGACGAGCAGGACTTCTGGGTGATGCTGCCGTCGGAGCGGCTCGAGCAGACGCACGCGCTGGAGTGGCTGTCGTGGGGCGGCGGGGCGCTGCTGGTCGCGCTCCTTGGCGCCTACCTCATCGTGTCGCGCATCAGCGCCCCGCTGCGCAACCTGGCGCGCGCGGCGCGCCTGGTGGGCCGCGGGCGCACCCCGCCGAAACTGCCCGATCGCGGTCCGTTGGAAATTGCCGCCGTGGCCACGGCGTTCAATCAGATGGCCGGCGATCTCGCGCGCACCGACGCCGACCGCACGCTGATCCTGGCGGGCGTGTCGCACGACCTGCGTACGCCGCTCGCACGCCTGCGGCTGGGCGTGGAAATGTCGGGTGCGCCCGATAGCGAAGTCACTGCGATGGTGGCCGACATCGAGGAGATGGACCGCATCATTGGACAGTTTCTGGACTTCGGGCGGGGGGACCCGCAAGAGCCGATGCAGTCGGTGGATCTGGCGCGGCTGGTATCCGACGTCGTGGAACCTTACCGTCTGCGCGGTATCAACTTGGCCATGAATTTGCCCGCCAGCTGCGTCCTGCCCGTGCGTGCCCTGCCCATGCGCCGCGCGCTCGCCAATCTCATCGACAATGCGATCCGTTACGGCGGCGACGAACAGACCATCGATATTCATCTCGCTATGCGCGACGAAGAAGCGCTGCTGGAAGTCGCCGACCGCGGTCCGGGGATTCCGGAGAGCGAGATGGAGCGCATGCGCCATCCGTTCACGCGGCTCGAGGTTGCCCGCTCCAACACGAAAGGAGCCGGGCTGGGGCTGGCGATCGTCGAGCGCATCATGCGTGCGCACGACGGGCGGCTGGAGCTCGCCACGCGGGAAGGCGGCGGCCTGCGTGCCATCCTGCACCTCCCGCTGGAAAAGACACGCCCGACCCGCGCTAGAATGCGCGCTTCCGATGAAGGGAGCACGGCACCATGAACATCGTGTTTCGTCAATTGTTCGATGAGGATAGTTGCACCCTCACCTACCTGCTCGCCGATCCGCTCACCGGCGACGCGGTGCTGATCGATACCGTGCGCGAGCACACCGGCCGCTACGTCGCACTGCTCCAGGAGATGAATCTGCAACTGGTGTGGCTGCTCGAAACGCACGTACACGCCGACCACGTGACCGGCGCGGCCGCGCTCAAGGAACTCACCGGCGCGCGTACCGTCACCGGCGAACGGGCTGGCGCGCCCTGCGCCGACGTGCTGGCTGCCGACGGGGCGACGGTCGTGTTCGGCAACGAGGTCATCCGCGTCATCCCGACGCCCGGGCACACTGTCGGCTGCGTCACTTACCGCTGGCGCGACCGGTTGTTCACGGGCGACGCGCTGCTCATCGGCGGCTGCGGGCGCACCGACTTCCAGGGGGGAGATGCCGGCACCCTGTACGACAGCATCACCGGGCGGCTGTTCGTGCTACGCGACGAGACGCTGGTCTATCCGGGACACAACTACGAGGGACGGCGCGTGTCGTGCATCGGTCAGGAGCGGCTCGGCAATCCCCGCCTGGCGGGCAAGTCGCGGGAGGCCTTCATCGCGCTCATGAACGAACTGAAGCTCCCCTCCCCGCGCCGGATGGACGAAGCGGTTCCGGCCAACCTGCGCTGCGGCCGCAAGGAGGAGTCGATCGATGTCCAGGCAGCCTGAAGACGGCACCCTGGCGGTGCTCACGCCCTACCAGCAGATCGGTGGAGAGGCCGCCGTGCGCGCGCTGGTGAGGCGCTTCTATGGCCATATGGATGTCAATCCCGAGGCATGGAGCGTCCGCCGGATGCACGGCGAGGACCTGTCCGGATCGGAGGAAAAGCTGTTCCTGTTCCTCTCGGGCTGGTTGGGTGGACCCGATCTCTATGTCGCGCGCTACGGGCAGCCGTTCCTGCGGGCCCGCCACCTGCCTTTCGCCATCGGTGCGACCGAGCGCGATGAGTGGCTCGACTGCATGCGGCGCGCCCTCGACGAATGTGTCGCCGACGTCGCGCTGCGCGACACGCTCTTCCAATCCTTTGCCGCGCTCGCCAATCACATGCGCAATCGCGCCGAAATCCCGCCCGGGTCGCCCCCGACCGGCGGCAACAAGCCGCTATAATCCCCTCGCATGAAAATCCTGTTCGACCTGCTTCCGGTCATCTTCTTCTTTGGCGCCTACAAGATTGCCGGCAGCAACGAGGCGGTCGCCTTCGACATCGCCTCGCGCTGGCTCGGCGCCGGCATAGGCGCGGCGCAGGCACCCATCCTGCTGGCCACCGCGGTGGCCATTCTCGCCACCTTCGGCCAGATCGGCTGGGTATGGCTGCGCCATCGCAAGGTCGACACCATGCTGTGGGTGAGCCTCGCGATCATCCTGGTGTTCGGCGGGGCGACGCTGCTGTTCCACAACCCGACCTTCATCAAGTGGAAGCCCACCGCGCTGTACTGGATGTTCGGCGGGGTGCTGAGCATTTCCGCGCTCGGCTTCCGGCGCAACCTCATCCGCAAGATGCTCGAAGCCCAGATCCAGCTTCCCGACGCGGTGTGGGGGCGGCTCAACCTGGCGTGGGCCGTGTTCTTCATCGCGATGGGCTTTCTCAACCTGTACGTCGCGTTCAACTTCTCCGAGGAAGCCTGGGTCAACTTCAAGCTCTTCGGCGGCATGGGGCTCATGCTCGCGTTCGTGCTGGCGCAGGGCTACTTCTTGTCCAAGTACGTCGAAGAGGAAACCACCTAGATGCTGTATGCGCTGATTGGCGAAGACGCCCCCGGCCGCCTCGACACCCGCATGGCGGCCCGCCCGGCCCACGTGGCGCGGCTCGAGGCGTTGCGCGATGAAGGCCGCCTGTTCGCGGCCGGGCCGATGCCGGCCATCGACTCGCCGGACCCCGGACCCGCGGGCTTCTTCGGTAGCCTCGTGATCGCCGAGTTCGCCTCGCAGGCGGCCGCCGAGCAGTGGCTGGCCGATGATCCCTACGTCACGCAGGGGGTATTCGCCCGCACCCGCGTGCATCCGTACAAGAAGGTCTTGCCATGACGACCGCCGAGCAGATCCGCCAGCGCCTCGCGGTCCTGGCGCCGCGCTCGATCGAGATCGTGGACGACAGCGCCCTGCATGCGGGGCACGCCGGCGCGCGCAGCGGCGGCGGACACTTTCGCCTGACGATCGTATCCGAACAGTTCCTCGGCAAGAACACCGTCACCCGCCACCGTCTGGTGTATGACGCGCTGGGCGAGATGATGCGCACCCAGATCCATGCCCTCGCCATTCGCGCACTGACCGCCGGCGAGGCAGGACTTCAACCCACCGACAAGGAACTCTGATGAAACGTTTCCCCAGCCGTCTCGCTCTTGGCCTCATGGCCGGTCTGATCGCGCATGCAGCGGGCGCGGCCGCGCCGACGGCCACCGTCAACGGCACGGCCATTCCGCCCTCACGCGCCGCAGTCATGCTCGAGGAACAGCGTGCGCAAGGCGCCCCGGACAGCCCCGAACTGCAGGACGCGGTGCGCGAGGAGCTGATCCGGCGCGAGGTGCTCGCCCAGGCGGCGGTGAAGAAAGGCGTCGACAAGAAGCAGGAAACCCAGGCCCAGATGGACTTGGCCCGTCAGGCGGTACTGATCCGCGCCTACCTGCAGGACTTCATCAAGACCAATCCGGTCACCGATGCCGAGCTCCGCAAGGAATATGAAGGGATCAAGAGCACGATGGGGAGCAAGGAGTACAAGCCGCGCCACGTGCTGGTCGAGACCGAAGAGGAGGCCAAGGCCGTCATCGCCAAGTTGCGCGCCGGCGAGAAATTCGAGGAACTGGCCAAGCAGTCGAAGGACCCCGGCTCCAAGGACCGCGGCGGCGAGCTGGGCTGGAGCAATCCGGGCATGTTCGTGAAGCCGTTCTCCGACGCCATGGTGACGCTCGATAAGGGTCAGTACAGCGCGATGCCGGTGAAGAGCGATTTCGGCTATCACGTGATCCAGCTCGACGACGTGCGCGACCTCAAGGCGCCCGTCTTCGAGGAGGTCAAGCCGCAGCTGCAGAAGCGCATGCAGCAGCAGAAGGTCGAGAAACACATCCTCGATCTGCGCAGCAAGGCGAAGGTCCAGTAACCTTCAGAACGTGAAAGCGGGCCGGCCCTGCCTGCGCAGGGTCGGCCCGCTTTTCTTTCCGGTCGCGGGGCGCGGCCCCGCTCAGGCGCTACCGCCGCGAGCGCTCAGAACTGGTTTTCCGCCAGCGCCAGCGCCCCGGCCGCGCCATTGACCACGCTATAAGCGATACCCGGCGCCTGCGACAGCACGTGATCGGCGTAGAAGCGTGCGGTCACGATCTTTGCCCGGTAGAAGTCGCCCTCGCCGTCGCCGGCGGCCAGTTTCGCCTGCGCCACGAGCGCGGCGCGCGCCATCTGCCAGCCGCCGGCGACGATGCCCAGCAGCCTGAGGAACGGGACCGAACCGACCGAGGCGGCCTTGATGTCCTTCGCGTAGGTGGCGAGGATGTAATCGACCGCCGACTCCACCGCCTCGATGCCCGCCTCGAGCGACTTGCCGATGGCCACGAAGGCGTCGCCCGGCTGCGCGGCCACTAGGGCGCGCACCGCGCGCATGTCGGCCAGCACCGCCTTCGCCGTGGCGCCGTTCTCGCGCGCGATCTTGCGCCCGATGAGATCGTTGGCCTGGATCGCGGTGGTGCCTTCGTAGATGGTGGTGATGCGCGCATCGCGCAGATGTTGCGCGGCACCGGTCTCCTCGATGTAGCCCATGCCGCCATGCACCTGCAGGCCGGTGGAGGCGATCTCGATCGAGTTCTCGGTGAGCCAGCCCTTCACGACCGGGATCATCAGATCGACGAACGCCTGCTGCTGTGCGCGCACCGCGTCGTCCGGATGCAGGTGGGCCATGTCGGTGGCCGCCCCCACCACGTAGGCGAGCGCGCGCATCGCCTCGGTCTGCGACTTCATCGACATCAGCATGCGCCGCACGTCCGGGTGCTGGATGATCGGCACCTTCGGCCCGCCGCGCACGCCCACTTCGGTGCCTTGCACGCGTTCCGTGGCGTAGCCGAGCGCCTTCTGGTAGGCACGCTCGGCCAGCGCCAGGCCTTCCATGCCGACCGCGAAGCGCGCCTCGTTCATCATGATGAACATGTACTCGAGGCCGCGGTTGGGCTCGCCGATCAGGGTGCCGATGGCGCCCCCCTTGTCGCCGAAGGCCAGCACGCAGGTGGGGCTCGCGTGAATGCCGAGCTTGTGCTCGATCGACACGCAATGCACGTCGTTGCGCGCGCCGGGCGTGCCGTCGGCGTTGAGGAGGAACTTGGGCACCACGAAGAGCGAAATCCCCTTCACCCCTTCGGGCGCATCGGGCAGCCGCGCAAGCACCAGGTGGATGATGTTGTCGGTGAGGTCGTGCTCGCCGTAGGTGATGAAGATCTTCTGTCCGAAAATGCGGTAGGTGCCGTCGCCCTGCGGCTCGGCACGCGTGCGCACCGCGGCCAGGTCGGAGCCCGCCTGCGGTTCGGTGAGGTTCATGGTGCCGGTCCATTCGCCGCTCACCATCTTGGGCAGATAGGCGGCCTTCTGCTCGCCGCTGCCGCGCAGGCTCACCGCCTCGATGGCCCCGTTGGTGAGCATCGGGCACAGCGAGAACGCCATGTTGGCCGACTTCCACATCTCCATGACGGCGGTCGACACCAGCTTCGGCAGGCCCTGCCCGCCGTATTCCGGATCGCACGCGAGCGCGGTCCAGCCGGCCTCGGTAAACTGCCGGTAGGCGTCCTTCCAGCCATCCGCGGTAACGACCTCGCCGTGTTCCCAACGCGCGCCCTGCTGGTCGCCCGACCAGTTGAGCGGTGCGAGCACGCCGCTCGCGAACTTGCTCGCTTCATCCAGGATCGCATCGACGAGATCGACCGAAACCTCCTCGCAGCCCGGCAGTTGCCCCACCTTGTCGAGACCGGCCAGCTCGCGCATGACGAAATGCATGTCGCGCAGGGGTGCGGTGTATTGACTCATCTTGTGTTCGCTCCACTTGAGTTTGTTGTTGCCGGCAGCCGCTGCAGGCGCCGGCGATCATTTGTCCGCGAGGTAGCGGCGATCGTCGAAGGCGGCGACCCATTCCGGTCGATACACGACGAACAAGGTGATGATGGCTCCGCTCAACCACGCCTCGGAAAAACCCAGCAGCATGAAATAGGGCAGGTATTCGTTCACCAGAAACTCGGCGGAATACGCGCCGGCCGCCACCATCGCCGCCGAGGCCAGCAGCCCCTGCAGCATCACGGTCAGCCCGGCGCCGAAGAATGCGGCGATGAAGATGAAGACGAAGAAATGCGCCGGTAGACGCCGCTCCATCAGCCGCTGCAGCGCGCTCGCGACGAGCACCGGCAGCACCGCCATCAGCAGGAAATTGAGTGGCCAGCCCTGCCATTCGAGCGCGCCGTTGAGCGTGATGCCGGTGAGCGCCAGGCCGAGCGCGATGAGCGCGAGCTGCGGCCCGAGCGCCAGCACCGCCGCCATCGCCCCGAGCAGGTGCAGGTTGAGGCCGGGCTTGACGCCGGCCTTGAGACTCCACAGCACGGCGAGTGCCACCGCGAAGCCCAGCAGCAGGTGCGACTGCGCCGGCAGCAGCAGGCGGCGCCACGGCGTGGTGCGCGCGAGCCAGGCGAGCACCGGCAGCAGCAGCGCGAGCGCCAGCCCGTGCCAGCGGGCGGAGAAAAGCGATACCGGAAGGTCCACTGGCTACCCTCCCGCCTTTCCGTGCCCGGCGCGCCTCAGCCGACCGCTGCGGTCAGTTCGGGCACCGCCTCGAACAGGTCCGCCACCAACCCGTAGTCGGCCACCTGGAAGATGGGCGCATCCGGATCCTTGTTGATCGCCACGATCACCTTCGAATCCTTCATCCCCGCCAGATGCTGGATCGCGCCCGATACCCCGACCGCGATGTAGAGTTGCGGCGCGACGATCTTGCCGGTCTGCCCGACCTGGTAGTCGTTGGGCACATAGCCCGCGTCGACCGCCGCACGGCTCGCCCCGAGTGCGGCGCCGAGCTTGTCGGCGAGCGGCTCGAGGAGCTTGTGGTAGTTTTCTCCGCTGCCCAGCCCGCGCCCGCCCGACACGATGATTTTGGCCGCGCCCAGTTCGGGGCGCTCGCTGCGGGTGAGCTCGCGACCGACGAGGCGGCTCAGACCCAGATCGGGGCCGGCGGCGAGCGCCTCGACCGGGGCCGATGCGCCCTGCCCCGCCGCCGCGAAGGCGGTGGCGCGCACCGTGAGGAGTTTGACCGCATCGGAGCTCTTCACGGTGGCGAGCGCGTTGCCGGCGTAGATCGGGCGCACGAAGGTGTCGGGCGCTTCGATGGCGACGACGTCGGAGATCTGCGCCACGTCGAGGAGCGCTGCCACGCGCGGCAGCACGTTCTTGCCGAAGGTGCTCCCCGGGGCGAGGATGTGCGTATAGCCGCCGGCGTTGGCGACCACCAGCGCGGCGACGTTTTCCGCGAGCTGCGCGGCATAGTGCGGCGCATCGGCCACGCGCACCTTGGCCACCCCGGCGAGCGCGGCGGCTTCGGCTGCCGCGGCAGCGCAGTTGGCGCCGGCGAGCAGCACGTGCACCTCGCTGCCCAATTGGGCAGCGGCGGTGACCGTGTTGAGCGTGGCGGCCTTGAGGTGGGTGTTGTCGTGTTCGGCAATGAGCAGAATCGTCATCTCAGATCACCTTCGCTTCGTTCTTGAGCTTGTCCACGAGTTGCGCGACATCGGCCACCCGTACGCCGGCGCTGCGCCTGGGCGGTTCGCTCACCTTGAGCGTGGTCAGGCGCGGCGCGACGTCCACGCCGAGATCGGCCGGCTTCACCGTTTCCAGCGGCTTCTTCTTCGCCTTCATGATGTTGGGGAGCGTCGCGTAGCGCGGCTCGTTCAAGCGCAGGTCGGTCGATATGACCGCCGGCAGGCTCATCTCGAGGGTTTCAAGGCCGCCGTCGACCTCGCGCGTCACGGTGGCGCGCCCGCCCTCGATCGCGACTTTCGAGGCGAAGGTGGCCTGCGGCCAGCCCATCAACGCCGCCAGCATCTGTCCGGTCTGGTTGGCGTCGTCGTCGATCGCCTGCTTGCCGCAGATGACCGCCTGCGGCTGTTCCTTCTCGCACAGCGCCTTCAGGAGCTTCGCCACCGCGAGCGGTTGCAGTTCGGCGTCGCTCAGTTCACTGCAATCGACCAGAATGCCGCGGTCGGCGCCGATTGCCATGGCCGCGCGCAGCGTTTCCTGGCACGCGGGGACGCCGCACGAGACCGCCACCACCTCGCGCGCCACCCCGGCTTCCCGCAGGCGCACCGCCTCTTCCACTGCAATCTCGTCGAAGGGGTTCATCGACATCTTGACGTTGGCGATATCAACACCACTGCCGTCGCTCTTGACGCGCACCTTGACGTTGTAATCGACCACACGCTTGACGGGTACCAGGATCTTCAATGCCGCGCTCCTTTGTGTTGAATGGCCAGCCATTTATGTCGCGTGAGGCATTATGTCACTGCCCCAATGCGTTTGACACCTTGACCGCCAGCCCGAAAAATCGTTCCATACGTAACGGTATGGTCTGCGTACGGTAGCGTATGGCCACGGATTCGTCAATACTACACCGTATGGACAACGACTTGATCAAACCCAGGGTTCAACTCGATCGCGACGCGTGGGTGCTCGCCGCCACCGACGTGCTCGCCGATGAAGGCATCGCCGGCTTGCGCGTGGAGGTGCTCGCCAAGCGCCTCAAGGTGACGAAGGGCAGCTTCTACTGGCACTTCCAGGACCGCCGCGATCTGTTGATGGCGGTGTTGCAGGTGTGGAAGGACGGCCGCATCCGCGACATCGTCAAGCAGACGCGCGCCGAGCCCGGGCGCGAGCTGGAGCAGATCTACCACGTGATCGACGTGTACAGCGCGAGCCGCAGCCGGCGCGGCGCGATGATCGAACTGGCGGTGCGCGACTGGGCCCGGCGCGATGCGGAGGCGGCTGCCATCGTGGCCGAAGTCGATGACATCCGGCTGCGCTGTGCGCGCGACCTGTTCCTCGCCTGCGGGGTGCCGATGGAGGAGGCGTCGAGCCGCTGCATGCTGCTCTACGCCTACGTGTTCGGGATATCGCTGATGATCTACGACAAGTTCGACAGCGACCCGGCGCGTCTCAAACGCGACATCGCCGACCTGATCGCGCGCTCGGCGGCGTCGACGCAGCTCGCGCCCGGCGCCTGAAGCCGCGCGGGCCCGCGCCGCGCCGCGCGGCCTGGCGCCTGGTCACATCCTGAAGCGCCCGAGCATGCCTTCGATGCGCGTCGCGACGACTTTCAGGTCGCGCGCCGCCGCCGAGGTCTGCTGCACCACGACGGCGTTGTGTTCGGCCATGTCGGCGATGCGCTCGACGTTGGTGGCGATGTCGTTGGCGGCGGCGCCCTGTTCGCGCAGCGCCACCGAGATCTCGCCCACCACCCGGTCGACCGAGCGCGCGCTGGTGGTGATGCGCCCGATCGCTGCGCTGGCCGCATTGGCGATTTCGACGCCGCCACCGGCGCTCGCCACGCTCTGCTCCATCACCTGCGACACGTCGCCGACGCTGCGCTGGATGGCCGCGACGAGCTGACCGATCTCGGTCGTCGATTGGGCGGTGCGTTCCGCGAGCTTGCGCACCTCGTCGGCCACCACAGCGAAGCCGCGGCCCTGCTCACCCGCGCGCGCCGCCTCGATCGCGGCATTGAGCGCGAGCAGGTTGGTTTGATCGGCCACCTCGCGGATCACGCCCACCACGCGCGAGATGTCACCCGCGTGGTCGCGCAACTCGCCCATGCGGCCGGTGCCGCGCTGGATGGTTGCGGCGATCTCGCGCATGCGCTCGACCGCGTCGTTGATGACGCGCTCGCCGCTCGCGCTCTCGGCCCCGGCCGTCTGAGCGAGCCCGGCCGCCTCGCGCGAGGACTCCGCCACATGATTGATGCTGACCGTCATCTCCTCCACCGAGGCGGCCATCGACGAGGCCGCCTCGCTTTGCCGCCCGGATGCGCCCGACACCGAATCGGCCGAATTGGCGAGCTGCGACGACGCGCTGGCCAGTTGCGAGGAATCGGACTGCAGTTCGCCGATCACCTCACGCAGGCTCGCCTGCATGCCCGCCAGGGCGGTGCCGAGACGGCCCAGTTCATCCTTGCCGCCGCCCGCGATCCGGTTGTCGAGCTGCCCGCGCGCGATGGCCTCGGCAACCCCGACCGCCTCGTCCAGGGGACGCGTGATCGAGCACGATACCCGCGCGCCCACCAGCATGCCGAGCACTGCCGCCAGCACGATGAGGGAAACCTGGATCCACTGCTGGCGCCGATACTCGGCCTGGGCCTCGGCATACAGCGCGGCGCCCGCCTGCAACTGGTGCTCGGCGAGCTTGTCGAGCAATCCGACCTTCGCCGTCATGAGGCTCTGCCCATCGATAATGAAGCGCTGCTGCACGGCGAGCGAATAGTCCTCCTGACGCAGCGCCGAGATGGTCGCCTCGATGATGGGCAGCAGCTGGTTCAAGCCCTGATCGAACTCGTCCTCCAGCGCGGGCACCTCGCTGGCGCCCGCGCTGCCAGCGCTAAAATCGCGCCAGGCGCTGCGCAAGCTACCGAGATGCGCCGCGACCCGATCGAGATGCAGGCTGGCCGGGTGGTTGTGCAGTGCGATCAGCGCATGCCCGGGCTGGTGCTGGAGCGCCCGCAGCAGTTCGAGGTTCGCCCCCAACATTGCGGCACGCGTTTCACTCAAGCGCTGGGTGGGGAGCAGCAGTTCGTTCTGCATGCGATCGAGTTGCCCGACGGTGGCCGACAGACCGACCAGTCCGGCCGCCCCGGTGGCGATGATGAAGAGTTGCAGGACGAGTTGCAGTCCGAGCAGGCGCTGGCGGACTCGAATCCGCGCGAATGGGCCACTCATTTTGGTGTGCTCCGGGGGGTTGGGGGGACGGTCCAGCGGGACGCTGCTCGCACCCCTTATAACGAACGCACGAGGCGAAACCTTTAGCGCGCGGCTCGCGAATGACGTGAGTTCGCAAGCCGCGCGCCGAACACCGCGCAGGCGTTGCGCCCGGTCGCGGCAATGAGCTCGTCGCGCCCGATGCCGCGCAGTTCGGCGAGCACCTCGGCGAATCGGGCCAGGTTGGCCGGCTCATTGCGCCGCCCCTGGGCCCACGCCGGGGCGATGTCGGGGGCGTCCGTTTCCAGCACCAGGGCGGCCAGCGGCAGGGTCGCGGCGAGTTGGCGGATGCGGCGCGAGCCGTCGAAGGTCATCGCCCCGCCGAAACCGAGTCGAAAGCCCATGGCGATCAGGGTATCGGCCTGCTGGCGGCTGCCGTTGAACGAATGCGCGATGCCGCCGGGAACCTCGATGCGCCGCAACTGCTTGAGGATGGCATCGACCGCGCGACGCACGTGGAGGATCACCGGCAGCCCGAACCGGCGTGCGAGCTTGAGCTGGGCGATGTAGAAGCGTTCCTGGACATCCCGGTCGATCCCGGCCACGAAGTGATCCAGCCCGATTTCGCCCACCGCGATCGCTTCGCCGCGCGCGAGCCACGCCGTGAGCACGTCGAGGTCGTCGGGCCCGGCCGCGGCGACATAAAGGGGATGGATCCCGTAAGCGTGGCGCACGTCCGGCTGCGTCGCCGCGAGTGTGGCGATGCGCTCGAAACTCGCCACATCGACCCCCGGCACGACGAAGCGCGCAACGCCTGCTGCGCGGGCCGCCGCCAGCAGCGCATCGCGGTCCGCATCGAACTCAGCGGCGTCGAGGTGGATGTGCGTGTCGATCAGCATCGTGCGGCGGGCCCTTGCGCAGGCGCCAAATCGGGTACGTGGCCTGCTCGCCCGCGCGCCGGTCCGGCGCCTGCGTCACTTGCCGGCTGGCGATTGGCGGCTGCGATCGGCTGATCGCAGTCGCCGCCTCAGCGCCCCTTCCACGCGGGTTTGCGTTTGGCGATGAAAGCGTCGATTCCTTCGGCCGCGTCCTCGGTCATCATGTTGCAGGCCATTGTCTCGGCCGCCATCTGGTAGGCGGCATCGAGCCCCATTTCGAGCTGGCGGTAGAACATCTGCTTGCCCATCTGCACCGCGACGGGCGACTTGGCGCAGATCGCGGCGGCGAGCTTCGCCACTTCCGTGTCGAGCGCCTCGAGCGGCACCACCCGGTTGACGAGCCCGCGCCGTTGCGCCTCGGCCGCATCGATGAAGTCGCCCGTGACGAGCATCTCGAACGCTTCCTTGCGGCCCATGTTGCGCGCCAGCCCCACGCTCGGGGTGGCGCAGAAAAGCCCCACGTTGATGCCGGACACCGCGAAGCGCGCCACGTCGGCCGCCACCGCCAGGTCGCACATCGACACCAGCTGGCAGCCGGCGGCGGTGGCGATGCCGTGCACCCGCGCGATCACCGGCTGCGGCAGCTCGGTGAGCTTCATCATGAACTTGCCGCACAGGCGGAACAGCGCCTGCTGGAAGGCGAGCGTGTGATTGCCGCGCATCTCCTTCAGGTCATGCCCGGCACAAAAGGCCTTGCCCTCGCCCGCCAGCACCACCACGCGCACGCTGGCGTCGCCCGCGATCGCATCGAGCTCCGCGAGCAGCGCCTCGAGCATCGTCCTGGACAGCGAATTGAACTGGGCCGGGCGGTTGAGCGTGACGTAAGCCACGCCGTTGTCGTCGCGGCGCACCAGCATGGGCTCCGCGGCGGTTTGCAGTAGTGCACTCATTGTTCGGTCTCCTCCGGATCGGTGCGGACTGGGCGGCTACTCGAAGGACGCGGCCGACCTGGCCTGCTCGCGCAGGACGAACTTCTGGATCTTGCCGGTCGAGGTCTTGGGCAGCGGCCCGAAGATCACTTTCTTCGGCGTCTTGAAGCCCGCCAGATGCTCGCGGCAGTGGGCGATGATCTCGGCCTCGGTCGCCTCGGCGCCGTCACGCAGCTCGACGAAGGCCGCCGGCACCTCGCCCCACTTCGGATCCGGCGCCGCCACCACCGCCGCCGCCATCACCGCCGGGTGCTTGTAGAGGGCGTCCTCGACCTCGATCGACGAGATGTTCTCGCCGCCGGAGATGATCACATCCTTGGAACGATCGCGGATCTTGACGTAGCCGTCGGGCTGCATCACCGCGAGATCGCCGGTGTGATACCAGCCGCCGCGGAACGCCTCCTCGGTGGCCTTCTCGTTCTTGAGGTAGCCCTTCATCACGAGGTTGCCGCGGAACATGATCTCGCCCATCGTCGTGTTGTCCCACGGCACCGGCTGCAGGGTGTCGGGGTCGAGCACGGTGATGCCCTCCTGGGCATGGTAGCGCACGCCCTGGCGTCCGTTGAGGGCGACCTGTTCGGCCAGCGGCAGAGCCTTCCACTCGTCGTGCTTGGCGCACACCGAGGCCGGCCCGTAGGTCTCAGTGAGCCCGTAGACGTGGGTGAGGTCGATGCCGATGCGGGCCATGCCCTCGATGACCGCGGCCGGCGGCGGCGCCGCGGCGACAAGCCCGGACACCTTGTGGCCGATGCCTTCGCGCCATGCTTCGGGCGCGTTGGCGAGCATCGAGTGGACGATGGGCGCGCCGCAGTAGTGGGTCACCCCGTGTTCGCGGATGGCGTCGAAGATGAGGCGCGGATCGACCCGCCGCAGGCACACGTTCACGCCCGCATTGGCCGCCATCGACCAGGCGAAGCACCAGCCGTTGCAGTGGAACATCGGCAGCGTCCACAGGTACACCGAGTGCGGCGGCATGCCCCAGCTCACGATGTTGCTCAATGCGTTCAGGTACGCCCCGCGGTGGTGGTACACGACCCCCTTGGGATTGCCGGTGGTGCCCGAAGTGTAGTTGAGCGAGATCGCCTCCCACTCGTCGGCAGGCTGCACCAGCGCGAAATCCGGGCTGCCGGTGGCGAGCAGCGCCTCGAATTCGAGCGTGCCCACGCGCGCGCCGGGACCGGTGTATTCCGGGTCATCCACGTCGATGACGATCATGTCCGGGCGCACCGCCAGTTCGATCGCCTTGCCCACCATGCGCGCGTATTCGCGGTCGGTGATGAGCACCTTCGCTTCGGCGTGATTGAGAATGAAGGCGAGCGCCTCGGGATCGAGGCGGGTGTTGATGGTATTGAGCACGCCGCCGCTGCCCGGAACGCCGAAATGGCACTCGAACATCTCCGGGGTGTTGTTGAGCACCACCGCGACGGTGTCGCCCTTTTCCACGCCGAGCTGCTTCAGCGCCGAGGCGAGGCGCCGGCTGCGCGTGTAGCTCTCCCGCCAGGTGTAGCGACGCTGGCCGTGGATGACGGCGACGCGGTCGGGATAGACGTAGGCGCTGCGCTCGATGAAGGTGAGCGGGGTGAGTGGAACGTAGTTGGCCGGATTCTTTTCCAGGCCAATGTCGTACGGTGACTGTTTCCCTTCGGTCATGAGGACTCCGCCGTAATGGATGTTCTGGGGGACTGGCACGCCGGCAGCAGGACCGACGGCCGGACCTGCCACAGCGACGGCCGCATTCTGCCGTAATCGCGCAATATGCGCCGCCGCTCAGTGGCGGCAGCGATCCATCGTATTCAAGCCCTGGCCGGGATCCTGGTCAAGCCTGCCGAGCCACGCCGCCAACTGCCGCGCCAGATCCTGCACCGCGCGCCGATGGGCAATCACGCCACCGGACGCGTCGGCGGTGGGCGTCGGCTGCCGAACGATGAAAGTCTGGCGCACCAGTACGCCATCGCTGCGCGCCGGCAACAGCGCGGCCCGCGCCGCGATCTCGGCATGGCTGCTGCGCGTGCTGTCGAAGACCTGCACGAACTCATCCAGATCGACATGCAGACGGCACTCGTTGGACGGCACGACGTTTGCCCCGAGGGCACGATCGAGGGCCTGCCGCAACATCTCCGCGGGGGGCGAAACCCATCGGCTCTCCTGGAACGCGTCGCGCCGGGCGGGCTGGTGATACTCGAGGCGATATTGCATCGCGGTGTACGACAGCCACGACGGCGCGCGCACCTCGAGGCTGGCCGGGATCGCCGGCGCGGGCGGATCGAGCGGCTCGAGCAGGCCCAGGTCGAACAGCGCCGCGCGCGGGGCCGGTGCACCCAGATTGCCGCAGGCGCTCGCGCCCAGGCCGATCGCGAGACACAGGGGTAGGAGCCATCTTGTGCGAGTCATGCGGTGTCTCTCCGGGATCACGGCCGATCGGGCTCGAAGCCGTTCTCGCCCGGGCCGGGCGGACTCGGGCGGCGACCGGTGACCAGCATCTGCGGCGCGGCCTCGACCTCCTCGATGAGCCTTCCCATGCGGCGCGAAGTCACGGTCAGTTCTTTGAGCAGGGTGTTGAGCTGCGGCAGGGTGCCATCGAGCAAGCCCTCCCCGGCCATTGCGGCGGCCGCATCGACGCGCTCGGCCATGCCCTGCAGGCGCTTCATCAGGGTGCGCAATTCGCTCACCACCGGGGCCCCCTCGGCACTGACCCGCTCCAGGTTGTCCAGCGTCGCGGCCAGCCGTTGCATGTTGGTCGGGTTCAGCACGGCGCGGATCGCAGCCAGGGTCTCCGGCGCATCGGCAAAGGTGCGATCGATGCCGATCGCGGCCGACTCGAGCCGCTCCAGGGTGGCCGTCAACCGGGCGAGATTGGCCTCGTCGAAGAAGGGCGCAATCCTGTCCGCAATGGCGCGAAATCGCTGCAGCGCGTCGAGCGTCGTATCGGTGAGCTGATCCATCAGGCCCGGCTCCAGCGTCAGCCGGGGCGGCGCCCCCGCTTCGCCTAGAAGCGGTGTCGGATCGCGGCCGCTGTCGCTCAGTTGTATGTAGGCGAGCCCGGTCACGCCCTGGTAGCCGAGGCTCGCGCGGGTGCCGCGGGTGATCGGCAGGTCGGCGAGAATCTCGATCGCCACCAGGATGTGGCGCCGGTCGGCCGGATCGACGCGGATGTCCGTCACCTGTCCGGCCGGGATGCCGCGATAGCGGACGCTCGCCTGCGGGTTGAGCCCGGTGACGTTGCCGCTCGCCACCAGCAGATAGTCGCGGGTCTCGACCCGCCCGTCCGAGAACCACCACAGCGACAAGACCAGCGCCGTTCCGAGCAGCAGGGTGAACAGCCCGGCCGCCAGCGCATGGGCCCGATTTTCCATCAGTCGTTTCCTCCGATGCCGGCCAGTGCCCGACGGCCGTGCGGACCGCGGAAAAACCGCTGGACGAAGGGATGATCGATCTCCATCGTCTGCGCCAGCGTGGTGTAACTCACAATCTTGCGGTCGGCGAGCACCGCCACCCGCGTCGCCAGCGCCGCCAGCGTGTCGATGTCATGGGTCACGAGCACGACTGTAAGCCC
>Ga0214472_10001497_pt1 | contig 26149 bp, 24 predicted proteins | sample RVTome_6_FD_207662 | JGI IMG/M metagenome (GOLD analysis project Ga0214472, IMG submission 207662) | Soil microbial communities from uranium-contaminated site in the Upper Colorado River Basin, Wyoming, United States - RVT140D175 | ecosystem: Environmental > Terrestrial > Soil > Contaminated >...
GTGACTACATCATGCCCGGCGCCGATCGCCCCCCTTCACACACGCGCCAACGCCGATTCGCCCCCCAAAAAAACCAAAAAATGGCCAGAACTGCGTAACTTGGGCTAACGGGGACGCGATCCTCGCCGCCGCGCTGCTGCTTCCGCCGGGCGATGGGCCGTTTCCGGGTGTGGTCATCGTGCACGGCTCGGGGACGAGCGACCGTTCCAACGCGTGGACGACGGCGTACGCGAACGGGCTCGTCGCGCGCGGCATCGCGGTGCTGCACCCGGACAAGCGCGGCTCTGGCAAGTCCACGGGGACGTGGCAGACAGCGGACTTCCTCGTCCTGGCCGACGATGCCGTCGCGGGCGTCGAGTGGCTCCGGGGGCATCCGCGGGCCGCCGCGGGCAACGTCGGGGTCATCGGTTTCAGCCAGGGCGGGCACGTCGTGCCCGCTGCGGCGGCGCGCAGCGAGCACGTGGCGTTTGTCATCGACGTTTCGGGCTCGACCGTCCCGATCCACGAGCAGGTCTCGGACGAGGTCACGCTCATGGCGGAGCGCGCCGGGCTGTCGTCCGATGAGCTCGCCATCGTCGCGAACGTCCAGAAGCTGGGCATGCGGTACGCACATTCCGGTGAGGGGTGGGATGGCTACGCCACAGCGCTGGCGGCCGCCAAGAGCGGGCGACTGGGTGGCATGGAGGTGATTGAGGGGTTCCCGACGAAACCGGACGCGCCGGCCTGGAGGTTCGCACGATTGGTCGGTGAGTTCGACCCGATGGACTACTGGAAACAGGTCAAGGTGCCCGTGGTGTTCGTCTACGGCGGGCGCGACACGCAGGTTCGTGTCGCCAAGAGCGTCCGTCGGATCCTCGACCTTCTGGATCCGCTCGAGCTCAACTACACGCTCATGGTGTTCGGGCACAACGGGCACGCACTGTACCGCGAGGACCAGCTTGACTTACTGGCCCGCTGGATCAAGAGCGGGGGACAGACCTGACCACCGCGGCCTCGGCCCACCCGGAGCAAGACACGCCCGCAGACGGCTCTACGGGGACTGCGGCTGGCCGGCATGGATCCCTGCGATCATCCGGCGTTGGAGCAGATCGAGCCGGCGGATCTGGACAGCGACCTTGGCCGAATCCTGCGCTGCGAGCGCGGCCTCCAGGTCGGCGGACGCATCGGAGACGGCGGGGTAGCCGTTGGTTCCACCCGAGCCTTTGAGGCGGTGGGCGATCTCGGCGATGGCGGCGAGGTCCCGACGGGACAGCGCCGCGTCGAGTGCGCGCACGTCGTCGGCCAGGGCGGTGGCGAACTCCGCCGCGGCATCGGCCAGCGCCGGCGAGATCGATGCGATCGTGGATTCGATCGGGCCGCGGTCGCTCAGCGCGATGGTGAGCTCGTCGCGGTCCGGGGCTCGCCGGCCGGTCCGCGGCGGGTGCGGATCAGATCGGACCCGGCGCCCGGTTGCGGTGCAGATCGTCTCGGCGAGCCCGGCGGCATCGAAAGGCTTGGTAATGAACGCGTCGAATCCCGCCTCGAGGCAGCGGCTGGCGGTGGTCGATGAAGCGTCGGCGGTGACGGCAATCGCCGGCGTGTCGATCGACCGTTCGTGAAGCCGCCGCAGCGTCTCTATCCCGTCGGTTTCGGGCATGTGAATATCGAGCAGGATCACGTCGAAGGGACGGTCGGCGGCGCATTCGACGGCCTGGTTCCCACCGGATGCGCACACGACGCGGGCCCCGAGCTGCTCCAGGACGAGGCGGAGGACACGGCGGGTGTCCTCGCTGTCGTCGGCGAGTAGCACGGTCAGGCCGTCGAGCCGCACGCCCCCGAACGGCGCGGACCGTTGTTCAAGGGGCGGCACGCCGTCACAGATGTCGACCGGCAGTTCGAGGGTGAAAGTGGTTCCGGTGCCGGCGAGGCTTGCCATGGTCAGCCTGCCGCCCAGCAGCTCGGCGAGCGACTTGGCGATCGTCAGGCCCAGCCCCGTCCCGCCGTAGCGCCTGCGGATGGACGAGTCTGCCTGCCGAAACGCCTGAAAGACCGACTCCCGCTCTTCAAGACGAATGCCGATGCCCGTGTCAGTGACCGCGAAATGGAGGACCGGCCTCCCGGCGGATGCGCGGTCGGGGATCGTGACCTCGAGGCGTACGGCGCCCTCGCGCGTGAACCGGACCGCGTTGTCCATCAGGTTGAAGAGTATCTGGCGCAGCTTGGTGGCGTCGGTCACGATGTACCTGGGCACGTCGGGCATGGCCTCGACGACGACGGTGATGGGCTTGCCGAGGGCGCGGTGGCGGGCCACGGTGCGCACTTCGTCCAGCAGGGAATCCAGGTCCGTCGGCGAAAGGTCGGGCTCCATGCGGCCTTCGTTGAGTTTGGAGAGATCGAGCACGTCGTTGGTCAGGGCGAGAAGATGGCGGCCGTTGCGGACGATGCTGCGTACGTGTTCGTTCCGGCGATTGGGTTCGGCGTTTCGGTCGCAGAGCATCTCCGCGGAGGCCAGGATCGCGGTGAGCGGCGTGCGTATCTCGTGACTCATCCGGGAGACGAACTCGCTCTTGACCTGTGCGGCTTCCTCGGCCGACCGGCGAAGCTGGCGGCGGCGGCGATAAGCGTGCAGGGCCAGCGCTGCGAGGCCAAACCCCAGCCCCACGAGGAGCGCAACAAACCACGAGGTTAGCCAGAACGGCGCCTGAATCGAGAATGCCACGGTGGCGATCTCGCTTTCCGACCCCCGCTCGTTGATCGACCTGGCCTGGAACTGATACGTCCCTGGAGCAAGCGAGGCGTACCGTGCGGTGGGCTGCCGGTTTGGGGGCGACCAGCCGTCGCCCCGGCCGAGCAGGCGATGGGCGAAGCGCGCGCCGACTGCGCTCTGCCAGCCCAGCGGCTCCAGCTCGACCACCACGTCGCGCTGTCGAAACGGCAGGGACAGCTCGCGCCCGTGAACGCCGAAGCTCTCGCTTCCGGCAGTAAGCTCGCGGATCGCCACGCGGGGCGGCGCCAAACAGGGGCGAAGCCCGGCGACGTTGATTCGGACGAGCCCTTGGGTGGTGCCGGCGTAAAGCGCCCCCGCTCCGTCGTAGGCCAGGGAACGAACATCGGGGCTCGGCAGGCCGTACTCCGGGCCGAAGCGGTCGACGTGCTCGTCACGGAGCCGCACGACGCCGATATCGGTTGCCAGCCACACATCCCCATCGGCCACCTGGACCACGTCCCGGACGTTGCAGTTCAGCGGGAGTTCCTGGCACCCGTTGGAGGTTTCGAAGGCCGCGTCACAAACCACGACGCCGTGCGGTGTTCCGAGGCGCAAACGCCCGTCAGCGCCCTCCCGGACCACGCGGACGTCGCAACCCGGAAGAACCAGCTCGCTGGAATCGCCGTGAACGCGGACCAGGCCGTCCTCGGTAGCGAGGAGCAGGACCCCGTTCGACTGAACCCGAACGTCCTGAACGGGAGCCGAAACCGTGGCAGGCGCGACGAGCGGCCGGAGCTGCTCGCGCTCCAGGCGCCACACGCCGTTCTGTGCGGCAACGAGCAGGCGCCCGGCGTCGTCCTCTGCCAGACGGTAGACCCGGGAAACCGGGAAGCGAGCGCCGTCGCCGGTGCGGGTCACGCCGTAATAGTCGCCGATCCAGGTCTCGCCACGGCGGTCCACGTAAGCCGCGGTGATGTTCGTGTTGGTCCGCAGGGATTCGACTCGCGCCCCGTCGGGAAGCAGGGCCTGCGCCCCGCGGATCGTGCCGAAGACGAGTCGCCCGTCCGTCGCCCAGGCCACGGCGGTGACAAACGGATGGGCGAGCCCGTGCTCGACGCTGTAGGTCTGTACGTAGGGCGAGCGGAGGCGGTATATGCCGCCGCCGTAGGTGCCGATCCAGACCTGCCGCTCGAAATCGACCATCAAGGCGTGAACATCGGTGTTCCGGAGGCCGTTGTCGCGACACAACGCGCCGTGAAATCGGCCGTTGGCAAACCGGTACACGCCGTCCTCAGTGCCGATCCAGATGTCGCCGTCGGGGTGGTGCGCCAGTACGTTGACTTCCGGATTCCCGAGGCGGTCCAGAACGCCGAACTCCCGGACCTGATCGCCACGGACGCGGAAAAGGGCGCCGGGGTTCCGGACGCCGACCCATAGCGCGCCGTCCGCATCGCGCAGCAGCGCCTCGACCACGCCCGCGCCGACCGCCGCAGCGTGCTCCTTGACGATCCGGCCGCCGGTAACGCGAAGAACCGCGCCGTAGGTACCGGCCAGGATCTCGTTCGCGTCGTCGGTAAGCAACGCGAATATCGCGTGTTGTGCAGTCCCGCCGACGAGCGTGGCCGTCGCGGACGGCCCGGCGTCGTCGAGGCGGTAGAGTCCGCGCGTCGATCCGACCCACGCCCGTCCCCCCGGATCGTCGGTGAGGACATCGATCCGCGTGCCAGGCAGAAGCGGCGTGCCGGTCCTGAACTCGAGGGTGACGATGTCGAGGGCCACCAGGCCCTCCTGCGTCCCGATCCACAAGGTGCCGTCGGAACGCTCGAGGAAACACCGGACGGGCGGTGTGATCCTGGAATCGAGATCCAGGCGCCCGAAGCCGCCGGAGTCCCACCGCCAGAGGCCGTCGTCGGTCCCAAGCCAGATGTACCCGCGCGAGTCCTGCACGGCCGCGCGGACGACGAGACCCTGTAGGCATTGAAACTCGGCGAGGGAATAGGCCGGCCCCCGCATGGGTTCCGCCTGAACGGTGAACGATGCACCGGTGAAGACTATCAGGCCGAGCACGAGCACGTCAGGCCGGCACGGCGATGTGCGCTTTGCCGCCTCCATGCCGCGCATTCTATCTTACGGCGGGTCGTTATTGCAAGTGCGACTGAACATGGTGGGCTCCATCGTTAGAGCAGGACGGGCGTCGGAGCGCGGGAATCCGAACCCGCCGTCGACGCTAGGGGCGCAGGAGGATCTTGACGGTATGGGGAGCGTGCGACGCCTCGAACGCCGTCGCGGCTTCGCGGAGCGGGTAGGTCCGCGAGATCATGAAGCGCACATCGACGGCCTTACGGGCGAGCGCATTGATCGCTTCGGGGAACGGGCCGCAACGGCTGCCGAGAACGGTCACCTCGTTGACCACGATCGGGGCCAGGTTCCCTCCGCCCGGGCCCGCATAGGTGCTCTTGAGCACGATGGTTCCGCGCGGGCGAACCAGCGCGGCGGCGATGTCCAGGCCCTCGGGTGAGCCGGTGCACTCCACCACAAGGTCGTGGTCGTTCCGCGGCACGAGGTCGTTGACGTGGATGCCCTGGACTCCCCTCTTCTCGCTCATCTCGAGCGTCATGGCGTTGCGCCCCACCACGGTGAGCTTGCATCCGAAGGTCGCGATGACCTGGGCGACAAGCAGCCCGAGCCGGCCCGAGCCGACGACGGTTACCCGCGCCTTGGCGTCGAGCGGGCACTGGGCCACGATCTGATAGGCCGCGGCCAGCGGCTCGACGAAAACGGCTTCGTCGTCCGGCACGGCATCGGGGACAAGGTGCAGATTGCGGACCGGGACGGCCACGAGATCGGCGAAGCAGCCGTCGCGTCCCAGGATGCCCATGACGGTGCGGTTACGACAGTGATTGGCGAGGCCGGCCTGGCACATGTCGCATTTGCGGCAGACGCAGTTGATCTCGCAGACGACGCGTTTGCCGCGCCATTCCGCCGGCCCGGATTCCACGGCGCCGACCATCTCGTGGCCGAGGACGCCCGCAAAGCCCATGTATCCGTCGACGATGTGCAGATCGGTGGCGCAGATTCCGGCGAGCCGAACGCGCACGAGGCATTCGCCGGCGGCCGGAACGGGATCCGGGTGGTCGGCGAGGAACGCCACCTGCTTGTCGCGGATCACAACGGCTTGCATCGGTGCTCGTCGAATGATGTAACGTCTTGTTGCGGGTCCGGCGCCCGCGCGACCGGGCTCACCTTATTGTCGGCTCGGGGATGGAACAAGCTTGGGTCGCTCGTGAATGAGCCTTATCAGGAACGATTCGGCCGCCGTTTGCCAGATGGCGCGGGCGACGGATACAATACCGTGCGCCTCGTCGGTCCGGTCGCGGTCGGCCCGACACGGGGACGGACGCACGGAATCCGAGCGCGGTTCGACATGGGACCGATCCACAATCACAGAGCGGACCTTGCGGCGGCGGTCGCCGGGGTCCTATGGCTTGCCGGCGCGGGCCATGCGCAGACCGCCCGCACTCGGACGCTGGTCTATGACACAGACCGGCAGGAATGGATCGAAGTGGCGCCGCCGCCACCCGGAACGCCCGAGGGCGAGCTTCGGGTGATTCGGGAGCTGATCAAGTCGGAGAAATACGGGGCAGCGCTCTCGGCGGCGGACGACTTCATCGAAGCGCACGGCGCGTCGCACGCGTTGTACCCGGCGGCGCTGTTGGCGAAGGCGGAGGCACACATCGGAAGGGAGCATTTTGACGAGGCGCACGCGGTCTGTCAGGACTTCCTGAACCAGTTCGCGGGGATCGACCTGACGTCCGAGGCGCTGCGGCTGGAATTCATCGTCGGGGAAGCGTACCTGCGGGGGGCGAAGCGGAAGTTCCTGGGAATGCGGATCCTGCCCGCCGAGGACGCGGGGATACGGATCCTGGATGAGATCTCGGCTGATTACCCGGACAGCGCCTTCGCCGAGCTGGCGGTCAAGACGAAGGCCGACCACATGTTCGCGGTGGGCGATTTCGCGCTTGCAGAGCTGGAGTACAGCCGGCTGATCACCGACTTTCCCCAGAGCCGCTACCGCGAGTACGCGCTGGCCCGCTCGGCGAAGGCGTCGCTGGCCAGCTTCGCCGGGGTGGACTATGACGACGCGGCGCTGATCGAGGCGAAGGACCGCTACGGCGGCTATCAGTCGCGCTATCCGGTCGCGGCCCGCCGGGACCGCGTCGCCGCCGTGCTGGACAGCATCGAGGAAATGCAGGCGGAGAAGGAGATGAGAATCGGACAGTACTACGAGCGGACCGAACACCTGGCTTCGGCGGTGTTCTATTACGGGCTGGTCCGCGACGAGTGGCCCGAGACGATTGCGGCACGGAAGGCCGCAGATCGGCTGGAGTTGCTCGGGGCGCTGCGGGCGGCAGGTGGTCGGGAAACGGAGCCGGGCCCGTGAACAGCGCCGGCCGTCGAGAGGAAGCCTACGGGTCGCAGGCGGCCGGTGCGCGCCGGTTTCCGATCGCGTTTTCGACGGGGCTCGCCTTGGCGCTCGTGTCGGGGTGCGGCTACAGTTCATCACGGCCTTTTGCGACCGATATTCAGAGCGTCCACGTTGAAATGTTCCAGTCGCGTGAGTTTCGACGCGAGTTGGAATTCCGGCTGACCGAATCCCTCATCAAGCGGATCGAGATGGACACCCCGTACCGGATCGCGCCCCGAGAGACCGCGGATACGCTGCTTTCGGGCGAGATTCTGGTGGTGACGAACCGGACGTTCGGCGACGAATTCGATACCGACCTGCCGCGCGAGATCGGCGCGACCGTGGTGATCCGCTATCGATTTCAGGACATGCGCAGCGGGGCGATTCTCGTCGAGAGGCCGCGCTTTGTCTTTCAGACGAGCTACATTCCTCCGGTCGGAGAGACATTCACGCAGGGCATGACCCGCGCTCTGGACGGGGCCGCAGAGCAGATCGTCGAGTCGATGGAAACAAGCTGGTAGGGTTTCTATGATCCTGCACCGAGCTGAACGCCGGCTGCGGGCCGATCGGGTCCGCGCCGTGGAGGGCGGACTGGCCGCCTATCGACCACGGCCGGGATGAGGAGAGCGATGACGGACGAAAACGGCTCCGGGCCGAACAAACCGACCGACCCGAAGAAACCCGGCGGGCCCAGCGTGCGCCTGTCGCGGAACGTGGTCAGTTGGCTGGTGCTTCTGGGGCTGGCCATGCTCCTGGTGGCCCTGCTCAACGACTCGCTCATGCCGACACAGGAGCTGTCGATCAGCGAGTTCTGGAAGCAGGTCGAAAACCGCAACATCGAGAAAGTGGTCATCAGCGAGGACGGGAGCGTCGAGGGGCTGCTGAAGAAGATCCCCGAGGGCTCGGCGCCGAGCGCATCGTTGCAGTTCAAGGTCAACTTCCCGCGCGAGGCGATCGACAGCGCATTTGTCGACCGGCTGGTCAAGGACCTTCCCGACGCGGAGGTGAAGTCCGAGAAACCCAACCAGTTCATGCTGGTGATGCTCAGCATGCTTCCCTGGCTGCTGATCATCGGGTTCATCTGGTTTTTCGTGTTCCGCCAGATCCGCAACGCGGGCGGGGCCGGCGGGATGCTCGGCAACTTCGGGCGCTCCCGGCACCGCATCAGCCACAAGGAGCACACCAACGTCACCTTCGCCGACGTGGCCGGCGTGCAGGAGGCGAAGGAGGAGGTCGAGGAGATCATCGAGTTCCTCAAGTCGCCCAAGAAGTTCCAGCGCCTCGGGGGGCGGATTCCGCGCGGGATCCTGCTGGTCGGGCCGCCGGGCTGCGGCAAGACGCTGCTGGCCAAGGCGATTGCGGGCGAGGCCGAAGTGCCGTTTTTCTCGATCAGCGGCTCGGACTTCGTGGAGATGTTCGTCGGCGTGGGCGCGTCGAGGGTGCGCGACCTGTTCAAGCAGGCCAAGGAAAACTCGCCCTGCATCATCTTCCTGGATGAGATCGACGCCGTCGGGCGGCGGCGCGGGGCGAACTTCGCCGGCGGCGGGCACGACGAACGCGAGCAAACGCTCAACGCCATCCTCGTCGAAATGGACGGGTTCGACACCAACTCCCAGGTCATCGTCATCGCCGCGACGAACCGCGCCGACGTGCTCGATCCCGCGCTGATTCGCCCCGGGCGCTTTGACCGGCAGGTCTTCGTGTCCATGCCCGACGTGCAGGGGCGCTACGAGATCATCAAGGTGCACATGCGGAAGATCAAGGTCGGCCCCACCGTCGACATCCGCAAGGTGGCCCGCGGCACCCCGATGTTCAGCGGCGCCGAGCTCGCGGCATTGGTCAACGAGGCGGCATTGATCGCCACCATGACCAACAAGGAATACGTCGAGCAGGAAGACCTGGAGGAGGCGCGGGACAAGATCCGATGGGGCCGGGCGAAGCGCAGCGCGGTGGTCGACGAACGGGACCGGAAGATCACCGCGTATCACGAGGCCGGTCACGCCCTGATCCAGGCGCTGGAGAAGGACGCCGATCCATTGCACAAGGTGAGCATCATCCCGCGCGGCCCGGCCGGCGGGGCCACGTTCTCGCTCCCCGAAAGAGATCGAACGGTCTACACGAAGAGCTACCTCCTGGCGATGATGAAGGTCATGTTCGGAGGACGCATCGCCGAGCAGGTGTTCTTCAACGACGTGAGCAGCGGCGCGGCTTCGGACATCAAGCAGGCCACGGCGATCGCACGGAGCATGATCCGCGAGTGGGGCATGGGGGAGAAGGCCGGCTTCGTCTACTACGGCGACGAGGACGGGCGCAGCACCTTCCTCGACATCGGCATGCGCGACTACTCGGACAAGACGGCGGAGGTGCTCGACACCGAGATGAAGTCCGTTCTCGACCAAACCTACCAGCACGCCCGCCAGACCATCGTCGAGAACCGCGAGAAGGTCGAGGCGATCGCCCAGGCGCTGCTGAAGTACGAGACGGTGTCGGGTGAGGAGGTCAACGCGCTGATCCGCGGCGAGTTGCTCGAGCGAACGTCGGTCGGCGACCTCCTCGACAGCGCTGGAGCCGCCCCAGTTGGCGCCGCCCGCCCCATCCCCGCCAAGCCCAAACCCGACCCCGGCGTCAGCGGCGGCGCCCTGCCGCAGCCGAGCTAAGGGCCAACCTCTTTCCGTGCATCCGGAACTGCCTCCGTCGGATCGACCCGTCCACGACGACTGTTATCGGACTAAACAAGCGACTTGGGTTGGCGGTCGGCTGGCTCCACCTCGCGGCAACGAGGACCCTACTTCGAAAAACGTCCGTGCGGGGCTTGACACGCTGCACTCATTCCCTGATATTAGTTGATTGCTCAACTAATTAGAGCTAATGTCAAGCGTGGCCAAGGCCGGAACGAAAAAGGGCGCGACGCGGGAGCGGCTGGTTGAGTCGGCCCGCCGGTTGTTTCTCGCCCGCGGCTATGAGGCGACGAGCGTGGCGGATGTCCTGCGCGAGGCCGGGGTCAACAGCGGCAGCCTGTATTACTTCTTCAAGACCAAGCAGGATCTGCTGCTGGCGGTTCTGGACCAATACGTTGCGCTGCTCCATCCGGTAGTGATGGATCCGGTGTTTGCGCGGGTCGCGGACCCGATCGAGCGGGTGTTCGCGGTGCTCGAGGGGTATCGGCAGATGCTCCTGATGACCGAGTGTCGGCAGGGATGCCCGATCGGGAATCTGGCGCTGGAAATGAGCGAGAAATCGGAGGCGGTTCGCGAACGGATCGCACTGAACTTCGCCAATTGGCGCAAGGCGATCAGACAATGCCTCGTCGAGGCGGGTGCGCGGCTGCCGGCGGACGTGGATCGGGACGCGCTGGCCACGTTCATCCTCACGGTCATGGAGGGGGGCGTGATGCAGACGCGGGCGCATCGGAGCATGGAGCCGTTCGACGCTTCCGTCGCCATGCTGCGGGATTACATCGATCGTTTGAGGTCGGACCTGGTCCGGCGGGCCGCCGACTGATACGCCGCGGGCGAACGGCCGGCCCGCGGCAGTCACAATAAGGAGAACACGCTTTGTCACTGAACTTCGGCGAGATCAACATCTGGGCGGTCCTGGTGTCCGCGGCGGCAACGTTCATGGTCGGCGGGCTGTGGTACGCGGCGCTCTTCGCCGCCGCGTGGGCGAAGGCCAACGCGTTCAACGAGGAGGAACTGAAGGCGATGGCGGCGAAGCAAGGCCGCAACTTCGGGATCTTCTTCGTCGCCGATCTGGTCATGGCGGTGGTGATCTCCCTGCTGATCATCAACCTCGGCATCGACTCCTGGGCTGGCGGCGCAAGCCTGGGCCTGGGGTTGTGGCTGGGGATAGCGGCGACCATCGGCGGGGCGAAGAAGGCCGCGTACAACAAGCCGCTGTCCGTGTATCTGATCGACACGAGCCATGAGCTGGCGTGTCTGCTGGTTATGGGGGCGATCCTGGGCGGGTGGCGGTAGTTGAACGAAGACGCCGTGCGGAGAAAATGAACCTGACACCTTTTCTTGAAGGAGTACCGGGAAATGACGTCGTTGAGGACGCTCGCATTCGGGGTGGCCGGCGTGTGGCTGGCTGGTGGATTTGGCGACCACAGCTACGCCGGTGAGGCGGATACCGGCCCGCTGGTGCAGGAGCGGATCATCTCGGCGCCGGTCGATCAGGTCTGGACGGCGTTCACGACCAAGCAGGCGCTGGAATCGTGGATGGTGGCGCATGCGGAGATCGACCTGCGCGTCGGCGGGCTCATGCGAACGCATTACGATCCTGAGGGCACGCTGGGCGATCCCCAGACGATCGAGAACACCATCCTGAGCTTTCATCCCCAACGGATGATCTCGATCAAGGCGACGAAACCGCCGGCCAGCTTCCAGTGGAAGGACGCGATCGAGAAGATGTGGTCGGTGATCTACTTGGAGCCGGTCGGGCCGGGCCGGACGCGGGTCACGTGCTGCGGATTCGGATATGACCAGAGCGAGGCGTCGCAGGAGATGCGTAAGCACTTCGACGCGGGCAACAACTGGACGTTGGATCGGCTCGAGGAGTATTTCGCGACGAAGGTGCAGAACCCCGCGAGCGACCGGAACGCGGGTGCCATTGGCGAGAAACACGACGGCGATGCGCTGACGCTCTTGGCGAAGTCGGTGGGCGGCGAGTGGATTCACGAGTCGACGGACGAGAACGGCTCGGTGTTTCGGGTGCGGAACGTGGTCGCGTACGCCCCGGATGGAAAGAGCCTGGTGGCCCGTTCGTGGCTCGGACGGGAGGACGGCATGTTCGCGCATGGCACGACACAGATCTGGCGCGAGCCGGGCACGAACGAAATCCGTTTCCAGAACGTCAACGAGGCTGGCGCCATCGGCCGGGGGCGGCTGGACCGGGTGGGTGAACGGACGCTGGTCTGGGATTGGAACGCCTATCACCCGGATGGGTCCGTGCGCCGGTTCTGGATCGACATGATCTTCCCCGACGACGACCACTACCGCATGGTGATGCGGTACCTGCGCGGCGACGGAACCGAGCACGAGATAATGAACGCGCTATACAAGCGGGTGGATCAATCGCCCGAGCGCTTCCTACCGAAGTCGAAAAAGGTTTCAGGATGATTTTCCCGGGCCCGGCCGCGTGGACCGAGCCCGGTGGCGGAACCGGAGGGCGAAATTCATCCTGACACCTTTTTTTTCGGCGGGCGCCCGCGCGGGCGAAGCGTTAAGGCCAGCCCCAGGCGATCGGCCATCCGGTCCCGCCAACCCTCCGTACCCAGCGGCACGCCGCGCAGGGCCGAACGCCGCACCCTCTCCATCTGTTCGTTCGGCATAACCCGGTTCACGGCCGCCAGCCAGCTCCGCGGGCGCTCGACGGGCCACTTGGCAAGCCGAGTGTGCAGCGCGGCGCCGCCGCTTTGGCGCGCCCAAAGACTGCTCCACCGCCACTGCTCGGCCCGGTCCACGAGGCCCGCGCGCAGAGGGTTCGCCTCCACATATCGGCACACGATCAGGAAATGAGCGTCCTGCTCGACCGGAAAGCTCTTGAATCGACCCTGGTAAAGCGGACCTTCGCCGCTCGTACCGTGATGGGCGTGCCAGCGATGCGTGTGTGTCACCGTGACCCATTGCATCCACGTGGACAGATCCGTTCCGTCCCGAGCATGCACAACCAGGTGCCAGTGATTGGGCATCAGGCAATAAGCCAGCAGCCGCGGAGCGTCGGAACGAGTGAGCGACTCGGCCAGGACGCGCTCGAACGCCTCGAAGTCGCCGGCCTTCTGAAACATCGCCAGGCGCATCACCCGACGGTTCAAAAGATGATACGCCAGACCCGGCTCGGTCACGCGCGGTGGTCGAGGCATGGCGGCAGGTTAGGCCGAAGGCCGGCCCCGCGTCAAGAAAATAATCCTGACACCTTTTCAGAAGCGGATGGTGCGCGGCAGCATCAGGCCACCTTCCACGGACGCGAACGGGCCGCGGGCCAGGAGCCAACTGTCACCGTCCACGACGTGGGGCTCAGCGGCCAGCGGTGCGCCGAGCTGGTCGGGGGTGAAGTAGACCTCGACGCGGTTCAGCGGAGCGTCGATGCGATCGACGACTTGCTCCAGTGCCGGAACCCGAGTTGCCACGATGTCGTACAGCCTGAGCGTGCCATCCGCGATCTCGAGACACAGGATCGCATCGAGGTCCTCGGCGTACCACATCGGCTCCCTGGCCTGCGTGAACAGGAACACGCTCCGCTCGCGTACTACGCCCAGCCGCCGCGAGACCTGGGCGCGCTCGTCGAGCAATCGATCGAGCAGCCTCCGGTCGCCAACCTGATCCAAAGCGACCCGCCGCAGCCTCGGCCTTTCCGGCGATGGCGACGACCGCAACACCGGCCCGACAAACCGACTTTCCGGCACCACGCGGAACCCGAACGGCGCGTACAGCTCGGGCGGGCCGCCAATGAGTGCTACCGTCCCATACCGCTCGTCGCACCACGCCAGCGCCGCGTTCATGGCCCGACGGAAATAGCCGCGCCCACGAAACTCCGGATGCGTGCAGACCGCATGCATGCCGCCGACGAGCGTTTCACACCCGTCCAGGACCATCGGCACTTCCAAGACACCCACGTGCGCCACCAGCCGACCGCGTTCGCTCACCACAAACGGCGTCGAAACCCGATCCCACCGCAGCCCCGACGGCGCCAGCCCCCGCACGCGACCCGACAGGCCCGGGAAGGCGGAGTCGAGTAGTGCGAATACCCGTCTCAGAAGGTCCGGGTCTTGCGCGTAGGTACCTCGATGGAGCGCGCGATTCATGGTTCGACAACGCCGCCGGGGACCATGTCGCGATGCGGGGCCGGTCTGCGGTCTCCACGCGCGAGCGGGCCGTATTCGTCCTCGCAGCCGTATGCGGCGGGCGATGTCGGCTCACTCACCATGGGACCCTTGCCGTGTCAGGGCTGGTTGCAACGCGCATCATGGGATGTTCACCCAAGTGAAACTGGACGCTGCACACCGAGAGTGACGTTCGCACGTTCATTCTACTCGGGTAAATTCATATTCCAGCGGGTCGATGAACTCCGGCCGCACGCGGAGCCGGAACGTCTCGACGTTGCCTTCGGCGTCAAGGCCAAACGGGATCATGCTCTCGCCGAAGGTGGGGTTGTTCCAACGGCAGAGGAACGTGTCGTAATGCCAATGCTCCATGACACAGTGGGCGCTGGGATGGGCTGACGGGTGCAAAACGAGCCGACCGCCCTCCTCGGCGACCGCCGCTTCACCGTAAAGCTCGTTCGTGTATCGGCCACAGTACGCGGCCAGCTCGTGCGACGGTTCGGTGTCCTTGGCACGGGCGGCCTGTGCCTCCTTCTTCGCCTCCTCTTCCGCGGCCCGGCCTTTCTTGAAACGCTCGAGGTACTCGCCACTCAAGTCGCGCGGCTCGAGGCCCAGCATGGCATCCAGGACCCGCAGGCACAATGCGGCAAAAAGCCGTTGATCGTCGAAGTTGGTGAGCACCACGACGCCGAGCTTATCCTCCGGGATCAGTGCGACCTGCGACAGCATCCCGTCGACGCCGCCGTCATGGGTAACGAGTTGCCTGCCGGCGTAGTCCGCTAGGACCCAACCGAGCCCGTAGTGGGCGAAGAACTTCGAGCGTGAACCGGCCCGCCGCGACGGTCGGCCGACGACGGTGTGTGGCGTCCGAGCCTCCCGGAGCGCGTCCGCGGAGACGATCTCCATACCCTCGAACGTCCCGTTACCGAGCTGCATCCGGATCCACCGGGCCATGTCGAGAGCGCTGGAATTGATCGAACCGGCCGGAGCGTCGTTGTCGATGTTGGCGTACGGTATCGCAACGACCTCCCCTTCGACGCGAGTGTGCGGCGCCGCCACGTTGGGCACTCCGTCGAGGTCGCGAACGCTCGTGTTGGTCCGTGACATGCCCAGGGGCTCGAAGATGCGTTGGTTGAGGAAATCGTCCCAACTGGTGCCGGCTACCCGCGGGATAAGCTGCCCGGCGACGAGGAACATGGCGTTGGAGTAGCCGAAGCGGCTGCGGAAACTGCACTCGGGTTTCAGGAAGCGGAGGCGCCGGATCAGTTCCTCGCGATCGTAGGTCGAACCCCAGGCGACGAAGTCGCCGCTCCAGGTGCCATATCCGGCCCGGTGGCATAGCAGGTCCCGGACGGTGATTTCGCGCGTGGCGTAGGGGTCGTAGAGCTGAAGCGTCGGCATGTGGGTGATCACCGGATCGTCCCAGCCCAGCTTGTCCTCGCTGACGAGCATGCCGAGCGCCGTCACCGTGAATGCCTTGGTGTTCGAGCCGATGGCGAAGAGCGTATCGGCGTCGACCGGCCCCGGTTTGCCGATTTCGCGAATCCCGTAGCCTTTGGCCAGGACCACGGCATCATCTTTGACGACGGCGACGGCCATTCCGGGCACCTCCCATGCTCCCATCGCCTGAACGACGTAGTCGTCCAGCCCCGCCAGCGTCGGCGTCGGCGCCTCCGCGCCCACATGCAGCGGCAATACGGCAAGGGAAACCACCGCGACCGACAGACGATAGAGACCGTCACAACAGTGTTGTTTCATGTCCATCCTCGAAGGCAAACCTGTTTCCGACCCGAGAGGCCACGGCGATCCCGTCGGGCCACCGATAGCCCGTCCCGCGGCGGTCACATGCCGTAGCCGCCGAAACCGCGGGCCCTGCCGCGATGTCTCGTTGAACACACGCTCGGATGAGAGTACGCTGGATTGCCTCCAAGGGAAGCCGAAAGCCGGAACATGCAGAAATCAACAAATCCTATGTTTGCCGGGGCGCTGGCGCTCCTCACCAGCGGCGCCGCGCCACAACCGGCCGTCAGCGCCGATCCGCCGTGGATCGTCCGGGCGCGCGGCGGGCTGGTGGCGAGCGACTCGGCGCACGCCTCGCAGGCGGGTCTAGCCATGCTCCGGGCCGGCGGCAACGCGATCGACGCGGCCGTCGCCACGTCGTTCGCGTTGGCCGTTACGCGGCCCTACAGCACGGGGCTCGGTGGCGGCGGGTTCATGATCGCCCGGTTCGCGGACGGCCGCGTCGTGGTTCAGGACTTCCGTGAGACGGCCCCCTCCGCGGCGACACGGGACCTGTTCGGCAACGCCGCCGGGCTCGATCCCAAGGGCCCGCCGCCGAGCGAGGTAGGGCATCTGGCGGTCGGTGTTCCCGGGCTCGTGGCGGGTCGATGTCAGGCCCTGGCACGCTTCGGGACGGTGTCGCTGGCCCGCGCGTTGCAACCGGCCCTGCGATTGGCGGTGTCCGGGTTCCCGGTCGACGCCCATTATCTCGAGAATGCCGGGGAGGCGCTCGAAATCTACGAAGCCTACCCGTCGCTGGCCGCGAAGCTGCCGTACGTGTACCGCGTCCACCTTCGCAACGGCAAGCTGCCGGACCCCGGCACGGTGCTCTACCAGCCGGAGCTCGCCCACCTCCTCGAGAGACTCGCGGAGTATGGCAGAGACTTCTTTTACGGCGGGGCCGTTGCCGAGGCGATTGTCGCGGCCATGCAGGAGCACGGCGGTATTCTGACGCTCAGCGATCTGGCTGACTACGAGCCCGTCGAGCGCGAGCCGCTTCGATCCACCTATCGAGGTTACGACTTGATCCTGATGCCGTCGCCGTCATCGGGCGGCGTAGCACTCGCCGAAGCGCTCAACGTCCTGGAGACGCTGCCGTTGGCGTCGCTGGCGCGGTCCGACTTGGGTCTGGCCGTTCACTACCAGATCGAAGCGCTCAAGCACGCCATGGCCGACCGCGCACGGCATCTTGGGGACACGCCGTCGGCCGCGGACGTCGCGGCGCTCCTGACCTCGAAGGCGTACGCAAAGGACCTGGCCCAACGGCTCATGCCGGACAAGGTGGCCCGACCGGACACCTACGGCTCGGTCCGACTGCCGGACCACGGCGGCACGTCGCATTTCTGCGTCGTCGATCGCGAGGGCAACGTGGTGGTGAGCACCGAGACCATCAACACCTCCTTCGGCTCGCTCGCGGCGATCGACGAGTGGGGCCTCATCCTGAACAACCAGATGGACGACTTCGCCGTGAAGCCGGGCGAGCCGAATGCCTACGGGCTGGTGCAGTCGGAGGCGAACGCGGTCCAGCCCGGACGGCGGCCGCTTTCGAGCATGGCCCCCACGATCGTACTGAAAGACGGTAAGCCGTTTCTTCTGTTGGGAGCGTCGGGCGGCCCGCGGATTATCAGTTCGGTGTTGAACGTATTGCTGAGCATCACGGATTTCGGCCTTTCGCTGGAAGCTGCGATCACGCGGCTGCGTCCGCATCATCAATGGCGGCCCGACACCGTGTGCTTCGACGAAGAGCCGGCGGAGGAGCTGCGCGATGCCCTGCTCCAGCGCCAGCACCAACTTTCCGGTAAGCGAAAAAGCGGCGTGGTGCAGGCGATTCTCCGCGACGGCGAGGAATGGATCGGAGCGTCGGACCCCCGCAAGGGCGGTCGCCCCGCGGGCGACTGAGCCGGCCGGCACTGCGACGGCGGTTGTGGCCGGCGGCGCAATTCGGAGATCAGGGGGCCGCAACGCGTAGAATGCCGCGGGCTCGAGTGCACGCTGGGAAGGAGATGGAAACGTCGTGAAGTCCTGGAAAGTGATCGCCGGTGTCGCCGTGGTTGGCGGTCTCACGGTGGCGACGGTGGCGCTCATGTCGGCCGGTCGAAACCGCAACCTCACGGCCGAGTTTGCAGACCTGACGGCTGAGATTGAGGCGGTGCATGACGCCTTCGCCCGCGCCGCCCACAGTGACCCGGGAGGTGTAGCACCCGGTCGCGATCCGCGGTTGAAGGTCCTGCACCGCATGGACCGGTTGGCCGACGCCGCGGCGGGCCGACCGGAGGGCGCGTACATCGCCAGTGAGACGTTCGCCTGGTCCTACATGCTCGACCTCGACCTCGAGCACCTGCCCGATCGCTTTGCGCGGCTGACGGAACATTATGCGGACAGCTCGGAGATCACCGCGCCGCTCGAGGTCCTGCCGGACGTCGCCATTTCCAGCGGCAAGCCGGATGCCTGGATCCGGTTGCTGGAGGCGTTCCTCGAGCGAACGAAGAACCCGTCAGCGCGGCTGGCGGCATGGTATGCCAAGGGTCAGATCCAGATGCAAACCGGGGCGCAGGAGGCAGCGAAGGTGACCTTCGAGCACCTCGTGGCGGCCGAACCTGACTCGGATTCGGCAGAGTTCGCTCGACGCGCCATCTTCGAGATCGACCACCTGCAAGTCGGGAAGGTCGCACCCGACTTCACCGCCCGGACGCTGGACGGCGACGAAGTCTCGCTCGAGTCGCTGCGGGGCAACGTCGTACTGCTCGACTTCTGGGCCACCTGGTGTCCCTCGTGCATCAGCGAGATTCCCCGGCTCAAGGAGATCAGCGCGAAATTGGATGGAAAGCCGTTTCGGGTCCTCGCGGTCTCGCTCGATGACACGCGAAGCTCGCTGACGATGCTGCTCAACGCCCTCGATCCCCCCGGGATTCAGACCTGGGACGAGGCGGGACGGAAGAACCCCGTAGCCCTGATGTACAACGCGCAGGTCCTGCCCACGTGGTACCTCATCGACGCCGACGGTGTGATCCGGGCCCGCGACCCGTTCGGCGACAAGCTGCTCCCCGCGATCCGGGCCCTACTGCCGCCGGCGGGTGCAGACGCCGGACAGATCGGGCGGGATGCAAACGCCGGTTAGTTCCACGCCGCGACGTCGGGGTCTGAGCCGAGCGGGCCGCGGAGGTTCCCAACCAGCCTGCCGGTCCCCGGCCGGGCTGGGCAGGCTCCCGGCCGGATCGGATAATTCCCCGCATCCGTCGGAGCGGCCCACGGTCGCGTCGTGGACCCTTGACACACCGCCGTTTCGCGAGTACGTGTTTAGCGGGTGTCAGTTTCGCCGGCACGGACGCGTCGGAAGCCAACCCCCTTATCAGCGTAATGGCGACGACGGGGCGACCCGACCGGCGTTCAGTATCGTGTTTCCCAATACTGGAAGCACGCTAAACACGTACTTTCGCGAAGCGAGACCCGTCGCTCCGCGACGGCGAGCTTCGTTCGCAGAGGCGAGTCAAGGGCTGGCCAACCTCGTCACGTACGCGAACGCGAACCTCGCCGCGCTCGGTCTGGGCGCGGGCGACATGGGGACAGCATGACATACACGGTCGTCATTCGTGACGGAAATGAGAGCGGCTACGTGGCGACCGTTCCGGCCTTGCCCGGCTGCGTGTCGCAAGGGCGAACGCGCCGCCAGGCCTTGCGCAACGCGAAGGAGGCGATCGAGGCCTATATCGAGGCGCTGCTGGAGGATGGACTGCCCGTGCCGACCCAGACCGACTCGGAGATGGTGGAGGTCGAGGTATCTGCGCGGTGAGCCCCCTGCCGCGCGGTTTATCGTACCGGAAGGTCGTCGCGGCTCTCAAACGGGCCGGGTTCTCCGTCCGTCGTCAGAAGGGCAGCCACATTGTGATGCGCCGGGACCCGCCGTTTGCTCAGGTCGTAGTTCCCGCGCACCGTTCGATCGACACCGGAACGCTGGCCAGCATTATCGCCGGAGCGGGCCTGTCGGTGGACGAGTTTCTGGAACTCTTGTGACCCGGCGGGCCGAGCGGGCCCACTGCATGCTGCGCTGGCCTGCCCTTGACCTCGTGCAGGGGTGTCAAACTCGCGAGTGTGAAGGCCAGGGAGTTCCCATTCTACGTGCTCACGATAGACCCATTGATGCACGTTGCGGGTACAACAACAAATCGGCAGGTGAAGGCCAAATGGCGGGAGAAGGCCAAAGAAAATTCACAGGAAGAGACCAAAGAAACGGTGATTGCCTCGGGTGTAACAGTTGCTCCGAAATCCCCGCCAGTGAAGATTCCGATCACGGCGCGGTCGTTTCGCGACCATGGTATTCCCGCCGGTAGCTGTGAGATCGTTGTACACTCAATGGGCTCGGGAGGCCCGTTTCGCTTGGTCGCGATACTCACTGAGGTACGAGCCGACGATTTGGACACGCTCGACCAGTTACTGGCCCCCGAGCGAACGGTGCAGGGACGAACCCGTGGGACAGATAGTCCGAAGGGAGAGATCGATTTGGAGCCTTTTCCAGTTGAGGTGCGATGACTACGGCATGATGTGCGCTCCCTCAGCGTTCCCCGTGCCTCGACTACCGCTCGCCGCCACCCATGTCGAACGAGAAGACGAATCGTTGGTCTGCGTGATCCTACCGTAGGGGCCGCTGCCCTCCCGAGCACAACCACCCACAACCCATGATTCACGCGACCTTGGACATAGATCGCAAACGTGCAGTGGCTGGGGATTGCGGCGTCCCACGTGATACGGCCAGCGCCGCGCGAAGATGGCTCCGGCCATGACGCCGAAGACGATGCCGTCGATGATGTCGGCGTCAGACGGCCGCGGCCGCCCACCACGCTCGGTCACGTCGCTCCATTCTGATCGCCCGGGGATTGATCGTCGTCACCAGGTAAAAGCGAGCCGGGGTCGCGCACGGGAGTCACGGCCTCGGCAACGATGGTCCGGGCCAGGACATCGCCGAGACGCTGGCGACTGGGCGTGAACAGAACGAGGAGCACCAGCGCGGGGAAGTGAAACTCGAGCACACGGACGAGGTTGCGAACCACCACCGCAGTCGGGCGGCCACGCTGTCCGAACTCGTCCACGACGAAGCACCCCGTGATCCGCTTTCCGGCGGTCGCCCCGATCGCCAGCTCGAACAGCGCGCCGTATACGGCCAACACGGCGCCGACGAGCGCCCAGGACCAGAACAGTATGTCCGAGCCGGTGCCGGTCGGCGCCGAGAGCTGCTCGGTGGGGGTCAGGCCCGGCGCGACGCTCCGCCACAGCCGATACACACCCGGGGCCCAGACCGGCGCGGTGATCACCAAGTCAATCAGGAACGCCACGCCGCGACGCGACAACCGGGCGAAGGCCTGCTCCGGCGGCAGCGGCGCCATGAACGTGATGCAGTCGCGCCTCCAGAAGAACACTGCGATCAGGATGATCGTCAGAAGCGAATACTGCACGATCTGGCGGGTCCACGGGCTCAGGACGCCGGAAGTGCTTATCAACTGCGGAACAAGGTGGCCCGGCTCGGCCAGTTCACCCGCCGGCAGGGTCAACAGTTGCACCTCGACATCGCCGCGCTCGGTGAGGCGCGCCACGGCGAGCTTGTCGTCGAAGACCGTTGCGGCCCACGGCATGCCCGACGCAACCGGCGCGTCAGGGATACGCGGCCCGGCGACCCATCGGGAATCGACCAAGCGGACCGTTTCCAGGCCGGGCCCCGCCTCATCCTGCCCGGCGAGGACGATCAGCAGCGAGTCCCCCAGCCACGAACCGGTGATGAACTGCTTGCCCGCGCTTCCGGCGACGGCGGACGGATCGGACCATCGCACCGCGGGATCATCTTCGCCGCCGCGGGACCACTGATGCAGCAGCCCCGCGTTCGCCTCCGCGGCCCGAACGAACAGGTGCAGCCGCCCTTCGTGTGCGACCAGTGCGACAATGCGCGTCTCGTCGCCGACCTCACGCGGCCCGTCCCGGTCGGCGACCCACTGTCCCTGGCTGTACCGAACCACGCCGATGCTGGATTCGAAGGTGATGGTCGGGACAGCGGGCGAGGTTGTGGGGCCGACGGACGCATCCGGATCGACATCGGCCGCGCCGCTGGAGTCGTCCGGGGCGCGCATGCGGGCGGCCTGCTCGTCTGCCACCTTGGCCGCCACCGTCGCCGGGACGATCGCGTAGAGCCCGTCCTGCGCCATGTCGTCGGCCAGTGCGCGGGGAACGACGGCGCCGGGCAGGTTCACCTCGGTGAAGACCCGCGGGCCCGACGCCGACAGCGCGCCCGCCACGCCCGGCGCGAAACGGCGGTGAGTACCGTCCTCGAAAAAGACATGGAGGTTCTGGCCGCGGACGGCGGTCCGGGCCACATCGCCCACGACGGTCTGGCCCGCTCCGTACGCCCGGGCGCGACCGGGACGCACCACACGATAGGCCGACCGAAGCAGGCGCCCGCCGTCCGGTGAGGGATCCGAACGGTACACCCACAGGACGCGATCGTTCCCGAGCGCCCCGAGCCGCGTCCGCGACTCCGGTTCCGCGGCGGCGGCCGTGTCCGGAGCGATCCACGCGGCCACGAACGCCGCCAGCGCCGGCGCGATCCGGGATGCCGGCTTCACTCGCACTCGGCAGGCGTCTCAAACTGCGGACTGTCCGGTCCGACTTGCCCGAAGACGGCCCACTTGCCGACGCGAAACCGCATGTGGGCCATCGATTCAGGCCAGTTGGCGACCATCACACTCGGCAACGTCGCGCCTCCAGGCTCGATCGCGCGGTAGTCATCGAGCTGCGATTCCAGCTCCACCTCGCCGTTACCGTTGCGAAAAACGACGCGCCGGACGAGCCGCGGCGGGAACCGGTCGAGCCAGTATTCCTTCTCGATGAGCGGACGCGACAGACCATCGGACACCATGAAGAGCACCTGTTGGTACTGGTCGCCGACCCGTTGGACCATACGCACGGCCGTGCCGTCAGCGGCGTCGCGGTCGGACATGAACGACAGACCCAGGGCGTCGACCAACTGGCGCGGCTTGATCGGCATGTCGGCGGAAAGTTCGTCCTCCGCGTCGTGCCGGCCGCATTGGTAGACGTCCCGCGATTGATCGTAGAACCAGTAGCGCGAACCGTTGGATCCGAACAGGAACCGCCGCGTGCCGAAGCTCTTCAGGTCGAAACGAACATGGCCCGGCTCGAGGTAGAACAGCACCGCATCGACGTTGTAGCTCCGCAGGTGGCCATCCGCGTCGACGAACGACCCGTCCACCCAGCCCACGGCGCGCAACGTCCCTCCGACCGCGGCGATGTTGTCGTTCACCACGGCCACGGCCCGGGCCAGCGGGATCGCAGCCGGCGGCGCGACACGCTGCTCCTTGCCCGCACAGCCGCTGATCGACATCGTCACGGCAACCACCGGCACGGCCAGGCGCGCGACACACGAAGGCCGTCGCGGCGTCGCGGCCGCCGGGCCGCCACCTGCGCGATGGTGCCACCGGGCCGGCCTCGGCACCAGAATGCGGCCGCTTGCCCGGTTCACCCAGCGTCTGGTTGTCGGCCGTTTACTCCGCGGGTGTCTCATGATCCTCCCGTGGCGCCGGCGCCGCCGGCTGGACCTCGGCCCACGTCCCCATGTCGCCGTGCAGAATCGCACTGAGTTGACCGCTCACGCCCTCGATCTGCTCATCGGTGAGGCTCGGGTTCACCACCCGATGCGCGGACTTGTCGGTCGTCAGGGTCATCTGCCAAACGTCCACGCCCTCCTCCGTCTCCGAGCGGTCATATCGCAGGAGCCGCTTGCGAAGCAGAATCAGGGCCAGAACGAAGCGGAAATGGAGGCGCAGCGGCTCCGTTTCGTCGGTGAGCCGCAGGAAGAAGTTGACCAGCACCTCGTCGTCGACCAGCAGGCGTTTCCGCTTTTCCTTGACCGGAACGCGAGTCCTGAAATACGAAAACGCGCCGTCGGGCGGCCCGTCCCAGGCATCGAGGCTGTAGTCGGCACGGCGGAACGACTCCCCGTCCTCAACGAGCACCGCATAGAACTCCTCGCCCTCCACCAGGGCCCGCCCGCTGCGGGCGCAGCGCCCCGTCGGTGATTCGATCTGCCAGTCTTGTGCCATAAACGACCCTAACCCGCCCGCCGCGCCGTCCGGTCACGCCATCCTACACGCAACCCGGGACGCCGCCACGCGCCACCGCCGCCAGCCCGGAGAACGCAACCGCATTCGACGAGCGAGTCGCCGACGCCCGTGTGAAATCCTGTCGCGCACTTGCTCAGACACCCTGGGCGGGACCCCGTGACAACTTGCATCGTCCCCCCGATGGCGTATTCTGCAATCTTGTTCGTGCTCGGCCCGCGTAATTGCGACCACAAGTGACGCGCGGCGGCCGGGCCTGGTGCGACTCACCGATCCGCTCGCATGGAGGCGCTGCCGTGGCGATACGCCGACGAAGAAGAAGAGCCCGTCGGTTCATTCCCAGCCTGCTCGCGTCGGGCCTGTTCCTGGTCGGCGCCTGGTGGGCCTATGACTGGATCGACCTGCGCCCGGCCCAGGAACCGAGCCTGACGCTCGCACCGATCCCCGTCTTGACGACCGACCGCCCAGACGTGCCGGAACCCGGCCCGAAGGCCGATGTCCCCGAAAAGGGGGACACCTTGACGGCGCGGGCCGACGACCCCCCGTCCACGGCGCCGGGTGCACAGGAAGCCGCAGAGCGGATCCGCGCCCTGCTCGAGACCGCGAAGGCAGCGCTGGCCCGGGGCGAGATGGTTCCGGCCCGCCAGTACTTCAGTGAGGCACTCCAGCTTGGGCCCGACGACCCGGAGCGCACGCTGCTCCGCGCGGAGCTGACCCGGCTCGGAAACGAAACCATCTTCTCCGCGCGGATCTACGAGGACGATCCGTTCATCGAGCGGTACATCATTCAGCCGGGCGACACGATGGGCAAGATCGCCAAGGCCAACCACGTCACGCCGGAGCTCCTGGCCGAGATCAACGGCATCCGCAACGTGAACCTGATCCGGGCAGGCCAGACGATCAAGGTCATCAAGGGCCCCTTCCGCGCCGTCGTCGACAGCCGGACGTATACCCTGGGCGTCTACCTCCAGAATACGTTCGTGAAGCAGTTCAAGGTCGGGCTCGGGGCCGATCAGAGCACGCCGACCGGCGAGTGGCGCGTGGGGACCAAGCTGGTCAACCCGACCTACTACCCGCCGCGCAGCGGGCAGGTCATCGCCGCCGACGACCCGGCCAACCCGCTTGGCGAGCGTTGGATTGCGCTGCACGGCGTCTCAGGGGAGGCTGCCGGGCAATTGCGCTATGGAATCCACGGCACCGTCGAGCCCGACAGCATCGGCAAGAGCGTGTCCCTGGGCTGCATCCGCCTGTACAACGAGGACGTGGAGGCGCTTTACAACTATCTCGTCGAAAAGGAATCGACGGTGATCGTCCGCTAGGCGTGACGCTCGGGCCGAACCCGTCGAGGTTGCTCAGGCCCGCGACCTTCCCTACAGTTCCCCCCATGTCCTTCATCCGGCTGATCGACGAGAAGGAGGCCACCGGACTGCTCGCCCGCGTCTACCAGGCCGCCCGCAAGCGGGCCGGCCGCGTCTTCAACATCCTCAGAATCCAGAGCCAAAGCCCCGCCGCCCTCGACGAGGGCATGCAGCTCTACGTCGCCATCATGAAGGGCGAGTCCGCCCTCTCCCGGGCCCAGCGCGAGATGCTCGCCGTCGTCACCTCCCGTGCCAACGACTGTCACTACTGAGTCGAGGCCCATGCCTACGACCTCCGGGCCGAGGTCGATGATCCCGAACTCGTTAAGCACATCAAGACCGACCACACGCAGGCGAATCTCTCACTCGTGGACCGGGCGCTGTGCGATTACGCCACAAAGCTCACCCGAACTCCGGCCGCGATCACCCAGGCCGACATCGACCGCCTGCGAAGCCTCGGCCTCTCCGACGGCGCCATCAGCGACGCCTGCGAGGTCATCTCCTATTTCAACTACATCAACCGAATCGCCGACGGCCTCGGCGTCGACCTCGAACCGGGGATGCCGGGCCGGCCCGACGCCCCGCGCGGCTGAGCCGTGACGCGGCCCCTGTGGCGCCAATATGCACTGCTCAGCGCCTGTGCGGGAAGCTATACAGAGCCGCGCCCGTAAGGAAGCGGGGCGCGTAGGGAGACGACCGACGGCTGCACCACCACAGAGCCGCGCCCGTAAGGAAGCGGGGCTTCCGGATGCGCCTTGGTGATTGATTCCTCACGGTCGCGGCTCCGTTCGTTTGTATAGATCGGGGTTGTTGGGAATCGGCGAATGTGGGATTTCTTGTCGTCGGGGATGAAGAGGAAGCCCTTTCCTCCGGGCTTCGAGCGTACGGCAGCGGTCAGAACCTGTCCAGGACTCCACCCCTCCG
>Ga0214472_10001498_pt1 | contig 26134 bp, 19 predicted proteins | sample RVTome_6_FD_207662 | JGI IMG/M metagenome (GOLD analysis project Ga0214472, IMG submission 207662) | Soil microbial communities from uranium-contaminated site in the Upper Colorado River Basin, Wyoming, United States - RVT140D175 | ecosystem: Environmental > Terrestrial > Soil > Contaminated >...
TCCCCTCCGAGGTCAGATCTATCTGAGCTTCGATCCAGGCGGCCGCGTGGCCACGCAGGATGTCGCCCCGGGCGAGGTGTTTCAGCTCTGGGTCATCGTCGACATCCCCAGCCTTTCCGCGACACCGGAGGTCGGAATCGCCGGCATCGAGGGCAGCATCGCGTTTCCACCGACCCTCGATGTCCAGAGCTTCGTGTTCCTGCCCACGGCTATCGATCTCGGACCCGGTATCCCCGAGCCCGATCGTGTGAATTTCATCGTTGGCTTCGGTCAGTGCCGTCCGCTCGGGGGGCCGGACGTTCTCGGTGTTGCGTCGGCAGAGCTACTCGAGGACGCGAGCAACGTGGAGATATCCATCACTGCTCCGTCGGTTGGCGCGGCGTCCATCTCGAGTTTCGGAGGCGACGGACCGGGTTGGGCCGCCTTTCAATGCGATCCGTTCGAGAGTGCCGGCCTGTATCTGTTCGATCGGCCCACTGCAGTCACCAGCAGCATCGTCGTCAACCCGACGCCTGTGCCGGTGGACCAGGGCAGCTTCGCTCGATTGAAGGCGCTTTACTAGGGCGAGCCGTCAACGGCGTAGTCTGCGCCGTAATACTTGCTCGTCGTGCGAGTGTGAAACTCTATCGCGCTGATGGGCGGGTACTTGGCGGGACCCAGCTCTGGGAGCCCCTCCAACAGCGTATTCTCCCAGACATACACTGCCATCGGGAATGAAATGCGCGGCTGGGCGCGCCTCCGTTCATCCCGTGGAATGCTGACCCGATGCGTCGTCGACGGCAGGCGGTCGTTCGTGATGCGCTGCATGTAGTCGCCGGTATTGATGACGATGCTTCCACGCGGTGGGTCCAGGCGAATCCACTTCATGTTGCGGCGATTGAGGACCTGCAGTCCCTTCAGACCGTGCGCCGGGAGAAAGGTGAAGAGGTCCACGTCTTCGTGACCCAGCATTCGCCCCGCGCCTGATCGCAAGTCGTCGTCCGTCAGCGCTGGATAGTAGTTCATGCGGAAGCCGAAGTTCGTGGCGGTCAGCTTCTGATCGTAACTATGCGGGTCGCACTCGAGATAGCGAAGGAGGCTCTGCATGAGCGGGAGGATGAGCTGCTCGTGCGTCTGGCACAGTTGGCGAAACAGCGGTTCATAGCGAGGCTCTGGCCAGAAGAGCTCCGGCTCGAATTCCGGCCGATCGTCCATGTCGAAGGCTCGCCGACAGAAGACCCAACCTTCGACCAGACCAGGATGGATGATCGTCGTTTCCTTGATCGGGAAATATCCCTGATTCACGGAGCCGTGGCGCGCGGCGAGAAACTCCAGCCTGCGTGACTCAGGAATGGTCTCGAAGAACTTCCGAATGGCGTCGTTCGCTTGTTGAACTATCTCTGCGTCGATGCCGTGACCGGTGAGTACGGCGAAGCCGATCTCCTCCAGCGCGGAGCCGAGCTCCTGCGCGAATGCCGCATCGGCGTTCGGAGCTCCCGCGAGGAATTCTTGCATGTCACAGGACTTGATCTCGAATTCAGTATCGAATTCCTCTTCGCCCTGGCCTTCGGCGAGCTGGTATTTCTGATCCTTCTGCACTTGGTCGAATTGACGGAACGCATGATTCGTCGCCTTGACCCCCAGTTCTTTGCTGTCACTCATGCGGCCTGCGTCGGGCCATTATAGCCGAGAAATAACGTAGCCGCTGAGTACGGACAAAAGGGCAGCAGGGACCACCCATTTGACCCAGATATAGTAGGGCTGATGCCAACCAGAACGCTCGGAGCCGGACACGGCCCGCAGCGCCTTGGTCTTGCCAAGGCCCCAGCTCAGCCCCAACAACGCGAGTGTGCTTCCGAGCACCTGCATGCCCGAACCGAAGATCAGATCGAGCTGCCCGATGATCGATGGGGAGAGCGCGATGGGAATGATGATCATCGCCTCGAGAAGGCAGGTCGCGGCGATGAGCTGTGGCCGGGAAACACGGGCCCCCATCAAGTCGCTCAGTCCACTGAGGAAGACTTCGAGTGCCGCGATGCTGGAGATGAACGTCACCATCAGCAGTGCGAACAGGAAGAGGCTTCCGAGCGGTCGGGACGATGAACAGGCCAGCCATGACGGCCGCCAGGACGTCGCCGAGGGCGGCAAAGATGCTCTCGGGCCCGAGTTGCGAGAAATCGGGCTTTAGAAACTGGAGGAGGCGCTCTGCGGCATTCTCGAGTCGTAGGGCGAAGACGATCAGCAGCAGCATCGTGATCAGGAAGAACGGCACGAATATCTTGCTCAACGATGCGATACCACGATTCAGCCCGCGTCGCAGCACGATGTAGGAAGCCGCCAAGAGCAGCAGACAGGTGCCATATTGGAGTGGCGCCAGGCTCAGATTGAACTGGAATCGATCGATGTGTTCCGGCGCAAAACCCAAGAACGTGCTGAAGCCGACCGAGTACGCAACATTCGCGACGACATATAGATAATAGGACTCGGCCATCAGGATCGTGATCATCATCATCAGGCCGACGACGACGCCCGCGCGCCGGCCGAGTGCGGCACGGAAGGCCCCGATCGGGCCATGGCGCGTGGCTCGGCCGAGCCCCCATTCGGCCATCACCGCCGGGATCGCGAAGGCGACTGTCAGCAATAGGTAGACGATCAGGAAGGCGCTCCCCCCATAAGAGCCCATCATGTACGGGAAGCGCCAGACGTTGCCAAGGCCGACGGAGATGCCCACCATGGTCACGATCGTCGTGAAATGTCCGGCGAAGAGAGGGCGCTGAGCGATCTTGCCCGGCGGGTCAGGCTTCCGCATGCAACTCGCACGGCGCTGTGGGAAGTTTCGCGCCGACTTGAATCTCCAGGAATTCCAGAGACGGGTCGCAGTCGGAAAGGCGATGGCACGCAGCGGCGGGGATCGTGACGCAATCTCCGTCGGTCAGGCGATGGACTCCCGAACTGGCCGTGTCGAGTTGCAAGCCACCCCCGAGCACAAACAGGAACAGAAACTCCCCGTGATGCGTCAGCGCTTGCGCCGACGGCTCGGCCCGCGGCCGTACGACTTGGGCACTCAGCAGGCCGTCCGTGGCCGCGGCGATGCCGAGATCACGCGCCTCGAAGCCATCCATACGCCAGGGACTCCACTGAGCCTTCCGCGCCTGGTGAAAGACGAAGCGTTGGCCGGCGAACTGCCGACTGCTGTCGAGATTGCCAGTGGGGAGCGCCAAGGAGGGGTCCGCGAGAGTCTCGTGATCCGCAGGGCATGCCACCTCGACGACCTCCAGGCCGTCACCACTCTCCAATACCTGATGACGGATCTGCGGAGGCTGGAGCACGCAGTCTCCGGCCCGCATGATGAAGGGCTTGCCCTGATCCTCGTACACGAGTCGAGCCCACCCCTTGTAACAGTAGATCAGCTGAAATCGAACTCTGTGGAAGTGGACATAGTCGGGAACCGGGCCTGGCTCGACGATCCGGATGTGCGACGCAATGAAACGCCCGCCCTGGCGGTTCGGGATCAGGTCGCGATAGCGCATTCCCGCGCGGCCCTCTCCCCAGGGCGTACGCGCGTCGAGCTTGCTCAAGACGAATTCGGGGACATTGTCGGGAAGCTCGATCGTCGGCTCTTCAGCGGCGAACTCGATGCGCGAACCGTTGGGGGCTTCGACTGCCTCCCGGTTTGGAGGCACGGCAGAGCCGCGCAAGATCAGACGAAGTGTGAGCACATCATCACGCTCGGCTTGGCGCAGCGCCAGCATCAACCCATAGCCGCTCAAGGTCGCGCGTCGGGGGTGATCTGCCGGGTAGATGGCATCAAGTCGAAAGCCAAGTCGATCTCTGAAGAATGTGAGGTTTGCGGCGAAGTCGCGGACCGACACAACCACTTGGGCGGAGCCGACCGCCGAGGTGTCGAATCTGGTCTGATCAGGTTTGCGGTCGGTCATCGCGCAATAGCCTCACCCTCGAGCAACTGGAGAACGTATGCGAGTGGAAGCGGAGCGCAGAGGGTACGACTCCATCGCCGTGCTGTCACCTGGCCGACCACGAGCCCGGGGAGCTACTGCTTCCCGCTCGCCGTAAGAGCCTCGTACGCCGCCACGCGCTCGGCATCGCCCCGGGCCCGATAGAGTTCGACCAGCTCCGAAGCCGCAGACCGTGTGCGGTCGTCGTCGCTGCCGAAATTCTCGAGCAGCGCCGCATAGGCTTCCAGAAAAAGAGGCTCGGCCTCGGTGAGCGCGCCTTGGCGTGTCCGGAGTTGTCCCAGCCGCGTCAGCGAGTCGCAGAGTTCACGGTGGCCCGGGCTGAGGGCTTCGCGACGGATGGCCAGCGCCTCCAGGAACAGTGGCTCGGCTTCGTCCAGGCGCCCCTGTCCCATCAGTGCACGACCGAGCCCTTCCAGTGCGCGGGCCGTCGAGTTGTGTCCTTCGGGCATGGCTTCGCGGTAGATGTCGACGGAGGTGGCAAACGACGCTTCGGCGGCGGCGAAGTTCTCCTGCCCCAGCTGAGAGAGGCCGAGCAAGATCCACGCGTGGGCCGTGGACGGGTGTCGCTCGCCCTGGGCCTTCTGTTTGGTCGCCAGGCTCGAGCGCAGCAACTGCTCGGCCTCGGCGTGCCGTCCCACGGAGTAGTACTTGATGCCGAGATTTCCTGCGGCGATGGCCGTGTGAGGATGCTCTTCGCCGAGCACGCGCCGACGGATTTCGAAGGCTTCTTTGGCCATGGCCAGCCCCTCTTCTCGATCGAAGTTGGTGAAGAGCAGGTTGCTGAGGTTTGCCATGCTGGTAGCCACCTCGGGATGATCTTCACCCAACACGCGGCGATTGTAGGCCAGACTCTCCCGATACAGCGACTCGGCTTCGTCGTACTCACCCCAGCCGGAGAGCGCTACCGCCAGGTTGTTCATGCTCTCGCCGAGTTGCGGGTCGTCCTCGGGCAGAAGTTTCTGGTCGAGAGCGAGAATCCGGCGGTACAGGTCGATTGCCTTCTCGAATTCACCCAGATCCTCGTAGGCGGAAGCCTGATGGTAGAGGGTGGTGTTGATCGCCACGTGCTCTTCGCCATAGGCAGCACGCTGGATCGCGAGCGCCTCCTGTAGAAGCGGCAGAGATTCTAGAGCGTGCCCGGTGTCGCGATACAGCCACGCCCGCTGGACAAGACTCTCGGCGACCTCGGGATGCTTGTCGCCGAGTTCGGCGCGGCGAATCCGCAACGCTTCGTCGAGCTGTTCGCGCGCTGCGTCGTAGAGTCCGAGTTTTTGATTCACCTCGCCGATGCTGAAGAGCAGACGCGCACGCACCACGGGTTGACCGGTGAGTTCCTCGTCGATCCTCGCGGCGCCCTGCTCGAGAATCTCGCGGGCGGTGATCTCACGGCCACGAGATTCGCCTGGATCGGAGACCTCAAAGAGGCTCACCAGAAAGTCGCTGATTTCGCGCGCCGTAGCCGCTTCCGATTGCGCTCGCTCGGCTTGGATCTTCGCTTCTGCCTCGGCGCGCACCGCGCGGTCACGCTCGCGGGCGATGCGGGCCGACTGCACGGCGGTGTAGATGGAAAAACCCAACAGGAAGGCCAGAGCCACAGTTGCCAAGGAGACGGGAAGTATGTTGCGCCGCACGAATTTCGAGCTGCGATACTGCCAGCTGTCGGCCCGCGCGTGCACCGGCCGTCCGGTGCGATGGCGCCGGATGTCCTCGGCCAAGGCGTCCACCGACGGGTAGCGACGCTCGGGATCCTTGTGCATCGCCATGAGTACGATGTTGTCGAGATCGCCCGACAGCTCGCGACGCAGGCGGTCGACCGTGCTTCCACGGCGCCGGCCGATTTCATCGGAGGTCGACGCATCCGTCGGCTCCCGGTCCGGGCCGCCGTCGTCGCTGATGGCCGTACTCGGCCGCAGGGGATCGTGTTCACGAAATGTGCGTTGGATTTCCTCAAATGTGTAGCGCGCGAAGTGATAGGGCTGGCGACCGGACAGCAGCTCGTAGAGCACGGCGCCGAGGGAATACACGTCCGTGCGCGTATCCACCGGATGATTCACGATGCCGGCCTGCTCGGGGCTCATGTACTCGGGCGTGCCCAGTAGCTGCCCCGCGCGCGTCATGAGGGTATGCCCGGGAAGGGGCTCTTCGATCGTCTTCGCGATCCCGAAGTCGATGACTTTGATCCGTGTGCCCTCGTCGGTGGAAAACGCCATCACGTTGGAAGGCTTGAGATCCCGGTGCACGATGCCGCGCTGGTGCGCGTGTTGAACGGCGCGACAGACCTCGAGGAAGAGATCCAACCGGGCCGGCGCCGCCAGTGTGTGTTCGTCGCAGAAAGTCGTGATGCGCTCACCGAGGACCAATTCCATCACGAAGTAAGGCCGGCCGTCGTCGGTCGCCCCGGCATCTAGGACGCTGGCGATGTTGGGATGATCCATGAGCGCGAGCGTCTGACGCTCGGCCTGGAAGCGAGCGATCACCGCATCGGTGTCCATGCCGCGCTTGATGAGCTTGAGCGCGACGTCCCGCCGCAGAGGTTCGGCCTGCTCGGCCCGGTAGACGACGCCCATGCCTCCGCGGCCCAGCTCCTCGCCGATGAGGTAGCGCCCGATCCTGGGGGGAGGTGGCTCGTCTTCGGCGTCGTCGGGAGAGTCGAAGGCGTCGAGGCCGACTGCCTCCAACACTCCGCCGGTTCGCAGGAAGCCAGGCGGCGCCGAATCATGGGAGAGGAGTTCCTCGACCTCGCGCCGCAGATCGTCGTCACCGCGACAGGCCCGCTCCAGAAAGGCGGGCCGCTCGGCAAGGCCCAGCTGCCGTGCCTTCAGGAGGACGCTTCGGATCTTCGCGTAGCGGGCGGAGTCCATCTTCGGGTCTCTAGGCCAGGGCAGTGGATGCCGACTCGGGCAATTTCGATCCCGGCGTGGGGTTCCAGGCTAATGCCCAGCGTGGCCTTCGGCCATGAAAAACACCGAACCCGATGCCGGCGGCAGCGGATCGATTCGGGCGAATCAGGGTGACCCAGCGCGGTCCATTGGATAACGTGACACGAAACAAGACCACACCTTCCCCTCATGGACCGATGATTCGCCTCGAGCAACTCACCAAGACCTTTATGGATGGCGAGCGCACCATCCCAGTTCTCGACGACCTGTCGATGCGCATTCCCAGGGGAAAGTTCGTGGCGCTGCTGGGTCGCAGTGGCTCGGGGAAGAGCACTCTGCTCAACTGCATCGCGGGTCTGGAGAGGCCCGATCACGGCCGCATCTTCATCGGCGAGACAGAGCTGACTCAGCTCAGCGACGACGCACTCACGGCGCTGCGGCGCGCTCGGATCGGCATCGTATTCCAGTTCTTCAATCTCTTGCCGGTTCTGACGATAGAGGAGAATGTCGCGCTCCCTGCACTGCTCGACGGGCATGCCCGTTCCGAGGTACTTGTGCGTGCGCGGGCATTGCTGGCGGAACTCGGGCTCGAAGATCGGCGGCAGGCTCGGCCGGAGCAGCTCAGCGGCGGCGAGCAGCAACGTGTCGCCACGGCCCGAGCCCTGATCAACGATCCTCTTGTCGTCCTGGCAGACGAGCCCACGGGAAATCTCGACGCCGCCACGGCCGAGACGACTCTCGCTCTCATGCGCCAGGTAAACGAGAAGCACGGCGTCACGATTCTCATGGCAACGCACAGTCGCCACGCCGCCGGTATTGCGGATTTCGTCGTCTCTCTTACTCGTGGCCGGGTCGCTGCGCCTTCGGAATCCGAATCAGCATGATTGCACTCTTCCGCCTGGTCCATCTGGCCTACTGGCGACGCCATCCGATCCAGACCTTCCTCCCCTGCCTGGGGATCGCGATCGGCGTGGGCGCCGTGGTCGCGATCGATCTCGGCAGCCGAAGCACGGTAAGCAGTTTTCGCCGCACGATGGAACAGCTCGAGGGGCGCGCGACCCACCAGATCCTACCCGGCGCCGGCGCACTCGACGGTCGATTGGCGTGGCAGCTGAAGGAGCGTCCCGACGTTGCGGCCGCGGCGCCGGTTCTCGAACTCGTCGCGCTGGCCCAAGAGCCTCTGCGCATCTACGGCATCGATCCGTTCGCCGAGGCGGGAATCCGCCAGCTCGGGCTGGACGATCTGCGAGGCTCCAGCGATTCGGAGTTCTTGCCGCGCTTTCTCGCCGAGCCCGGCGCGTTGGTGGTCTCTGCACGTTTCCTGAGGCGACAGGGCTTACAGGTGGGAGACGAGTTTTCGCTCGCCGTCGGGGCGCTGCGTCGCTCTGCCTTCGTTCTGGCCGAGCTCCCGGAGAAGGCGGGCAATCTCGAGATTCCGGACAATCTCGCCTTGACCGATCTGGCGACGGCGCAGGAACTCGCGGGGCGGAGTGACGTCAGCCGCATCGATCTGATCCTCCGCCCCGACGCCGATCTCGATGCGATCCGTGTGCTCTTACCCGAAGGTGCCGCGCTGTCCGTACCCGGTGGGCGCGCGGCGCGACTCTCGACCATGTTGGCCGCACTCAATGCGAATCTCCGTGCGCTGAGCTACCTCGCCCTGTTCGTCTCCCTGTTCCTGATCTACAACGCGCTGCTCCTGGCCGTCCTGCGGCGGCGGCCGCAGCTGGGGGTCACGCGCTGCCTGGGGGCCACGCGACGGCAGGTCGCGGGCGCCTGGTTGATCGAGGCGAGTGCCATGGGTCTCGTCGGCTCGGCGTTGGGCTGCGCCCTCGGTCTGGCTGCGAGTCGCCTGACGCTCCACCGGCTTGCCACGACCGCGAGCGATCTCTACGGGTACGTGCAGGCAGATACGGTCGAGGTCGTGCCCGAGGTGTTCGCCAAGGCGTCGATCGTCGGCTTGGTCGCAACTGTGCTGGCAGCGCTGTGGCCGGCCTTCGAGGCGATGCGCACACCACCCGCGCAGACTGCTCACCGCGGCGCGGTCGAGCTGGCATTCGAGCGTCATCGAGCGAAGGCTCCGTGGCTCGCGCTGCCGTTCGTGGCGATGCTGGCGGCCAGCCTCGGGCTTTCGAGCCCGTCGCCGACCTGGGGATATGTTGCCGCCGTGGCGCTCGCGCTGACGGCGGCCGTGTTGGCTCCACCCATGGCGGCGTTGCTTCTGGACGCCGGCGGATCAGGCGCCGGCCGTTGGTTCGGCCAAGTCTTCGCGCTGGCCAATCGGAATCTGAGGACCTCGATGAGTCGGACGGGCGTGGCCCTGGCGGCGTTGACCGTGGCGCTCTCCATGTCCATCGCGATGGGCGCGTTGGTCTCCAGTTTCCGTGGCGAGCTGACGCAGTGGATCGATCAGGCGGTTCGAGCCGACATCTACCTCACGCCGGCGGCAGCTCGGGCCGATCGCTTGTCGGCGACGTTGCCCGAGGAGATGATCACGGAACTGCTGGCCCGATCCAGTGTCGTCGCCCTGGACAGCTACCGGGGACTCCCAGCCAGGATTGGCAACTTCGATACGGTCGTGGCGGGAATCGAAACCGATGTCTACCAGACTCGTTCGCTGCCCATGGTGATCGAAGGTCCACGGCCCGCTGTTCTGCTCGAACGGCTTCGAGCCGGCGAGGTGAGCCTGGCGGAGACACTGATGCGCAGACACGATCTCCATCCCGGCGACACATTCGATCTCACCGTCGAAGGCATCTCCACTGAGTTCTCCATCGCCGGCGTGCATCGCGACTATTCGAGCGATCGCGGCGTGATCCTCATGGACCGAGCTCCATTCGAGCGGCGGTTTGGCACTCGGCAGTGCAACTCGATCGCGCTGTACCTGCGCGCCGGCGTAGACATCGACGCCGAGGTCGAAGCTTTGCAGCGCGACTTTGCCGCAGCCTACGCATTGATGATCCGAAGCAATCGGAGCCTCCGCGACCAAGCCCTTATGGTCTTCGAACGGACTTTTTCGGTTGCCGATGTTCTCGAGCGCATCGGGATCGCGGTCGCGGCTGTCGGAATTCTCTCCGCGCTCTTGGCCATGATGCTGGAGCGTCGGCGTGAACTGGCGACGCTTCGCGCACTGGGCATGACGGTGAGACAATTGCGCGCCATGCTGTGGATCGAATCGACCCTCATGGCCGCTCTGTCCTGGTTCTTCGCCGTGGGCGCGGGGACGGGACTCGCATGGATCCTCTTGCGCGTCATCAACGTGCGGAGCTTTGGATGGTCTCTGCCCATGGGCGTTCCCTGGGAAGCGTGGCTCGTGAATCTCGGATGGAGCTTGCTCGCCGCCACACTTGCAGGGCTGGGTCCCATGTGGCAAAGCGAGAAGTTACCCCTCGCCCTCGCCCTGCGAGAAGAGTGATGCGAGCCTGCTCTACGATCGTCGCCTGTGTCGCGGCGGTATTGTCGATTGGATCAGCCACTGCGGTATCTCCGCAGTTTGCGCAGAGCGACCGGCCTCGCCCCTGGTCGTTCCCACGCGATCACGCCAGCCATCCAGAATTTGCGACCGAATGGTGGTATTTCACGGGACGCCTCAGTGACCCGGATGGAGATCGGTTCGGTTTCGAGCTCACCTTCTTCCGCGTCGCTCTTCGATCGGAGCAGATCGTCTCGTCATCGTCGTGGCGGACGCGGGACTTGATCATCGCGCATGCCACCCTCAGTGATCTGAGCGCGCGCAATTTCCATCACTCCGAGAAAGTGCAGCGCGCGGCCACGGGGCTGGCGGGTGCCGAGACCGAGCGATTCCATGTCTGGGCCGACTCCTGGTCCGCCGAACAGGTTGATGACGGCCTCAGTCTGCGGGCCAACGCCGAGGACTTTGATCTGACGCTCGAGCTCGATCCCGTGGGCGAAGCCGTCCTACACGGCAATGGTGGACTCTCGCTCAAGTGCGCCGACGGAACACAGGCGAGCTATTACTATTCGGTCCCGCGTATCGCCACGCAAGGCCAACTCCGCGTCAAAGGCAAAGAATGCGCCGTCACGGGATCCACGTGGATGGACCACGAGTTCTTCACGGGCCCGACTCCTGGTGACGGGCTCGGCTGGAATTGGTTCAGCGTAAACCTGGACGATGGTCGAGACATTATGCTCTACGCCGTCCGGCATCCCGACGGGGAAGTGTTTCCCTTCGGAACGTTGAACTCGAACGGCACGTCTCGGCCCCTAGACATGGAAGACGCCAGCTTCGTTCCCGTCCGGCTCTGGACGAGCCCGACGACAGGATCCAGCTATCCCGTTTCTTGGCGCATCGTCCTGCCGCGCGAGAAGATCGAATTCAGCGTCGAAGCCGAACTGGATGCTCAGGAAATCGTCGCGGACGCGTCCGTCGGTTTCGCCTACTGGGAGGGGTACTGCTCGTTTCGAGGGCTGATCCAGGCGCAGACGGTGACGGGTGAGGGATATGTGGAGCTCACGGGCTACGATCGCTAGCGCGCGGTTCGGTGATTTCTGAGGCGGCCGGCTGCGAGTGCAAAATGTCCTACCCTCGAATGTGCGATCTTGGATATCATCGAGTTCTCCCAGCCAGAGCAGACGTACGAGCATATTTGACAGAGGACGAGATCGATGTACCGTCTCATCTACAAGAGCAGAAGCGCCTCCCCGCTGAATTGGGAGACGGTCGCCGGAATTCTGGAGTCGAGCCAGAAGAACAACGCGAGGACCGGGATTACGGGTGTCTTGTTGATGAGCAAGAAGCAATTCCTCCAGGTTCTCGAGGGCGAATTCGAAGCGGTCAATCATGCGTTCGAGCGGATCGTGCATGACCCTCGGCATCGGCACATCCGCCTCATTTCCTTCGGTGTGGTCGAGGGACGCCTGTTCGAGGAATGGCAGATGCGGGGCGTGGGTGTCTTCGAATTCGATCCTCCGATCTCCAAACCCCTGATGGAAAAGTATGGCGAGGAAAACGAAGAAATTCGTTTCCCCGAACAGGAATGGCGCGCCTTGGCCCTGGTGCAGGACATCCTCGATCTTCCCGATTTGCCCGAGGCGAGCATCAACACGACTCGCTGATCGATCCATTCCATGTCACCCCGAGCAGATCCATGGCTCTGACCGAAACCCTGCAGCGACTCCGCTTCGGACTCCGTCGCTCGCCGCTCAAGCCCATCCTACGTGCGCTCGGTGTCTTCGCGCTGGGCAAGAGGATCTACGAGTTCCAGATCCGACGCAAAGGCATCCATGCTCTGGAATTGCTCGGCACGAAGGTGCAGCTGGAGGCTCGCACCAGCGCCGAGATTTCGCGCATCGACAACGTCCAGCACGAGACGCGCTTCCTCGAACGCATGCTCGCGGCGATCCAACCGGGCGACACTCTTTTCGACGTCGGGGCAAATATTGGGGTCCTCTCAATCCTGTTGGCGGCGGTGAAACGGGCGGATGGCATCACCGTCCACGCGTTCGAGCCCGAGGAGCGCAATGTCGAGCGTCTTCGCAAGAATATCTCCCTCAATGGTCTGAACTCGGTGCATGCACACGCCTTCGGTTTGGGCGCCGAGACGGGGACGGTTTCATTCTACGTCGATGGCGAAGCGGGCACAGGGACGCATTCGATGCTCGCCTCGGCCGCCGGCGGGCGGGAGCGCATCGAGATCCAGATTCGCCGGGGTGACGAGTTCATCGCCGAGCACGACGCCGCTCCCGACGTCGTCAAGATCGACGTCGAGGGAGCCGAGATGGAGGTGCTGCGCGGCATGACCCAGGCGTTGGCCCAACGCAGCGTGCGTGATTGGTTTCTGGAAGTCCACCCCGATCGGCTCGAGAGCTCCGGCTCGAGCGTCGATGAGATTTTCGCGCTCTTCGATGACGCCGGCTACAGCCGCGTTTGGGAAAGCCCGCGGGGCACGGAATTCCATTGCCATTTCACGCGGGCCGAGTGAACTCGAAGCTCAGTCCGCTCGGATTCGCGCCGAGAAGTCGTCTGCATCGACGAAGCGTCGCGCGCGCTCGTTGATCTAGTAGCGCTGCCGCGCCTGCTCCACCGTGAGATCCGAGTCGAGAAGGCCGAGGCTTTCGAGTAGTTCGTCGGAGTATCCGGGGAGGAGAACCTTCCAACTGTGCGGCATGCGGCCCGGCGCGACCGCGTTGACGTGATCTCTGAGCACCGTCGTGCAGTTGTGGAAGGCCGTGTTGTAGAACTGCGGTTTCTCGTGGAGTGAGTTGGCGCTGCGGAGCATGTCGACGAAGAGTTCGAGGAGTCCTTGGTAGATCGAATAGGACTCGCCGACCTCTTTGCGGGCCTCGACCGAAATTGCCACGTACGAGCCGTCCGCGAACCCGAAGCTGAGCATGCTGTGGGCCGGTCCGCGAAAGTTTTCCTCGTGGAAGATCGATAGGACGAACCAAAGGCTTGCGATCTTGGACAGGGTGAAGGTCGCGTCGTAGTAATCCTGATGAACGGAGCCGGCGGTGACATAGCGGAAGTCGCGGATGCCCTCGATGTGGACTCGCTCGCCTTGGAGTTCGGATGTCGGGATCCGTGCGTGGTCGGCGATCCACTCCCGCGAGTTGGATGGTCGGCGCAGCGCGAGCGCTCCCAGGCCCAGGAGGAGGATGACGCCCAGGCTCAACAGGGCAGCATGCGCCCATCGTCGTGGCTTCACCGCTCAGCCTCTCCGGGGTCCGGCCCCATCTGCTCGATGAGACTTCTCAACTGGCCCCCATGAGCTACTCTCCGCCCCGTAAAGAGCCAACATGTCGTCCCTGGGCCCTACACAACAGATCTTGAACTTTCCCGAGCCGAACTTTGCGTCATCGCCCACTCCTGAGCCATGGATGGGATTGGGTGTGCTACCCTCGCCGGCGCCGATCAAGAGCAGCAGCATACAAGACAAGGTAGGGGCTGTGCCGAATCTGAAGAAGAAATTCTACAACCAGGAACTCCGGTGCCTGCAAGTGCAACTTGTCAAGCTCCAGTCCACCATCAAGCAACGCAAGCTGAAGGTCGTGATCCTCTTCGAAGGCCGCGACGCCGCCGGCAAGGGCGGTGCGATCAAGCGGATCACATAGCCACTAAACCCACGCGTCTGTCGCGTCGTCGCCCTCGGCACGCCGACCGAGCGGGAGAAGGGTCAGTGGTACTTCCAGCGCTACGTGGAGCATCTCCCGGCCGCCGGAGAAATGGTCCTCTTCGATTGCAGCTGGTACAACCGCCCGGGGGTGGAGCGCGTCATGGGATTTGCGACCGACGACGAGGTCGAGTGCTTCTTCAAGTCCTGCCCGGACTTCGAGCGCCTACTCGTCCGATCGGGCGCCACGCTGATCAAGTACTGGTTCTCCGTGAGCGCGCAGGAGCAGGAGCGACGCTTCATGGACCGCATGGAGAACAAGGAGAAGCGGTGGAAGCTGAGCCCCATGGACCTGGAATCCCGCCTGCGCTGGAACGACTACTCTCGCGCCAAGGACGAGATGCTCGCGCGCACCGACAGCGACGAGACGCCATGGTTCGTCATCGAGGCCGATAGCAAGCGCCGAGCGCGGCTCAACTGCATCCGCCATCTCCTGGAGCAGATCCCCTATGAGGATCTGACCCAGGAGAAAATGCCGCTCCCGCCGCGCGACGGAGGCGACGGCGACTATGTCCGGCCGCCCATCGAGGAGCAGCGGGCGGTCACAGACTATTACGCTGATAACTGAGGGCCGTCCAAGCACGGGGGCATCACAGATCCGCTATCCTGCGCCCGCCTGCCCACGTGGACCGCAATAGACCGTATAGATAGGATCAGACATCCAGGAGCTGGGCAACCCGATCAGGCGCGACGATCCCCCCGCTGCACGCACGACTTCGCTCGAGTCTCAACGACGTTGGTGAACCCTTGAATCTCACGCTTTCTGACACTGAAGCGATTCTCGAGGAAGCTGCTCGGATCGCTCGTGAGTATCTGGCCGGCCACGCCGATCGCGACGAACCCGTCGTCCGTTATCTTGCCCCCGATGCGCTGCGACGTCGATTCGCGCTGGAACCGCCCGCACGAGGCCGCCCCTTCGAAGATCTATTGGAAGATGTCCGCGAGACTCTGCGCTATAGCGTGCGGTCGGGGCATCCGGGATTCTCGAATCAGCTGTTCGGCGGCTACGACGTCGCCGCGATCGTGGGCGAGTGGATGACGGCGCTTCTGAATACATCGATGTACACCTACGAAGTCGCACCAGTCTTCACACTGATGGAGTTGGCTCTGATTCGTCATATGTGTGGTTTCGTGGGATGGAGCGATGGCGAAGGTGTCTTCACGCCGGGCGGCAGCATCGCCAACCTGATGGCGCTGCTCGCCGCGAGGAATCGTGCGCTCCCCCATGCCAACGTCGATGGGCTGCGCCCCGACGATCGACTGGCATTGTTTCTCTCCGACGAGGCTCACTACTCCGTGACGCGCGCCTCGAGCGTTGCGGGCCTGGGGACGAGCGCTGCGCACAAGGTCCCTGTCGACGCCTTGGGCAGGATGCGGCCCGACGATCTGCGCGCGAGGATCGCCGATGCGCGGAGTGATGGACTCCGACCCTTCTTCCTGAGCGCCACGGCCTCCACGACGGTGGCCGGCGCCTTCGATCCGCTCGAGGAGCTGGCCGAGATCGCGGCGGAACATGGCATGTGGCTCCACGTCGACGCCTCCTACGGGGGCGGAGTTCTTCTGTCGAAGGAGCATCGTGAACTCATGAACGGTTGTGATCGCGCGGACTCTATCACCTGGAACCCCCACAAGATGATGGGCGTGCCGCTGGCCTGCTCGGCGCTTCTGATTCGTGAGAAAGGTCGCCTTGCTGCGACCAACAGCCTGCACGCCGACTATCTGTTTCACGACAACGAGGCTGCTTCCTACGACATGGGCGATCTCACACTCCAGTGCGGCCGCCGCGTGGACGCCCTGAAGCTCTGGCTCTCCTGGCAAGCGCTTGGCGACGAGGGTCATGAGGAGCGCATCGACCATCTGTTCGAGCTGGCGGACACGATGCGTGAGATGGTCGTCGAGCGGCCTGCCTTCGAACTGATTCGCTACCCCCAGGCCTGCAACATCTGCTTCCGGTATGTCCCACCCGCTCTCCGCGACGCAGAGGAATCGAACGACCGGCGGCATCGCCTTGGCGAACTGACCGTGAAGATCCGCGAGCGCCTGCGTGAAGAGGGCCGGCTCCTCACGAACTACGCGCCTCTCGACGGTGTGCCCGTGTTTCGCTGGGTGGCGAGCAATCCGCGTGTCACCCGTGACGACCTCGAGCTGCTCCTTGATGAGATCGAGAGGACTGGCGCCGAATTCTGATCGTTTCGCCGGTCGAGCTGTTTCAGGCATCCCCGTGTGTCAAATATGTGATGCGACCGGGGAGAGGAGAAGCAGCGCCGCTGGGGCTCAGCTACGTTTCTGCCGACGCAGAATTCCCAAACCGGACGAGGAGCACTGCATGGAGGTCGGAAGCCAGACTCGCCAGGAGACAAAAGTTGGCTCAAAGGCCAAAAAGAAGTCAGTTGCCAAGAAGGAACTGATGTCCGGCAACGAGGCCATTGCCCGCGGAGCCTGGGAAGCAGGTGTCCACTTCGTAACCGGCTATCCAGGCACGCCGAGCACAGAGATCCTCGAGACGGTCGCCACCTACGAAGACATCGAAGCGGAGTGGTCGGCGAACGAGAAGGTCGCCCTCGACGTGGGTATGGGCATCTCGTTGGCCGGGCAGCGCGCACTGGTGACGATGAAGCATGTCGGCGTCAACGTAGCCGCCGATTCGCTGATGGTCTATCCCTACGCGGGATGCATCGGCGGACTCGTGCTCATCTCGGCCGACGATCCGGGTATGCACTCCTCGCAGAACGAACAGGACAATCGCTATTTCGCGAAGTTCGCCAAGGTGCCGCTGCTCGAGCCGATGGATCCGCAGGAGGCAAAGGACTTCGTCGCCATTGCGTTCGAACTCTCCGAGCGCTACGAGACTCCCGTTATGCTGCGCACGACCACACGCATCTCCCACGCAAAGGGCATCGTCGAACTCGGCGAGCGCGTATCGGTCGAAACCAAGGAGTATCAGACAGACATTCCCCGCTTCTTGGTGCCACCATTCGCCCGCAAGCGCCGGCCGACGGTGGAAGAAAGACTGAAGCGCCTGGCCGGGTTCAGCGAGACCTTCGAGTACAACCGCATCGACGAGGGTGATCCGAAAATCGGTGTCATCGCCAGTGGAGTGGCCTATCAATACGCGCGCGAAGTGCTGCCCGACGCGACCTACTTTCGCTTGGGCATGGCCTTCCCGTTCCCGGCCGAGAAGGCCCGCGCATTCTGCGAACGCTTCGAGACCGTCTATGTGATCGAAGAAGGCGAGCCGTTCGTCGAGGAGAGTCTGCGACTCCACGGCATCACGAACATCGTGGGCAAGGAGAAGGTTCCCCTGATGGGCGAGCTCAATCCCGAGATCCTGGCGAATGTCCTCCATGGAACGCCGATTCCTACGAGTCACGCCGCCGAGATCGCCATCCCGCCGCGGCCGCCGCTCTTCTGCCTGGGCTGCCCCCACCGGGCCGTGTTCTACGTGCTGAAGCGGATGATGAACCAGAATGTCGTCGCCCTCGGCGATATCGGCTGTTACACGCTCGGCGGGTTGCCGCCCTATTCATCGATGCAGACTTCGTTCTGCATGGGAGCCAGCGTCGGCAACGCCCTTGGCTTCTCGATGGCGTCGCGGGAGAATCGCAAACACAAGGCCGTCGGCATCATCGGCGACGGAACCTTCTTGCATGGAGGCATCCCAGGCCTCCTGGATATGGCATGCAAGCAGATCAATTCCACCTTGGTGATCTGTGACAACTCGACGACGGCGATGACTGGGCAACAGGAGAACCCGGCGACGGGCAAGGCGACCAACGGTGAGCCGACTCACAAAGTAGATCTGGTCGAACTCGTCAAAGCCCTCGGCATCGAACACATCGGCATCGTCGATCCTTACGATCTCAAGAAGATGCGCCAGACCTTGGAGGAGGCCATCGACCACACAGGGCCGTCCGTCGTGTTCAGCAGGCACAAATGCCTCATGCTCAAGGAGGAACGTGCGAAGGTTCGCGAACCCATCCAATTGCTTTCAGAACAGTGCAATCTGTGCAAGGCATGTCATGCGTTGGGCTGCCCCGCCATCGAGTGGAGTGATACGGAAGGGCCGATCATCGACGAGGTCCAGTGTGTCGGTTGTGAGATGTGCGCCGAACTCTGCAAGCCGAACGCCCTGGTGATGCCGGAGATGCTGCAATGAATCAGATCCAACGGCAGACCACCAATGTCCTCATGGCGGGAGTCGGGGGGCAAGGCGTCCTGCTGGCCAGCGAGGCCCTGGCCCTGGCGGCGCTCGCAGATGGGATGGAGGCCAAGCAGTCGGAAGTGCATGGCGTCGCGCAGCGTGGGGGGAGCGTCGTCAGCCACGTGCGATTCGGTCAGCGCGTGTACTCGCCGCTGATTCGCTGCGGCGAGGCCGACGTCCTCTATGCGGCGGAGCGTCTGGAGGCACTGCGCTACGCGCACTATCTCAGGCCGCGGGGGAGAATCGTACTGAATGACCACGTCCTGAAGCCGATCCAACTTCCCGACGAACCCGAGCAGCCCTATCCGGAAGCAATCCCCGAGTTCTTGAGGGGCAAGGGCTACGAGGTCGACTTGATTCCGGCGCTGGAAATTGCACTCGAGCTGGGTGAGAAACGCTGTGCCAACGTCGTTCTGCTCGGGGCGCTGTCGACGCGACTCGATTTAAGCGACCAAGCCTGGCGTTCAGGGCTCGAAAAGCGCGTCCCGGAGCGAATCCTCACGCTGAATTTGGAGGCCTTCGCACGAGGGCGCGGGTTGGTGAGTGCGAGCGCCGGTTGAGGGTCCTGGGCACCGACTCGACATGATCGTTCTCGCAGCCCGCCAGCGAAACGGGACGGGGTTGTCGAAACGCTGGCCTGCTTCTACCATTAGGTACATTCAGACTCAGCTGTGGTCTTTCTGCCGTCACGCGGCAGTGCCAGAGATGCGAACGGCCAATTTTCGAGGAGAAACATGGCACGGCGAACGAATTACGGATTCAACAAGCGTCAGAAGGAAAAGCAGAAGGCGGAAAAGGCCGAGCGCAAGCGCGAGAAGAAACTGGAGCGCAAAGAAGGCGATGAGGCCGACCAGATCGTTCCTGGCGATGACACGATTGCACCGATCGATCCGGCCGACCTTGGTTTGGATGGCTGAGGCACGGGCTTTTGTCGAGACCCGGAGCCTGACACTCCTGAGATAGAAGAGCGGCCGCTCAATTCCTACTTGAGCATCAGCAGCTTCCTCGTGTGCCGCTCGTCACCCATACGCACCTCCGCGAAGTAGACCCCCGACGGGAGCGTTGCGCCGCGATCGTCGAGTCCCTCGAAGCGCAGCTGCATCTCCCCGGCGTTGGCACGCCCCCGATAGAGTTCGCTCACCTGACGGCCGGCGCTGTTGACGATGCGGACGTTCAGCTCGCCGGCAGTGGCCAGCGTGAAGCGCAGCGTTACGCGGGGGTTGAACGGATTCGGGTAGGTCGTGAGATCGTGAATCAGTGTCGGTGCGCCGGCGATGTCGCGTGCCGTGGGCGCGGGATCGACCTGGATCAGATAGTCCTCGGTCTCGCCTTCGCCGAACGTCCCGTCGCCATCCCAGCCGGCGCCGACTTGTTGATCCGTGATGGAGAAGCGAACCCAGCAGTATTCCTGCGTTCCGCCGATCAGGAAGTCGGGCGGCAGCAGAGTCGACAGCGGTCCACTGAAGCCCCCGGGAATCGGCCAGTCGACGAGAAGATGCTCGTCCGCGCTCAGCAACGGAGCACAACTCTGCGTCCCGCTCCACTCGCCGTTCTCATCCCAATCTGCCAGCACGTTCACGTAGCGCACGTCGGGCGCATTGTTGGTCACGGAGATGTCGACGTGGACTCCCCACTCGGCGAGCGTACAGCTGCTCCAGAGCACGTTCTCCTGGCCGAACGTGCAGGGTGCGACGACGCCGTTCGTGAAGGTAAACGCGTCGGGGAAGAGCAGTCCAGCGTCGCCGCCCGCCGCGTCGCACTCGTCGTCATCGTAAGTGTTGAACGTGCAGTCGCCGGCGTTGCCGTCGAACTCGGTATCGACTTGCGGCCCAAACCAACAGATGGCGTTGCCCATGTGTTGGATGACGCCCGCCGAGACGGTGGTCGTGCAGGTCGGAAAATTGCCGTTGACGCCATTGGGATAGGCCAGCACGCCTTCGGGAGCGTCCCCGTATTCGGCGTAGTCATTGCCGCCGACGCGCAGCAGATAGTCTTCGGTCTCGCCGACGTCGAATTCACCGGAACCATCCCAATCGGCAGGCGGCGCTTGGTTCTCGTTCATGATGGAGAAGCGCGTCCAGATGTTGCCGGTGTTGGGCCCGATGTAGATCTGTGGGACGCCGAGGCCGCCGAGCGTTCCAATGTACGGGTCGGGGACGAGCAGGTTTACGACGGCGTGCTCCTCGGCGATGTTGCCGTTCGGGCACGAGATCTGGCCTCCCCATCGCCCGTCCTGATCCCAATCGAAGAGGATGTTGATGACGGCGGGGTTCCCCGAAAAGTTCTGTACGAGCAAGTCCAGGATCGTCGCCGCGAAGGGTTGAATCACGCCGCACGCGTTGCCGAGCAGAGGGATCAGCAGCGAGGTAGTGTCACACGGGACCACGTTCATGCCGAGATCGATCGTGTAGGCGGCGGGGTTGAACAGGCCCGCATCTAGATCCAAAGGACCGTAGCACTCGTCGAGGTCGAAGGGCGGGAAGAACCCTGTGGCGGCATTGCCATCGTCTTCGAGATCCGCGCCGTTCCCGAACCATGCGCTCGGGTTGCCGTGATAGACATAGCCGGCCGGGGTAAAGAGAAAGATCGTCGGGAATTGCCCGATCACGCCGAGTTGCGGATAGGCGACGACTCCCTCAGGCGCGTCTCCCCACTCCCCGAGTCCGGGATTCACGGGCTGGGCGTGGAGCTGGCTCGTGGCAAGCGTGAGGGCGAAGATGAGAGCGTAGACTCGGAATGCCTGGTGGCCCATGGTGATTCCTCCTTGTGATCGAGGCTAGCACATCCGGGGAGCGGCCAGCCATCGGGAACTCCACGAGCCCGAGAAATCGACCGGTCGACGGTGGGACCTTTTCTGCGCGGGGCATGGTCGATTGCATACGGCCCGACCGGGCATGAGAAGGGGCCCCCGCGTCGCTATCGGGGGCCCTTGCGGAACTCGAGGTCGGCGAAGTTCGAGTCTTTGCCTACTGGACCACCTTCTCCGATTCGATGACCACCTGGTCGCGCAGAGACACGAGGGCGCAGATGACTTCTTGGATCTCCGCTTCGCCGCACTCCTTGTTGTTCATGGCCTGCATGATATCGCTTCCGGCCGTAAGAAAGTCGGCATTCGTCAGCTCCAAGTAGGCGTGGGAGTCGACCATGCTACGGCCCGTGTACTCGCCGGGACCGCCCGTGCCGACGACGAGGAATTCGGTCACCATGTCGATGAGATGTTTCTGGTCGACGCCGTCGAGGAAATGCTTGATGTCGTCGTTGACGCCGTGGAGGCGGACCACCTCGGTGACGATCGCGTGGATCTTCTCTTTGCCACCGAGTCTCTCGTAGAGGGATTTCTCGGCCTGGCGTGTCGCCATGGCTTCGGAATTTTCCGCGCACATGGCCTCGAGACCGAGGACCTGCTCGGACACCGTGGGCGCGGCCTTCTCACTCTCGTCGGCCACGGCCGTGGCCACGAGAGCCATCGTGAGAAGGGTAGCAGCGCAAAGGAGCGTGGGGATTCGGATCGTTGCGGAAAGCTGGGTCACAGGAGGTCCTCCGGGGAAAATGGGATCGAATGGTCTCCAACAATAAGTGAGTCTCTCCGCTCGATCATGAGGTTTTTATGAGATTCTGATGAGAATGATCAGTCCTCGGCGGCTCGCTGGCCCGCCAAGTAGCGATAGCCGACTCCCCGGACGGACTCGATGGAATCCGCACGTTCGCCCAACTTCTTGCGCAGTGCGCGGATGACCGTGTCCACCACATTGCTCGAGCCGTCGTAGTGGATGTTCCAGACCTCGGCCAGCAGCTGCTCCCGTGAGACCGGATCTCCCTCGCGCTCGATCAGGAGCTTCATGACGCCAAATTCCAGGGGGCTGAGATCTTGACGCCCGGCGGGCCCAACGAGCTGTCGGGCCTTGAGGTCGAGGATTGCGCTCTCTTGGGATTCTGACTCCCCCAACTCGTGCGCGAAGAGCCGGCGCATCCAGCCGTCCACCGAGTCTGGCCCGAAGTCGAGGGCGGCCGACACATAGGTCCGCCCTCCCAGCTCCACCGTGGCGTCGGCTACCGGCGCAAAACCGAGGCGCAGGGCGACCGCGAGATAGGGCTGCAGATCCTGCAGTGTGAGATAGACGCGGCGGAGATCCGGGCGCAGCTCCAGATAGCTGCGCTTCAGGTCGAGCCAGCACGCAGCCTGCACGGGCGAGGGCGACTCACCGTCGTCACGCGAAAGCCACCGCCGCAGGAAGAGAGCGTGTGCGACACCGGCCTTTCGCAGATCTGCCCACCAGGCTCGGGTCAGAGGATCGCTCTCGAATTCCGCGGGGTCGATCCGCGTCGAATCGAGCGAACAGTAGAAGCCCACGACATCGCCCTTGCCCTCGCGCGCTACATAAAAGGACTGGCGCGAGCACGACCACCAGTAGCGAAGGCAGTCGACCGCCTCCACCGGCTCGTGGCGCGAGGAGATCGCGACGATTGCCTCGAAATCCTCCGGCTTTGCTGGTTCGACCGCGTAGTTGAGTTCTGTCGAGGGGAAGAAAGCCTCCCGAACGACGGGATTCTCGATGAGATAGATGAGATCGGCCGTATAGCGCCACAGCTGTGCGGCCGGCGCGCTCTTGATTTCTTGGCGCATCTGTTGCCAGGCCGCTCGGCGGTAGCCGGCGAAGCGGCTGGGATCGCGCGAATGTAGCTCCGCGGACACGAACTCCTTGACTGCGTCGTGTAGGCTCAGCCCATCGCGCCGCGGCTCGACGAAATGTAACGCCTCGAACTCGTCGTACAACGCGCCCACGTCGTCGAGTTCCAGCATGGCGGCCAGAGTGGTGGCGTTTACGCGTCGTACCGTCGAGGCAGCTTCCACGGCAGCTCGAAGCTGCGGATTTTCGATCTCGGCGACATAGAAACGCGTCAGTTCGCGCAACACTCTGTCGATGGTCAGATCGTCCAGCGATCCACCTGACAACTCGGCTCTCGCAACAGCGGCCAGCCGCAGCGCTAGCGGATGCCCGTGCGCCAGCCGCAGAATATGCTCTTGGTGGCCCGGGTCCACCCCCGCGTCCGCCAGCAACGCCGCCGAATCTTTGGTGCTCAAGGTGCTCAGCTTCAGGCTGCGGAAGCGTGGGCCCAACAACGGATCGGTCGTCCACTGCAGGAGCGGCGCCGAACGCCCCGCGATGAGAATCCGCACTTGGCCCGCCATTGCCGGGAGGAAACTCTGTCGCAGCCAGCTGTCCATGAGGCGGAAGTTCTCATAGCGGTCGAGGGTGAGGATCAGCGGGGCGTCGAGTTCGTCGACGCGACGCCGAAGCTCGTCGAGTTGGGCAGCCTTGGCACCGAGGGCGTCCGCGAGTGCTGTGATGAAGCCGGCCTCGGTGGGTTCAATCGTGGCGCAGTCGAGAGACACGACTCTTCGGCCCTTGTCGCGGGCCTCAGAGCCGATCGCGTTGAGGAGAGTGGTTTTTCCGATGCCACCGAGCCCATGAATCATGAACGCCCAAGGGGCGTCGGGGTTCATGCATCCGCGGAGCGTGGCCAACTCAGGAGTTCGGCCGTGGATTGGTGGGGTTGAGTGTGCCATTTGGGCGCGCGGGCTGGAGACGGGACGGTTGGGTGTGTGGAGGCTAGCACCGGAGGAGCACTTGGGGCAATGGGGCGGATCGCTGTCCGGGCGCTCACGACAACAGCCGAGAAACGCGAGGGGACCATGAGCATTCACTGAGATTTCCATGAGGAAGGCCGAACGACGCCGCGGAGCGCATCATCTCGGCATCGTCGCCCGCCTTGCTGGCGTGAAGCCGCCGAATGGATGCCGCCGTCGCATCAGCGCTATGCTTCCACCCGCCCGACCAGCGCATGCGAGGAAATCGCCGACCTATCTCACCGTCCGAGGAGCACACCCATGCAACGCCACCTGCAGTGGATCTCCATCTGCCTGACCAGCCTCGCGCTCTTGATCGTGACCTCGGCCAGGGCGGCGATCGTCCACCACGAGGTGAATTACACCGGGACAGTCGCAGGTGGCGCTGTGGCGTTCGACTTTACCGACGGGAGTGTCCTTCCGGGGAGTGTGCCACCTTCAATTGGAATCAACCTCATCCCGTCCAACGCCGGCGCCAACATGCAAATCCAATACCTGACGGGGAGCGACGGTGGAGTCGTGATCACGACGGGGGCGGTTTCATACTTGGCTGAGAAATACTCCGCGGGAACGTTGATCGACGGGTCCATACCGTTGGACACCACCAGCCTTCCTGGCTTCTCCACGGCTTTGGGCGTGGGCGTAGGCAAGATACGGTTCTTCGGGGCGGGAAACTTCGCCAGTGGAGAGAGAGGCTTCGTGGGCATGCGCTTCCAGGGCGGCGCCTACTATGGATGGGCCGAAATCAGCGCCATCGACGACACCAGCTTCACCGTCTACCAGTTTGCCTACGACGACAGCGGCGCTCCCATCGAGGTGGGGGATCGTGGTCCGGGTGTCGCGAGCATTGCGCGCAACGGTTTCGGTAACGACCCGTCGCTCAACTGGCCGGCCGGGACCTGGTATGTCACGGCGATTCAATTGGATGAATCGGGCGGCGCGGTGGGTAAACTCGTGAGCGGCTTCAACATGACGCTCCTGGGATCGTCGTATCGTGCTTTCGTGGACCTTGAGATGCTCGCAACCGCTCCAGCCACCCATCGCGTGCGTGTCTTCCGCAAGCAGAGTCTCATCGTTCCCGGCGACAGCAACGTGGAATTCGCCGACTACCTCTGTGACGACGGAGGCGGCGGCCTCGCCGCTCTCTGCGATGCCTCGGCACCATCGCCTGTCGGTGGTGGATTTGGAGCGTTGAGCGATAGTGACTTCACGGGCGTGGGAGCGGTTCCCAACGGTGAACCAGGCGTAGCCCTAATATCGGTCGATGGCTCGGGCAACGATCCAACGTTCAACTGGTCCGCCGGAACCTGGCATGTCAAAGCCATCCTCATGGACGGCTGGGGCAACGCCGTGGGCAATCTCTCCGACGGCGTCATCATGGTGAACCCGGGAAACGCGTACCCCGCCTTCGTCAGTGTGCAGATGCGCCGGAGTGCGCCGTCCACGTATCGCATTCGCGTCTTTCGCAATCTGGGCCCGATCTCACAGGGTGACACGAATGTCGAGTTCGCTGACTTTGGATGCGACGACCCCGACACGCCAAAGAGCTGCGATTTCCTGTCGGGCGGTTCATTGATCAGCGATGCAAACGGCCGCCTCAAGGAGACGGACTTCACAGGAGTTGGCGTAGTCCCCGATGGAGCGATCGGTGTGGCCAGCATCACGCAGAACGGAAGCGGCAACACCCCCGCATGGAACTGGCCAACGGGAACCTGGCATGTGAGCGCGATCCTCCTGAACTACGCCGGCGATCCGCTGAGCCTTCCGTCGGCAAGATTCGAATTCGTGGCGTCCGGCAACTTATTCCCTGCGTTCGTCAAAGTGACGATGTTCGCCACGGCGTCGGCCACGCATGCGATTCGGGTATTCCGTAGCCCGGCCCCCATCAACCCGGGCGACACGGGCCTCGAGTACGTGGACTTCTCCTGCGACGACGGCTCGGGCGGCATCGCCGACATCTGTGACGCCTTTTCGGGGGCAGCATTGATCAACGGCGTCGGTGGTTATCTCAGGAATCCTGACTTCACCGGCGTGGGAGATGTGCCGAGCGTTGTGGTCGGTGCACCTGAGTCTCCCTTGCTGCGGCAACTCTCCGTCTTGGCCTACCCGAATCCTTTCAATCCCCGAGTCACTATGCAGTATTCCGTTCCCGCACGCGGCCAGATCTCATTACGGATCTACGACGCGGCAGGACGCTTTGTGCGCAAGCTTCAAAATGGAGTGAAGGAAGCCGGCGAGTACAGCGCGATCTGGGACGGCCGCGATCGTTCGGGGCGCGCGGTGAGCTCCGGCATCTACTTCGCGCGGACGGTCACGGCCGCAGGCGTGGCCCAGAGCAA
>Ga0214472_10001499_pt1 | contig 26128 bp, 26 predicted proteins | sample RVTome_6_FD_207662 | JGI IMG/M metagenome (GOLD analysis project Ga0214472, IMG submission 207662) | Soil microbial communities from uranium-contaminated site in the Upper Colorado River Basin, Wyoming, United States - RVT140D175 | ecosystem: Environmental > Terrestrial > Soil > Contaminated >...
CATCGGCTACACGATGGTGTACGGCATCATCGGCATGATCAATTTCGCGCACGGCGAGATCTTCATGATCGGCGCCTTCATCGCCTTCATCGCCTTTCTCGCCCTGGGCCTCATCGGCATCGGCTGGGTGCCGCTCGCGCTCGTCATCGTGCTCGTGGCGACCATGCTGCTCACCTCGGTGTACGGCTGGGCGCTGGAGCGCGTCGCCTACCGGCCGCTGCGCCACTCGCCGCGGCTTGCGGCGCTGATTACCGCGATCGGCATGTCGATCTTCCTGCAGAACTACGTGCAGCTGCTGCAGGGCGCGCGCGTGAAGCCGATGCAGCCCGTGATCACGGGCGGCGTCAGGTTCTTCGAGACGGGCGAGTTCGCGGTGGCCTTCAGCTTCCTGCAGATGCTCATCATCCTGATCACGCTGGGCCTGATGATCGGCTTCACGCTGATCATCACGCGCACCGCGCTCGGCCGCGCGCAGCGCGCCTGCCAGCAGGACCTCGGCATGGCCGCGCTGGTGGGGATCAACGTCGATCGCACTATCGCGCTCACCTTTGTGCTCGGCGCGAGCCTAGCCTCGGTGGCCGGGCTCATGTTCCTGCTCAACTACGGCGTCATCGACTTCTACATCGGCTTTGTCGCCGGCATCAAGGCCTTCACCGCGGCGGTGCTCGGCGGCATCGGCTCGGTGCCGGGCGCGATGCTCGGGGGGCTGCTCATCGGCCTGATCGAGGCGTTCTGGTCCGCCTACTTTTCGGTCGAGTACAAGGACGTGGCGACCTTCGCCATTCTCATCCTGGTGCTCATCTTCAGGCCGACCGGGTTGCTCGGCAAACCCGACGTGGAGAAGGTCTGATGCGCGCGGGCGCCGCGGCGCGACCGCCGTTCGACTGGCCCCGCGCGCTGAAGGACGCCGGGCTGGTCGCGGGCATCGTCGTCCTGCTCACCCTTGCGCTGGTCGGGTTTCGCATTCAGGACACCGCCGGTCCGCCCCTCGTCTATCGGTTCGACGACGTGCTCGCGGTGACGCTCATCGCTTTCCTCGGCCGCCTCGCCATCGGCGCGCTGCGCGCGCAGCGGGTCGTGCCGGTGCTCGCCGGCGCCCTCGTGTTTGCAGCCGCGCTCACCGCGATCCTCGCCTTCGGCATCGACGATCAGTGGCTGCCGTTCAAGAGCCCTGTGCTGGGCGGGACGATCGCGCTCGCCGCCTGGATCCTGAGCGCGCGCGCCGCCTGGCTGGTATGGCACGCCGCAAGCGAGACCAGCGTCGAAGTGCGCGAAGCGCGCATGGATCGGCTGGGTGCGCAGGTGCAGAAACTGGCGTGGTGGGTGGGCCCGGTGATTCTCGGCCTCGCGGTGGTGCTGCCGTTCCTGCCGTGGACCGACCGGCGCCTGCTCGACATCGCCACCCTGGTCGCCACCTACATCATGCTCGGCTGGGGCCTGAACATTGTCGTCGGACTGGCCGGGCTTCTCGACCTCGGTTACGTGGCGTTCTACGCGGTGGGCGCCTACAGCTACGCGCTGCTCGCCCTGCACTTCGATCTTGGCTTCTGGGTGTGCCTGCCCTTCGCCGGCATCATGGCCGCCTTCGCCGGCATCCTGCTCGGCTTTCCGGTGCTCAGGCTGCGCGGCGACTACCTGGCGATCGTCACGCTCGGCTTCGGCGAGATCGTGCGCATCATCCTGCTCAACTGGTACCAGTTCACGAAGGGCCCCGACGGCCTGTCGGGCATCCCGCGGCCGACCTTCTTCGGGCTGCCGATGACGCGCGAGGCGCCCGACGGCGGGGCTACGTTCCACAGCTTCTTCGGCCTCGAGTATGCGCCGATCGACCGCGTGATCTTCCTGTATTACCTGGCGCTCGCGCTCGCCCTCGTCACCAATCTCTTCACCCTGCGCATCAGGAAGCTCCCCGTCGGGCGCGCCTGGGAGGCGTTGCGCGAGGACGAGATCGCGTGCCGCAGCCTCGGCGTGCACCCGCGCAACACCAAGCTCACCGCTTTCGCCATCGGCGCCATGTTCGGCGGCTTCGGCGGCTCGTTTTTCGCCACGCGCCAGGGCTTCGTCAGCCCGGAGAGCTTCACGTTTCTGGAGTCGGCGATCATCCTCGCCATCGTCGTGCTGGGTGGCATGGGCAGCCAGATCGGCATCGTGCTCGCCGCGATCCTGCTGATCGGGCTGCCCGAGGTGTTCCGCGAGCTCAACCAGTACCGCATGCTCGCCTTCGGCCTGGCGATGGTCGCGATCATGACCTGGCGCCCGCGCGGGCTGCTCGCGCACCGCGAGCCGACGGTGCGCCTCGGGCACGGGCCGCCACCATGAATCCGCTGCTGTCGATCGAGCACCTGACGATGCGCTTCGGCGGCCTGGTCGCCGTCGACGACGTGTCGTTCGACGCGCCGCCGCAGGAGATCACCGCGGTCATCGGCCCGAACGGGGCGGGCAAGACCACGGTGTTCAACTGCCTGACCGGCTTCTACACGCCGACTTCCGGCTGCATGCGGCTGCGCCATCCGGCGCACGGCGAGTTCCTGCTCGAGCGCATGGAAGGCCACGCCATCCCGGCGCGGGCCGGCGTCGCGCGCACGTTCCAGAACATTCGTCTGTTTCCCGCGATGTCGGTGCTCGAGAATCTGCTCGTCGCCCAACACAACGCCTTGATGCGCGCCTCGGGCTACACGATCGGCGCACTGTTCGGTTTCGGCGGCTACGCGGCGGCCGAGCGGCGCGCGATCGAGCGCGCGCGCTACTGGCTGGAGCGCGTGCGCCTTGTCGAGCGCGCCGACGCCGACGCCGGCAACCTGCCCTACGGCGCGCAGCGCCGTCTGGAGATCGTGCGCGCGATGTGCACCGAGCCGGTGCTGCTGTGCCTGGACGAGCCGGCCGCGGGACTCAACCCGCGCGAATCCGCCGAGCTGAACGAGCTGCTCACGTACATTCGCGACGAGCACCGCGTGACGCTGCTGCTCATCGAGCACGACATGAGCGTGGTGATGGAGATCTCCGACCACGTCGTGGTGCTCGACTACGGCCGCAAGATCTCGGAAGGCACGCCCGAGAAGGTGCGCAACGACCCGAAAGTGATCGCCGCCTACCTCGGCGAGGAGGAAACCGAGGAGCGTGAGGGGCGGCCATGACGGTGCTGCGGGTCTCGCAGGTGCATGCCGCCTACGGGCCGATCAAGGCGCTGCATGGCATCGACCTCCAGGTCGTCGAGGGCGAGATCGTCACCCTGATCGGGGCCAACGGCGCGGGCAAGTCGACGCTGCTGATGACGATCTGCGGCAATCCGCGCGCCGCGCAGGGGCGCATCGAATTCCTCGGCGAGGACATCACGCAGCTGCCGACGCACGAGATCGTGCGCCGCGGCGTGGCGCAGGCGCCGGAAGGCCGGCGCCTGTTCGCGTTCATGAGCGTGGTCGAGAACCTGCAGATGGGCGCGGTGAGCGCGGATGCACGGCATTTCGAGGAGGACCTGGAGCGCGTCTTCACCCTGTACCCGATCCTGCGCGAGCGCCGCGATCAGCGCGCTGGCACGCTCTCGGGCGGCGAGCAGCAGATGCTTGCCATTGCGCGCGCGCTCATGGGGCGGCCGAAGCTCCTGCTGCTCGACGAGCCCTCGCTCGGCCTTGCGCCGCTGCTCGTAAAGCAGATCTTCGGCGTGATCCGCGAGATCAACACACGCGACGGCGTCACCGTGTTTCTCGTGGAGCAGAACGCGCACCACGCGCTGCGCATCGCGCACCGCGGCTACGTCATGGCGAACGGCAGGATCGTCCTCTCGGGCACGGGCCGCGAGCTGCTCGCCAACGCCGAGGTACGCCGGGCCTACCTGGAAGGGGGGCGCTGATGGAGTCGGTCTTCGGCAACAGCCTGGGCGTTTATCTCGGCCTGACGATATGTCTCATGGGCTTCGCCGCCTTCATGACCGGCCAGGCGACCGCCGTCACGTGGAAGCCCCCCTGGCACTGCCTCGCCTACGCGCTCCTGCTCGGGCTTGCCGACCGCTTTCTCGCCTACGCCCTGTTCGACGGTCATCTGCTGTCGCCCGCGGCCTACCTGATCGACACGGCCACCCTGGCCGCCATCGCTCTTCTGGCCTGGCGCCTGGGCCGGGCACGCAAGATGGTGTCGCAGTACCCCTGGCTGTACGAGCGCGCCGGGTGGCTCTCCTGGCGCGCGAAGATGCCGCACACGCGGTAAACGCTGTGATAGAGTAATTTCACCTGTTCGCGAGGAGGTAGCAGCCATGAAAATGAACACATCCCTGAAACTGGTTCTGGCCGCCACGCTGGCTTGCTTCGGCACCGCCGCCTGGTCGCAGATTGTCATCGCCACCGCCGGCCCGATGACCGGGCAGTACGCGTCCTTCGGCGAGCAGATGCGGCGCGGCGCGGAAATGGCGGTCGCCGACCTCAACGCCAAGGGCGGCGTGATGGGCAAGAAGCTCGTGCTGAAGATCGGCGATGACGCCTGCGATCCCAAGCAGGCGGTCGCGGTCGCCAACCAGTTCGTGAGCGACAAGGTGGTGTTCGTCGCCGGCCATTTCTGCTCGGGCTCCTCGATTCCCGCCTCCAAGGTCTACACCGAGGAAGGCATCCTGCAGATCTCTCCCGCCTCGACCAACCCGAAGCTCACCGACGAGGGCGGCCCCAATGTGTTTCGCGTGTGCGGCCGTGACGACCAGCAGGGCATCGTCGCCGGCAACTATCTGACCGACAAGTTCAAGGCGAAGAGGATCGCGATCATCCACGACAAGACCGCGTACGGCAAAGGCCTCGCCGACGAGACCAAGAAGCAACTGAACAAGCGCGGCGTGAAGGAAGCGATGTACGAGGCCTACACCGCGGGCGAGAAGGACTACTCGGCACTGGTGTCGAAGATGAAGGGCGAGAACGTCGACGTGGTCTACGTCGGCGGCTACCACACCGAGGCCGGCCTGATCGTGCGCCAGGCGCGCGAGCAGGGCTACAAGGTGCAGCTCGTTTCGGGCGACGCGCTGGTGACCGACGAGTACTGGAAGATCACCGGCACCGCCGGCGAGGGTACGCTGATGACCTTCAGCCCGGACCCGCGCAAGACCCCGGCCGCGGCCGCGGTGGTGAAGAAGTTCCGCGCGCAGAAGTACGAGCCAGAGGGCTATACGCTGTACACCTACGGCGCGATCCAGGCCTGGGCGCAGGCCGTCGGCCAGGCGAAGTCGACAAACTGGAAGAGCGTCGCCGGCGCGCTGCGCAAGGGCAAGTTCTCGACCGTGCTCGGCACCATCGGCTTCGACAAGAAGGGCGACGTCACCGCCCCCGGCTATGTCTTCTACGTCTGGAAAGACGGCAAGTACGACTACGCGAAGTAGCGCGGCAGCGCGGCGCGCGAAGACCCGGCGGCGCGAGCTCCGGGCCTTTTTCTTTTCTAGTGCGCGGGCGCGTCCGCCTGGGTGGTGAAGCTGTCGGCGTAGAACTCGTCCTCCGGCAGCCGGCAAGATGACGTGAAGTCCCTGCGCGCCGCGTCGACCATCACCGGCACGCCGCAAGCGTAGACCTGATGGTCGGAGAGATCGGGAAAATCCGCGATCACCGCGCGGTGCACGAATCCGGAGCGTCCCGCCCAGCCGTCTTCCGGCAGGGCCTCGGAGACCACCGGCACGTACTTCAGCAGGCCCTGCGCCGCCCAGCCCTCGGCGAGCGCGTTCATGTAGAGGTCCTTGGGGCGGCGAGCGCCCCAGTACAGCGTCATCGGGCGCGCGACGCCCTTTTTTGCCGCCGCCTCGATGATCGACTTGATGGGGGCGAAACCGGTGCCGGAGGCGACGAACACGATGGGCTTGGCGGAGTCTTCCCGCAGGAAGAACGTGCCGAGCGGCCCCTCGAAGCGCAGGATGTCGCGCTCCTTCATCTTGCCGAAGACATGGTCGGTGAACTGACCGCCCGCCACATGGCGCACGTGCAGCTGCAGCAGTTCCGCGTCGTGCGGCGCATTGGCCATCGAGAAGCTGCGCCGCGAGCCGTCCTTCAGCAGGAACTCGATGAACTGCCCGGCGAGGAAGACGAGCTTCTCGTTGGCCGGCAGCTTCAGGTGCAGCACCATGACGTCGTCGGCGAGCCGCTCCAGCTTCTGCACGCGGCACGGCAGCATCTTCACCACGATGCCTTTCGCGGCGCCGATGGTGCGCGCCTCGATCACCAGGTCCGAGAGCGGCTTCGCCTGGCAGAAAAGCGCCTTGCCGCGTGCCTTGTCCTCCTCGGGCAGCGCCCTGGGCTGGTACACGCCGTAGTCGACCGTGCCCGAGACGATCCTGCCCTTGCAGGTGCCGCAGGCGCCGTTCTTGCACCCGTAGGGCAGCACCAGCCCCTGGCGCAGCGCCGCCGCGAGCACCGCCTCGCCGTCTTCGACCTGGAACTGCTGACCGCTCGGCTGGATCGTGACGCTGCGCATGTCGCTAAAATGGCACCGATGAAGAAGCTGTTGATCGCGGGGTACGGCGACATCGCGCGCCGCGCCGCGCCGCGGCTGGAGGCGCGCTACGCGGTGCAGGCGCTTTCTCGCCGCCACGGCTTCGACCTCGACCGGCCCGAAACACTGGCCGGCCTCGCCGCGGCCGATGCCGTGCTGCACTGCGCGCCGCCGCCGGCCACGGGCGCGGCGGACACGCGCACGCGGAACCTGCTCGCCGCGCTCGCGAAGGGCCGGATTCTACCGGCGCGGGTGGTCTACGTCAGCACCAGCGGCGTGTACGGCGACTGCGGCGGCGCGCGCATCGACGAGTCGCGCGCCGTGCATCCGCAAACCGATCGCGCGCGCCGGCGCGTGGACGCCGAGCGCCAGCTGGCCCTTTGGTGCAGCGAGCGCGGCGTGGCGCTCGTGATCCTGCGCGCGCCCGGTATCTACGCCGCCGACCGGCTGCCGCTCGAGCGCCTGCGCCTGGGCACGCCGGTGCTGCGCACGGAGGACGACGTGTACACCAACCACATCCATGCCGATGACCTGGCGGCGATCGTCGTGCGCGCGCTCGAGGACGCGGCGCCCGGAGGCGCCTACAACGCGAGCGACGACAGCGAGATCCGCATGGGCGACTGGCTGGACCTGGTGGCGGAGCGCGCCGGCCTGCCGCGGCCGCCGCGCATCGCGCGCAGCGAAGCCCCGGGCCACATCGCACCCGAGCTGCTTTCGTTCATGAGCGAGTCGCGGCGCTTGGCCAACCGGCGCATGAAGGAGGGTCTGGGCGTGCGCCTGCGCTACCGTACGGTGTTCGAAGGCGTGCCGCGCCCGGGCGAGGCCGCGTGAGCGCACTGCTGGTATTCACGAACCTGCCCGAGCGCGACGCGGCGGAAAAGCTCGCCGACGCGCTGATCGCCCGGCGCCTCGCAGCCTGCGTGAACATCCTGGCGCCTTGCCGCTCCGTGTACCGCTGGCGGGGCGCCGTGCAGCACGAGGAGGAGCATCCCGTGCTCATCAAGACGACGCGCGCGGCCTACGCCGAGCTCGAGGCGCAGATCCGCGCGCATCACCCGTACGAGCTTCCGGAGATAATCGCAGTCCCGATCGAGCGGGGACTGCCGGCCTATCTGGACTGGTTGGCCGCGGAAACCGCGTCTTCCCGGTGATGCGCCTCTTGCTGGATTGACTGCCGCCATGCGGCGCCACCTGCAAGGGATCGACCACGCCGTGATCCTGGTGCGCGATCTCGAGCGCGCGCGCGCCGCCTACGCGCGCATGGGTCTGACGCTCACGCCGCGCGGCACGCACACGCTCGGCTCGCAGAACCACTGCATCATGTTCGAGCGGGACTACCTGGAGCTGCTGGCGGTGCCCAAGCCCCATCCGGCTTTGCAGGCGTACAGCGATTTCCTCGCTGGGGGAGAAGGGCTCGGCGCGCTCGCGCTCGCCACCGACGACGCGGGCGCTCTGTACGCCGAGCTTGCCGCGGACGGCATCGCGGCCGACGCGCCGCTCGAGTTTTCGCGCCCGGTCGAAGACCTCGGCGACGCGCGCTTTCGCATCGTGCAGCTGCCGCGCGCGGCCTCGCCCGGCTGCCTCATGTTCGCGTGCCAGCATTTCACGCGCGAGCTCGTCTGGCGGCCGGAGCTCATGCGCCACGCCGTCGGCGCAAGGCAGATCGCCGCGCTGGCGCTGGTGGTGGAGGATACCGAGCGCGCGGCCTCGACCTACGCGAGGGTGTTCGGCGCGCGGCCGCAGCCGATCGACGAGGGGCTGCTGGTGCAGACCGGCAGCGCGTCCATCGCGCTCGCCTCGCGCTGGAACCTGGGCCATCGCCTGCACGGCGTCGGCCTGCCGCTGCGACCGCGACCGCTGGTGGCGGCGTTGTTCATCCGCGTCGTCGATCGCGCGCATGCCGCGGGCGTATTGCGGCATAACGGGCTGAGGCCGGTGGCGCTGGCGGACGGATCGTTCGCCGTGAACGCCGAGGACGCGCACGGCGTCGCGGTGGTTTTCGGGTAGGGTGGGCCCTGGTGGCCCACCAGCTGGTGGGCCAGGGCCCACCCTACTGCTTGCGCAGCTCGCGCGCGGCCTCGAGCGCGAAGTAAGTGAGGATGCCGTCGGCGCCGGCACGCTTCATGGCGGTAAGCGCCTCCAGCACGCAGCTGCGCGGCAGCCAGCCGCGGTCGATCGCCCCGCGCAGCATCGCGTACTCGCCCGAGACCTGGTAGACGTAGGTCGGCGCCTTGAACTCGTCCTTCACGCGCCGCACGATATCGAGGTAAGGCAGGCCCGGCTTCACCATCACCATGTCGGCGCCTTCAGCGAGGTCGAGTCCGACCTCTCGTAGCGCCTCGTCGGAATTCGCCGGGTCCATCTGATAGGTCTTCTTGTCGCCTTTGCCCAGGTTCTTCGCCGAGCCGACGGCGTCGCGGAACGGGCCATAGAAGCCCGAGGCGTATTTCGCCGCGTAGGCGAGGATCCTGGTGTGGATGTGGCCGGCTTTCTCGAGCGCGGCGCGGATGCGGCCGATGCGCCCATCCATCATGTCCGATGGCGCGACGATGTCGACGCCCGCGCGTGCCTGGCACAGGGCCTGTTTCTCCAGCGCGGCCAGCGTCACGTCGTTGATGATATAGCCTGACTTGTCGACGACACCGTCCTGGCCGTGCGAGGTATAGGGATCGAGCGCGACGTCGGTCATGATACCGAGCTCTGGAAAGCGCCTCTTCAGCGCTGCCACCGCGCGCGGCACCAGCCCCTTCGCATTGAAGGCTTCGCGCCCGTCGAGCGTCTTCAGCTTCTGCTCGATCACCGGGAACAGCGCCAGAACCGGAATGCGCAGCTTCAGGCATTGCTCGGCGACCGGCAGGAGCCGGTCCAGCGTCATTCGCTCGACGCCGGGCATCGAAGCCACATTCTCGGTGCGGTCTTTGCCGTCGAGGACGAACGCCGGATAGATGAGATCACTCGCAGTGAGCACCGTCTCGCGCATAAGTCGGCGCGAGAAATCGTCGCGTCGCATGCGCCGCATGCGCACCTTTGGGAACCGCCCGTAGATCTTCATAGTGCTGATTTTTCTGGAGGTTTCGGAACGCGGAACTTTCCGCGCGGCAGCCAATCTTACTCGTAGACGATGTTGATCGTCTCCCGCTTCTCCTCCCTGAGCGGGTTGCCTTAATCCAAATTAAGGCGTTTTGCCCCCGGTTTATATCCCCTTTACCGGGGGTCTTTTATTCTTCGCGCGCTGCCTGCAGCCACTCGTCGAGCAGTGCGCGCGCTGCCTCCACCCCTTCGCCGCTGTGGCTGGAAAAAAGCAATACCTGCGCGCCCGGGTCCGTCGAGACGAGGCGGGCGTGCGCACCGCGCAGCGCTGCCTCGCGCTCGCTGCGCGAGAGCTTGTCGCATTTTGCCAGCAGCACGAGCAGCCGCCCGCCCGCCGGGCGCAGCCACTGCAGCAGATGCTCGTCGTGCGGTGTGAACGGCCGCCTCGCATCCACCAGCACCACCACGCCCGCGAGCGAAGCGCGCGACTCCAGATAGCCGCCCACCAGCTGATCCCACTGCGCGCGCACTGCCTGGGGTACCCGCGCGTAGCCGTAACCCGGCAGATCCACCAGCCGGCCGCGGCCGCCGAGGTCGAAGAAGTTGATGGTCTGCGTACGGCCCGGCGTCTTGGAGAAGAACGCCAGCCGCCGGCGCCTGGTCAGCGCGTTGATGGCACTCGACTTGCCGACGTTCGAGCGCCCGGCGAACGCCAGCTCGGGCGCATCCGGCGGCGGCAGGCCGCCGCTCACCCCCGCGGAAACCAGGAACTCGACGCGGGAAAACGCACTGCTGGATTCCGGCATGGATGAAATTCTAATAAAATGAGGCGTTTCCTACCGATTCCAGGGAGTAGCAGAATGACTCGCATGCTGGCGGCGCTGGCCGTCGCGGGGCTGCTGTGGGCCGTGCCGGCCGCGGCGCAGGATGCCGCCAAGCCCGATCTCGCCAAGGGCGAGCAGCTCGCCAAGCAGGTGTGCGTCGCTTGCCACGCCGCCGACGGCAACAGCGTCGCGCCCGCCAACCCCAAGCTCGCCGGCCAGCACGCGGGCTACCTTTACAAGCAGCTCTCCAACTTCAAGCCGCAGGGTGGCAAGAAGGCGGCGCGCGAGAATGCGCTGATGGCAGGAATGGTGGCGAGCCTTTCCGATTCGGACATGCGCGCGCTGGCGGCGTACTACGCATCGCAGAAGCTCAAGCCCGCTGCGGCCAACGACAAGGAGCGCGCGGCGCTCGGCCAGAAAATCTGGCGAGGCGGCATCGCCGAAAAGGGCGTACCCGCTTGTGCCGGCTGCCACGGGCCCGACGGCGCCGGCATTCCGGTGCAGTATCCGCGGCTCGCCGGGCAGTTCGCCGAGTACGTCGACGCGCAGCTGAAGCTCTTCCGCGCGGGCGGGCGCGCCAACGATCCGAACGGCATGATGCGCGGCGTCGCCGCGCGCATGAGCGACCAGGAGATCAAGGCGGTCGCCGAGTACGCCGCCGGCTTGCGCTGAGCTCCTCGACGCGGCGGTGCGTCCCGCCGCGCGGCCTGGACGTCGCGCCGAGCGCTTGCCGATCTTGACGGAATAGCGCGCCGCAGCGCACTGTTAAGTCCGATGAGCGACGCCGTGAGCCTGATCGCGCTGATACCGCGCCTGCGGCGCTACGCGCGGGCGCTGGTCGGCGAGCGCGCGGCGGCGGACGACCTGGTGCAGGACACGCTCGAGCGCGCCTGGTCGAAGCTGCACCTGTACCGCCACGGCACGGACCTGCGCGCCTGGCTGTTCACGGTGATGCACAACGTGCACGTCAACCAGGTGCGCGCTTCGCGGCCGACCGCAGCGCTCGAGGACGGGATGCCCGAGCTGGCGCAGCGCGCGGCGCAGGGCGACGCGCTGCTGGTGCGCGACCTGGAGCGCGCCATCGGCGCGCTGCCCGCGGCGCAGCGCGAAGTGCTGCTGCTGGTGGCGCTCGAGGATCTGAGCTACGACGAGACGGCGCGCGTGCTGGGGATCCCGATCGGCACGGTGATGTCGCGATTGGCGCGCGCGCGCGAGAAGGTGCGCGCCTCGATGCAGGGAAAGGGCGGCAGCAAGCTGCAAATGGTGAAATGAGCGAAGCTGAGCAAGCCGTCGGCGAAGCCGACCTGCATGCTTGGGCCGACGGTCGGCTGGCCGAGGGCCGGCGCGCGGAAGTCGAGGCCTGGCTGTCGGCGCACCCCGAGGAGGCGGAGCGCGCGGCCGCCTATCGCGCGCTCAATGAGCAGTTGCGCGCGCATTACGAGCCCGCGCTCGACGAGCCGGTGCCCGAGCGCCTGGAAAGCGCGGTGCTGCGCCGCCCGCGCTGGCGCTCGGCGGCGGCGATCGCCGGATGGATCTCGATCGGCGCGGCGATCGGCGGCGTCGCGGGATGGCAGCTGCATGCGCAGCGCGCGCCTCCACCCGTGGCGCAGCAGGATGTGCCGGTCATCGCGCGGCGCGCCGCGCTCGCGCACGCCACCTACGCGCCCGAGGTGCGCCATCCGGTCGAAGTGGGCGCGGACCAGGAACAGCACCTGGTGGCCTGGCTGTCCAAGCGCCTCGGCGGCGAAGTGCGCGCGCCGCGGCTCGAGGCCGAGGGAATGACGCTGGTCGGCGGGCGGCTGCTGCCGCGCGATCCAGGGCCCGTGGCGCAGTTCATGTACCAGAGCGCCCCCGGGCAACGGGTGACGCTTTACGTGCGCACCGAAGGACCGGACCAGCGCGAGACGGCGTTCCGCTTCGCGCGCGAAGGCAATGTGCGCGTGTTCTACTGGATCGACCGCAAGTTCGGCTACGCGCTATCCTCGGCCGACCTCGAGCGCGAGGAGCTGCTCCGGCTGGCCAACGAGGTCTACCGCCAGCTCAATCCCTGAGGCACCTTTAGCCGCCGCTCGCCGGGCGGATCAGGTAGCCGCCGGATTTCTCGTCGCGCTCGAGGGCGAGGAGCTTGCGGTTCTGCAGCTCCTCGAGCAGCTCGGAAAAGGCCTTGAAGCCGTAGTAGGACTCGTTGAAGCCGGGTTTTCTGCGCTTCAGCGCCTGCTTCACCATCGAGCCCCAGATTCTCTCGCCTTCGCCGCGCTCGGCGACGAGCGCCTGCAGCGTCTCGATCACCAGGTCGAAGGCCTCCTGCTTCTTGTCGTCACTCGGCGCGGCCTCCTTCGCGCCGCCGGCCGGGCGCGCCTCGCGGCGCTTCTTGGCCGCGCGGCGCTTGGCCTCGTCTTCGCGCACCAGGTCGTCGTAGTAGATAAACTCGTCGCAGTTGGAGATCAGCAGGTCGGACGATGAGTTCTTCACGCCGACGCCGATCACGTTCTTGGCGTTCTCCCGCAGCTTGGACACCAGGGGCGAGAAGTCCGAGTCGCCGCTGACGACGACGAAGGTGTCGACGTGCTCCTTGGTGTAGCACAGGTCGAGCGCGTCCACGACCATGCGGATGTCGGCCGAGTTCTTCCCGGACTGGCTGCGGTGCGGGATCTCGATCAGCTCGAACGCCGCGGCATGCATCGTCGACTTGAACTCCTTGTAGCGGTCCCAGTCGCAGTAGGCCTTCTTCACCACGATCGAGCCTTTGAGCAGGAGCTTCTCCAGCACGCGGCCGATGTCGAACTTCTCGTACTTGGCGTCGCGCACGCCGAGGGCGATGTTCTCGAAGTCGCAGAATACGGCGAGGTTGCGCGTCTCAGTCATGTTTGCCCTTGTCGTTGTACCGATTCTCACCATGCCGGGATGCTTTCGCCCGCGAACAGCTCCGGCAGCTCTTCGCGACGCCTTACGAGGTGCGCGCCGGCGCCGTCCACCATCACCTCGGCGGCGCGCGGCCGCGAGTTATAGTTCGAGCTCATGCTCATGCCGTAGGCGCCCGCCGACATGAGCGCGAGCAGGTCCCCGGCGCGCGCCGCCAGCGCCCGATCGCGGGCGAGGAAGTCCGCGCTCTCGCAGATCGGGCCGACGACGTCGTATACAAGCGTCGCCGCGCCTGCCTGCGGCTCGCGCGCCGGGCGCACCTCGTGCCAGGCGTCGTACAGCGCGGGGCGCAGCAGGTCATTCATGGCCGCGTCCACCACCAGGAAGTTCTTCGCATCGCCGGGCTTCACGTACTGCACCCGCGCGAGCAGCGCGCCCGCATTGCCGACGATCGAGCGGCCGGGGTCGACGATCAGCATCTTGTCGCGCGCGCCGAGCGCGCGCAGCGCGCCGCCGAGGAACTCGTCGATCGCGCGCTGCGGCTCGTTTCGGTAGCGGATGCCGATGCCACCGCCGACATCGATATGCCCGAGCGCGATGCCCGCGCGCTCGATGCGGTCGGCAAGCTCGACGACGCGCTCGGCAGCAGCGATCCAGGGCGCGGGATCGGCCAGGAGCGAGCCGATGTGGCAGCCGATGCCGAGCGGCTCGAGGTGCGCGCGCTGCGCTGCCGCGCGGTAGAGCCGCTCGGCGTCGGCGAACGGCACGCCGAACTTGCTCTCGCGCAAGCCCGTGGAGATGTGGGGATGGGTTTTCGCGTCGATCTCCGGGTTGACGCGCAGCGCGATCGGCGCACGCTTGCCGATGCGTGCGGCGACGGCATCGACGCGCTCAAGCTCGGCCTCGGACTCGACATTCAGACACAGGATGCCCGAGCGCAGCGCCTGCTCGATCTCCGCTTCGGTCTTGCCGATGCCCGAAAACAGCACCCGGCGCGGGTCGCCGCCCGCGGCCAGCACGCGCGCCAGCTCGCCCCCGGAGACGATGTCGAACCCCGCGCCGAGCCGCGCCAGCAGCGCGAGGACCGCGAGATTGGAGTTCGCCTTGACCGAGTACGCGACCAGCGACCTGCGCTCCCCGAGCGCCCGCGCGAACGCGCGATACTGGCGCTCGATCGACGCGCGCGAATAGACGAAGCAGGGCGTGCCGAAGCGCCGCGCGATTTCCTCGAGCGGCACCTGTTCGGCGCACAACGCGCCGCTGCGGTACGCGAAGTCCATGAGGTGTTACTTCTTTTCGGAGTCGCGCTCGGCGTCCGCGGGGTACGGCACCGGCTTGTAGGGCTCGGCCTCGGGCGGAGTTACGCCGGGCGGCGGCTGGCCGCGCAGGTACAGCGGTCCGCGCTGGCCGCAGGCCGCTGCCAGCAGCACGGCGACGGCAACGAGGACGAGAGAACGCATCCGGCGGCGGCTAAAATGTCCATGTTATCAGGGAACCCGCGCATGACGGACGCAGAATTCGAGTCGCTTGCCGATGCCACGCTGGCCGCGCTGGAGCGCGCCATCGACCGCGTCGAGCTCGATGTCGACGTCCAGACCAAGGGCGCGGGCGTGCTCGAGATCGAATTCGCCGACGGCACGAAGTTGATCATCAACCGGCACACGGCCGCGCGCGAGATCTGGGTGGCGGCGAAATCGGGTGGGTTTCATTTCCGCCGCGCGGACAACGCGTGGCGCGATACGCGCGACGGCACCGAGCTCTACGCCGCGCTGTCGCGCCTGGTGTCGGCGCAGAGCGCGACGCCGGTGATCCTGGGGCCGGCCTAGCCCGAGGGCGGCGGCGCCGCGGGCGCCGGACGCGGCACGAGCGGCGGCAGGAACTGCGGCGGCGATCCCATCTGCGGTGTCGCGCCCGGGGTGCCCGGGGTGCCCGGGAAACCGGGGACCGCAGACTCTTCGGGCGATGGCACGAATACCGGCAGCAGCGGGAACGGCGGCGTGTCGTCCTTCGGCACGAACTCGCGGTAGAAATACTCGGGCAGACGCTTCAACTCGCCCAGCGTCTCCGCGTCGAGGCTGAAGGTCTCCGCAGTCACCACCCCGTCGGGAACGATGCGTTGCATTTCGGGCACCGCTCTTTGCACTTTTTCCATGTAGCCCACCCAGATCGGCAGCGCCACCAGGCCGCCGGTCTGGTTCCTGCCGAGCGTGCGCGGCTGGTCGTAGCCGACCCATGAAACGCCGACCAGCGACGGCAGGTAGCCGGCGAACCAGGCGTCGATGAACTCGTTCGTGGTGCCGGTCTTGCCGGCGACGTCCTTGCGGCCGAGGCTCGCCGTGCGCGCCGCGGTGCCGACGCGCGCGACGTCCTGCATCAGGCTGTCCATGATGAAGGCGTTGCGCGTGTCGATCACGCGCAGCGACTCGTCGCCGGCGCGCTGCGGGCGCGCGACGCCCAGCGGATTGCCGCGATCGTCGACGATCTTCTGGATGAAGTAAGGTTGCACCAGGAATCCGCCGTTGGCGAACACCGCGTAGGCGCGCGCCATCTGCCAGGGCGTGACGGTGCCCGAGCCCAGGGCCATGGTCAGGTACGGCGGATGGCGCTCGCCGTCGAAGCCGAAGCGCGTGATGTAGTCCTGGGCGTACTTGACGCCAATGGCGTCGAGGATGCGGATCGAGACCATGTTCTTGGATTTCACCAGCGCCGTGCGCAGCCGCATCGGGCCCTCGAACTTGCCGTCGAAATTCTTCGGCTCCCAGCGCTGGCTGCCAGTAACGTCGGCCTCGATGGCGATCGGTTCGTCGGGCACGACGGTGGCCGCGGTGAAACCACGCTCGAGTGCCGCCGAATAGATGAAGGGCTTGAACGCCGAGCCCGCCTGGCGCCACGCCTGCGTGGCGTGGTTGAAGGCGCTGCGGTAGAACTGGAAGCCCCCGACGAGCGCGCGGATCGCCCCGTCGGCCGGGTCCATGGCGATGAAAGCGGCCTCGGCCTCCGGCAGCTGCACGATCTCCCAGCGCCCGGCGTCGAGTTCGCGCAGGCGCACGACGGCGCCGCGGCGAATGCGGCGCTGCGCCGCGATGCGCTGCAGCGACGGTGCCGCGAAGCGCAGCCCTTCGCCCGTGACGCTGACGGCTTCACCCGTCTTCAGGACGGCCTTGACTTCGCGCCGTGTCGCCTGGGTCACCAGGGCGACGCGCAGATCGTCGTCGTCCTCGCGCTCGGCAAGTGCTTCCTCGAAATCCGCTTCATCGGCGTCCGCCGCCAGCTCGACAAAGGCCTCGGGCCCGCGGTAGCCGAGTCGCCGGTCGTATTCCATCAGGCCGTTGCGCAGCGCCTGTACCGCCGCCTGCTGATCGGCCATGCGGAGGGTCGTATAGACGCGAAAGCCGCGGCTGTAGGCATCGTCGGGATACTGCTCGTAGACGGCCTGGCGCACCATTTCGGCGACGTACTCGGCGCGCACCCCGTAGGTTTCCGCGACCCTGCGCGTGATGATCGGCGCGGCGGCCGCGCTTTCGAACTCATCCACCGTGATGTAGCCCAGTTCGCGCATGCGCCGCAGCACGTACATCTGGCGCTGCTTCGCGCGCTGCGGATTGGCGACCGGGTTGTAGCTGGAGGGCGCCTTTGGCAGGGCGGCGAGCATGGCCGCTTCGGCGAGCGTGAGCTTGTCGAGCGGCTTGCCGAAGTACGTGCGCGCGGCCGAGGCAAAGCCGTAGGCGCGTTGTCCGAGATAGATCTGGTTCACGTACAGCCCGAGAATCTCGTCCTTGCTGAGGTTGCGCTCGATCTTTATCGCCAGCAGCACCTCGTAGAGCTTGCGCGTGAGGGTCTTCTCGGACGACAGGAAAAAATTGCGCGCCACCTGCATGGTGATGGTGCTCGCGCCTTGGCGCCGCCCGCCGGTCAGCAGGTTGGCGTAGGCGGCGCGCGCAACGCCGATGTAGTCGATGCCCGCGTGCTGGTAGAAGCGCTCGTCTTCGGCGGCGATGATGGCGTTGTTGAGGGCCGCGGGCACCTCCTTGATGTCGACGAGCACCCGGCGCTCTTCGCCGAATTCACCGATCAGCTGGCCCTCGACGGTGTACACGCGCAGCGGCACCTTGGGCTGGTAGTCGGTCAGCGTGTCGAGCGAAGGCAGATTGGGATAGGCGAGGGCGACCACCAGCCCGGTCACGCACAGGGCGGCCGCCAGCAAGCCCCCGAACAGGGCCAGCGGAAATGTCAAAAAACGAAGCCACATCAAGGGTTAGACAGCCATCGCGGCACTCGGGCAGCCGCGGTTGCGCGGGGGTGGAAATCGGGCGCATTATAGCCCTCCCTCGGAGGGTGACGGATTCGCTAGACACGGGGGGGAGTTGTTGCTAGCATTTAACGCAAATTCTACGTATCGTGCCTAAGAGCCGATACAAAAAGGGAAATAACGATGCAACTGGATATCTTCAGCCCCCAGGCACCGCCGTTGTTCGGGCTGGACATCAGCTCATCGTCGGTGAAGATGCTCGAGATCGTCGACGCGGGCAAGGGCGCCTATCGCGTCGAGCGCTATGTGATCGAGCCCTTGCCGCGCGATGCCACTGTCGACGGCAACATCAGCAACCTGGAGATGGTGGTCGAAGCGGTCAAGCGTGGCTACAAGCGTCTGGGCACGCGCTCGAAGCACGTCGCCATGGCGGTGCCCACGGGCGCCGTGATCACGAAGAAGATCATCGTGCCGGCGAGCCTGCGCGAGACCGAGCTCGAGGTGCAGGTGGAGTCGGAGGCCAACCAGTACATCCCGTTTGCGCTGGAGGAGGTCAACCTCGACTTCCAGGTGGTCGGGCCGTCGCCGACCTCGCCCGACGAGCAGGAAGTCATGATCGCCGCGACGCGCAAGGAAAAGGTCGAGGATCGCGTCGCCGTGGCGGAATCCGCCGGGCTGAAGGCGGCGGTCATGGACATCGAGTCCTTCGCGCAGCAAGCGGCGCTCGGGCTGGTGGTGAATCAGCTCCCCGGCGCCGGCAAGGACCTGAACGTCGCCATCGTCGACATCGGCGCCAACGTGATGAACGTGAGCGTGATGCGCAATGAGCAGTCGGTGTACACGCGCGAGCAGGCCTTCGGCGGCAATCAACTCACCCAGGACATCGTCGCGCGCTACGGCATGAGCGTCGAGGAGGCGGAAAGCGCCAAGCGCTCGGGCGGCCTGCCCGACGACTTCGAGACCGAGGTGCTGCGTCCGTTCATGGAGAACCTGTCCATGGAAGTGCAGCGCGCGCTACAGTTCTTCTTCACCTCGACGCAGTACCACAGCGTGGACCAGATCCTGCTCGCCGGCGGCTCCGCGGTGATCCCGGGCATGGACGAGGTCGTGCAGACGCGCACGCAGGTTCCGGCCATGGTGGCCAACCCGTTCGCCGCGATGCAGGCCTCGCCGCGCATCCAGATGAAGAAGCTGATGGTGGACGCGCCTTCGCTGATCGTCGCCTGCGGCCTGGCGATGCGCAGGTTCGACCCGTGAACGTCCGCATCAACCTGCTGCCGCACCGCGAGGAGCGGCGCAAGCGCGGCCGCCAGCATTTCGCGGTGCTCGCCGGGCTGACGGCCGCCCTCGGCGCGGCGGTCGTCGGCGCGGGCTATCTGTACATCGCCGGCCTGATCGATACCCAGGACCAGCGCAACGCGTTTCTCAGGTCCGAGATCGCGAAGCTGGACAAGGAAATCGCCGAGATCAAGAAGCTGAAGGACGAGATCGCCGCGTTGCTGGCGCGCAAGCAGATCATCGAGACCTTGCAGGCCGACCGCGCGCAGACCGTGCACCTGCTGGACCAGCTGGTGCGGCAGATGCCCGAAGGCGTGTACCTGCGCCAGATCAGGCAGCGCGGCCTTTCGGTCAACCTGCAGGGCTACTCGCAATCCAACGCGCGCGTGTCCACGCTGATGCGCAACATCGAATCCTCGCCCTGGCTCTCGGATCCGAAGCTGATCGAGATCAAGGCGGCCAAGGTCGGCAGCAAGCGCCTGTCCGAGTTCAACATGAACCTGCAGCTCAAGCGCGTCCAGCTCAAGGAAGCGCCCAAGGATGCCGCCAAGGCACCGGCAAAGAAGGGGTAGGCCATGGCGATGGCGATCGACTTCAAGAGGATTGCGGAGGACTTCAAGGCCACGAACTGGCGCGATCCGGGCACGTGGTCCGCGATTCCCAAGGCGGTGGTGCTGGTGGCGATCGTGACCGCGCTGCCGGTGCTGGGCTACTTCGGCCTGTGGCAGGGCCAGCTCGGGGAGCTGGAGACGGGCAAGGCCGCCGAGGCGAAGTTCAAGCTCGATTACGTGAACAAGAAGAAGCAGGCCGTGAACCTCGACCTGCACAAGCAGCAGCTCAGGGAAATCGACACGCAGTTCGGCGCCCTGCTCAAGCAGCTGCCCAACAAGTCGCAGATGGACGCGCTGCTCGTCGACATCAACCAGGCGGGCCTCGGCCGCGGCCTGCAGTTCGAGCTGTTCAAGCCCGCGGGCCAGGAAATCGTGCGGGAGTTTTATGCGGAATTGCCGATCACCGTGAAGGTGGTCGGGGTGTACCACGACATGGGCGCGTTCGCGAGCGACGTCGGGCAGCTCTCGCGCATCGTCACGCTGAACGACGTGGCGATCCAGGCCGCGAAAGACGGCAACCTGGTGATGGACGTTACCGCGCGCACCTTCCGCTACCTTGACGAGGAAGAGATCGCCGCGCAGCGCAAGGCCGCCGCCGGCGCACGCAAAGGGGCGAAGCGCTGATGAAGCGCCTGCTGATCCTGGCGTGCGTCGCCATGCTGGCCGCCTGCGAAGGCGAGCAGTACAGCGACCTGAGGAAGGAACTGAACGACATGACCAAGGAGCTGCGCGGCCGGGTGGCCCCGCTGCCGCAGGTACGACCCTACGAGCCGGTGCCGTACCAGGCGGAGAACGAGGTGGATCCGTTCCGGCCCGACCGCATCGAGGTCGCGGCGGCGGGCGGGGCCGGGCAAGCGTCGAGCGGCAAGCAGCCGGACCTCGACCGGCCGAAGGAGCCGCTCGAGGCGTTCCCGCTGGAATCCATCCAGATGGTGGGCTCGCTCACGCAGGGCGCCGAGACCCACGGGCTGGTCAAGGCGGGCCCCAACCTGTATCGGGTGCGCAAGGGCAACTACATGGGTCAGAATTTCGGCGTCATCACCGGCATCGATGAAGTGCAGATCAGCCTGAAAGAGCTGATCCAGGAAGGCAGCGGGGAGTGGATCGAGCGGGCGAGCTCGCTGCAACTGCAGGAGGTCAGGAAATGACAATCAGCCACGTCGTGCGCGCCGTCTTGCATGCGCTCGTTCTTTGCCTCGCGGGTACGGGCGTCGCCCACGCACAGGCCAACAGCATCGAGGCGATCGACGTCTCGCAGCAGGGCGGCAAGGTGGTGCTGCGCATCACCACGCGGGAGGCTTTGAAGGCCGCGCCGCCCAGCTTCAGCGTGGCCAACCCGGCGCGCATCGCCTTCGATTTCGCCGCTACGGTCAACGCGCTCGGCCGCTCCAGCCAGGATATCTCCCAGGGCGAGCTGCGCTCGCTCAACATGGTGCAGGCGCCGGACAAGACGCGCCTGGTGCTCAACCTGACGCGCCTGGTAGCGCATGAGGTGGCGCTCGACGGCCGCAGCGTAGTGGTGACGCTGGCCGCGGCGGCCGTGCCTGTCGGCGACAAGGTGGCGCATTTCGCCGAAGGGCGGGGCGAATCGAAGCACGCCATCCACGACATCGATTTCCGGCGCGGGCGCACCGGCGAGGGTCGCGTGGTGGTGGACCTGTCGGACACGACCACTGGCATCGACATCCGCCAGCAGGGGCAGAACATCATCGTCGACTTCCTGAAGACGGCGCTTCCGGACAACCTGCGCCGGCGCCTGGACGTGGTGGACTTCGCCACGCCCGTGCAGACCATCAGCACCTTCCAGCAGGGCGAGAACGTGCGCATGGTGATCGAGCCGCGCGGGCAGTGGGACCACAACGCCTACCAGTCCGATACGCAGTTCGTGGTGGAAGTGAAGCCGGTGGTGCCCGACGCGGCGCCGAAGAAGGGCCAGTACGTCGGCGAGAAGCTCTCGCTCAACTTCCAGAACGTGGAAGTGCGCGCGGTGCTGAACGTGCTCGCGGACTTCACCGACCTCAACATCATCACCAGCGACTCCGTCGGCGGCAACATCACGCTGCGCCTGAAGGACGTACCCTGGGACCAGGCGATGGACATCATCCTGCAGACCCGCGGCCTCGACAGCCGACGCAATGGCAACGTCATCTGGATCGCGCCGCGCGACGAGCTGGCGACGCGCGAGAAGCTGGCGCTGGAGGCGGCGGCGCAGATCACAGACCTGGAGCAGACGCGCACCGAGGCGTTCCAGATGAGCTATCAGAAGGCGGCCGACGTGGCGAAGCTGCTTTCCGATCGCACGCAGCCGATACTGTCCAAGCGCGGCAGCGCCGTGGTTGACGCGCGCACCAATACGCTCTTCGTGCAGGACACGCCGACACGGCTCGAGGAGGTACGCAAACTCCTTGCCAAGATCGACGTGCCGGTGCGCCAGGTGATGATCGAGGCGCGCATCGTCGAGGCGAGCGACTCGTTCAGCAAGAACCTGGGCGTGCGCATGGGCTACTTTGAGACCGGCGTGTCCGGGCGCCGACCGGGATTGGGCGTCAGCGGTCCCAACGTCGGCGCAGAGCTGGACAATACCGGTCAGGCGATGGGTATCGTGCAGGGCACGCCCTCCATCACCGGCCCGGGACTGAATTCGAACTTCCCGGCTGGCGCCCTGAATACCTTCAACGCGGGCCAGATTTCGTTCATCTTGTTCAACAGCTCTCTCACGCGCTTTCTCAACCTCGAGCTCTCGGCGCTCGAGGCCGACGGCAAGGGCAAGATTATTTCCAGCCCGCGCGTGCTGACCGCGGACCAGGTCGAGGCGCTGATCGAGCAGGGCACCGAGATTCCCTTTCAGCAAGCGACTTCCTCGGGCGCGACCAGCACGTCCTTCCGCAAGGCGAGCCTCGCGCTCAAAGTGAAGCCGCAGATCACGCCCGACGGCAACATCATCATGACGCTCGACGTGAACAAGGACGCCCCTGGCGCTATTACGCCCGCGGGGGTGCAAATCAGCACCAAGCACGTCAAGACCGAGGTGCTGGTCGAAAATGGCGGTACCGTGGTGATCGGTGGCATCTTCGAGCAGACGGAGCGTACCGACATCACGCGGGTGCCGTTCTTCGGCGAATTGCCGGTCATCGGCCGGCTGTTCCGCAACGACACGACGACGTCGCAGAAGACCGAATTGCTGGTGTTCGTGACGCCGCGCATCGTCAACGAGCGCATGACGGTGCGCTGACAGATTTGCCAGGTCTCCTTCTGGGACACGCGGCCGGGTTCGCCCGGCCGTTTTTATTTGCGGCGCCCGTACAATAGGCGCATGCGCGGCGGACGCAACGTATTTCTCGTGGGCCTGATGGGCGCGGGCAAGACCACCGCGGGCCGCCTCATCGCGCGCCGGCTGAAGCGCGAGTTCCTCGACAGCGACCACGAGATCGAGCGCCGCTGCGGCGTGAAGGTGCCGGTGATCTTCGAGATCGAGGGCGAGGCGGGCTTTCGCCAGCGCGAGGCGGCAGTGATCGCCGAGCTTACCGCACGCGAGGACGTGGTGCTGGCAACGGGGGGCGGGGCAGTGCTGGCGGGGGCCAATCGGGGCTACCTCGCCGCGCGCGGCACGGTGGTCTACCTGCATGCGCCGCCGCCGGTGCTCTACGAGCGCGTGCGCCAGGACAGGAACCGGCCGCTGCTCGCTACCGCCGACCCGCTGGCGCGCCTGCAGGAGCTCTACGCAGTACGCGACCCCTTTTACCGCGAGATCGCCGATATCGTCGTCGATACGGGGCGGCAGAGCGTGCAGAACCTGGCGCGCCAGCTGCTCGCCCGCCTCAAGGAAGAATGGAAACTATCCGCGTAGCGCTCGATGCGCGCGCCTACCCCGTGCACATCGGCGCCGGCGCAATCGACGCCGAGGCCCTGTATCGCCCGCATCTGCGCACCGGACGCATCGCCGTCGTCACCAACCCGGTGGTCGCCGCGCTGTACCTCGAGCGGGTGAAGGCGGCGCTCGCGCGCGCCGGGGCGTCGCCCGCGATCGAGATTCTGGTCGACGACGGCGAGCAGGCGAAGAGCTGGTCGGCGCTGGACCGTGTGTTTGACGCCCTGCTGGCGGCGCGCATGGGGCGCGACGGCCTGCTGGTCGCCCTGGGCGGCGGCGTCGTTGGCGACCTCGCAGGATTCGCCGCGGCGGTGTATCAGCGCGGCATCCCGTTCATCCAGGCACCGACCACTCTGCTCGCGCAGGTCGATTCCTCCGTCGGCGGCAAGACCGCGGTGAACCATGCGCGCGGCAAGAACATGATCGGCGCCTTCCACCAGCCCGCGGCGGTGATCGCCGACGTCGGCACGCTCGCCACGCTACCCGAGCGCGAGCTGCGCGCGGGCTTGGCGGAAGTGATCAAGCATGGCTTCGCGCTGGACGCGGCGCTCGTCGCCTGGCTGGAAAACAACATTGAACGGCTGCTGGCGCGCGAGGCGGCGGCGCTCACGCACGTGGTGCGGCGCTCCTGCGAATTGAAGGCCGGTGTGGTGGCGGCCGACGAGCGCGAGAGCGGCGCGCGCGCGCTGCTCAATTTCGGCCATACGTTCGGCCACGCCATCGAGCTCGGCGCAGGCTACGGCGTCTGGCTGCACGGCGAGGCGGTGGCGGCCGGCATGGTGATGGCGGCGGAGCTGTCGGTGCGCGCGGGCCTCCTGCCCGCGGCAGACGCCGAGCGCGTGCGCCGCCTGATACGCGCAGCGGGACTGCCCGCGGCGGGGCCGGCGCTGGCACCGGACCGCTACCTCGAGCTGATGGCGGGCGACAAGAAAGCCGCGGGCGGGCGCGCCCGCTACGTCGTGCTGCAGAAAGCGGGCCGCGCTATCCTGCGTGACGACATCGACGAGCGGGTGGTGCGTGAGGCCATTGCGGCAAGCGTTGAGGGTGCGCCGGCCGCTGCAGCGCGATAGCCCGGCCCCCCGTCCGAAGCCCTTGTTGGCGCAGGGCGCTGCAGGTATATTTCTTCGCTTGGCCGCGGAAATTGTGCAGAGCGGCGAAGCGGCGAGAAACGATATTCTGATCAGAGGGTTACCCGTGGACGCGCAATTCCGGATCGACGCGCAAGGCCTGTACGACCCGCGGCACGAGCACGATGCCTGCGGCGTGGGATTCGTCGCCCATATCAAGGGCAAGAAGTCGCACGCGATCGTCGAGCAGGGCCTCACGGTGCTGAAGAACCTGACCCACCGCGGCGCGGTCGGCTGGGATCCGAAGCTCTCGGACGGCGCGGGCATCCTGATCCAGATGCCCGACCGGTTCTACCGGGAGGTCATGGCCAAGCAGGGCGTGAAGCTGCCGCCCGCCGGCCAGTATGGCGTCGGCATGGTGTTCCTGCCGCGCGACCCGGCATCGCGCATCGCGTGCGAATACGAGATCGAGCGCGCGACCAAGGAAGAGGGCCAGCATCTGCTTGGCTGGCGCGACGTGCCGGTCGACAACTCCGACCTGGCCGAGCCGGCGCGAAAGCTCGAGCCGGTGATCCGCCAGGCGTTCATCGGCCGCGGCCGCGGCATCACCGTGACCGACGCGCTGGAGCGCAAGCTCTACGTCATCCGCAAGAGCTCCGGCCACGCCATCCGCGCGCTCAAGCTCGAGCATGGCCGGGAGTTCTACGTGCCCTCGATGTCGGCGCGCACGGTGTGCTACAAGGGAATGCTCCTCGCCTACCAGGTGGGCGAGTATTACCTCGATCTGAAGGACGCGCGGGTCGAATCCGCGCTCGCGCTCGTGCACCAGCGCTTTTCGACCAATACCTTCCCGTCCTGGGACCTGGCGCATCCGTTCCGCATGATCTGCCACAACGGCGAGATCAACACCGTGCGCGGCAACCAGAACTGGATCCGCGCGCGCCAGGGGGCGATCTCCTCGCCCATCCTGGGCAAGGACCTGGAGAAGCTGTGGCCGCTGATCTACGAGGGTCAGTCGGACTCGGCCTCGTTCGACAACGCTCTCGAGCTGCTCGTCATGGGCGGCTATTCGGTGGCGCACGCGATGATGATGATGATCCCGGAGGCGTGGGAGAACCACACGCTGATGGACCCGGCGCGACGCGCGTTCTACGAGTACCACGCGGCCATGATGGAGCCCTGGGACGGGCCCGCCTCGATCGCGTTCACCGACGGGCGGCTGATCGGCGCGACCCTGGACCGAAACGGCCTGCGGCCCTCGCGCTACATCGTCACCGACGACGATCTGGTGATCATGGGCTCCGAGTGCGGCTGCCTGCCGGTCGCCGAGGAGCGCATCATCAAGAAGTGGCGCCTGCAGCCCGGCAAGATGTTCCTCGTCGACCTGGAGAAGGGCCGCATCATCGACGACGCCGAGCTGAAGGAGTCGCTCGCCGGCGCCCGCCCCTACGCCGAATGGATCGAGCGCATCCGCGTCAAGCTCGACGAGGTGGAGAGCGAGAAGACGCCGCCGCTCAAGTCCGCGGTGCGGCTGCTCGACCGCCAGCAGGCGTTCGGCTACACGCAGGAGGACCTCAAGTTCCAGATCGCGCCCATGGCGCAAGCCGGCGAGGAGCCGGTCGGCTCGATGGGCAACGACGCGGCGCTCGCGGTGCTCTCCAAGAAAAACAAGACGCTCTATCATTATTTCCAGCAGCTGTTCGCGCAGGTGACCAACCCGGCGATCGATCCGATCCGTGAGGAGCTGGTGACGTCGCTCGTCAGTTTCATCGGCCCGAAGCCGAACCTGCTCGGCATCGACGAGCAGAACCCGCCGCTCAGGCTCGAAGTGTCGCAGCCGGTGCTCGATTTCTACGAGATGGAGAAGATCCGCCACATCGAGCGCTACACCA